>Ga0335074_10001812_pt1 | contig 28964 bp, 24 predicted proteins | sample Lox_Sample_23_FD_206715 | JGI IMG/M metagenome (GOLD analysis project Ga0335074, IMG submission 206715) | Soil microbial communities from Loxahatchee National Wildlife Refuge, Florida, United States - Lox_Sample_2.3 | ecosystem: Environmental > Terrestrial > Soil > Wetlands | place: USA... | reverse complement strand
CCTAGGGCTGACCGGCCCCTGCGCCGATGCTCACCGGCGCATCACCATCCGGAGCTGACCATGTCATCCACCTTCTGCCACCAGCTGAGCGGGCCCTGCAGGCCGGGCCGGCGACGACCGGGTGACCGGACTGGGCGCAGAGCCCTCCCTTCGGCCCCAGGCTCCTCGCCGAGCGGATCGGGACATTCTTCCTCGTCGTCGTCACCGTCTGCGCCGCGTCGGCGGCCATATCTCCGGCGGGCACTACAACCCGGCGGTCAGTTTCGCGGTCATCGCCTGCGGCAAACTCACCGCCCCCGAATGGCTCAGCCATACCGCGACCCAGCTTGCCGCAGCGGCGGCCGGCGGTCAGTTCGGTGTCCAGGATGACCGCCACCGCAGCTCTTCCCCTCGCAAGCCGTCAGGGCTCGCCGACGTGGAGCCGACGCCATTCGCGGGGGGACAGCCCGTACGCGCCGCGGAACCGGCGGCTGAAGTGCGTCGAGTCGGTGAACCCCCACCGGCGGGCAATCGCAGCGACGGTCGCGGGCTTGGCCGGGGCGGCGAGGGCCCGCCGGGCGCCTTCCAGCCGCTCGCTCATGATCCACTCGGACAGGCTGAGATCGTTGTGCATCCAGAGCTTATAGAGCTGCCGCACCGAGACGTGGTGTTCCTGAGCGATCCGTTCCGGGCTCAGGCCGGGATCAGTCAGGTTCTGCTGGATAAACGCCACGATCCTGGTGTACAAGGTCTCGTTCATGACGCTGTTGGTGCGTGCATCCTCCCGGCCCGCGCTCGAGATCATCGCGCGCACGAGCTCCAGGGTCGCGTCACCGATCGTCGCGGCCGAGGCACTGGCCGCCAGCGCGTCCGCACCCCGGCACAGCCCCGCCAGGTGGCCCTGGACGAGAGCGTAGACCGGGCTGCTGGGCAGCATCTGGCCCGCCTTACGCACCTGGTCCACGGGAAAACCCAGCTGCTTGTAACTCAGCTGGAGCGATGCCGCACTCGCGGCGGCTCCGTACTGCGTGAACTCACACGGCAGCGTCAGGTCTGTCAAGTTCACATGGCCAGCGTCCCGCGCCTCGTCGTGGCCGCCCACCGAGAGGGTGTATCTCCCGCCGACCTGAAAACCCACCCGAACGGCCTCCGGCGCGGCGGCGCGCAACTGATTGCGCGTCCGCGTGAGGCGCAATCCCGTTCCCTGGGCCACGAAAAGATCGTTGGGGCCGAATTTCCAGTAGTGAACCCGGGTGCTGATCTGGTCGGCCGGGCCGCAGTTGCGGACCCGGATAGGCACGCCCGCCTGGTCGAAGATGTCCTCCAGGGCCGCGTCGCGGTCCGCCGCGGGCAGCTCGGTGGCATCGAAGAGAATCGCCACAGGCACCCTCGTTTCTCAGGCCGTGTTCGAGGCCCGCAGCACGCCGCCGCCTCCAAGGCCCAAGCTAGACGAGTCGCGAAGGCATGAACAGGGCGGTTGCGCACAGTCCGGTGCTGGCCGCGCACGCCTAAGTGCTGAGCGCGCATGAGACGGGCGGCGGCATTGCCGCCGCCGCGGTCCCCGCTGTGCACTGCTGCTATCGGCGCCCGGTGACTAGGCACTACCGCCAGCACCGCTAACCCTGTGAAGGAGCGCATCATGTCCCCACCGCAGCAGCCGGTCGTCCTCGAGACAGCCGCGCAGGAGTTCGCCGACGCGACCTCGCACCCGCCGCTGATCTACCAGCTGAGCCCCGAGAAGGCCCGCGAGGTCCTCGAAGACGTCCAGCGATCCCAGATCGACAAGCCCGACGCCGACATCGAGGACATCACCATCCCCGGCGGTCCGCACGGCCAGATCGCCGTCCGGCTGATCAAGCCCGCCGGTGCCGCCGGCCCGCTCCCCGTCATCTTGTATGTGCATGGCGCCGGCTGGGTTCTCGGCAGCCCGCACACCCACGACCTGCTCGTCCGTAACCTGGCCGCCGGCTCTCACGCCGCCGTGGTGTTCCCGGACTACCGGCGCGCCCCCGAGGCCCAGTATCCCTCCCAGATAGAGGAGGCCTATGCCACCGCAGAATGGATCACCGCGCACGGCGCCGGGCACGACCTCGACCCGGGGCGCGTGGCGATCGCCGGTGATTCAGTCGGCGGCAACATGGCCATCGCCGTCACCCTGATGGCCAGGCAGCGCGGCGGCCCCGCCTTCGCCGCCCAGCTGCTGTACTACCCGGTAACCGACGCCGGGATGGACACGGGCTCCTACCGGCAGTTCGCCGAGGGCTACTTCCTGGCCGCCGCCGGCATGGCCTGGTTCTGGGACCAGTACCTGCCCGACATCTCCCGGCGCGGCGAGATTCTCGCCTCACCGCTGCGCGCAAGCGCCGCCGACCTCTCCGGCCTGCCGCCCGCCATGGTCATCAACGGCGAAGCCGACGTGCTGCGCGACGAAGGCGAGGCCTACGCCGCCCGGCTCCGCGGCGCCGAGGTGCCCGTCACCGCAGTCCGCTATGGCGGCATCATCCACGACTTTGTGATGCTGCACCCGCTGGCCGGCACGCACGCGGCCCGCGCCGCCACCGCCCAGGGCGCAGCCTTCCTGCATCAGGCCCTGCACGGCGCCTGACCGGCGCGAGACCCATCCCTGACCGGAGGTCAGTAACAATGAGCGATCAGTCCAGCACTTCCCCGCCGACCGTGATACCAGTCGCCGAACAAGTCGGGGAGGCTAACGATTCGGGGCGCGTCCCCGTCGTATTCATCCACGGCCTGTGGCTGCTGCCATCCAGTTGGGACCGGTGGGCAGCAATGTTCGCCGACGCCGGCTACGCTCCCGTCAGCCCCGGCTGGCCCGATGACCCAGACACGGTGGCCGAGGCCAATGCCGACCCTGAGGTCTTCGCGGACAAGACCATCGGCGCGGTGGCTGACCACTACTCGCAGGTCATCGGGACTCTGACGCGCAAACCGGCCGTGATCGGCCATTCCTTCGGCGGCCTGCTGGCGCAGATCATTGCCGGACGCGGCCAGTCAGCCGCCACTGTGGCGATCGACGCCGCGCCGTTCCGAGGCGTGCTACCGCTGCCGGTCTCATCGCTCAAGGCCGGCTTCCCGGTGCTAGGCAACCCAGCCAACCGGCACCGCGCCGTTCCGCTCACCTATGACCAGTTCAGGTTCAGCTTCGCCAACGCAGTGAGCGAGGAAGAAGCCAAGCAGCTCTACGACACCTTCGCGGTCCCGGCCTCCGGAGCTCCGCTGTTCCAGGCCGCCACGGCCAACCTCAACCCGCGGACCGAGGACAAGGTCGACACCCACAACCCCGACCGGGGACCGCTCCTGATCCTCTCCGGCGCGAAGGACCACACAGTGCCCACAGCCATCTCGGCGGCCGAGTACAAGCGGCAGCAGCACAACCCCGGGGTGACGGAGTTCGCCGAGATCCCGGATCGCGGGCACGCCCTGACCATCGACCACGGTTGGGCCGAGGTCGCGCAGACCGCCCTCACCTTCATCCGCCGTTTCACCTGAGCTCACGTTCCGGGCCGGGGGCTGGCCGAGGAGGCGAAGACAAACAGATCAGTCAGATCCAGCCGCGGGTCGTCGCCGGGGAACTTGAGGTAGGCCGCGCTGAATTGATCAGCGGGAAAGCCGTTCAGGACTTGTTGCAGGTACGGCACCTGCTTGGCTTCGGCTGAACTCGGCGATCGAGACCGCGTGGCGTCCACGCCCTGACCGATACTGGCGACGATGCGCCGCGCTTGCGCTGGTGAGCCCACCGGCGAGCTGAGCGTCGCCTTCGTCACCCATGGCACGCTCATTTCTCGACGAGCTGCTGGCCGCCGTCGATGTCGAAGGTCGCGCCCGTGATCGCGGTGTTGGTCATGAGGTGGACGGCAAGTGCCGCAACATCGGCCGGGTCGACGACGCGGCCGATCGGCAGCGTGGTCCGGAGTTGCTCGCGGCGTTCATCGATCCGGTCGCCGAGCAGCGAAGCCGACCACGGCGTGTCGACGAAGCCTGCCGCGATCAAGTTGACCCGCACGGACGCGACTTCGAGCGCAAGGCCCCTGGTCAGGGCGGCCAACGCGGCGGTGAGCGCCGTGCTGAACGCCAGGCCGGCGGTCGTTCGGCGGCCACCGGTGCAGCCCAAGAACAGCAGGGTCCCTCCCGGCCGGATCTTGCTCGCGCCATGCCGGGCGACCTGCAGCGGCAGCAGGAGACGGGCGTCGACGTCGCGGCGGGCCGCATCGAGGTCGAACCCGTTCAGCGGCACGTAGTGCGGGCCGGGGCCGGTGACCAGCAGGTGGTCGACGAGCCCGGGCAGTGCGTCGAAGAACCGCTCGAGCCGGCCGAAGTCGGTGGCGTCGAAGGCGGCGATGCTGGCCGCCAGCTCGAGCCCGACGCGGTGCAGGCGGTCCGGGGTGCGGGCGGTGAGGATGATGTCCGCTCCCTTGGCGCGGGCGAGCCGGCCTGTCTCGAGCCCGATGCCGGAGCTGCCCCCGATCACCATCACGGTCTGCCCGAGCAGGTCACGGTCACCGTGCACGGGTGAAGAGTTCGTCGAGGCGGCCATGGTTCCTCCAGACCTCGTCGCTCGCATCGGCGGTTCCGCACCACTGTGGCGCTCCGGCGGCGGTATCGCCCCCGGGAGATACCCTGGGCCGATCCCGTGGTCTGCGGGGTTCCCCAGGGCCGGCTGCCGATGTACGCTCTGCTTCTCCCGACGAACGGTCGTGGGATGTGGCAGGGAGGCCGCCGACGAGCCAGGATCCCCGTCCGCCCCCCGAGCTCCTCGGACGTCGCAGCGAGTGCGAGGCGCTTGACCGGCTCTTGGCCGATGCGCTCGCCGGCCAGAGCCGGGTCACCGTGCTACGGGGCGAGGCGGGCGTGGGCAAGAGCGCGCTGCTTGGTTACCTGTCCGACCGGGTCGCCGACTGGCACGTGGCGAGGGCCGTCGGCGTCGAGTCGGAGATGGAGCTGGCTTATGCCGGCCTGCACCAGCTGTGCGCGCCGATGCTGGACCGGCTCGGCCGGCTGCCCGGTCCGCAGCGCGAGGCGCTCGCGACGGTGTTCGGCCGCAGCGCCGGCGCCGCGCCCGACCGGTTCCTGGTGGGGCTGGCCACGCTGACGCTTTTCGCCGAGGTCGCCGAGCAGCAGCCGCTGGTCTGCCTCGTCGATGACGCGCAGTGGCTCGACCACGCCTCAGCGCAGATCCTAGGGTTTGTGGCCCGGCGCCTGCTCGCTGAGCGGATCGCGGTCGTGTGCGCCGCGCGGACGGGGGCCGGCGATGATGTTCTCGCCGGGCTCCCTGAGCTTTCCGTCCGCGGCCTCGGGGACAGCGATGCTCGCGCGCTGCTGCTGGCGAACGTGCCCGGTCCCCTGGACACCGCTGTCTGCGATCAGATCGTCATGGAGAGTCACGGCAATCCGCTGGCTTTGCTCGAGCTGCCGCGCACGTGGAATGTCGCCGGTCTGGCCGGCGGATTCGGTCTGCCCAAGGGTCAGCCGGTCGCTGGCCGGATCGAGCAGAGCTACATCCGGCGCCTGCAGCTGCTCCCTTCCGACACCCAGCTGCTGGTCCTGGTGGCCGCCGCCGAGCCCCTCGGCGACCCGGTCCTGCTGCACCAGGCCGCAGGGAGACTCGGGATCGACCTCGCGGCAGCGGGCCCGGCACAAGACGGCGGGCTGCTCGAGCTGGGCAGGCGCGTCGAGTTCGCGCACCCGCTGGTCCGGTCCGCCGCCTACCGCTCGGCCGCCGCGGAAGACCGGCACCGCGTGCATCGCGCCCTGGCCGATGCCACCGCCGCCCAGACCGACCCGGACCGGCGGGTCTGGCACCGCGCACGCGCGACCCTGGGATGCGATGAGGAGGTCGCCGCCGAGCTCGAACGCTCGGCGGCCCGGGCCCAGGCGCGCGGCGGCGTCGCCGCGGCGGCTGCGTTCCTGCGACGGTCCGCGGAGCTCACCATCGATCCAGCGCGGCGCGCGGAGCGCTCTCTGGCCGCGGCGCAGGCGAGCTTTCAGGCCGGCGCCTTCGATGCAGCGCTCCAGCTGGCGGCCGCGGCCCAAGCCGGACCGCTCGACGGGTTCCAGCGCGCCCGAGTGGACCTGGTGTCCGGCCGCGTCGCCTTCGCATCAGGTCGCGGGAGCGATGCTGCCGCTCGCCTGCTGCTGCACGCGGCGAGGCAGCTCGAGCCGTTCGACCCCGAGCTCGCACGTGAGACCTACCTGGTCGCCTGGGGCGCGGGGGTTATTGTCGGGCCCGTCGAGACAGACGACGTCTTCGGCGAGATCTGCCGCGCCGCCCGGGCGCTCCCGCCGCGCCCAGGCCCGGTACGTCCGCTTGACCTGCTACTCGACGGCCTCGCCTTGCTGACTACCAACGGGCAGGCCGCCGCCATTCCGGCGTTGCAACGAGCCGCGAAGGCGCTCGCCGACCTGCCCGTGGAGGACCTCCTGCGCTGGGGCTGGATGGCCCAGTCCGCCAGCATCACCGTGTGGGACGACGAGCGCCGAGACGCGACGTGCGCGAGGAACGTCCGGCTCGTCCGCGACGCTGGCGCGCTGGCGGAGCTGCCGATCCACCTGGCCGGATTGGGCATGGCACGCGTGTGGGCCGGTGACTTCGCGGGTGCCGCGGCGCTCGTCGCGGAGGCCGACAGCGTCGCGGCGGCTACCGGAGGCCGGTTCGTGCCCAACGCCCTGCTGTGGCTCCGGGCGCTGCAAGGGCGCGAAGCCGACGCCGCCGCGGCGATCGAGCAGGCTGCTGCCGGGGGGCCCGGCGTGGCGATCTATGCCCACTGGGCGGCCGCGGTCCTGTACAACGGCCTGGGCCGCTACGAGGAAGCGGCCGAAGCCGCCCGGCAAGCCACGTCGAACACCTTCGACTACCACGTGTCGTCCCGGGCGCTGCCCGAGCTGGTCGAGGCGGCCGCGCGCGCCGGAAACCCCGGGCTCGCGCGCGATGCGCTCGAGCGGCTGGCTGAGGTGACGCAGCGCTGCGGTACCGACGTCGCGCTCGGCGTCGAGGCGCGGTCCCGGGCCGTGCTGAGCTATGGGACAGGCGCTGACCGCCTCTATCGCGTAGCGATCGATCACCTGAGACGCACCCGGCTGCGCCCGGAGCTCGCCCGGGCGCATCTGCTTTACGGGGAATGGCTGCGCCGCGAGGGCCGGCGCACCGACGCGCGCGAACAGCTACGTACGGCCCACGACCTGTTCACCGCGATCGGGATGGAGGCGTTCGCCGATCGCACCGGCCGCGAGCTGCTCGCCACGGGCGAGAAGGTGCGCAAGCGAAGCCCTGACACGCGCGACGAGCTCACGCCGCAGGAGGAGCAGATCGCCCGGCTGGCCCGCGACGGCCTGTCGAACCCGGAGATCGGCGCGCAGCTGTTCGTCAGCGCGCGCACGGTCGAGTGGCACCTGCGCAACGTGTTCTCCAAGCTCGGCATCACCTCGCGCAGGCAGCTCCGGACGGCGCTGCCCCAGGACGGCCGGCCCGCCGGAAGAGCCTGAGCTCAGCATCTGTCAAGGGTTCGATGAGGCTCCTCGCGGCCGTCGCCCAGCGGTCACCCAGGGAGGCCGAAGAAAGAACCCAGGGAAATCCACAGGGGCGACGGACCGCAGTGCGAAGGACGCTGCGGATACACGACGCAACGAGCCGCGAGCCCGAGCTCGACCTGAGGAGATCCGTATGTTCGCGAAAGAGCCAAGGTCATGACCGCCTCCCGGTCACGGCGTGCCGCGCTGGCTGCCGCCTGCGGCGTGGCGCTGGCGTCATTGACCCTTACCGCAGCCGGTGCCACCGCCGCCGAAACCGGCGGCGCGACCGCCGCGGCTTTGGGTTCCGGTGCCCCGATCGTGACCACTGCCGACGGCGCCGTCCGCGGCACGGCCGGGCCTGGGGGTGATGCCTTCCTCGGGCTGCCTTACGCCGCTCCCCCGACCGGCAACCTGCGCTGGCGCCCACCGCAGCCGGCGGCCCACTGGCGTGGTGTCCGCGACGTAACCAGCTTCGCGCCGAGCTGCCCGCAGAACCCGGCCGGGAACCCGTTCCTGCCGCCCGGGCTCATGAGCGAGGACTGCCTGTACCTTAACGTGTACACGCCGGCGCCGCGCAGCAGTGACGAAGGCGGCCGGCCGGTGCTGGTGTGGATCCACGGCGGCGGACTGACCCAGGACGGCGGCCGCAACTACGACCCCACCACACTGGCGGCGGACGGCGTGGTGGTCGTCACGATCAACTACCGGCTCGACGCGCTCGGCTTCCTCGCCCACCCGGCGCTGGCGGCGCGGCCCGGCGGCCCCGCGGGCAACTACGGGCTGATGGACCAGCAGGCCGCGCTGCGCTGGGTGCAGGCTAACATCGGCCGGTTCGGCGGCAACCCGCGCAACGTCACCATCGCGGGCGAGTCGGCCGGCGGCCTTTCCGTGCTGGCCCAGATGGTCTCACCCGGCTCCCGCGGCCTATTCCAGAAGGCGATCATCCAGAGCGGCGCATTCGCGCTCAACCAGCAGCCACTGGCTGCCGCCGAGACCGCCGGCGAGGCCTTCGCGGCCAAGGCCGGATGCCCGGACCAGACCGCGGCGTGCCTGCGCCAGCTGCCGGTCGCGGACCTAGTCAACACCCCCTTCGCCGGGATCCCCGGCGTCGTCGACGGCCAGGTGCTCACCGAGCCGATCGGGGCAGCGCTGGCCGCCGGGCAGTTCGCCCGCGTACCGGTCCTCGACGGGACCAACCATGACGAGGAGCGGATCTTCGTCACCTTCGGCCGGGCCATCAGCGGCGGTACCAACGTGGGGCTACCCGATCTGTCGGTGACCGCCGGCGACTACCAGACCGAGATCGCCGGGGTGCTGGGCACCTCTGCCGCCCGGACCGCCGCGATCGCCGCCCAGTACCCGCCCGCCGCTTATCCATCGGCAGCCGTGGCCTTCAGCACGCTGGTCGGAGACGCCAGCTTCGCCTGCCCCGCGCTGCAACTGGACTCGTTGACCGCTAAGCGCGTGCCGACCTTCGGCTACGAGTTCAACGACGATGCCGCACCGGAGATCTTCGTACCGACGCTCATCCCCCCGCCTGTGGCGACCCACGGGTCCGAGCTGCAGTACCTGTTCGGCCTGCCGAACGCGCCGGTCCCCGGCACGCTCAACGCCGGCCAGCAGGCCCTGGCGGACAGCATGCGAGCGGCCTGGGCGAACTTCGCGGCCAGCGGCAACCCCTCGACCACCGCACTGCCCTGGCCCGCATTCGGCCACGCGGGCCGGGCGTCCGTGCTGTCACTCGTCCCGCCGCAGCCACAGCTCGAGACCGACTTCGCCGCCAGGCACCACTGTTCGTTCTGGGCCGCCAGCTAGCGGCCTGCGTCAGGGAAAGCGAGAACATCCCATGTCAAGCAGCACTGAAATCCGTCCCTTCCGGGTCGACATGCCCGATGAGGTCATCGCCGACCTTCGGCGGCGCGTCGCCGCTACCTGCTGGCCCAGCAAGGAACTCGTCACCGACGGGTCGCAAGGCGTGCAGCTGGCCACGATGCAGGAGCTCGCCCGCTACTGGGCGACCGACTACGACTGGCGTGCGTGCGAGACCGGACTGAACGCCTTGCCCCAGTTCAAGACCGAGATCGACGGGGTCGGCATCCACTTCATCCACGTCAAGTCCCGGCACGAGAACGCGCTGCCGCTGATCATCACGCACGGCTGGCCTGGCTCGGTGATCGAGTTGCTCGGAGTGGTCGGCCCGCTCACCGACCCGACCGCATACGGCGGCTCGGCCGAGGACGCGTTCGACTTGGTGCTGCCGTCCCTGCCCGGCTACGGCTTTTCGGCAGCACCGACGGAGGCCGGCTGGGACCCCGGCCGCGTCGCGCGGGCGTGGGCGGAGCTGATGAGCCGGCTCGGGTACACCCGCTACGTCGCCCAGGGCGGCGACATCGGCGCCAGCGTCACCGACGCGATGGGGCGCCTGGCCCCGGACGGCCTGCTCGGCATTCACCTGAACTTCCTCCCCGCGTTCCCGACCGACGTGCTGGCGGCGGTCTTCGGCGGCAGCTTGCCACGGGCAGGACTGTTCAAGCGGGTGGCGGTAGCGGTCCTGGCGGCCCACGCGGAGAAGCAGCAGCCGGCCGCACTCGATACGCTCGTCGCCCTCTGGAAGCGGGGCTACATCGTCGAGATGCCCGAGCACCCGCAGACGATCGGCTACGCCTTGACGGATACACCCGTCGGGCTGGCGGCCTGGATGCTCGATCACGACGCGGACAGCTACCAGAAGATCTCCGGCGCCTTTCTCGACGGCCGCCCCGCGGGCGGCCTGACCCGGGACCGGGTCGTCGACAACATCACCCTGTACTGGCTGACGGGCACCGCGACCTCGTCGGCCCGCCTGTACTGGGAGACCGGACGAACCGCAGTTGCCGCGGCGGCGGCCGGGCAGAAGCCCCCCGAGCTCTCGCTCCCCGTCGCGTTCACCGTCTTCCCCGGCGAGATCTTCCAGGCCCCGCGCAGCTGGGCCGAGAAGGTCTATCCCAAGCTCGCCTACTTCAACCAGGCCGGGCAGGGCGGTCACTTCGCCGCCTGGGAAGAGCCGGGCCTGTTCGCCGCCGAAATGCGGGACTGTTTCCGGTCACTGCGCTGACCATGAGCCGCAAACCATGCGAAGGGAACAAGCCATCATGAACTCGACCGGGAACTTCGCCTACGACGTGTTCGTCAATGACCCGCCGCCACAGGACAACGGGTCGCTTCCGAACGGAGAGCCGAGGGGAGGCTCACCGGTCGCGAGCACCCTGATCTACGGGAGCAGGGACGCGGTGCTCACCGATCCCGGGTTCACGGCGGATCAGGCGGGTGCGCTCGGCGACTGGGTGGCCGCAAAGGACCGGAACCTGACGGACATCTTCATCACCCACGGCCACGGCGACCACTGGTTCGCCGCCGGGCTGCTGGCCGAGCGGTTCGGAGCCCGCGTGGTCGCCACCGCGGGAACGATCGCTCAGATGCACGTCAACGTCGCCGCGCGGCCGCTGCTGTGGGACAAGGTGTACCCGGGGATCCCGCCATCGCCGGTCACCGCGGTGACGGTGCCGGGCGACCGCTTCACGCTCGAAGGACACGATCTGGTGATCGTAGAGGTCGGGCACGCCGACACAGACGACAACAGCGTCCTGCACGTCCCGGATCTCGGGCTGGTCGTCGCCGGGGACGTGATCTACAACGGCGCGCACATGTACCTGGGGGAAGGCGTGATGGTCGGCGGCTTCGGGCCCTGGCGCGCGGCCATCGATAAGGTCGAGGCGCTCGGGCCCCGGCACATCGTCGCCGGCCACCAGGACAGGCAGTTCGACGACGACGCGGAGCGGACGATCGCCGAGACGCGGCAGTACCTCGACGACGCCGACGAACTCCTGCGGAGCGAGACGACCGCCGTGAGCTTCTTCAACGCCAAGATCGAGCGGTACCCGAACCACCTGGCGCGGACGGTGCTGTGGGCTGGTGCCAGCGCACTCTACGGCGTGCGCGAACATCCCGGAGAAAACGCGGAGCACCTGGCCCAGATCCTCGTAGCCGGCTGGCTTTGACCCGTGGACACGCCCAGGGTCTTCTCTCCCGGACGCAGGACGCTGCCGGCGGCGGCCGCGTTCTGGGTCCTGGCCGGGCTGTTCCTGATGCTGTTCTTCGCCTCGGCGGCCGCGTCGCCGCTGTACCCGGTGTATCAGGCCCAGTTCCGGTTTTCGGCGGCCACGCTGACCGCCGTGTTCGCGGTCTACGTCCTGGTCCTGCTGGTCACGCTGCTGTTCTTCGGGTCGGTGTCGGATTACCTGGGCCGGCTTCCGGTGATCATCACCGCGCTGGTCTTCAGCGCGGCCGGGTGCGCGCTTTTCCTGTCGGCGCACGGCGTCGGGGCACTGTATGCGGCCAGGGCCCTGCAGGGGATCGCGACCGGCCTGGCCACCGGGCCGATCGGGGCCGCGCTCATCGACCTGCAACCACCCGGCAGCCAGCTGGCCCCGCTGGTAACCAGCGCCTTCTCCACCCTGGGCCTGGCCCTGGGCGCGCTGATCACCAGCGCGCTGGCCCAGTACGCCCCGGCACCGACCCACCTGATCTGGTGGGCACTGCTGGCCGTATTCGCGGCCGGCATCCTCGCCGTGCTGGCCATGGCCGAACCCGGAGCCCGGCGTCCCGGCGTGCTGGCCTCGCTGCGCCCCGCGGTCGCGGTGCCGCGCCAGGCCCGGGGAACCTTCGCCGGAGCTATCCGTGTCTGGTTGCGACCTGGGCGCTCGGCGGCCTGTACCTGTCGCTGGGACCGTCTCTGGCCGCGCAGGAGACGGGCTCGCCGAACCTGATCTGGGGCGGGCTGGTGATCTTCCTGGTCTGCGGGACCGGGGCCGTGGCGGCGTATGTGCTCCGTGGCATGAGTTCCCGGTCGGCGATGCTGGCTGGCTGCCTGCTGTTGCTGGCCGGAGTGGCGGTGACGTTCGGCGCGATCGCGACCAGGGCGTCCGGCGCCTTCCTGGCCGGGGCCACGGTCGCCGGCGCCGGCTTCGGCCTGGCCTTCCAGGGTGCGTTCCGCATGATCATCGCCCTGGCCTCGCCCGCTCAGCGAGCCGGCCTGGTGACCGCCGTCTTTGCCGTGGGCTACCTCGCGTTCAGCATCCCGGCCCTGATCGCAGGCGTGGCGACCACGAAGTACGGACTGCACGCCACGGCCCTGGTCTACTCCGCGTCGCTCGCCGCGCTGGTCGTGGCCGCGGCTGGCATCCTGGTGTTCCGCCCTGGCGGTCAGCCCGCGCCGGCCTCGCGTACCGTGATGCCGCCGGGCCCGTGCACCAGTCCGCCGTGCCCGCAGGCCACGGGCGCAGCGGACGGTGACTTGTAGGCCGCGCCATCTTTCACCGAACGATCCGTTGGGACTGCGGCCGGGCTACGGCCAGCGGTCCCGTCGGGTGCTGCCGGTGCTCAGCTGGCGCCGTCCAGGAAGGCCTGGACGTCGGCGGCGAATTCGGCGTGGTGCTGGAACAAGAACCCGTGCGCGGAGTCGGGATAGATCTTCACCCGGGCCTGCGGGATCAGGCCGGCCAGCAGGTGAGAATAGTGCGGCAGGATCATCGGGTCGCTGTCGCCGTTGGCCACGTACACCGGCAGGTCCAGGGCGCTGAGCCGCTGCAGCTTCGCGTGATCGGGGATCCCCCACGTGCACACCGCGTCGTACTGCGCCTCGCGGGTCGCCCAGGTGGTGGCCGGGTCCCGGTCCTCGGTCCGGGCATACATGCGCTTCAGGGCTTGCTGACCTGCCTGCCGGCTGTCGTCTGAGCTGGTGAAGAACACCTGCAGGTAGGCCTCCGGGCTGGTATGCGGCGTGCCGACCGCGGCAATGACCTCCGCCGCCCAGCCATGCATCCCGGCCGCGCCCTGCGGCGCGGCGGAGGCCAGCACAAGCCGCCGCACCACCGCCGGGCGGGTCAGCGCGATCTGCTGCGCGACGAAGCTGCCGATGGAAAACCCCAGCAGGTCCACCTGGCTGAGCTGCAGGACGGCCAGGAACGCCAGGGCGTCGCGGGCCATCTGCTCGATGGTGTCCGGCGTGGTCCCGGCCGACCCGCCCACCCCGGCGTTGTCGAACGTGATGACCCGCCGGGTCGCGGCCAGGGCGTCGATCAGCGCCGGATCCCAGTTGTCCAGGTTCCCGCGGAAATGCTGCAGCAGCACCAGCGGCACGCCCTCCGCACCGCCGCCGGTGTCACGATAGGCGTACTGAACGCCGTTGGACGCGCTGACCCGTTCGTTGGCCAGCTCCGAATATCCCTCCGCCATGGCTGATCATCCATTTCTGTTACAGGGCTGCGAGGCGGTCCCCAAGGTCGAGTTCGAGCGGGCCGCGGGTCTGCAGGCCCTGCGCGAACAGGGCGGCGGTACGGTTCTGGGCCGCGTCCGAGATAACCAGCTGATGGAACCGGCGGGCGTCGGCGCGTGTCGCATCCGCGCTGGGCATGGTCAGCTCGTTGAGTACCCGCTTGGCCGTCCGCACCGCGTCGGCGGGGAACGAGGCGATGCGGCCGGCCAGCCGGGCCACGAACGCGTCCAGGTCAGCATCGGGCAGGGCCCGGTTGATCCAGCCGTACCGTTCGGCCGTCTCGGCGTCGAAGTCGTCCGCGCCGAGAATCACCTCCATGGCCCGGCCCCGTCCCAGCAGCCGGGCCAGGTGCTGGACGCCACCCGCGCCCGGGAGCGAACCGGCGCCGACCTCGATCTGTCCCAGGATGGCGTTCTCCCGTGCGGCGAACCGCATGTCGCACGCTAGGGCCAGTTCGCTGCCTGCTCCGCGGGCCCGGCCGCGGAGCTTCGCGATCGTGACGACCGGCAGCTCGCTGAGCTTGTGCCACAACATGCCCAGCGACGCATCGCCCGGCCCGCCCGCCTTGGCCGCCTCGGCGGTGTACTCCGCGACCTTGGTGAGATCGACGTGCGGCACGAAGTAGTCGGGGTCGGCGCTCTCCAGCACCACGACCCTGGTCTCCTCGTCGGATTCCAGCGTGCCGATCAGGCCCACCAGGTCGCGCACCAGCTCCGGTCCCACGAGGTTCATGGGCGGCGCGTCGATGACCACGCTGAGCACACCCTTATCGGTGGGGGCGACCCGCAGCGTGCGGTACACCTGAGTCATCACTAGCTCCTTCAGGTCATCACCGGTGGCCCGTGATCGAGTCGAGGATGGCCGAGGCGTACTTGGCCGGCTCTTCCTCCCAGACGAAGTGTCCGGCGTCGATGATCACCAGGCGACTGGTCGGCAGCCGCTGGTCGAGAAACTCCGCGTTGGCGAGCGGGACGACACGGTCGTGGCGGCCGTTGATGATCGTCACCGGAACCGCGATCTGCGGCAGCAGCCCGGACAGCACAGGCAGCTCCTCGGGATACCGGCGGGCATAGCGCATCGACTCGACGAAGCGGTCACCCTCATAGCAGGCCAGGTAGTCTGCGCGGATGTCGTCGGGTATGCCGCCGACGATGGTGTCGACCGCCGTGTTGACGATCACGTGCGGGTCAATCTTGCGGTACTTGTCGAGGTCGGGGTCCAGGACCCAGGACGCGAGCGGCTCGCCGAGCTGGATCGGCACCGCGGCTCCGCCGGTGCCCACGACCACGCTGGCGAGCCGCTCCGGGTGGGCGGCCGCCGCGAACAGGGCGGCCGAGGTTCCGACGTCCGGCGCGACGAGGTGCGCCCGGCCTAGATCCGCCTCGGTGATGAGCTGGGCCAGGAACTCGCCCATCGCTCGCGGCGACAGCAGGTCTTCCCGGCGTTCGGATGCCCCGAAACCCGGCAGGTCAACGGCGAACAGGCGGGCGTGCTCGGACAGCGTCGCCCACATCGGCGCGAACGCGTACACGCTCTCCGGCCACGGACTGGTCAGGACGACCGTCGGCTTTTGCGGGCTACCGCTGTCGGCGTACCGGATCCGGACCCCGTCGATAGTCCGAAAACCAGTTTGCGGGATGGTTGACGTTGGCATCACAATCCTCCAGATCCTGTCCGGCCGAAGTCCATGGTCACTTCTTGGCTGGCAGGGCGGGGGCGAAGAAGTCAATGAGCAGTTGCGTGACACGCTCGGCCTCGTCGTGGTGCACCCAGTGCGAGGCATCGGGCAGCCGCTCGACGCGGTCCAGGTTGGGCACGTCGTCGTGGTCGGGCTCGGCGAGGTCGGGGCCGAGGTAGCGATCGCGTTCCCCCCAGATGACCAGGGTGGGCGCGTTGATCGGGCGAAGCGCCGCTTCGGCCTTCTTCTGATTTTGCCGTACCGAGGACCGGTAGTAGTTGATCATCCCGGTGGCCGCGCCCGGCTGTGACCAGGCCTCGATGTAGCGGTCGGTTTCCTCCGGCGTGAAGGCCGGGCGGGCGTCGTGCAGGAAGTGCCGGAAGAAGTGCCAGTGGTTGGCGTGCACGACGGTTTCGGGCAGGTCCGGGAGGTCGAAGAAGAAGAAGTACCAGGACCGGCGGAGCTGGCTCGGGTGGTGCAGTCCCTGCGACAGCTTCCGCGGGTGGGCCGCGTTGAGGATGGCCAGCCGGTCCACGACCTCGGGATGGTTCATCGCGAGGGCCCAGGCGACGGATCCGCCCCAGTCGTGACCGACCAGCAGCGCGGACTCGGCGCCGCGTTCGCGGATGAGACCGGCGATGTCGGCGGTCAGCGGGCCGATGTCGTAGGCCGCGACGCCGTCCGGCCGCGAGGACAGGTTGTAGCCGCGCATGTCGGGCGCGACGACGCGGAAACCCGCCGCCGCGAGCGGCTGGATCTGCTGCCGCCAGCCGTACCAGAACTCGGGAAAGCCATGCAGCAGGACGACCAGGGGTCCCTCCCCGGCCTCGACGTAATGCAGCCGGACGTCGCCGATCTCGGCGTAGCCGTCCCGGACTTCAATGGCGGTGTGGTCCTGGGTTGTGCTCATTTGCTGCCTCCCTGAGGGTTCGGTCAGGGATGACGCTAAGGATTCCCACCGCTGGTTCGCCCCCGTGGTGACTACTGGTCCGCGCCGCCCGCAGTGTGGCGGGGCGTAACCAGCCCCGACTAGGCGGCTTCAGAACCCCGGTCGCAGGGTCGGGCCCTCGGACGTCCCTAGAGCCCGGTGCGGGAGTACAGCCCGCCAGTACTTACCACGGGCGCGAACGAATCACGCGAATCATGACTCTGAACCTACGACGAACGACGGTTCCCACCACGGGAGCAAGAGGTGAAGAAGCATGAAGACAACCCGTGCGAACTTCGCCGCGGGCGGCAACCCGTCGTCGCGCGCGCTGGGCCGCCGGATGACGCCGGCCGGATGGACCCGCCTATATCTCAGGAGATTCTCATGAGCATGTCTGACATCACCCCGACCGTCGTGCTGGTCCATGGCGCGTTCGTCGACGCCTCGAGCTGGAACGGCGTCATCGCCGAGCTCAAGGCGGCCGGCATCGATGTAGTGGCGCCGCCGAACCTGCTGCGAGGGATCGGCGTCGACGCTGCGTATCTCACCGGCTTCGTCGAGGCGCTCGGCCGCCCGGCGGTTCTGGTCGGCCACTCCTACGCTGGCGCGGTCATCAGCCAAACGGGCAGCGACGCGAAAGGCGTCGTCGGGCTCGTGTACGTCGCTGCCTTCGCGCCCGAGGCCGGCGAGACGATAGTGGCGATCAACGCCCGTTACCCCGACGTGCCGCTGGCCGCCGCGCAGCGCACCTTCACCTACACCAACGAACGCGGCGAGCAGGCGACCGACACGTTCGTCGACGCCGCGTTGTTCCACGATGCGGTATGCGCCGAGGCGCCCGCGGATGTAGCCGACACGCTGGCGCGCACGCAGCGGCCGGCGTCGCTCGACGCCTTCACGACCGTCGTCACCGGCACGCCGGCGTGGCAGAGGTTGCCGTCCTGGGCGGTCGTGGCCACCGCCGATCACGCCATCCACCCGCAAGCCGTGCGCGACATGGCGAAGCGGGCGGGAAGCGAGATCACCGAGATCGACGCCTCGCACGCGGTCCCGGCCACGCATCCCGCCGACGTGGCCGCGGTAATCATCAACGCGGTCAAGGCCATCAGATGAGCGCATCGGCCGCGGAGCCGTTCGGCCCGGTGCAGCAGGTCGCCGCGGGCGCGCTCGACGTCGGCTACGTCGACATCGGGCCGCCAGGCGGCCGGACAGTGCTGCTGCTCCACGGATGGCCATACGACATCCATAGCTACGCCGACGTCGCGCCCTCGCTCGCTGCGGCCGGGTACCGGGTGCTCGTCCCCTACCTAAGGGGGTACGGCGCGACGCGCTTCCTTTCCGGTGATGCGCCGCGGAACGGGCAGCAGTCCGTGCTGGCCGTCGACGCGATCGCGTTGATGGACGCTCTCGGCGTCGACGAGGCGATCGTGGCCGGCTTTGACTGGGGGGCGCGGACGGCCAACGTCATGGCCGCGCTCTGGCCGCAGCGCTGCCGGGCGATGGTGTCGGTGAGCGGCTATCTGATCGGCAGCCAGGCGGCCGGCGAGGCGCCGTTGCCGCCGGCCGCCGAGCAGGCGTGGTGGTACCAGTACTACTTCGCGACCGAGCGCGGCCGCGCCGGCTACGCGGCATATAACCGCGACTTCGCCCGGCTCATCTGGCACACTGCGTCGCCCGCGTGGCGCTTCGACGATGCCACGTTCGAGCGCAGCGCGGCCGCGTTCGACAATCCCGACCACGTCGCTGTCGTCATCCACAACTACCGGTGGCGACTGGGGCTCGCGGCCGGTGAACCACGGTTCGACGTGCTCGAGCAGCGGCTCGCGGCATTCCCGCCGATCGCCGTGCCGACCGTCACGCTCGAGGGCGACGCGAACGGTGCGCCACACCCGGCTCCCGCCGACTACGCCGCACGGTTCACAGGCAAGTACCTGCACCGGACACTCACCGGCGGCATCGGCCACAACCTGCCACAAGAGGCGCCGCTCGACTTCGTCCAGGCCATCGAAGAGGCCGACAGCATCGCCTGAAACGCGAGCGCACAAGTCGAAGACAACCGAAAGGAAAGGGCAGACATGACAACCGAAACACTGGCGGCGACCGAATCCGCCGAGGAGAAGATCAACAAGCTGCGGGAGCTGTTCGCCGACGCGCCGGAGGTGGGCAAGACAGCGCTAGAGAAGGTTCTCAGCAGGCTGGCGTCGGACGCGTCCGCGGCGCCGCCGCCGCCGGTGGAGAGCGCCGGCCGGGTCGGGAGCCGGCTGGGCAAGGTCTCGGAGCTGACGATCATCGTCCCCTTCGCGCCCGGCGGAGCCCAGCGGCTGCGCGCGTTCCTGCGGCTGTTCGGCGGCAACCTGGCCGGCGCGGACGATGTCGGCACCGTCCACGACATGCGCTTCGTGTTCCTGGACAACGACACGAGGATGCTGTTCGCCACTGCCTATGACGGCGACTGGGACGCCTACATCGACGACTTCGCGACGAAGATCCCCGACTTCCTGGACATCATCGACTCCGCCTGGGAGGGGTGGCCGGGGATTCGCAGCCCGGAGGCGAAGGATTACCTCGCGAAGTACCAGGTCACGGCGGAGGGTTGGTACGTCGCCAATGATCTGACGGTGGCCGAGACGCGGCGGCTGAAGCGCATCGGCCAGGCAGCAGACCAGTTCCTGGACGCGATCGGCGACTAGCTGGTTCATCTCTAATTCCGGGAGACGACCGCTATGACACTGATCGATCGGCTCGGCGCTGCCCTGCCGCGAGCCCCCGTCACCGTCGAACTCGACGACATCCAGGCGACGGTGCTGCGCTACCGGCCCGAGCCGTATTACGGCACGCACGTCATGCTCCACGTAGCGGATGCGCAGGCCGGCCGTGCGTTCCTGCGCAGGCTGGCTCCCTATGTCGATTCGGCCGCCGACTGGTGGCAGGCCGGCGAGTCCTGGATCTCGGTGGCCATCAGCTACACCGGCCTGGCGGCGCTGGGCGTGCCGGAGGACTCGCTGCAGAGCTTCCCTGAGGCGTTCCGGGTGGGGATGGCCGCGCGCGCCGCTCAGCTTCTGGACAACGGCGACAACGACCCGGAGCACTGGGATGCGCCGTTCGGGAGCGGGCTGATCCACATCGGGGTCAGCGTCTTCAGCGACTCGGAACCCGCCTGGCGCCGGACGATGGAGATGACGCGACGGCAGTACGAGGGATTTGGCGGCCTGACCGTGCTGATGACGCAGGACTTCGGCGCCCAGCCCGGTGACCTCAACCCGCTGGGCTACAAGGACTCGATCGGCCAGCCGGCCATTGCGGGCAGCGGCGTTGATCCGTTGCCCGGCCAGGGACCACCGGTCGAGGCCGGCGAGTTCATCCTCGGCTATCCCGGAGAGGCCGGCGTGCCGCTTCCGATCCCGCGCCCCGACGTGCTGGGGCGGAACGGCACGTACGCCGGGCTGCGCAAGTACCAGTCGCGAGTCGGGACGTTCAACCGCTTCCTGCGCGAGCACGCCGGGACGGAGCAGGACCGGGAGATGCTCGCGGCGAAGCTGGTCGGGCGCTGGCGTAGTGGCGCGCCGCTGACGCTCGCGCCGGCGCACGACGACCCAGACCTCGGCGCGGACCCGCGGCGGAACAACGACTTCACCTATGCCGCCGATCCGGACGGCCGCCAGGTGCCGCTCGGCTCACACATGCGGCGGATGAACCCGCGTGACTCCAAGCTGGCCATCCTCACCGACGTGAACGTCCACCGCATCATCCGGCGCAGCACGGCCTACGGGGCGCCCTATGACCCGGACGCGATCTCGGCGCAGGACGACGAAACGCCCCGCGGGCTCTACTTCATTTTCCTCAGCGCCAAGGCGATGACCACCCTGGAGTTCCTGCAGCAGGAGTGGATCAACAACGGCAACTTCATGAGCTTGGGCGAGGAGCGCGATCCCAACGTCGGCCTGCAGGAGGACGGGGCGACGTTCACCATCCCGCAAGAGCCGGTGCGGCGCCGCATCCACGGGATCGAGACCTTCAACGTGCTGCGCGGCGGCGAGTACTTCTTCGTGCCGTCCTTGTCCGCGTTGAGATGGCTCGCGGACGATCAGAAAGGACAGGGCTCATGACGGGCAGGACGAACGGTGACCGAACTGGAAAAGAGGTATCCGCATGCCATCCGAGCAGGTAATGGAAGTCTTGGTGCGCCGTCATGTCTTCGACAGCGATCGGCCGTTCGGCAGCGTCCTGGACGGCGTCTTCGGCGGCATCAGCCAGCCCGACATCGAGCTGCTGTTCAGCAAGCTCCAGGCCAGCGCCTCATACGAGGAGTTCAGCTCGCTCGTCGCGCAGGCGCAGGGCAGCGCGGGCCTCATGCGGTTCCTGCAGCTCGACCTGGACCACGCGCTGACCCTCGACCCCCAGGCCCAGGACCGGGCCGGGCGCCGCCTGGTCCGCCTGATCGCCGGCAACCCAGTCACCATGGGCGAGATGACCCGCCACGTGGCCGACGCCGGGTCGTACGCACCGGTCACCATCCTGATCGAGGAGACGCAGGGAGGAGGAACCCGCGTGGCCTATGACTCGGTCGCCAGCGCACTCGCCCCCTATCACGATGCAACCGCCGCCGAGGTCGCCCAGCAGCTCGACACCGAGGTACTTGGCCTCCTGCGTAAGGTAACCGGAACGACAGGGTCCGGACCCGTCTGAACCGCCGAACCCGACCCGACTGGCCCAAGGCTGCGCTCAGGGCGGTAGGACTGGGTGTTCCACGTCGGGCAGGGCCTCGCGGAGTTGCCTGCGGGAGCTGATGCCGAGTTTGGCGAATACCTTGCGCAGATGCCACTCGACCGTACGCGTGCTCAGGAACAGCTCCGCCGCGATCTCGGTATTGAGCTGCCCGTCCCGGGCTCGCCGGGCGATCTGCCGCTCCTGCGGGGTGAGCGTTTCAGGCACGTCGACCGTGCGTTTGCGGACGGTTTCCCCGGTGGCGAGCAGCTCGCGGCGGGCACGCTCGGCGAACGCCTCGGCTCCCATTCCCGCGAACATGTCATAGGCCGTCCGCAACCGCGCCCGGGCATCGGTGCGCCGGTTCTCCCGCCGTAGCCATTCCCCGTAGATCAGGTGCGCGCGGGCTAGGGCGACCGCGCCGCGGCACTGACCCAGCTGGCCGATCGCCTCCCGGTAGAGCCGCTCGGCGGCTTCTCCCTCGCTCACCAGCGCGCGCGAGCGTGCCTCGATGCCCAGTGCCCAGGGGGTGCCGCTAGGACGGGTCGTGCGGGTCAGTCGGCCGACGGCGTTGGCGGCGCGAGCCGTCTCACCGCAGCGGACGGCCGCCTCGACCAGCTCAACCAGTCCCCAGTTGGCGAAGCCGAGCTCTTGCGGGTAGGCACTGGCCTCGTCGGCGGCGGTCATGGCGTCCCGATAGCGGCCGAGTCCGTTACTGAGGACTGCGCTGGTATGCCGGACCAGGCTGAGGCCCATGCCCTCGCCCCGTACGGTCAGGCCGTTGCTAACCACGTGGATCAGCTCGGCAGCCTCGGCCTGGTGGCCCTGCCAGCCGGCCAGGGAGAGCGCGCTGTAGGGCGGCAGGTCGTTCCTGGTGGCCTCGGTGATGGCCGCGGTCTCCTCGACGAGCAAGGCAGCCGCCCTGAACTCGCCAGCGTGCAGATGCACTCCGACCCGCTGGGCCAGGGCGAGGGGAAGTACGTTCAGCGCGCCGACGTCGCGGGCGAGCTGGAGATGCCGGGCGGACAGTGCGTACCAGCCCTCGTCGTCCCACACATCGTGGGCGGCGTGGCAGGCTACGAAGAACCAGCGGAGCTCGTCTTCGACGGTCAGGTCACCGTTCCGGAACGCGGCCACGGCGGGTCGCACGGCCGGCGTACCGGCCTCGTACCCGTGGGTGATCAAGGTGGCCAATCCGTCCAGCAGCAGGTCCGGCGCGCGCGAGGGCTGCGGTGCGGACGGCGCGCTGAGCGCAGCCCTGGCCACCTCGAGCAGGCCGATCCCGCCGGCCAGGCGGCCGACGAATATGGCCGCCGCCAGCGCGTCCAGGTAGGTCTCACGGGCCAGTCGGACGTCGAGCGGCTCCAGCTGCCGGGCCGTATGAAGCAGCAATCTCGAGGCATCGGCGCCATGGCTGGAGGCAAAGGCCATCTGGCCGCGCAGCAGGCCGATCCGGGCGCGCAGGAGCTCATCGGCTGGCCCCGCCTCTGCCCGGGCCAGTAGCCCCAGCGCCGCGTCGGGCAGGCCAGCCTGGGCCTTGGCCTGGGCGGCCGCCAGCGTCCGGCCGGCCCGCCGTCCTGGGTCCGGGGTCAGCGCTGCCGCGCGCTCCAGGAATGCAGCCGCTGCCGTGAGGCCGCCACGTGCCTGGGCCCGGCCGGCCGAGAGCATCAGCTCGGCCGCGAGGTCCTCGTCAGCCTCAGACGCGGCCTGAGCCCGATGCCAGGCGCGGCGGTCGGGGTCCAGCTGCGGATCAGTGGCCTCAGCCAAGGCCCGGTGCGCAGCCTGCCGCTGAGACCCCGAGGCCGATCGGTAGACCGCCGACCGCACTAGCGGGTGCCGGAACCGCACCCGGGCGCCGACCTCGACCAGGCCATCCTGAACCGCCGATTCCGCGGCAACCGCCGGGATGCCAAGCCGGGCCTGGGCACGCCACACCAGCGCCAGATCTCCGGTCGGCTCCGCCGCCGCGACCACCAGCCACAGTCGCGCCGGGCCAGGTAGGGCCTCCACCCGCCGCAGGAAGCTGTCCTCGATCCGGCCGGTCAGCGACAGCACTTCCAGCGGCGTCTCGAGCAGGCCGAAGCCGCCCGCCAGCTGCGCGGGTGATAGGCCCCGCGGCAGCTCGAGCAGCGCCAGCGGATTGCCGCGCGTCTCGGCCACGATCTGCTCGGCCACCCGCCTATCCAGCGGCCACGGCACTACCGACCTCAGCAGCTGCCGGGCGTGGTCCTCTCGCAGACCCTGCACCAGCAGCTCGGGCAGCCCGTCAAGATCCGCATCGGGCTCCCGCACGGCAAAGATCATCAGCACCGACTCGGCTACCAGCCGGCGGGCCACGAACGCTAGTAGCCGTGCCGACGCCCGGTCCAGCCACCGCGCATCATCGATCACGCACACCACCGGGCCGTCCTTGGCCACCTCAGCCAGCAAGCTGAGCACAGCCAGGCCGATCAGGAACCGATCCGGCGGCGGGCCCTCCAGGAGACTGAACGCGGTCCCAAGAGCAGCACGCTGCGGATCCGGCAGCCGGTCGAGGCGATCCAGCACCGGTCCGCACATCTGGTGCAGCGTGGCGAAGGCCAGCTCCATCTCCGACTCCACCCCGGCCGCCCGCAGTACCCTCAGATCCGCCGCCGACTCGGCTACGTAGTCCAGCAAGGCGGTCTTCCCCACCCCAGCCTCGCCCCGTATCACCAGCGCGGCGCTGTGGCCCGTACGCACTCCGGCCAGCAGGCCGTCGAGCCTCGCGCATTCATTGGGTCGGCCAGGCAGCCAAGAGTCGGCCAGGTTGGTCATAAGCCTGCCGTCATCATGCGTGCCATGCTCCGCTGGCGTGAGCCCCGAGGCCAGAGTTGTGCATATTCGTGTCCGGGCGGAGAACTCTCATCCATCCAGCGGCGTATGGAGTTCGTATGGAGATTGTGTGGAGACCGTATGGAGGTGCCTCGTCAGCGCCCCTATGCGGGGTTCCCGGCATGTTCCTGACTACGCGCTCCGGCTGGAGCTTGGGTGCTGACCTCGCGGGGGCACGGCCTGGTGGAGGTCTCTGCGGGAAGTGACGCCCAGTTTGGCGTACACCTTGCGCAAGTGCCATTCGACCGTGCGGGTACTGAGGAATAGTTCCGCTGCAATCTCGAGGTTGCTGCGTCCGTCTCGGGCCAGCCGGACGATGTGCTCCTCCTGCGGAGTGAGCTGGTGATCGGCGTCGACCACGCGTCGGCGGACCTTCTCGCCGGTGGCAAGCAGTTCGCTGCGCGCGCGCTCGGCAAAGGCTTGGGCGCCGATCGCGGTAAACAGGTGATAGGCGGCGTGCAACTGGTGGCGGGCGTCGATCCGGCGGTTCTCGCGACGGAGCCACTCACCGAAGAGCAGGTGGGCCCGGGCCAGCTCAGGCCGAAGCCGGGTGCGCCCCAGCCGCTCGACGGCCTCGGCGTAGCACTGCTCGGCCTCCCGGCCTTCGCTGACCAGCGCTCGCGAGCGTGCCTCCAGGCCCTTCGCCCAGTCGGAACCCTCGATGGTGGTCATGGCCGACAGCCGGTCCAGTGCTTCTCGGGCCAGATCCGCCCGTCCGGTGCGCGCGGCGGCCTCGATCAGTTCGGGCAGGATCAACTGTGTGCTCAAGGGGGAATAGGTCTCCTCGGTCGCCGGCGCCGCCACGGCCAGCGCCTCTGCGTACCTGCCCAGGCCGTTATAAAGGACCGCCTCGGACCAGTTGACCATCTGGACGGCGAGTCCCTCTCCGCGATCGGTCGAGTCCTGGGTGGTCGCCGCGAAGAGCGGTACCGCTTCCTCAGGCCGTCCCCGGTACCCGGCGAGCAGCAGATCACAGGTGGTAGCCAGCCGAATCCCGGTCACCTCGTTGACGACGTCCTTTTCCGCGGCCAGCGCTGTCGCTGTCTCGAAGTCGCCGCAGTGCGTGGCCACGCTCCCGCGTCCGTTCAAGGCGATGGACAACGGGGCGAGGGCACCCAGGGCGCGGGCCATTTCGACATGCCGGATGCTCAACGCGACCCAGCTGTCGAAATCCCACGCAGCCATGGCCGCCATCTGGGCGAAAATCCCCCACTGCAGCCATTCCTCATCGGACACCTGATCACCGACGAATGCTGTCAATGCTCGCCGGATAACCGGCTCTGCTGCCGCACGCCCTTGGAGGATCACCGTGGTCAGACCGTCCAGGAGGACGTCACAAGGCCGCGGAGCCCCCGCTGGCTTAGGGGCCGCTTGTGCTGCCCGGGAAACCTCTGGCAATAGGCCGCCGGGTCCGGCGAGAGGACCAGCGAGGTGAGACGCCACCCAGGCGTAAAGGTAGGTCTCCCGCGCGAGCTCCGCATCGAGTGATTCCAGTCTCTTGGCCGCCTGCAGCAACAGCACGGGTGCCTCGCGTCCGGTGACAGCTGCCCACTCGACCTGTCCTCGGAGCATCTCTACGCGGGCGCGCTGGAGATCATCGACCGCGTGGGCCTCGGCTCGGGCCAGCAGGCTTAGCGCGATATCGAACCCGCCGGCGCGCAGCTGCGCGAGAGCAGCCGCCAGGGCCCGTTCGGTATGCCGTCCTGGCTCGGCGGTCAGCGTCACTGACCGCTGGAGGAAGGCCGCCGAGGCCGCTAGCCCGGCGCGGGCCTGGATCTTGGCCGCCGCCTGTTCGAGCGCGGCGGCGACCTCTTCGTCCGGTCCGGTGGCCGCGGCAGCCAGGTGCCACACCCGGCGCTCCGGATCGGCCCGGGCATCCGTCGCCGCGGCCAGCGTCAGGTGGGCGGCACGGCGATCCTCCGGGGATCCGGCCAGATAGGCAGCCGACCGCACCAGGGGATGGCGGAACTGTACTTGGGAGCCGATATTCAGCAGCTGTTCCGCATCGGCCGCGGCCGCCGCATCAGGTCCGAGTCCCAGTGTCTCCGCGGCGCGCCACAACAGCGTGGCGTCCCCGGTGGGGTCGGCCGCCGCCAGCAGCATGAGCCGCTGGGCTGGCTCAGGCAGCATCCGAACCTGGCGCAGGTAATAGTCAGGAAGGTGGCCAGGCAGGCGTGCCTGGCGCGGGCCGCCGAAGCCGCCAGCCAGTTCGGCTTCGGTCATCCCTCTGGCCAGCTCCAGCAGCTCCAGCGGGTTGCCCCCGGTTTCGGCGACGAGCCGGTCGCAAACCCGCTTATCCAGATGGCCAGGGACCGCGGCCGTCAGCAAAGCCCCCGCGTCCTCGTCGGTAAGCCCTTCGATGGTCAGCGCGGGCAGGCCGGGAAACAGCCGCTCGGCTGCCTCCCGCACTGCGAACAACAGGCCAACAGGCTCGGCCAGCAGCCGCCGTCCGACGAACCCAAGCACCTGGGACGAGGCTTCATCCAGCCACTGGGCGTCATCGACCAGGCAGACCAGGGGGCGCGCGGCAGCGTTCTCAGCCAGCAGGCTCAGGACCGCCAGGCCCAAGGCGAACCGATCCGGAGCAGGCTCGGCCGCCAACCCGAACGCCACTCGCAACGCGCGCTGCTGCGGCTTCGGCAGCGCGTCTAGGCTGCTCAGCATCGGCGTGCAGAGCTGATGCAGCGCCGCGAGCGGCAGCTCCATCTCGGACTCCACGCCGTGGACCTGAGCTAGCTGGCAACCAGAGGCCTGGCGCGCGCAGTAGCGCATCAGCGCGGTCTTGCCGATCCCCGCCTCACCCCGGATGACGAGCACCGCACTCTCACCGCCGCGAACCTGGTCCAGCAGCGCGTCGAGAGCCTGGCGTTCGCGGGCACGCCCTCTGAAGGCAGGAGACCTAGGTGCGGCCATGGCGTCACGATAAGCCCGTAGTCGGGGCAAGTGAACACACTGGTTCGATGCGGCGTGATGCCATCCAGGCTCGTAGCATGACTACCGCGCTCAACGAATCGCCTGCGAGTCGCGTGGCAATCGTCACCGGAGGGTCCCGCGGCGTTGGCCGGGCCACGACCCGCCGCCTGGCGGCCAGCGGCTACGCCGTAGTCGTCACCTACCTGCACCGCCAGCGTGCGGCCGAGTCGGCCGTCGAAACGATCCTCGCGAACAACGGCAATGCCGTGGCCGTCCGGGCCGACATCGCTGACGATCTGGACGTGAGGAGACTGTTCGCCGAGACGATCGCAGCGTTCGGCGGCATCGACGTCGTCGTCCACGCCGCCGGCAGCCGGATCACCGCGTCTCCAGTTACCGAGGCCGACCTCGACCAGTTCGATGCACTGGTCCGGATCAACACGCGGGCCACCTTTGTCGTCAACCAACAAGCAGCCCGTCACCTCCGCAACGGCGGTGCGATCGTCAACCTGTCCAGCTCAGCGGAGGGTTCGTCGCTGAGGACACATGGCCACTATGCAGCAACCAAGGCTGCCACAGACGTGCTCACGCGGGCGCTCGCGCTCGAGCTGCGTGAGCGTGACATCACCGTCAACGCGGTGTCGCTCGAAATCGACAGGCCGTGCGCACCCAACCAGGTCGCAGACGTCATCGCGTACCTGCTCAGCGAGCATGGCCACCGCATCACCGGTCAGGTGCTCCGGGTCGGCGATCCCAGATTTCGGCCGTAGGTCTCCGCGGACACCAGGTAATCCTGACCCAACAGGGAGGGCCGACCCGGCGACCAGCGCGGGCGGCGAGGTCGAGAACCAGTAGATCAGCGAGGCGATCCCGGCGGTTAGCAGTGCCGGGATAACCACCGGCGTACATCCGCCAGGTACCAGTGCCCGGGACCAGTGCCCGCTACGGGCTCGACGAATCCACTTATTCACGACCCTGAGCGCAAAACCAACGACGGTTCTGACTACGGGACCAAGGGGTGAAGAGCCGTGAAAACAACCCGCGCGAGGCGCGTACGGCGGGCTGCATTGTTCGGCCGCCGCTCACCACTGCCGTTCTGGCGTGCCAGATGACATACCCGCCCTCGGCGACGTTGCATCCCGATTCAATCCCGAGCTCATAAAGGGGAGCAAGCCATGTCTGACAGCACTCACACCGAGACAATGCCGGCCGTCGTACTGGTCCACGGCGCCTTCGTCGACGCCTCGAGCTGGAACGGCGTCATCGCCGAGCTCAAGGCGGCCGGCATCGACGTGGTGGCGCCGCCCAACCTGCTGCGAGGCGTCGGCGTCGACGCTGCGTACCTCACCGGCTTCGTCGAGGCGCTCCGTCGCCCGGCGGTTCTGGTCGGCCACTCCTACGCTGGCGCCGTCATAAGCCAAACAGGCAGCGACGCGAAAAGCGTCGTCGGGCTGGTGTTCGTCGCCGCCTACGCGCCCGAGGCCGGCGAGACACTAGCGGCGATCAACGCCCGTTACCCTGACGTGCCGCTGGCGGCCGCGCAGCGCACCTTCACCTACTCCGACGAACGCGGCGAGCAGGCGACCGACACGTTCGTCGACGCCGCGTTGTTCCACGACGCGGTGTGCGCCGAGGCGCCCGCGGATGTGGCCGACACGCTGGCGCGCACACAGCGGCCGGCGTCCCTCGACGCCTTCACGACGGCCGTCACCGGCACGCCGGCCTGGCAGAGGTTGCCGTCCTGGGCGGTCGTGGCCACCGCCGATCACGCCATCCACCCGCAAGCCGAGCGCGACATGGCCAAGCGGGCGGGAAGCGAGATCACCGAGATCGACGCCTCGCACGCGGTCCTGGCCACGCATCCCGCCGACGTGGCCGCAGTCATTGTCCATGCGGTCAAGGCCACCAGATGAGCGCATCGGCCGCGGAGCCGTTCGGCCCGGTCCAGCGGATCGCCGCCGGAGTGCTCGACGTCGGCTACGTCGACATCGGGCCGCCCGGCGGCCGGGCAGTGCTGCTGCTCCACGGATGGCCATACGACATCCACAGCTACGCCGACGTCGCGGCCCTGC
>Ga0335074_10001811_pt1 | contig 28968 bp, 27 predicted proteins | sample Lox_Sample_23_FD_206715 | JGI IMG/M metagenome (GOLD analysis project Ga0335074, IMG submission 206715) | Soil microbial communities from Loxahatchee National Wildlife Refuge, Florida, United States - Lox_Sample_2.3 | ecosystem: Environmental > Terrestrial > Soil > Wetlands | place: USA... | reverse complement strand
TCGGAGCCGTAGATTTTGTCGGTGCGGTTGGAGCCCTGGGGGCCGTACAGAGTGATGTGGACGTCGTGCAGGGTGGCATGGCCTCCGGTCTTGTACTGGATAAGCTTCGACGCGTGAATGGTGAAGTAGGTGTGTCCCTTGCTGGATTGCGAGTAGGTGAATCCGTTGGCGGTCTGCTGAATATCGATGCCCAGTTTGGCGGGCAGGTCTTTCGCGAGGCGATGGATGCGGTAGCGCGCGTAGACGAAGAATCCGGCGAGAACGGCGAGCAGCAGGCAGGTGAGGATGATGATCCCGAGGCGCAGCGTGGCGATGGTTACGCGCATGTTGGCGCCACTTCGCTCACTCCGGCATTTTCAGAAATACTGTGACTCGCAGGGATTCGTGGAGGAGCGCCGATTCCCTGTTGGTCGCGGCGACTTGAGGCTGGTGGCAATGGATAATCCATCTCTGAAAATGCTTTAGTTGACGCTCTGCAGGCGGGCGATCAGCTTTTGGGCGAGGCTGTCCCCGGACTCCGACCAGAGGAGGCGGCTGGAGATGCCTCCGTGCTGCTGCACAGCATTGGTGAAATCGACGAGAAGCTGCACGTTCTGTTTGACGTAGTCGGTGGCATCTTTGTCGAGGTCGACTTCCTCCTGCAGGAATGGAGTGTCGGGTCCGAAGTCGATGCGGACGTGGCCGTTCTGCTCCCACGCGGCCTCGTCAAACTGGGGTCCGAAGCCGACGATGCGGACGATGCTCGGTTCACGGCTCCAGACGGGGTCGAGACCACCGCGGGCATCGGGGGTCCAGAGCTCCCAGACGAGCTCGAATTCGTAGGCGAAGTCGTCGTGGAGCAATTCCATGGCGGCGGGAATAGCGAGGCGCGGCTCGGAGTCGACGTCGTCATCGGCGTGCTCCTTGTCGTAGACGCGCTGGTAGGCGGGGGCTTCGTTCCAGGAGAGCGGGTACGCGGCAGCGGCCTTGACGTGCGAGGATCCGGCGACGGCGCCGAACTGCTCCATGACCTTTTCGATGGCGGCGGGCAGAGCGGTTAGCCGGAAATTCGGGTACCAAAGGCTGAGGTAGAGTTGATCGGCCATACTTTGCTTTCTTTGCTTGATTTTAGACGCCTTAGGCCGGGCAAGCGTTGCAGAACGTGACAGCCTACCATGTGAGCTTTACAAGATACACGCCCTGCCGGGGCAGCGAAAAGTCCAGCGTGGCTGATCCGCGGAAGATGGGAAGTGTCTGTGGTGGCTCGTGGTGCAGTTGGGCGCTCTCCTCAAGCTGCTTCTGTTGCGCGGGGGTGGGCTGCGGGGGGCTGCCCATCGCTTTCCATGCGGTGAAGGAATTACTGTGATCGGCGTCCATACGGAAGATTTCCGCGTGGGCGTGCTTTGCGGGCAGGTTGGCGACGGCGAGCTGGATGGGGGCGGGGTCGGCGGGGATGTCGTCGTCGTGGTAGTTCCAGAGAAGCACGTCGACTTCGCGACGATTTTTGGTGGCGACGGCGTTGACGTCGGGCGCGGCGGTGACGCTGCCGGCGACGACCTGATCGAGAGGCTGCGCACCGGTACTGGTGGTGCTGATCCAATTGCCAGAGAGCATGCCGAGCATGCGGAAGACGTTGAGCACCGGCTTGTCGATACCGTTGGTGGCGAGCTGCCGGAAGCCGGCGAACCAAGGCTGGTCCTCGAACTCGAAGGCCCAGGTGACGGCGCCTTGGATGTGGACGCTCTCCTTGCGGGCGAGCTCGTACGTTCGGGCGATGGCTTCGGCGACGCTGACGCCGTAGAGAGGTCCGTTGCGGTAGCCGTTCTGCTCACCTTTGCAGGCGGCGCAGCCTTCGGGGTCGCTCTCACCGAGGATGATGGGCGTGTTTCGCCATTCGGGATAGGAAGCGACGATCTGCATACCTCGCTGGACGGAGCGGAGTTGCGCGCCGACGTTCATGCGAACATGGCCGTCGATGATCTTTGGGCTGCCTTTCGGATGGAAGCTGATGAAGTCGAGAGGGGCTCCGGTCTTGCCGGTGGCGGCGTTTGTGCCGTGGGCACAGTGCTCGAGGAATTCGCGCAGGAAGGCGGAGGCGCGGTCGTTGGCGGGTCCCGTGGATTCGGGGCCTCCAATCCTGGCGTGGGGCAGTTCGCTGCGGATGGCGGCGGCGGTTACGTCGTAGAGCTTGTCGTACTCCTCGGGAGTGCCGTGCCAGTAGGGAATGTCGGGCTCGTTCCAGACCTCCCAGAGCCACGCGCGGGTGTCATAACGCTGGCGCAGGTGATGGACCCAGGCGGTGACGAGCGCGCTCCACTTTGCGTAGTCCTTCGGTGGGTAAGACCAGCCGGTGAAGACGTCTCCTTTAGGAAAGGTGTGGCGGTAGGGCTGGGGGTGGGTAGAGAGCGCTTCGGGCATGAAGCCGACTTCGACGAGCGGGAGAACGCGGGCGGCCTGAAAGGCGTCGAAGATGCGGTCGGTGATGGTCCAGTCGTAGATGGGAGAACCGTCGGGGGCTTCGCGGTAGGCGTTGGTCGAGCCCCACTTGAGGGAGGCGCTGCCGTCTCCGGTGGTGAGCAGGTTGTGGGTACGGAAGTAGACGGGGACGGGACTGAGTGCGCTGAGTTCGCGCAGGAGCTTCTCGCCGTTGGGGGCGTAGGTGTAGTTGGGCTCGTCAGCTCCGAAGTAATTCCAGATGGGCGTGTATGGGCCGATGGATTTGGCAGCGTCGACGTGGATGGTGATGGGAGCAGCTGGCTGAGCCCACACCTGGGCAGCAACGAGCAGCGCCCAGAAAACATTTGCCATCGATGTGCCGAGTGTTCGAGGCATCATTCCGAAGAAAGCCCTTTTCAAGCCGCTCACCAAAAACAGACATCGGGAGGAGGACCGATCCGATTTATTTCACTGGCGCGAGGATGTCATCCAGGCGATTCGGCGTTGATTCGACCCGCTCCAGATGCGGGTAGCGCATTCCGCCCTGATAGTTCAGTGTTATGGTAACGAACTCGTTATCGCGTTTCAGCAAAAGCTTGATGGGTGCATTGCTCTTCTCGGCAGCGAGGATCGCTTCCCGCAGGGTGGGGACGGTGAAAGCCTGGTCATTCACGGCCTGAAGTTGCATGTCCGGAGTCATGCCGGCTTTGAATGCCGGACTGTCCCACCACACTTCTGAAATCTCGCCGCCTCGTACCGAAAAGCCCAGAGAAGTTGCGAAGCTGGTGTAGGGGGAGGACGCGTGCTTCATCCAGTCGGGTTCGGTGTCGTTGTAGACCAGCCGATAGCCGCCCTGAGTAAATCCGTTTTCAGGAACCTGTGGCTCAACTTCATACACCCGCGTACGGAAGAACCCTGCCCAATCGTAGGGCTGGACTGTGTTCAGCGCTTTGACGATGTCGTCGAGGGTATAGGTCACGGTGACATAGCTGCCGTTATCGATTCCGTAGAAGAGCCTGGCGAAATCATCCAGAGACTTCTGCCCGTTGCTCAGCTCGCGGATTTTTGTGTCAGCATCCAGCCAAATGAGATCCGATTCTGGATAGTAGTCAAAGGAACGCTGCCAGCTCGTCCAGTATTGCGGCGTTGCCCCGTGTGAGGTGATGATAGGCCCGCTTGTCGTGTCGACGAGGGAGCGCCAGGTGCGGCCTGGACTCACCTCGAAATTGGCGGCAATCTGCGCCCAGACATCGCGAGCCTGCTCCGGCGTGCGCATGCCCGAGCGGGCCGTGAGCACGTTGCCGTAATAGTCGGTCAGTCCTTCGTAGACCCACAGCAAGTCGTTCTGCATGGGAACATTAAAGTTTGGCGTCCAGAGATCGGCGGGGCGGCGGAACTTTCCATTCCACGAGTGCGTGTATTCGTGCGGCAGCAGAGCGCGCCTACCGACGCCCGCAGCCCAATCGGTAAAGTAGTTGGCAACCGTTCCGTCCTCGCTGGACTGATGATGCTCGAGTCCCTTACCGCCAACGCTGTCGCTCAGCGAAAACAGGAAATCGTAATGATCATAGTGGCGCGACTGGAAGAGCTTTTGCGCCTGAACTACCAGGTTTTTGTGGTACTCGAGTTCTTGCGGCGTCATCTCCAGCTGTTCGGGCTTGTCTGAGAAGACGTCCAGATAAACAGGGTTATCCGGACCGGAAGAGATATCGACGCGCTTGAAGTTGATGCCTGCGTAAAGCGGCGAATCGATTAGCGTGTTCAGTGTTGTGTCTTTGAACTGAACCACGTTTCCGTTCTGAGATTTCACGTCCAGCGCGGAGGCGAACTTCCAGCCGTCTGGCAGGCGCAGTTCAGGGGCGAATCGGATCTGCCGCGAAAAATATCCAGCGGGATAAAGAAGCACGCTGTTCCATGTGAGGTCGGCGAACTTGTTGGAAATCCGGCCTTGTTGCGGTCTGATGGGCGCGAGGTACTGAAAGTTCAGATCCAGAGTGGCTGCATCTATCGGCACCTCCACATGGAAGGCCCACATGTTTACGCGATCGCGGGTCCAGGAAATGCGTTTGCCCTCCGCAGTGATGACTAGTCCCGCCAGGTCCGAGACGGCATTCGATGGCGCGTGATTGCCGGGCAGCCATTGAGGGTAAAGCAAAATGATCGCGCCCGGCTTCACAGGAATGGTTTCATGCACGTCCAGGATGCGGGCATTCACATTCGTCAAGTCGACGCTCAGAGAAATTGTGCCTGCATAGGGCGTGTCCACCGGTGCGGGAATGGGTGGTGGCAGTGGCGCCGGTTGTGGCCCAGGTGACTTCTGCGCCAAGGTAGTGGTGCCGATGAAGAAGTAGCAAAGCGAAAGGACTAGAAGGCAGCTACAGAGAACACGACGTGCCATTGTGATTTCTCCCGGACGCGACGACATATACCACAAATGGCAGCCTGCCGTGCAACGCCGCCCCCTTTTACGCGGCCCATCGGTAAGGCTTTGGCGGTGATTGAAAGCGGCGAAAATTGTGACGAATGTCAGAATCAGGACCCGCAGGTGAACTGGATGGGACACGGATGTCTCCTGAGCAGAGTTAGAGGCAAGGGTAGCATCGGCGGCGTTATCGATGTGGGACTCTATACTGGTTACGAATTTTCAACTCTACTTTCGACCAGAGGTTCAACCAAATGCCAAGACTTTCTGCGCTACTGGCCGTGCTGCTGGCCGGGGCGATTTCTATATCTGCCCTGGCAGCAGACGACGACATTTCGAAAGCCAAGCCCAACCCAACGCCTGTGCCGACGTCGGCGGTGGCTCCTGACTCGACGACGGAGGGCTCGGTACTAGTAGGCGGCGCCACGATTGCGTACAAGGCAGTGGCGGGAACGATTACTGTTGGCGCGACCGAAGAGCAGGATGCGCAGCTTGGTCCGGACGGAAAGCCGCTGCCGGACACGGAAGCGGCGCTGGCGGCAGCGGCTTCGAAAGATCCCAAAGACGCGCCGCCGATCGCGCGCATGTTTTACGTGGCGTATTTCAAGAAGGATGCCAAGGAGGATGACCGGCCGATTACGTTTTTATATAACGGCGGCCCGGGCAGCTCGACGGTGTGGCTGCACATGGGGTCCTTCGGGCCGAAGCATGTGATGACGTCGGATGACACGCATCTGCCGGGCGCTCCGTACAAACTGGTGAATAACGCCTACAGCCTGCTGGATGTGAGCGACCTGGTGTTTATCGATATGCCGGGCACGGGCTTTGGACGGCTGGTGGGCAAGGACAAGGAGAAGGCGTTCTGGGGCGTGGATGAAGATGCGCACGCCTATGCGCGATTTATCGCGCGGTTCATCAGCAAGTACAACCGATGGAATTCGCCGAAGTATCTGTTTGGCGAGAGCTATGGGACGACGCGATCGGCGGTGGTGTCGAACATTCTGGAGAATGAGAAGAGCATCGATCTGAACGGGGTGATTCTGCTGTCGCAGATCTTCAACTTCACGTCTGATATTGACGCGGCGCGGAGTAATCCGGGTATAGATCTGCCTTTCGAACTGGCGCTGCCGACCTATGCGGCGACGGCGTATTACCACCACAAGCTGCCGAATCAGCCGGCGGCGATGGAGCCGTTCTTAAAGGAAGTGGAAGACTTCGCCATGGGCGAGTATTCGCATGCCCTCGCGCAGGGCACCGATCTGTCGGCGAGCGAGAAGCAGGCGGTGGCGGAGAAGCTACACAACTACACGGGACTGCCGGTGGCGTATCTGCTGAAAGCGGATCTGCGGGTGAGCGGCGGCGGCTTTGAGAAGAATCTGCAGGGCGATGAGGACCTGACGACGGGACGGTTGGATACGCGGTTCTCGGGTCCGACGATCAATCCGCTGAGCGAAGAGGCGGAGTATGACCCGCAGAGCTCGGCGATCTCGTCGGCGTATGTTTCGCTCTTCAACGACTATGTGCGGCGCGATCTGAAATATGGCGAAGGGCAGACGTATCTCCCCATGGCCGACTTCGGGTCGGCGCAGTGGGATTTGAAACACAACGGCAATCCGATCAACCTGAACGTGAGCGCCGATATCGCGACGGCGATGAAGACGAATCCCCGGCTGAAGGTGATGGTGAATGGCGGGTATTACGACCTGGCGACTCCGTTTTATTCGGCGATGTACGAGGACAAACACCTGCCGATTCCTGAGAGCCTGGCGAAGAATATTCAGTATGACTGGTATGAGTCGGGGCACATGGTTTACGTGCGCGATGAGTCGCTGCAGAAGCTGCATGACAGAGTGGCGGCGTTTATCAGGAGTACCGAGGCGGGGAATATGTAGTAGAGAAATGGCGGCCAGAAGCATGGTCGCTTTTTTTTTTGCGATTGCGATAAGGCCTTGACCCTCCTGTTACGGGAGACCCTACAAAGAGAGCATGCTGAAGATCGGCGACTTCTCGGCGCTGTCGCAGGTTTCGATCAAGACGCTGCGGTATTACGACGAGACCGGGCTGCTGCGGCCGGCGCATATCGATTCGTTGAATGGGTATCGGTATTACCTGGCGAGCCAGCTTTCGCAGCTTCACCGCATTCTTGCCCTGAAGGACTTCGGGTTTTCTCTTGAACAGATTGCGGAGGCGCTGCGGGTGGGCATCACGGCGGAGCAGATGCGGGGGATGCTGCTACTGCGTCAGGCGGAGCAGCGGAAGCGCGTAGAGGAAGAGAGCGATCGACTCAGCAGACTAACCAGCCGGATAAGGCTGATCGAACAGGAGAGTCGCATGGCCTACGATGTGGTTCTGAAGACGGTGCCGAAGCAGTGGATTGCGTCGGTGCGGGAGACGATTCCTGCTTATAACACGGTGGGAAGCCTTTACGGGAAGGTGTCGGCGGGGTTGGGCCCGTCGATGTCGGCGGTCCAGTACGGGGTGGCGCTGTGGCATGATCCGGAGTTCAAGGAAAGCAATGTGGACGCCGAGCCGGGCTTCTATCTGAAGCAGAAGATGCCGGCGGCGGATGGCGTGGATGTGCATGAGCTTCCGGAGACGACGATGGCCGCGACGATTCACAACGGGTCGTATCAGCGGCTGCCGGAGGCGTATGATTCGCTGTTGAAGTGGGTGGCAGAGAATGGCTACCAGGTGGCGGGGCCGATTCGCGAGCTGTATCTGAAGATCTCGATGCCGGTGCGGCAGGACGATGAGTCGTATGTGACGGAGATTCAAGTGCCGGTGGCGAAGGCATAGAAGGGGGATTCCCACGTCTCAGAATCGAGACGTGGGCACCTGACTACCTCTTCTTCCCTCTTCGCGAAAGGCGATTCGTCGCATACACTTCGGTGCATGTTCGAGATAAGGCTTGTACTCGTTGCTGCTGTATTCTCTTCTGCGCTTGCCGCCTCGGCGCAGAGCTTCTCGGTCAGCTTTCCTGCGGCGCGCAGCGCGCAGCCGATGGATGGGCGCGTGCTGCTGTGCCTATCGACAGATGATTCCGACGAGCCGCGCAACCAGATCAACGACACGCCGAAGTCGCAGCTTGTCTTTGGCGTGACCGTAGACGGGCTGAAGCCGGGCGAGCCGGTGGTGGTGGACGACAAGGCGTGGGGGTATCCGATACGGAGCCTGAAGGATGTTCCGCCGGGCGAGTACACGGTGCAGGCGGTGCTGAATAAGTACGAGACCTTCCATCGCAGCGATGGGAAGGTGATCAAGCTGCACATGGATCAGGGTGAGGGGCAGCACTGGAATATCTCGCCAGGAAATCTGTACAGCAAGCCGCAGAAGGTGACGGTGAAGCCGGGCGGCGACGCGATTGCGGTGTCGATGGATCAGGAGATTCCACCCATCCCCGAGCCGAAGGACACGAAGTATATCCGGCACATTAGGATTCAGAGCGCGGTGCTGACGAAGTTCTGGGGACGGCCGATGTATCTGTCGGCGATTGTGCTCGTGCCGGAAGGGTTTGACGAGCATACGGAGGCGCATTTTCCGCTGATCATTTTTCATGATCACTTTGTCGATGGGTTCGATGACTTCAGGACTGAGCCGCCCGATCCGGACCTGAAGCCGAATTACAGCGACCGGTTTCATATCTCGGGTTACAACCGGATTCAACAGCAGGAGGCGTACAAGGAATACCAGAAGTGGATCAGCCCCAAGTTTCCGCGGGTGCTGATCGTGAAGATTCAACACGCGAATCCCTACTATGACGATTCGTATGCGGTGAACTCGGCGAACGTGGGTCCGTATGGGGATGCGATTGAGACGGAGCTGGTTCCGGCGATCGAGAAGAAGTTTCGCGGCATCGGGCAGGGGTGGGCGCGCTTCCTGTATGGCGGGTCGACGGGCGGTTGGGAGTCGCTGGGGGTGCAGATTTTTTATCCCGACCACTACAACGGGACGTTTGCGGCGTGTCCTGACCCGATTGACTTTCACGAGTACACGAACATCGATCTTTACGACGACAGGAATGCGTTCTTCTTAGAGGGGGCGCACAAGCAGGTGGCGCAGCCGGCGATGCGAGATTACCTGGGGCACACCTTCATCACGGCGGAGCAGATCAATGGATATGAGCTGGCGCTCGGCGATCATGGGCGGTCGGGCGAGCAGTTCGATGTATGGCAGGCGGTGTATGGGCCGGTGGGCGAGGACGGGTATCCGCAGCCGATTTTCAACAAGGAGACCGGCGAGATCGATCACAAGGTAGCGGAGTACTGGCGCGAGCATTATGACCTGGAGGCGATTCTGGAGCGCAACTGGGCAACGCTGGGGCCGAAGCTGGAGGGCAAGATTCATATATATGTGGGCAGCGCGGATACGTATTTCCTGAACAATGCCGTGTACCGGATGCAGGATTTTCTCGATAAGACGACGAATCCTCCTTATGGCGGCGAGGTGAAGTATGGGGATCGCGCAGAGCACTGCTGGAACGGCGATCCGAAGCTGCCGAATTACCTGTCGCGGCTGCACTACAACACGATGTATCTGCCGATGATCATGGAGCGCATCGAGAAGACCGCGCCCAAGGGAGCGGACCTGACGAGCTGGAGGTATTAGGCGACTGGCCGTTCAGGCGAACTGCCAAGACGCTATCGGTTCATGCGAAGCATCTTCGCGAGCATGCCGGTCCAGGTTTCGGCGTCTTCGGAGGTAAGCGCCATGCGGCGAATGAGCTTGCGGATGCGTTCTTCGGTGGCGGCTTCGGTGCCGGGCTTGATGTATCCGCTGAGGCGCAGGGCTTCGAGGAGTGCGTGCTCCGTGCGGGCGAGTTCTTCGCTGGTGGCGTGTGCGATGACTTGCCCGGGTGCAGGTGTAGCTTCTCCGCGGATCAGTTCGTAGACACAGATGGCTACGGCCTGGCCGAGGTTCATGGAGATGTGCTCTTCGCGGGTGGGTATGCGCATGAGCCAGTGGCAATAGCTGAGGTCGTCGTTGGAGAGACCGCGCTTTTCGGAGCCGAAGAGGAGGGCGGCGCGAGCGCCGGATGCGATGTGTTTGTGGATGAGACGGGCGCCGGACTCGAGGCGGTGGAGGGGGTGGTCGAGCTGGCGAGTTCCTACCGCGGTTGTTCCGATAACAAGGGAGCAGTTGGCGATTGCTTCAGATACTGTCGCGCACTCCTGCGCGCTCTGCAGGAGTGCGGAGGCTCCGACGGCGGATTGCGCTTCGCGGAAGGCGAGTTGATAACGGTTGACGACGCGGAGGCGGAGGAGTCCGAAGTTGCTCATGGCCCGGGCTGCCGCTCCGATGTTGAGCGGATTGCGTGCGGCCACGAGCACGATAGTGATGCTGTCGAGCTCGTCTGCGGTCAACAACGGTTATGGCGGCGCGTGGTCTTATGCGACCGGCTGAGCACAGTGGGAGCAGCGACGGGCGGCGACGGGGATATCGCTGAGGCACTCCGGGCAAGGCTTAGTTGGCGGAGGTGCGGCCTCTGCCGGCTTGAACTTCGCAAGCAACTTGCCCAACGGAAGCACGACAAAGAAGTAAACCGCAGCGGCGACGAGCAGGAACTGGATCAGGGCGTTGAGAAAGTTGCCGTATTTGATTTTGCCGCCATGGAGATCGAAGACGAGGTAGGAGAAGTCGGGCTTGTGGACGATGGCGGCGATTAGTGGGTTGATCAGGTCGGACACCAGCGAGTTTACGATTGCACCGAAGGCCGCACCGATCACAACGGCGACCGCCAGATCGACTACGTTGCCACGAAGAATGAAGTCACGGAAACCTTTCAGCATCGGTTAGCTCCTTTGAAAGTTGTTTCGGTTGTGAGTCGAGCGGTGATTCCGGGTACTGTGCAGACGATGCCATGCTACCGCATCTTCAGCAGGCGGGGGCGGTTTGCCTTATCGGGACGCGAGCAGAGGGGCGGCTGGTGTGATGAGAAGGCATCCAGTAGACTGCTCAGTGGTTTTCGGCGGGGAGGATTTCAGTTTGAACAAGGTTGTGGCAAGCGCGGACGCCGCAGTGGCAGATATTTTTGAGGGCGCAACGCTGATGGTGGGCGGGTTTGGGTTGTGCGGGATTCCGGAGAACCTGATCGCGGCGCTGGTGCGGCGCGGAGTGAAAGGGCTACGCACGATCAGCAACAACATGGGCGTGGACCAGTTCGGCATGGGGCGAATGCTGGAGACAGGAATGATCGTAGGGCACACGGGCAGCTATGTGGGTGAGAATCGGCTGCTCGAGGAGAAGGTGCTGAAGGGAGAGATTGACCTGACGCTGCTTCCGCAGGGCACGCTGGCGGAGCGAATCAGGGCCGGGGGCGCGGGAATTCCGGCGTTTTATACCCCGGCGGGCGCAGGGACGCTGGTTGCCGAGAACAAGGAGACGCGCGAGTTCGACGGCAAGCTCTATCTGATGGAGCACTGGCTGCGCGCCGATTTTGCGCTGGTAAAGGCGTGGAAGGGCGACACGATGGGAAATCTCGTGTACAGGAAGACGGCGCGGAATTTCAACCCGATGATGGCTACGGCGGCGAAGGTCACGATTGCGGAGGTTGAGGAACTGGTCCAACCGGGCGAGATCGATCCGGATCACGTGGTTACGCCGGGGATTTATGTAAAGCGGATTGTTCAGGGCGAGGGCTATGAGCGGCGGATTGAGCGCCGGACCGTTCGCGAGGCCTGAGGGACGTCGCCCTGATACCTGCTAGGCGCCCCCGGAGAGCATTTTGACGAGCCGATAGTAGAAGTCGAGGCCGCGGTAGTAGGATTCGATGGGAAGGCGCTCGTCCTTTCCGTGTGCGCGGACATCGTTGGTCTCGATGGCGATACCGGAGACGCCATAGCTGGGCATGCCGGCGGCATTGGTGTAGACGCTGTCGGAGGCTCCGGTGGCCATGGTGGGAATGACGGGGGCGCCGGGCCACATCTTTGCCGTGAGTTTTTCGATCGCGGCCATTAACTCAGGATTTAGGGGCGGAGGCGGGAGTTGCTTGCGGTCGGGAGCCACGTCGAAGACGCCCCCGGCGTCGTTGACATAGCGCACTGTAACTTTCGGGTCGTCGAAGATCTTGATGAGCTGCTGGCGGATCTCTTCGAGGGAATAGCCGGGGAGGATTCGGCAGTTGACGTTGGCCTGAGCGAGTTGCGGGAGGGCGTTGTTGGCATGCCCGGCCTGGAGGCGAGTGGCCACGCAGGTGGTGTGCATCATCGAGTTCCACTCGGGATTCTTTGAGAGTCGAGCGATGGCGTCGGGGTTGGGATTGGGCTGGGTGATCGCCTTGAGGTCTGCGGCGCGCTCGCCGGTCTCGATGGTGCCGAGGCGTTCGAAGTAGGCGCGGGTGACGGCGTTGAGCTCGAATGGGAACTGATACTGCTGCAGGCGGATGAGTGCTCCGGCGAGATGGTAGATGGCGTTGTCCGGGACGGGCAGCGAGCTGTGTCCGCCGGGATTGGTTACGGTGAGCTGGTAATCGCCGTAAAGTTTCTCCGTGGCGTCAACGTCCATCGAGATGGGCTTGCCGTGCTCGAGGTCGACGCCGCCGCCGTCGGGGTTGAGGACGTATGTGGCGTCGATGAGATCACGGTGATTCTTGACGAGCCAGTCGACACCGTTTGATTTGCCGCCTTCCTCGTCGGCGGTGAAGGCGACGACGAGATCGCGGTCAGGCTTGTAGCCCTCCTGCTTGAGACGGATGAGCGTGGTGGCCATGATGGCATCGTTATCCTTCATGTCCTGCGTGCCGCGTCCGTAGTAGAAGCCGTCCTTCTCTATGAACTTGAACGGGTCGGTGGTCCAGTCGGAGCGACGGGCTTCGACGACGTCGAGATGGCAGATGAAAAGGATGGGCTTCTTTTTGCCGGTACCGCGATAGCGGACGACGAGATTTTCTTTGCGGTCATTCGGTCCCCCGAGATACATGTCGGACGGGGAGAAGCCGGCGTCGAGGAATCGCTGCTGCAAGGCCTTGGACGCGGCGCTGACGCTGCCGACAGAGTCGGTGGTGTTGATCTCGACGAGCTGCAGGAAGATGTCGTGGGCGAGCTTGCGGGTCTGGTCGTCGGTTTGGGCGGCAGCGGTGTGTGAAATGAGCGCGACGGAGAGCAGGGCGACGGCGAGGCCGGCAAAGATGCGGACAATGGGCGACTGGCAGCGCAGGGCGGACTTTGGCATCGAGGAATTTCCCGTTTTCTTGGTTTGCAATCTGTACGAATCACAGTATCAGAATCGCCGGTGAGGAATGGCGGCAGGTATAGTGTTGACAATCCGATATGAGAGTTTTGTACACATGCATTCTTCTTTCCGCGGCGATTCTATGTGCAGCGGCGCGGGGTCAAAGCAAGCCGGCAATTTCACTCGACGAGTTCATGAACGCCTCGGATATTAATGAGGTGCACATTGCTCCTGATGGCTCTGCGGCGGTGATGGCGGTGTCCGCGCCGGACTGGCAGGAGCAGAGCTTCGATGAAGATCTGTGGTTGTGGAGCAAGAAAGACGGCAAGCTGATTCCGCTTACACATTCCGGGCACGACTCGGCACCGGAGTTCTCGCCGGATGGTAAGTACATTGCGTTTCTCTCGGACAGGCCGGTAAGCAAGGACGACAAGAGCGAGGACAAGGAAGATGACAAGAATGACACCAGTCGCGTGTGGGTGATTCCGGTGAATGGCGGCGAGGCGTTCCCGCTGTATCGAGAAAAATTGGACGCGCACACATTTGCGTGGTCAGCAGATGGGGCGAGCGTGATTTTTTCGACCACGAAGCCGTTGTCGAAGGATGAGGAAGAGGCCAAGAAGGCGGAGTGGAAGGACGTGATTCGATGGCGTGAGCAGGAGCGTGGCGATGTTCTGATCGCGGTGGCGGTAGCGTCGGCGGTTCGCGCAAGCACCCAGTTGCCGGCTGCGCAACAGGAGCCCAATCAGGCTAACGACAAGCCTGCGTTTCCAGTCGATGCCCAGGTGCTGGCGCACAGCGCGCTGGAGATTGCGGAGATTGCTCCGTCGCAGACTGGCGACCAGATCGCGTTTGAGACGGGACCGGTCTCGCACCGCGAAGAAAATCCGGCGGACTACGAGATGTTTGTGGTTCCGGCGAATGGGGGCGAGGCGAGGCAGCTGACGCACAACCAGGGGCTGGAGAGCCATCTGATCTGGAGCAAGGATGGCAAGCGCATCTATTTCGCGGTGCACGCGGGTTCGGGATCGATCGAGGGGCCGTATCGCGATGTGCAGGGACGGTTGTATGTGATGGATGCGGCGACGGGGGCATTCACGCGGCTGGGTGGGGAGTTCACCGGATCGTGGGACGACTTCACGGTGACCTCGGACGAGCGGGTTCTGGCGTGCGGACTGACCGGGACGGAACAGCATCTGTATCGCGTTGAGAAGGCGAAGTTTGAGGTGGTGGGGAGCGATCCGGGGACGTATGCGAAAGTGACTGCGGCACGCGATGGACAGGGATTTGTTTTTACGCATTCGACGATCAACAGTCCGACGCAGGTGTATTTCGCGGATGCGACGGCGGGAGTTGCAGGCGCGAAGGCGATTACGGCGTTCAATCCAATTTTTTCCGAGCGGGCGCAGGTGGAGTGGGCGACGTACAAGTGGACGTCGAAGGATGGGACGCCGGTTGAGGGCGTGCTGATATATCCGCCGGGGAAGAAGGGCGCGAAGAATCTGCGCATGCTGGTGCTGATCCACGGCGGTCCGGAGGATGCGGATGGGAATCACTTCGGTGCGGATTGGTACGACTGGGCGACGCTGGCGGCAGCGAAGGGGTGGCTGGTCTTCCGGCCAAATTATCGCGGGTCGACGGGTTATGGCGACAAGTTCATGTTGGAGATTGCTCCGCACCTGGTGTCGGTTCCGGGCGTGGATATCTTGGCGGGTGTCGACGCGCTAGTGAAGGACGGCGTTGCCGACCCCAATAGGCTTGCGATCGGCGGGTACAGCTATGGCGGATACATGACGAACTGGCTGATCACGCAGACGACGCGCTTCAAGGCGGCGGTTACGGGCGCGGGCGCGGTTGAGCATGCGGCCAACTGGGGCAACGATGATTTGACCTGGGATGATGCGTGGTATCTGGGAGGCACTCCGTGGGAGAAGCCGGAGATGTACGAGAGCGAGGCGGCGCTTTTTCAGATTAATAAAGTCACGACGCCGACGCATATCGTGGGCGGGAATGCGGATGTGAGGGTGAGTTATCTCGAACAGGTGCTGCTGGAGCGGGCGCTCCAGCGGCTGAATGTGCCGCATACACTGCTGGTGTTTCCGGGAGAGAATCATCCGCTGGATAAGAATCCGTGGCACGGGTATATCAAAGTGCGCGAAGAGTTGAAGTGGCTGGAGAAATATGTGCCGCAGTGAGGTTCTTGATCTCCCATTAGGGTTTCACTGGCTGGCCCTGTTGCTGGAGTGAGTCACAGATGCCGCGGTAGCTGCGGACGTAACGGAAGTCGGCGAAGAGCGTGGCTGCGGCGATTACCAGCCATATAACGAGAAACCAGCGATGTGAGCGGTCCGGGTGGCGCGCCATCTGGCGAAAGCAGATCGCCATGATGAAGGCGGCGAGGGTTGCCAAAATGGTGAGCGGCGGCAGCTTGTTGCAGTCGATCGCCGGGCCGGGGCGCATGTACCACCAGGATGCAATCGCGGCGGCGACAGACAGGACAGCTGGGAGGACGAGGCGAAACGGAAAGCGGGGCTGCGACAGAGAGCGCGGCAGAGTTGACTCCTAGGAGACCATCGGCTTGAGGTTGGGGCTGGCGATGAGATCGGCTTCGGTGGCACGCTGCACGTCTTCGAAGGTAAGGCCGGGGGCGATCTCTTCGAGGACAAGGCCGGCGGGCGAGACCTTGATCCAGGCCATTTCAGTGGCGATGGTGTCGACCACCTTGAGGCCGGTGATGGGCAGGGTACAGCGATGGAGGATCTTGGGGCGGCCGTCTTTGGTGGTGTGCTCCATAGCGACGATGACGCGACGCGCGCTGGCGACGAGGTCCATGGCACCGCCCATGCCTTTAAGCATTTTGCCGGGGATCATCCAGTTGGCGAGGTTCCCTTCCTCGTCCACTTCCATTGCGCCAAGGACGCTGAGGTCGATGTGGCCGCCGCGAATCATGGCGAAAGAGTCGGCGCTGGAGAAGTAGGAGGTGCCGGGGAGTTCAGAGACGGTCTCCTTGCCAGCGTTGATGAGGTCGGGGTCCTCGGTGCCGGCGATCGGATAGGGGCCGACGCCGAGCATGCCGTTCTCAGACTGGAGAACGACCTCGACACCGGGCGGTACATGATTGGCGACGAGGGTCGGCATGCCGATGCCGAGGTTGACGTAGAAGCCGTTGCTCAGCTCGCGGGCCACGCGCTTGACGATGCGCTCGCGCTTGTCGGCATCGGAGGTCTTCTGCTCGGGGGACTGCTGGTTCGGCAATGTAGTCATAGGCGACTTAAGATATTAACAGTTCCCCTCATGCCCTATGCGGTCTTCAATTTTCGGGCGCGCTCACTGGTTCGCGGAACCGTTCTGGTGTTAGCAAGTCTCCTCGCTGCATTTCTGCTGTCGGGATTTCCCACGGTGCATCCGGCGTGGACGGTGGGTTTTCCGGCGCTCGCCGCGCTCTGGGGCACCTACGAGACACTGCGCTGCCTCCGCCTCCGCTGGAGTTTCTATCACGGAGGCGTACTGCTGCTGCTCTACATGGATGTGATGGCGCTGGCGATGATCTTCTTCCTGCTGCTCTATCCCTATGCGGGATGGGAGCAGTAGGACTGGCCGTCCAGGCATACGCGCCTCCGGCGCCATACAGCTTCCGGTCAGGGCTTGTGCGCCAAATCTTCCATAACAGACACAGCCAGCCCTTCCTGTTCCTGCAAAGACTCGGAATACGGCGCGCGCAGCACGCCGCGCTCGGTGATGATGGCGGTGACGTACTTTGCGGGCGTTACGTCGAAGGCCGGGTTCGCGATGCCGACGCCGTTGGGCGTGAGCTGCTTGCCGCCGTGGTGGGTGACTTCAACCGCGGGGCGTTCCTCGATGGGGATGTCGGCGCCGGTTGCGGTTTCGAGATCGATGGTGGACCAGGGGGCGGCGACGTAGAACGGAATGCCGTGCTCTTTGGCGAGGATGGCGACGCCGTAGGTGCCGATCTTGTTGGCGACGTCTCCGTTGGCGGCGATGCGGTCGGCGCCGACGACTACGGCGTTGATTTTGCCGCGCAGCATGAGGCTGGCGGACATGTTGTCGCAGATGACGGTGGTGGGGATGCCGTCGTGCATGAGTTCCCAGGCAGTGAGGCGCGCGCCCTGCAGGAACGGACGGGTCTCGTCGGCGTAGACGTTGATCTGGTGGCCCTGCTCGAAGGCGCTGCGAATGACACCGAGGGCAGTGCCATAGCCGCAGGTCGCGAGGGCTCCGGCGTTGCAATGGGTGAGGACACCGCCGGTGGTGGGCAGCAGGGGCTCTCCGTGCGCGCCCATTGCGCGGCAGGCGGCGATGTCTTCGTCGTACATCTGCCGAGCTTCTTCGATGAGGGCATCGCGAATGGCGGGGATGGTGATGCCGGGCTGGGCGGCCAGCGCTGCAAAGCGATCGCTCATCCTGCGTATCGCCCAGAAGAGGTTGACTGCGGTGGGGCGAGTGGCGGCCAGGACCTTGCAGATCTGATCGAATTCGGCCTTGAGGGCCGGGATGTCAGCGGCGGCGCTCTGGGAGATACCCAGGGCAACGCCCATGGCTGCGGTCACACCGATCGCGGGCGCGCCGCGGACAATCATGGTGGTGATGGCGTCCGCTACTTTCTGGTAACTAGTGGCGAGGACGTAGGTCTCCTCAAGAGGCAGGCGGGTCTGATCGAGGAGGCGTACGCCTTCCTCTGTCCATTCAAGTGTGGGAATCATGCTTAACTAGTGTAAATCCTTTAGGGCAAAGGCAGATTGGATAGAGGTGGTGCGTCCTAGGAGAACGCTTCGGCGTCTATGGCGAATAGCAGCCAGGGGTTCCAATTTGTAAAATATTGCCAAGGCGGCGCGTTTTTATTTTGAGAATGTTACTTATGGGTGTTATCTCTAGTTACAAATAATCTTGCTCCCGTGTGGGGAGCGCAGCTTTGGCTCAGCGTCCTGCTTTACAGGCAATGTCCCTAGATTTGTGTCCTTTGCGTGAAGGCTTCCGGCGGATTGACATGCCAACCCAGCACGAGCGGGCGATACCTGTCTCAAAGGGAAATGGATGAGTAAGAGAAAGAAAACCTGCCCCAATTGCGACGAAGTGGAGTTGACCCGGGTTGCCAGGCACGGGTTCCTTCAGGAGCGCGTCTATCCCAAATTCGGGATGTTTCCGTGGGAGTGCGCCCAATGCCGACAGATATTTCTGCTGAAGAGTCGCGGCTACAGCTATCGCAAGGCCGGCCCGAGAAGCGGTTCCGACAAATAATCTCCGTTGAAAGTTAAGAGACGAGGCGCCACAGAGGCGGGCGCGCTCGTCTCCCATGAAGTGCGAGGCGTTAGCGCCAGTGGCCTCCAACCCACACCCATCCGCCGGAGCGGGCGACCCAATGTCCGGGAACCCAGACTACGCCGGCACGCGGGGGCATCACCCAGCGGCCTGACACCCAGACGTAACGATGGCCGTCCCAGCGGTGATATCCGTCTGTCCAAACGTACCTGGGTCCGGGAGCTACAGGGCGGCGCTCGACAATGGGAGCGGGAGGCGCGACGCGTACGACAACCTGGGCAAATGCTGCACTCGCTCCCAGTAAAGCTGTGGCGGCGGCGGCCAGGAGAAACTTCTTCATCGGTGAATCCCCTTTCGTAGAGAAAGTTTGATTTTGTGATGCATGTGGACCGATCAATCCGAATCCGCATTCGTTCTTTTGAACACGACATTGCGAATCAGGTCGCGGAGTTTGTGCGTGGATAAAGAGTGGGGTGTTGTTCTCGTTGGGGCAAAGGGTTGTCTGAAATTGACAGATGTTTGCGAATGCCTGATACGCGCGAATTTGTTTTCGAGGTTAGGCTACAATTTGCTCATCGTGAACGAGCCTAACGGCAACAGCGCGAATGCGCCCAAGAGCAAAGTGCGAAATGCCTGGAACTGGCTGCTGGTTGTGCCTGCGCTGGCGCTCGCTTTTCCGGCGATCTACTCACGACCCACGCCGGAGCTGTTCGGCTTCCCTTTCTTTTACTGGTACCAGATCGCGTGGATCCTGATCAGCGCGCTGATCACGGCGGTCGTCTATTTCGCGACGGAGAATACATAGCGAGCGTCAGTGCGGGCTGACGGCATTCACCACTTTCGCCCCCCAATCGGCAGGGTTAACGTCGCGGGCGTGCCGCGAAAAGAGCCAGCGATGCCCGTCGAGGTCTTCGACTCCATACTGGAGCTCGCCGTAGACGGTTTCGTTGAGGGCTTCGACGATGCGCGCGCCGGCGGCCTTTGTTCTTTCGAAGTGTGCTTCGACATCCTCGACGAAGATGGTGAGCATTTGCGTTCCGTAGCCGAGTTGGGCCGGGGTTGAGTATCCGGGTTTGGTCTGGGTGACCATGATCCACGCGTTGCCGAGATGCATTTGCGCGCCGCTTACCGGGTCACCATAGCGGTAGTGCTCGGTGAAGCCGAAGGTGCGCGTGAGCCATTCGATGGCGGCGGGAAGATCCTGATAAATTACGTGCGGGAGGATGGTGTTGGTGGGCACCGAGCGATTGTCGATCATCAATCTTCGCCTCGCAGAAGGATTTGCTCACACTACGGGATGCTGGCCGCTGCGCAAGAAAGCCCGCACATGGCGGGCCTTCCAAAGTCAAAGATGCCTACTATCGGGACCGTAACCTATCAGGCCGTGGTCTTGGCGCAGATTTCGTCGAATGCGCGGGCGAGTTCCTGGCCGATGGCCTGGGCCGGGTTGGACTCGATCACGAAGCGCTGCATGAGGTAGATCAGCTTTCCGTCGCGCAGGATGGCCACGGCGGGCGATGTGGGCGGCTGGCCTGCGAAGTAGGAGCGGGCGCGCTCGGTGGCTTCGCGGTCCTGCCCGGCGAAAACTGTGATGGAACGGTCGGGCTTGACGGAGTTCTGCAGAGCCAGGCGAACACCCGGGCGCATCTTCCCTGCTGCGCAGCCGCAGATAGAATTCACGACAACCATGGTGGTGCCGGGCTGGGCAAGTGCGGCGTCGACGTCTTCGGCGGTGCGGGCTTCCTTGATTCCTACGCGGGTAAGCTCTTCGCGCATGGGAATGACCATGATTTCAGGATACATTCGTGGTTCCTCCGGGGCTTGTTGGTGCCTGCCTCCATTGTACGTGGAGGCATGGCGGAGCGCCACGGTTCCTTATTTGGCCTTCTTCTGCTCTACCGGCTCAAGGGCCAGATCCTCGGCAACATTTTCATCGTAATCGTGGAGTTCAGCCAGCAAACCTTCGTCGGAAAGATCGAGGGCATGTGAATGCTCCCAATCGCGCTTAAGGACTTCATGAATGCGATTGACGACGTGCTCGTCGCGAACCTCGATGGCCAGTTCGCGGCGGCTGTCGAAGCTGCCGGGAGCAAGATTGATGGAGCCGATGATGGTTCGGTTTCCGTCTGCGAGAAGGACCTTGGCGTGCAATTTGACATGCTTCAGCTTGCGAATCCCGATGCCCACATCTTCAAGGGTACGCAAGCCGCTGACTCCCTCGACGAGCTTCTCCTTCTTCAACTTGTGAGGTGGCCGCGCCATCACGTGGACTTTCACGCCGCGCTCTTTTGCCCGGACGAGATGCTCGATAATCACCGGGTCCTGGTATCTCTCATTCTGCAACCACAGGGAATGCTTCGCGGCATCAATGAGCTGTCCCAGCCGCTGGCGTCCGTTACCGACGCACCAGATCAGATGTGAATGCTCTCCCGGAGTAAACGCTGTCCTGTTCCAATCTGCGTCAAAGCACTCGATGATCTCGTCAACCTCGTGCTTGTGGGTGGTAACGACGGCATAATCGCGCGTCTCGGTAAGGTTTTTGGTCTCCCAGTTCAACGACTTGACGTAGGCCGTTGCGTCGTCGATGACCATCGACTTTTCGTGCGTGACATCGAATGCAGGGTTGCTGTCGATTACCTCGACACCAGCTGAGATCAGCTGTTCCCGCGTCTCGTTATTCTCCTTCTCCCCGCTGCGGCGCGCGGGATTCAGCATGATGCGCACTTTCACGCCACGCTTGTGCGCGGCAATGACCGCCTGAAGGAGCATGGGATCGGAGAAGACGAACATCTTGACCCGAATCGACTTTTCGGCGCTGGTGATGGCTTCCAAAATTGGTCGAGCAGTATCGTCAGGCAAAACAATCACGGATCGGGACATTTGTTCCTCTTTGCTACCCAGGGTGATTCGTTTTTACAGTCTCTGCTGCATGACAAGCAAGCGGCCATCTAGGCCTCGACCTTTGCCGGCCCGGTGTCGAATTGGGTGCGGTGGAGGCCTGCGTAGATTCCGTTCAGGGCGATCAATTCGTCATGTGATCCGCTCTCGGCCACCACACCGCCGGCAAGGACGATGATCTTGTCGGCGTCGCGGATGGTGCTGAGGCGGTGGGCGATGGTGATGACGGTGCGGCCCTTCATCAGGCGCTCGAGCGCATCGATGACCAGCTTCTCCGATTCGCTGTCGAGGGCTGCCGTGGGCTCGTCGAGGATGAGGATTGGGCTGTTGCGCACCATGACGCGAGCGATGCCGATGCGCTGGCGCTGGCCTCCGGAGAGGGTGGAACCGCGCTCGCCAACCATGGTGTCGTATCCCTTGGGCATGCGCGAGATGAACTCGTCGGCGTTGGCGAGCTTTGCCGCTGCGATGATGTCGTCCCTGGTGGCTTCGGGACGGCCGAAGGCGATGTTTTCGGCGATTGTTCCGCGAAATAAGATTGTTTCCTGCAAGACGTAACCAATCTGGTGGCGCAGGGCTTCGAGCTTGTAGTCGGCGATGTCCTTGCCGTCGATCCGGATTGCGCCGGACTGCACGTCGTAGAAGCGGGGGATGAGGCTTACGATGGTGGACTTGCCGGCGCCGGTTGGGCCGACGACGCCGACGAACTCTCCGGACTTAATTGTGAAGGTGACGTCGGTAAGGATGGGCGTGGCGGGATCGTATCCGAAGGCGACGCGTTCGAATTCGATGTCGCCAGCGAGCGTTTCGGGTTCGATGGCATCGGGCCTCTCGGGAGTGACGTTGTCGGTGTCGAGGATTGCGCGGACGCGCTCCGCCCCTACGGCCGCCTGCGCGATCGCGTTCGTCGTTGTGGCAAGGTCTTTGACAGGCTTGAAGAATTTGGTGAGATACGCGAGGTAGACAGTCAGCTCTCCAATTGTCATGGAGTGAATGAGGATGAGAGCTGCTCCCCGCCACAACACGATGGCGGTGCAAACGGCAACCGTGATGGTGACAACCGGCGAAAGGAGGGCCTTGACGCTGCGGGCCTTGAGAGCTGCGCTGACTGTGGCGTGGCTCACTTCTTCGAGGATCTGCTCTTCTGTCTTCTCCTGGCCGAAGGCTTTAACGACCTGCATGGATTCGAGGCCCTGCTGGACGACGGCGACGATCTCACTCTGCTCCTTGCGAACTTCGCGGGTGGCTTTCTTGACGGCCTTTTTGAATCTGGAGACGAAGAGAAGCAGGAAGGGCGTGACCGCAACTGCAATCAGTGTGAAATCCCAGTTCAGCCAGAACATCAGGCCGAGCATGCAGACAATGGTGAGCAGATCGACAAGAATACTCAGCGTGGAGGATGACGCAAAGCCCTGGATGGTCTGGATGTCGGAGGTGATAGTGCTGAGGATGGTGCCTGTCTGGTGGGTGTTGTAGTAGCCGAGGGAAAGCCGCTGCAGATGGTGATACATCCGCATGCGCAGATCATGCGCTACGTACTGTCCAACACTTTCCGTGTAGTAGTTATCGATGTATGAGGCAACGGCGCCCGCAATGGCGATGACCACGAAAGCCAACGCCGCCACGGCTGCGAAGTGCATTTTGGAATCATGCTCTACGGTCGATCCCATGAAGAAGCGGAGCCAAGGTTCGAGCTTGCGGTGCCCAACTACGTTGTCGAGGATGATCTTCAGAGGCCAGGGGGAGGCCAGACTCATCGCCGTCTCAACGAACATGGCAAGAAGAATGATCGCCAACTTGCCGCGATAAGGCCGGATTAATCCGCGGATGAATTTCAACATGGGCAAACCTTCACTGCGCAGATGAAGACAGTCGAGTACCCTGGCCGGCGTCGGCTCAAGTGATCTTTAGATCACAGCTGCGCAAACGACACATTGCACCTGCCGGGCGGGTATCTCGATTCGGTATTCTAGTGCGCCGCCATGCTTATCGGAATTGGTATTTTTGCCAGGTGGATCGGGGGACTGCCCGCTTTTGGACGAAGTTTGTGCCGAACCATCGTGTAATCTGGGTCTCTCACTGAAATTACAGGAGAATATCCATTGGCTGATCGCCATCCCCTGCCATTCCAACGCGCAATCGCGCTGTGCTGCGCACTCTCTCTTCTTCCTGTCCAGGTTCTTCCGGCGCAAAGCGTTACGCCTCCCCAGAAGGTTTTCGGTTATGGCAATTTTTCCGCGCAGGCAAAGATCGACGAGAGCTTTCTGGCCGTGCCCGATGCGAAGCTGGCGGGCGAGGAACTGAAGACGCTGACGGCGGCACCTCATGTTGCTGGGTCGAAGGAAGACTATGCGACGGCGGAATACGTGGCGCAGAAGTTCAAGGCAGCGGGGCTGGAGACGAGCATTGTTCCTTATAAGGTGTGGCTGAATCTGCCGGTGGAAATCAAGGTTGTGGCAACCGGCGCCGATGGGAAGACGCTTATGACCGGGCCGACGAGAGAGCATGTGGACGGCGACCGCTATGACAACGATCCGCGGGTGGTGATGCCGTTCAATGGATCGTCGCCTTCGGGAGATATCACGGCGGATGTGGTGTACGCGAACTACGGGCGGCCGGAGGATTTCCAGAAACTGGCGCAGATGGGCATCGATGTGAAAGGCAAGATCGTGCTGACGCGCTACGGTGGGAATTTTCGCGGAGTGAAGGTCTATATCGCGCAGGAAAAAGGGGCGGCGGGGGTGCTGATCTACTCGGACCCGGCGGATGACGGGTACTACAGGGGAGATGCGTATCCCAATGGTCCGTACCGGCCGGCCACGGGAGTGCAGCGGGGCGCAGTTCAGTATCTCTTCAAATACCCTGGCGATCCGACAACACCGGGGATAGCGTCGACTCCCGATCTGCCCATGTCAAAGCGCTTGCCGCCGGAGAAGGCGGAGAGCCAGCCGACGATTCCGTCAACGCCGCTGTCGTATAAGGATGCCGCGCCGATACTGGAGAACCTGAAGGGGCCGACGGCTCCGCATGAGTGGCAGGGGGCGCTGCCGTTCACCTATCACCTGGGTGGCAAGGGGAACGTCAAGGTCCACATGCTACTCAAGATGGACTATCAGTACCGGCTGATCTGGGATGTGATCGGGAGAGTGCAGGGGACGGAGTTTCCCGATGAGTGGGTGGTCGCCGGGAACCACCGCGATGCGTGGGTGTACGGTGCGGTCGATCCCAACAGCGGGACCGCGGCGATGCTGGAGGCGGTACACGGGATTGGAGTGCTGCTGAAGCAGGGATGGAAGCCGAAGCGGACAATCATCTTCGGCAGCTGGGATGCGGAAGAGGAAGGGCTGATCGGATCGACGGAGTGGGCGGAAGATCACGCGCAGCGGCTGGAGCACGCGGTGGCGTATCTGAATACCGATGTGGGCGTGGCGGGGCCGAACTTCGATGCGTCGGCAGTGCCGTCGCTGAAGCAGTTCGTCCGTGAGGTGACGAAGGAGGTTCCAAGCCCGAAGGGAGGGACTGTCTACGACCAGTGGAAGGTGAGCCAGGCGGACGAGAACCAGCGCAGGGCGAGCGGAACGGGCGAGCATAACACGAGACGAAATGCTCAGGTGGATAACGATGTCAATGTCGGCGACCTGGGCAGCGGGTCGGACTATACGCCGTTCATCCAGCATCTGGGGGTGCCGTCGACGGATATCGGATCGGGCGGCCCTTACGGCGTGTATCACTCAGTCTTCGATAACTATCAGTGGTTCACGATGAATGCCGATCCGACGTTTGTCTACGAGCAGCAAATGGCGCGGGTCTTTGGGCTGGAGGTGTTGCACATGGCCGATGCGGATGTGCTTCCATACGACTACGTGACCTACGCCAAGGAGATCGAGCAGTATCTCGAGGCCGCTCAGAAGAAGGCTTCGGAAGCACATGTGAGCCTTGATTTTTCGGCTTCGGATGCAGCGGCGAAACGATTTACGACTGCGGCGGAGGCGGTCAAGCCGAAGCAGGATGATCCGGCGGGAAATGAGGCGGCGCTGAACACGGCGCTACGGGCGACGGAGGGTGACCTACTGTCTCCCGAGGGCCTGCCGCGCCGGCCCTGGTACAAGCACACCATCTATGCTCCGGGGGAATACACAGGGTATGCGGCAGTGGTGATTCCCGGCGTGAATGAGGCGATCGACGCCAAGGACGCGCAGCGCGGACAATCGCAGCTGGCGGCGCTGACAGCTGCTCTCGATCGGGCGGCGGCGACGCTGGAGGGTGCGGCGAAGTAGGTTCGGCGATTGGGGGGCTGCGATTGGCCTGACCACTCCCCGGTTGCGTGGTATAGACTCTCTCGTGCCGATGGTAACGAGGCACCAATCTCCTCCATTCTGTCTCGGTTCCCATAGGGAATTTGAAATGCCGTGTCGGGTGCGGACTTGGGGTCGGGACTTATGCGAGAGAGATTGCTGGTCGGAAGTGTGATGTTTGGCTTGTTGGTGGTGGGTCCGGGGCTGGCTCCGTCGCAGACCACGCAGCAGACAGGGACGCTGATTGTAAATGGCCATTCCGGAGAGGCTCCGGTGATTCAGGCGAGCGGCCGGTCCTACGTGGACGTGGAAGCGCTGGCGCAGATCACGAATGGCTCTGTTCGCTTCAACGGGAATCAAATTACGCTCACGCTGCCGGCGCCGGTTCGCGGTGCGCGTATGACGGTTCCACCGGCAAGACAGTCGACAGCTGCTCCGGCTCCTCCTGCCGGATTCTCGAAAGAGTTTCTGAAGGCGGGGATCGAGGCAATGGCAGAGATTCGAGAATGGCGAAGTGCTCTGGAGGAAGCTGTCCAATACGGATTTCCGCCGGGAGGAAGTGACTGGACGGCGCGATATCGCGGCTCAGCTGCGACGGCCATCAGCCTGGCATCGGCGGCAGCGTCAACTGACGACGATCGAAAAGGCTTTCAGTTGCTGAGCAACGAGTTCAATAACATGCAGAGTCTGAGCAGCCAAATGCTATCAAGACGGAAAAGCTTGAATTACATTCCCCCTGATGCGCTCCAGAATGATCCGCTGGACCAGAAAATTCTGGCCTGCGCGCGGGCTCTGGGCGCCATGGCTGCAGCCGGCCAGTTTCAAGATGCTGCGGCGTGTCATTGATTAGGTTAGCTATGAGCCGGCGCTCTGAGTCCGGACAACACCGATTCGAGCGGCGTAGAAGCGGGTGTAGACGAACATAGTCAGAGGAGCCAGCACGGCGTAGCAGGCGATGGCAGGCAGAGCGCGCTGGGCGTGCAGATATTGTCCCGAGAGCAGAAGAGCCAGGCCGACGTGGCGGTTGGCATTACAGATGGCGAAGGTTTCCTTGATACGCGGCTGGCGGAAGGGAAAGATAAGAATCGCGGCGATCGATCCGATGGCCGTGATCAGCGCGGCAACCGGAACTAGCGGGGTGATGTGCTCGAGCGCGGGGCCCATCTTGAACAGCACCAGCACGATCATGACCGTGAGCAGAACATTGCCGAGGATGTTTAGGGTCGACTGAGATCGCTGCGAGGCCTTTGGGGCGATCCAGGCGAGGCCGATTCCGACGGTGAGCGGCAGAAACTGCTTGAGAATGATCTGCCGGAGAAGAATGCCGGGAGGAATCCAGATGTAGCGGCCGTAGAGACGGGCGCCAGCCCAAACAAGAAGCGGGATCATGATGGGGACCATGAGCGCGGCCCAGACCTGATAGCTGGCGGCCATCTGCATGTCAAAACCGCGACGCGCGAGATTGCGGGTGAGAAGCGGAGCTCCAGGCGCTACTCCGACCATGAAGATGCCGGCGGTTTCGCCAAGTGTGAGGTGGAAAAGGTTGGCGACGAGCAGCGCCAAGGCCGGGGGGATGATGAAGGTGGCGGCGATCAGGATGGTCCATGCGAGCCAGTCCATGCGGCGCCAGTGGGCTATGACTTCGGTGAGCTTGAGGCTCATACCGACAGAGACCATCAGGAGAAAAACGGCGCTGGGCAGAAGATATTGCATAGGTCTATCGCGCACAGACCGCCGGATCGAAGTGTAACACCGCTGCGGACGGGCTTTGGGCGTGAAAGCGTGCGATATGCACGACGAAGCACAACGAGAATAGCGGGCTACGCCGGGCTGTTCGGGATTCGAGAGTGATGGCTGCGAGGATTGTCCTGCTTATCGCGGTGGGAGTGCTGGCGGGGGTTGCGGCTCTTGTCATATTTGCGGCTACTAAACCAGGTACCCTCCGGATCGAGCGGTCAGTGACGATTCAGGCTTCGCCGGAGAAGATTTTCCCGCTCATTAGTGACTTTCACAACTGGAGCCAGTGGGCACCGCAGGACCGCGAGGACCCGTCGATCAAGAGAACCTACCGCGGGGCGGCGAGCGGTGTAGGCGCAGAGTCGGAGTGGACGAGCAGCGGCAAGGCGGGCACAGGGCGGATGTCGATCACGGAATCAGTGCGGCCGGCACGGGTGGTAATAGACGTGCATTTCGTGAAGCCGTTCGCGACACACAATGTGAATATGTTCACGCTGGAGCCGAAGGGAACTGCTACCAGGGTGACGTGGAGCCTGGAGGGCACGAATCTCTACTTCATGAAGCTGATGAGCGTCTTTTCTAGCCCTGACCGCATGATGGGCGGGCACTTCGAGAGCGGGCTGCGGGATCTGAAAGCGGCGGCTGAAAGATAGATCTCCCGGGCGAGTTAACTCCTACAGAAAATACGCTCATCAATTAACTTTCATCGCCTATCATTCCGGATTGAGTTAGAACGTCCAGTTAGTTGTTCGTTTCACAATCAGCAATAGCTCTATATCTTCCGTTAGTTTCCAGGCCATTGTTAACTTACGTGGAGATTGCCTGCCTGCTGGTTCTCCCATGCTTTCCCAGTCCTGTTCCTTGCATAGTCGATGATTGGCTCTTCATGATGCTGCGCCCCGCAGCCGCTCACGCAAAGCCTGGTGGCACCCATTCACACTGGATTTGTGTTTGCCGATGGTTTTCAGACTTCATGTGCCCAGATGAACATCCGGATGTCAAGCCGGCTTCGCATACGGCGGAGATAGCAAAGATTTATGGAGCGGGGTGATGAATCCGGCGAGTCGAATCCGGCTAGTCAAGGAATTTGCCGATGAGCCACATATGTCCGAAGGGGTCGACGACGGCACCCTGCAGCATCCGGCCGATCGGGTGGGGACCGTTGGTCGGGTAGTTGTGCTCTTGCACCGGGCTGTGCTCGACGGCTCCAGCAGCGAGGGCGTGGCGGTGCACGGCGAGGGGATCGTCGACGAAGAGTTCGATTCTGACAGTGGTGAAGCCCACGGAGACTGGGGCGCGCGTGCCGTAGCTCGGTGACTCGTGGGCGAGAAAGAAGCGCGCGCCGTTGATGGAGAGGCCGGCGACGACGTGTTCGTCGCCAAGACGCCAGAGGAGGGTCGCGCCGAAAGCCGACTCGTAGAACCGGATGGCTGCGTTACCGTCGCTGACAGCCAGCATGGGAGAGATCTCAGTCGGCATGGTCTGTTCCTTTGCCCTCCGGGGATCGTGGATGTTTTCCAGCGAAGCCGCAGGTTGAGCCGCAGCTACGGAATCATTCCGCAGTCGAACATCTTGTTGGCAATCGGCGCAGCGACCTTGTTGATGAATTCGCGGCGCATCTGCGGGTCGCTCTTCAGAAACTGGATGATCTTCTGTTCCTGCGCTGTTGGCGGGGCTTTCTCGGCCTTCTTCAGCCTTAACTCCTGGCAGCTCGATGTCTGGTATTTCTGAATAACCTTGTTGGCAAACGCATCGAGG
>Ga0335074_10001810_pt1 | contig 28969 bp, 22 predicted proteins | sample Lox_Sample_23_FD_206715 | JGI IMG/M metagenome (GOLD analysis project Ga0335074, IMG submission 206715) | Soil microbial communities from Loxahatchee National Wildlife Refuge, Florida, United States - Lox_Sample_2.3 | ecosystem: Environmental > Terrestrial > Soil > Wetlands | place: USA... | reverse complement strand
AGCGCGGGGATGAGCACGGCGAGCAGGGCCGTCCGGTCCCAGGTGCTGGTCAGCGGCTCGCGCCAGGCGGCCACGCGGGGGTCGACGGCGGCGTCCGGCGCCGGCTCGATCTCGCGGGCCGGCTCGACCTCGCGGGCGGGATCCGGGAGGCCGGCGATCGCCACGGTGTCGCCGGACCAGGCCGTCTCGGCCCGGGCCGTGGTCGCGTACTCGCCGAGCACCCGGGCGATCCGCTCGGCTTCGGCCTCAGCCGACGAGGTTGCGCTGCTGGGGGCGCTGCCGTAGCCCATGCTGCGGCCGCCGCTGCCGAAGTTTTCCAGGCCGAAGGTGCCGACGCGGGAGCGGCCGCCGGAGGCCGCCCGCGAGGCGGCCCGGCGCGCCCTGGCGTCCGCGGTGAGCTTGCGGCGCCGGGAGTAGTGCACCGCCCAGGAGGAGATGACCTTGTCCCGGGTGTGCACGCGGAGCAGGTCGGCCAGGTCGACGTTGGTCACCTCGGCCCAGCCGACGTGGTGATCGCGCAGCGGGTTGACCACCGTGACCCCGGCGCTGTCGGCGACGATCCTGGGCCGCTGCGCGGTGACGTAGGCGATGCCCGTGGCCAGGACCAGGATGGCCGCGGCGACCAGCGAGAGGTGATCCCGGCCCTGGACGGCCAGGTCGACCAGGTTGGCGGCGGCGAACAGCAGCCAGACCCACCAGACGAGCACCGCGGTCGGCGAGCGGAACGTCTGCGGGCCGCCCGCGGCGTCGGCGCGTTTCTTGCGGCCGACCGGCACGGTTCCCATCCACCCAGCCTAACCCGGTCTGGCCGGGGGCGGCGGCGCCCGCGGCTGGACTACGCGCCGGTGACGCCGGGGAGGGGCTGGGCCACGATCGCGCCGTCGTCCCACAGCGCGTTGATCGCCGTGGCCACCATCGCCTTGACCCCGACTCCGATGGCCCGTTCGTCCACGTCGAAGGTCGGCTGGTGGATGTCCAGGGACACGGTCGAACCGGGCACCCGGGTGCCCAGCCGGGCCAGCGCGCCGGGGATGGACTCCAGGTACCAGGCGAAGTCTTCGCCGCCCAGGCTCTGCGGGGTCTGCACGACCGAGCCGGCGCCGAGCACGTCCAGCGCCGCGGCGGACAGCATGGCCACACTGCCCTGGTCGTTGATCGTGGGCGGCACGCTGCGCTGGTAGGTGAACTCGGTGGTGAGCCCGTAGCCGGAGGCCACCGAGTCGATCAGGTCCTTGAGCAGGTCGGGCACGCGGTGCCAGGCCTCGTCGTCGAGGCAGCGGACGGTCCCCTCGACGATCCCGCTGTCGGGGATCGCGTTGGCCACGGTCCCGGCGCTGACCCGGCCCCAGACCAGGCTCAGGCTGGACCGGGGATCGACCCGCCGGGACAGCGCGGCGGGCACCTCGGTGATGATCTTGCCGAGCGCGTACACCAGGTCCACGGTCAGGTGCGGCCGGGCGGTGTGGCCGCCGGGCCCGGACACCCGCACCTGGATCCGGTCGCAGGCGGCCGTGATCGGGCCGGAGCGCACGCCGAGCTGGCCGGCGTCCAGTCGCGGGTCGCAGTGCAGGGCGAAGATCCGCCCCACCGAGGCCAGGCCGCCGGCCGCGAGCACGTCGAGGGCGCCGCTGGCCGCCTCCTCGGCGGGCTGGAAGACCAGCCGGACCCGGCCGGGCAGCGAGCCCGCGGCGGCCTGTTGGGCCAGGTACAGGCCGGTGCCGAGCAGGACGGTGGTGTGCACGTCGTGGCCGCACGCATGGCAGGCGTCCGGCACGGTGGAGCGGTAGGGGACGTCCTTCTCGTCGGCCATGGGCAGCGCGTCCAGGTCCGCGCGCAGGGCGACCACCGGCCGGTCGGTGTAGGCATCCTGCTCATCCAGCGTGCCGATGTCGACCAGCAGGCCGGTGCCCTTGGGCAGGATCACCGGGCGCAGGCCCGCCGCGGCCAGGCGCAGCGCGACCCGGCGGGTGGTGCGGTGCTCGGCGTTGGCCAGCTCGGGGTGGGCATGCAGGTCGCGGCGGAACTCGATCAGCTCGTCCCCGTGTCTGGCCAGGAATGCGTCCAGCTCCGCGGCCAGATCAGTGCTCTGTTCAATTTCTTGGGCCATGCCCGGCACCCCCCTGCGTGCAGAACCTGTCGTCGGCGAACTCCGTGATCAGGGCGTCTACCACGCTGATCAGGTCCCCGGTGCGCGCGTAGACGGCCCGCTGGCGTTCGTACGAGGCGCCGGTCTCGAGCACCTCGAAGGCCACGGATAGTTCTTCCAGGCAGCCTAGCCTGGAAGCGACCGGCTCCAGCTCGCGGAGCAGCTCGTAAAGTTCGTCGCGGAGCGGCGCGGTGGCGCCGGCTTCATCAGTGATCACGATCGCGTCCAGCCCGTATCGCGTCGCACGCCACTTGTTGTCCCTGACCACCCAGGCCGATGGGGAGGGCAGCGTATAGCCGCGGTCCAGCTGCGAATCGAACAGCTGGACCAGGCACTGCGAGAGTGCCGCCACCATGCCGACCTCGCGGAGCGTCGGTACCCCGTCGAACATGCGGATCTCGACGGTACCGAAGTCCGGGTGCGGCCGGATGTCCCACCAGACCTCCTTGATGCTGCGGATGGTCCCAGCGCGCAGCAGCGTGTCCATATAGTCTTCGAACTGCTTCCAGTCCGTCAGCCGGTTCGGCGGACCCGCCGTCGGCAGCGCGCCGAACGTCACGGACCTGCTGGAGGCAAGCCCGGTGTCGTACCCGCACCAGAACGGGCTCGACGCGGTTATCGCGAGAAAGTGCGGGAGATACGCGGCGAGCGCATTGACGATCGGAATCGCCTTGCGCCCGTCCCGGATCCCCACGTGTACATGCACGCCGAAGGTCTGAATCCGGCGGGCAAGCCATTGCATTTGCTCAACGAGCTCCGCATAGCGCTGGATGGGCGCCATCGTCGCGTCGCGCCAGTCACTCACCGGGTGGGTCCCGGCGCATGCCAGCACAATACCGTGCTCAGCCGCCGCTCGCTGGAGATCAATGATCGTTTTGGCCAGGTCCTCCTTGGCCTCCGACACCGTGCTGCAGATGCCGGTGACCACCTCCAGGGTCGACTGCATCAGCTCGTGGCGGATCTGCGGGTGCTCACCGGTGTCGCCGATGACCGGCAGGTCGGCGAGCAGCTTGCCCGCCTCCTGGCGCAGCATCCGGCTCTCGGAGTCGACGAGCTGCACCTCCCATTCGACGCCGAGCGTCGTGCCGCGGGAAGGATTCCACTCGATATCCATGACCGACCTCTCAGCCCGGTATTACGTGTCAGAGTTCGCCGGGCTGGTACTCGCCCCATACGTCACGCAGCGCGTCGCAGACCTCTCCCAGGGTGGCGTCGGCCCGCAGCGCGTCCCGGAGCGGGTAAAGCACGTTGTCCGCGCCTTCGGCCGCCTTCTTCAGGGCGGCGATCGCGCGGCCGAAGGCCGTGGTGTCCCGGCGTTCCTTCAGCCGGGCGAGCTTGGCCGCCTGCTCCGCCTCGATGGCCGGGTCGACGCGCAGCGGCTGGTACGGTTCCTCGCCGTCGACGGCGAACCGGTTCACCCCGACCACGACCCGCTCGCCGTCGTCGATTTCCCGCGCGACGTGGTAGGCGGCGTTCTCGATCTCGGCCTTCTGGAAGCCGCGCTCGATGGCCGCCACCGCGCCGCCCAGGTCATCGACCTTCGCTATGAGCTCCCGGGCCGCGGTCTCGATGTCGTCGGTCATCGACTCGATGGCGTAGGAGCCGGCGAACGGGTCCACGGTGGCGGTCAGGTCGCTCTCGTAGGCGATCACCTGCTGGGTGCGCAGCGCCAGCCGGGCCGCCTTGGTGCTGGGCAGGGCGAGCGCCTCGTCGTAGGAGTTGGTGTGCAGCGACTGCGTGCCGCCGAGCACCGCGGCCAGGGCCTGCAGGCTGACCCGGATCAGGTTCACCTCGGGCTGCTGCGCGGTGAGCTGCACGCCCGCGGTCTGGGTGTGGAAGCGCAGCATCTGCGATTTCGGGTCTTGTGCGTGGAACTCCTCTTTCATGATGCGGGCCCAGAGCCGGCGGGCGGCGCGGAACTTGGCCACCTCCTCCAGCAGCGTGGTCCGGGCCACGAAGAAGAAGGACAGCCGGGGCGCGAACTCGTCGATCTCCAGCCCGGCATTCAGCGCGGCCCGGACGTACTCCTTGGCGTTGGCCAGGGTGAAGGCGATCTCCTGCACGGGCGTGGCCCCGGCCTCGGCCATGTGGTAGCCGGAGATGGAGATCGTGTTCCAGCGCGGCAGTTCGCGGCGGCAGTAGGCGAACGTGTCGGCCACCAGGCGCAGCGACGGGCGTGGCGGGTAGATATAGGTGCCGCGGGCGATGTACTCCTTGAGCACGTCGTTCTGGATCGTCCCGGTCAGGTTCCCGGGTTTCACGCCCTGTTCCTCGCCCACCGCCTGGTACATCAGCAGCAGGACCGCGGCGGGCGCGTTGATGGTCATGGAGGTCGATACCGTGTCGAGCGGGATCCGGTCGAAGAGCATCCGCATGTCGCCGACGCAGTCGATGGCCACGCCGACCTTGCCCACCTCGCCGTGCGCGACCGGCGCGTCGGAGTCGTATCCCATCTGGGTCGGCAGGTCGAAGGCGACCGAGAGCCCGGTGGTACCCGCCTCGATCAGCTCGTGATACCGGCGGTTGGACTCCTTCGCCGTGGCGAAGCCCGCGTACTGGCGCATCGTCCACGGCCGGTCCACGTACATCCGCGGATACACTCCGCGAGTGAACGGATACTCTCCCGGCGGGCCGAGCTTTTCCGGGGGCCGGAAATCCGCGAGCTTGCTGTCATCGTAGACAGGGTCGATGGGCAGTCCGGACTCCGACGTTCGTTCCATAACGTTCAGGTTACTTCGGGATCACCCGGTAACCCCAGGACAAGAGCGGGGAGGCTCATGCGGAACCGGTGCAGGGCCGTGCTGGCTTCGGGGCTGCTGGCCGTCCTGGTGGCTGGCGTCGCGGCGGTCCCGGCGTCGGCCGCCGGCCTGGACGGCCCGTCCGTGTCCGCGTCCCCTTCCCCCGTTGCCGTCGGCGGACCGCAACTGGCCTCCCGCGGGGTGGTCGTCAACTACCCGTCGCGTTCGGTGCCGCGGCTGCCGGACATCCAGGCCTCGGCGTTCGTGGTGGCCGACGCCGGCACCGGCCAGGTGCTCGCGGCCAAGGACCCGCACGGCTTCTACCGGCCGGCCAGCACGCTCAAGATGCTCACCGCGGTCACCCTCATCCCGCTCCTGAACCCGAACGCCACGGTGGTGGCCAGCAAGCAGGCCACCTCGACCGTGCCGAACGTGGTGGGCCTGGTCGCCGGGCGGGCCTACAAGATCTCCGACCTGTTCACCGCGCTGCTGACCATCTCGGCCAACGACGCGGCGATCGCGCTGGCCCAGGCGGCCGGGTCGTTCAGCGAGGGCATGTCGCTGATCAACGCCGAGGCGCGGCACCTGCAGGCCGACGACACGGTGGCCGTCGACCCGAACGGGCTGGACGCCCCGGGCCAGCACACCTCGGCCTACGACCTGGCCCTGATCGCCCGGCAGGCGCTGAGGCTGCCCGCATTCCTGAAGTACGACCAGACCAGGAGCGCGCGGTTCGTGGTGGCCCGGCGCAAGGCGGTCGAGCTGTACAACCAGAACTCCCTGCTCACCAACTACCCGGGGGCCATCGGCGGGAAGATCGGCTGGACCAGCGCCGCGGGCGCGACCTACGTCGGGATGGCCACCCGGCACGGCGTCACGCTGATCGTGACGCTGCTGCACTGTCCCGCGCTGACCGAGATCAGCTCGGCGGAGAAGCTGCTGAACTGGGGCTTCACGGCGGACGGCACGGTCACCCCGGCCGGCACGCTGGTCGGCCCGCTGCCGCCGCCGTCGGCCTCACCCGCGGCCGCCGCCCGGCCGGCCCGGGCGGCCGTCGCCACCACCGGCTCACATGGGGCCGCTGGCCCGTCGGTGCTGGCCGCGGCCGGGTTCAGTGCCGCCGCGGTGCTCGCGGCCGGGCTCGGCTTGGTGTACAGCCGCCGCCAGCGGCTCCGGGCCGCGCGCGCGGAACGCGCCCCTGGCCTTTCGCCGCGCGATCGGGTCTAACCCGCGCTGCGCCCGGGGCGGAGCAGGCCCATGCGGTCGCGGACGGCGGCCATGGTCTGGCCGGCGACCCGGCGGGCCCCGGCGGCGCCGTGGGCGAGGATGCGGTCCAGGCCGGCCTCGTCGGCCAGGATCCGCTGGGTCTGCTCCCGGATCGGGGCGAAGGTGGCCACGACCAGTTCGGCCAGGTCCTTCTTGAACCCGCCGTAGCCGGAGCCGTCGTACTTGGACTCCAGGGCGGCGACCGGCTCGCCGGACAGGGCCGAGTAGATCCGCAGCAGGTTGGTCACGCCCGGCTTGGCTTCGGGGTCGGCACGCACCTCCGAGCCCGGGTCGGTGACCGCGCGGGCGATCTTCCTGCGGATCACGCCCGGCTCGTCGAGGACGTCGACGATGCCCTGCGGGGAGGACGACGACTTGCTCATCTTGGCCGTCGGGTCCTGCAGGTCGTAGATCTTGGCCACCTCGTCCAGGATGTAGGGCTGCGGCGGCACGAACGTCTGGCCGTAGCGGTGGTTGAAGCGCTGGGCCAGCGTCCGGCTCAGTTCCAGGTGCTGCCGCTGGTCCTCGCCGACCGGCACCTGGTCGGCCTGGTAGAGCAGGATGTCGGCGGCCTGCAGGATGGGGTAGGTGAACAGGCCGACGGACGCCTGGTCGTGGCCTTCTTTGGCCGACTTGTCCTTGAACTGGGTCATCCGGCTGGCCTCGCCGAACCCGGTCATGCAGCCGAGGATCCAGGCCAGCTCGGTGTGCTCGGGCACGTGGCTCTGTACGAACAGCGTGCACCGGTCCGGGTCCAGCCCGGCGCCGAGCAGCTGGGCGGCGGCGACGCGGGTCCGCTGCGGGAGCAGGACCGGGTCCTGCGGCACGGTGATCGCGTGCAGGTCCACCACGCAGTAGAACGCGTCGTAGGTGTCCTGCAGGGCCACCCACTGCCGCAGCGCGCCGAGGTAGTTACCCAGGTGGAACGAGTCGGCGGTGGGCTGGATGCCGGAGAGGACGCGGAGCCGGGACATGCGCAGGAGTCTAGACGACCCGGCTGGTTCACCCGGCGCGGGCGGTCGGGGGGCTGTGGCTGTGGCTGTGGAAGACTTTGGTGCCGTCCGGGCTGCGGGCGCTGGTGGTGCCGTCCGGGTGCAGGGCCACGGTCCAGCCCCACTGGTGGATGGCCACGTGGTGGTGGAAGAAGCAGTACAGCGCGCAGCCGTCCACGCTGGTCGTCCCGCCGTCGGCCAGGTGCCTCACGTGGTGCACCTCGCACGCCGCCGCGGGCTGATCGCAGCCGCCGGCCCAGCGGCAGTGCTGGTCGCGCAGGATCACCGCGCGGCGGATCGCCGCCGGGATCTCGGCGCTGCGGCCCACGTCCAGCGGCAGGCTGGGCCCGGCGAGGCGGGCGTCGAGCAGCCGGGTCCGCAGGAACGAGGCCAGCCCGCCGGGGCCGGACACCAGGTCGACGGCCTTGCCGATGATCGCGTGCCGGAGCATCTCCTCGCCCTGCGGGGCGGGCGGCGGGGCCGCGCAGTGCGGGCCGTGGCCGGCGAGCTGAAGGCACAAGGCGGCCAGCTCATCCAGGGCGCCCGGGTCGATGCCGCCGGTGACCACCGGGATGACGGAGGCATCGCACGCTACCGCGCGGGCAGGCTTGCCCGCCAGCCAGGCCGCGCCGTCGCTGCCGGTCTGCGAGGCGGCCGCGCGGCGGGCGGCCCACCGCACGGCCATCTCCCCGATCCACTCCTGGGCCAGCGCCGACCCGTCAGCCAGGGCGCGCAGCTCGGCCAGGGAGACGTGCCCCCAGATCTTCACCGGCTGCCCGGCCCGCTCCGGCAGCAGCCCGCTGGCCACGAGGCGGCGCATCGCATCCTCAAGCGCATCGTGAAAGCGCTGGTCCTTGGTCCGGGTGTCCTCCGCCCCGGCCGGTGCGGACAGGGCCTCCAGCACCGTGGCCACCACCGCCGCGCACTCGGGGGTCAGATCCCCCGTGATGACCCCGGCGCCGCCGAACGTGGTCTCCACCCGTACCCGGCGGTCCTCGAAGTCCGGCAGCAAGTCGCGGTCGTCGTCGCCGTCGGGCAAGGACCGGGCGTAGATCTCGGCGGCCAGGGCGGCCAGCTCCGCCTGGCGGCCGCCGCCCCGGGCCGCGCCGACCAGGATCTCATCGGCAGCCTCCCGGCAGCCGGCCGGGAGCTTGTCGGTCCACCCGCAGATGGCCCGGGCCATCGACTCCGACAGGACGGTTCCCTCGGCCAGGGCCGCCATCACCTGCGGGTGGGCGGCGGCGCGGCGGGCCCAGCCCAGGTGCCCGCGGGCCGCGCCCTTGGTGATGCGGGTGCGGTGGATCAGCCAGGACGCGGGGCTGTAGTCCGCGTCATCGCAGTAGCCCCGCCCGGCGGTGAACGCGGCCAGGATCCGGGCCCGGGCCGCGGTGGCGATCGCGTCAGCCTGCTCCAGGCCGTGCAGGCATTCGGCCTGGGCCTGGGCGGCCAGGACGGTCGGGTCGGCGGCGGCCAGGTAGCCCAGCCCGGTCAGGACCATGTCCACCGCCTCGGCGGTGTTCGCGGGAGCAGGGACGGCCATCTGGTCCTCACCTCCCCGGGAAGCACGCGGGCCGGTCCGTTAGGTCGAAAACGATCTCTCGATCCTGTATTCGAGACTAACAGACGGTACTGACATTTTCGCGGCCCGGCACCGGGCAGGATCTGGTAATTTCTGCGGCTAGCGGCGGGCGGGCGGGGGGCCGGAGTCGGCGACCACGACCTCGACCCGCTGGAACTCCTTCAGGTCGGAGTAGCCGGCCGTGGCCATCGTGCGGCGCAGGGCGCCCATCAGGTTCATCGAGCCGTCGGGGACGGTGGACGGGCCGTGCAGGATCTGCTGCAGCGTGCCGATCGTGCCGACCCGGACGCGGGCGCCGCGGGGCAGTTCGGTGTGATTGGCCTCGCTGCCCCAGTGGTAGCCGCGGCCGGGGGCCTCGGCGGCCCGGGCCAGCGGCGAGCCCACCATCACCGCGTCGGCCCCGATGGCCAGCGCCTTGGCGATGTCGCCGCTGCTGGTCATCGAGCCGTCGGCGATCACGTGCACGTAGCGGCCGCCGGACTCGTCCAGGTAATCACGGCGCGCGGCGGCCACGTCGGCGATCGCGGTGGCCATCGGCACGGCCACGCCGAGCACGGTCACGGTGGTGTGGCCGGATCCGCCGCCGAACCCGACCAGGACCCCGGCGGCGCCGGTGCGCATCAGGTGCAGCGCGGCGGCGTAAGTGGCGCAGCCGCCCACCACCACCGGGACGTCGAGCTCGTAGATGAACTGCTTGAGGTTGAGCGGCTCGGCGCGGCCGGAGACGTGCTCGGCGGACACCGTGGTGCCGCGGATCACGAAGATGTCGACGCCCGCGTCCACCACCGCCTTGTAGTACCGGGCGGTGCGCTGCGGCGACAGGCTGGCCGCGGTGGTCACCCCGGCCCGGGCGATGGCCTCGATCCGGCGGCCGATGAGCTCCTCGGAGATCGGCTCGGCGTACATGGCCTGCAGCCGGCGGGTGGCGGCCTGCTCGTCGAGTTCGGTCACCTCGGCCAGGAGCGGCCCGGGGTCCTCGTACCGGGTCCACAATCCCTCGATGTCGAGCACGGCCAGCCCGCCGAGGCGGCCGATGGCGACGGCCGTGGCCGGTGACACCACGCTGTCCATGGGGGAGGCCATCAGCGGCAGGTCGAACCGGTAGGCGTCGATCTGCCAGGCGATCGACACCTCCTCCGGATCCCGGGTCCGGCGAGCCGGCACGATCCCGATCTCGCTGAGCGAGTACGCCCGGCGGCCGGACTTGCCGCGGCCGATCTCCACGTCGGTCACCGGCTCTCCGTTCCGGCCCGGCCGCTGTAGTTGGGCGCCTCCACGGTCATCTGGACGTCGTGCGGGTGGCTCTCGGTCAGGCCGGCCGCGGTGATCTGGATGAACCGGGCCTGCTGCAGGTCGGCGACGGTGCGCGCACCGCAGTAGCCCATCGCGGCGCGCAGCCCGCCGACCAGCTGGCCGGCCACGGCGGCCAGCGGGCCGCGGTAGGGCACCTGGCCCTCGATGCCCTCGGGGACGAGCTTGTCCTCGCGCAGCACGTCGTCCTGGAAGTAACGGTCCTTGGAGTACGAGCGGCCGCGCTCCCGGTTCCGCATGGCGCCCAGCGAGCCCATCCCCCGGTACAGCTTGTACTGCTTGCCGTTGATGAAGACCACCTCGCCGGGGCTCTCCTCGCATCCGGCCAGCAGGCTGCCGAGCATGACCGTGTCGGCGCCCGCGGCGATGGCCTTGGCGATGTCGCCCGAGTACTGCAGCCCGCCGTCGCCGATCACCGGCACCCCGGCCGGGCGCGCCGCCCGCGCCGCCTCGTAGATCGCCGTGACCTGCGGGACGCCCACGCCCGCCACCACCCGGGTGGTGCAGATCGACCCCGGCCCGACGCCGACCTTGACGCCGTCCGCCCCGGCGTCCACCAGGGCCTGGGCGCCGGCCCGGGTGGCCACGTTGCCGGCGATCACCTCGGTGTCGGAGTTCGCCTTGATCTGCGCGACCATGTCCAGCACAGCCTGGGCGTGCCCGTGCGCGGTGTCCACGACCAGGAAGTCCGCGCCGGCCTCGGTCAGCGCCTGGGCGCGGCGCTTGGCGTCCTCGCCGACCCCCACGGCCGCCCCGACCACCAGCCGGCCGGCCGCGTCCTTGGTCGCGGCGGGGAATTTCTCGCTCTTGGTGAAGTCCTTCACCGTGATCAGGCCCTTGAGGCGGCCGGCGTCGTCGACCAGCGGCAGCTTCTCGACCTTGTGCTCGCGCAGGAGTTTGAGGGCTTGGTCCGGGTTCACCCCCACCGGGGCGGTGACCAGCGGCATCGGGGTCATGACCTCGGCGACCCGGCGACCGTGGTCGGTCTCGAAGCGGATGTCCCGGTTGGTGACGATGCCGAGCAGGACGCCGTCCGGGCCGGTCACCGGGACGCCGGAGATCCGGTACCGGCCGCACAGCCGGTCCACGTCGGCGATCGTGGCGTCCGGGCCGCAGGTCACCGGGTGGGTGATCATCCCGGCCTCGGACCGCTTGACCATGTCCACCTGCTGGGCCTGCTCCTCGATGGACAGGTTGCGGTGCAGCACGCCGACGCCGCCCTGGCGGGCCATGGCGACCGCCATCCTGGCCTCGGTGACGGTGTCCATCGACGCCGACACCAGCGGGATGCGGAGCCGGTAACGGCGCGTGATCCGGCTGCCGGTGTCCGCCTCGCTGGGCAGCACCGCCGAGTAGGCGGGGAGCAGGAGCACATCATCGAAGGTCAGCCCGATCGGCGCGAACTTGTCCGCCGGGTCGGGGAGTACGTGATCGGCCATGGCACCTTCACCGGGAGGGGCAGCGGGGGATCCCCCCATCCTAGTGAGGGTTACCGCCCGGCGAGCCGGGCCAGCTCGGGCACGAAGTCCGCCGCGTTCACCGTGCCGAGCCCGGAGGCCAGGTCGTAGCCCCGGCCTGCGGTGAAGCCGTGGACCGTGTCCGTCTTGCCGTTCTGGATGAACGAGACCGTGTTGTTGCCGCTGGTGACGTCGACCAGGCCGGGCAGGTGCTGGGCCGCCATCGCGTACAAGGCGGGGTTGATCAGCCCGAGCGGGTGATGGGCCAGCGCGGCGGCCAGCGCCACGATGCCGGCGAACAGCGGGGTGGCCTCGCTGGTCCCGCAGGTCGGGTACCAGCCGGCCGGCTCGCCGCCGAAGCTCTGGTACACGTCGACCGCGCCGTTGCAGGCCGCGCTCATCGAGATGTCGGGCACGCCCCGGGCCCGGCCCACGACCTTGCGCACCAGGTTCTGGTACGACGGCCGGGAGAACAGGATCGACTTCCCGCCGCCGCCGGCCAGCGGCGTGGGGCCGCTGTTACCGAAGATGAACTGCTGGGTCGGCCCGCTGTAGGTGTCGTTCCACACCGTGTCGGGCGAGAGCCGGTTGCCGTTCGCGTCCAGGTGCAGCTGGGTTCCGCCCACGCCGGTCACCAGCGGGTCGCTGGCCGGCCAGGAGGTCGCGGGGAAGGTGTAGAACGTCTGCCCGTCCAGCCCGACGTCGGCGGCGCCGCTGTCGCCGGAGGCGGCCAGCACGGTGATGTGATGGCGCTGGGCGTCGGTGTACGCGCCGCGCAGCGCGTTGACCGACGCCCTGGCGGAGAAGGTGTTCTCGGTCGCGCTGAAGCTCTGGCTGATCACGTCGCCGAGATGGTGATTGATCACGTATTCCTCGGCCCGCACGATCTGCGGAAAGCCGGTCACGCCCTCGGTCTCGGCGACCGGCGTCTCGACCAGCAGGATGCTGGCCTGCGGCGCGATGGCGTGGGCGTACTCCACGTCCAGGGACGTCTCCCCGGCCCAGCTGATCATCTGCGAGCTGGACGAGTCGAAGCGCGGGATGGCGCCGGCCGGCCGGATGATCTTGAATGACGGCGGGGCGGGCAGGCCGAACTGCTGGTCGAACGTGGCCAGGTCGTTGGCGATCGTGGGCGAGCCGAAGGAGTCGACGATGACGATCGTCGCCCCCTTGCCGCTGATTCCCTGGTCGTAGAGCGCGGGGAGGTTGTACGCCTGCTGGATCTGGGCCGGCTCGTAGCACGCGACCTGGAACGACGCCTCGCAGTCCGCGGTGGTGGGCGGCTGCGCGGAGCCGTGCCCCACGTGCTGCACGCCGGGCTGCACGGTCACGGTGGCCAGCGCCGCCGCCGACCCGGCCGCCGGCGCGGCCGCCGCGCCGGCTCCGGCGGCGGCTGGCGCGCTCAGGCCGGCCAGGGCGGCCGTCAGGGCCCCGGCGCCCGCGATGACCGCGGCCCTGCCTGCCAGACGCATATAACGCCCCCGTTCCGCGACGTCAGGACCGATCAAATATGACAGTAACCGCTCACGGGGCACAAGCGCGGGGCCGGCCCCGGACCGCATGAAACCCGGGTTTCACTTCGTCCTAGCGAAGTGAAACCCGGGTTTCATCACCTGCGGGAGAGGCGCACCTCAGTGCGGGTGGCTGTGCCCGTGGCCGTCGCCGGCGGGCGCCTCCTTCTCCTCTGGCTTCTCCACCACCAGGGTCTCGGTCGTCAGCAGCATGCCGGCGATCGACGCGGCGTTCTGCACGGCGGACCGGGTCACCTTGACCGGGTCGATGATGCCCTGGGCCATCAGGTCGCCGTACTCGCCGGTGGCCGCGTTGAAGCCATGCCCGGCGGGCAGGGAGGCGATCTTGGCCACCACGACCGAGCCCTCCGCGCCGGCGTTCAGCGCGATCCAGCGGGCCGGCTCGGACAGCGAGCGCTCGATGACGCGCACGCCGGTCAGCTCGTCACCCTTGCGGCCCAGGTCGCCGAGGTCGGCGGCCACGCGCACCAGGGCGCTGCCGCCGCCGGGGATGATGCCCTCCTCGATGGCGGCCCGGGTGGCGGACACGGCGTCCTCGACCCGGTGCTTCTTCTCCTTGACCTCCACCTCGGTGGCGGCGCCCACGCGCAGCACCGCGACGCCGCCGGACAGCTTGGCCAGCCGCTCCTGCAGCTTCTCCCGGTCCCAGTCGGAGTCGGTGTTCTCGATCTCGGTGCGGATCTGGCGGATCCGGTCCTCGATCGCGGTCTTGTCGCCGGCGCCGTCGGTGATCGTGGTGTCGTCCTTGGTGACGACGATCCGGCGGGCGCGGCCCAGGCTCTCCAGGCCGACCGACTCCAGCTTGATGCCGAGCTCCTCGCTGACCACGGTGCCGCCGGTCAGGACGGCCATGTCGGCCAGCATGGCCTTGCGGCGGTCACCGAAGCCGGGCGCCTTGACGGCCACCACGGCCAGCAGGCCGCGGATCTTGTTGACCACCAGGGTGGCCAGGGCCTCGCCGTCGACGTCCTCGGCCACGACCAGCAGCGGCCTCTTGACCTGCGCGATCTTCTCCAGCAGGGGCAGGAAGTCCTGCATCGAGGAGATCTTGGCCTGGTGGATCAGGACGTACGCGTCGTCCAGGACCGCCTCGAGGCGCTCGGGGTCGGTGATGAAGTACGGCGAGATGTAGCCCTTGTCGAACTGCAGGCCCTCGGTGAACTCCAGCTCCAGGCCCATCGTCGGGGACTCCTCGACGGTGATCACGCCGTCCTTGCCGACCTTGCTGAACGCCTCGGCGATCAGCTCGCCGATCTTCTCGTCCTGCGCGGAGATCGTCGCGACGTGCGCGATCTCGGTCTGCTCCTCCACGTCCCGGGCGGACTTGAGCAGCCGGTCGGACACCTCGGCGGCGGCGGCGTCGATACCGCGCTTGAGGTCCATCGGGTTCGCGCCGGCCGCGACCGAGCGCAGACCGTGGCGCACCATCGCCTGGGCCAGGACCGTCGCCGTCGTGGTGCCGTCCCCGGCGATGTCATTGGTCTTGGTGGCGACCTCCTTGGCGAGCTGGGCCCCGAGGTTCTCGTACGGGTTCTCCAGATCCACCTCCTTGGCGACGGTCACGCCGTCGTTGGTGATGGTGGGGGCGCCCCATTTCTTATCGATGACGACGTTGCGGCCGCGGGGGCCTAGCGTCACCTTGACGGTGTCGGCGAGCTTGTTGACGCCGCGCTCGAGCGAGCGGCGGGCGTCCTCGTCGAACTCCAGGATCTTGGGCATTGAAATACCTCAACCTACGGTTGGATCGAGTTCAGGGGCGGCCGCGGGGCAGGATCGCTGTCCTGCCCCGCGCGCCGCGAGTTCCTACTTTTCGATGACGGCGAGCACGTCGCGAGCAGAGAGCACGAGGTATTCCTCGCCCGAGTACTTCACCTCGGTGCCGCCGTACTTGCTGTACAGCACGATGTCGCCGACCTTGACGTCGATCGGCACTCGCTTGGTTCCCGCGTCGTCGAAGCGACCCGGGCCTACCGCCAGGACTTCGCCCTCCTGGGGCTTCTCCTTGGCGGTGTCCGGGATCACCAGGCCGGATGCCGTGGTCTGCTCAGCCTCGAGCGGCTTGACCACGATCCGGTCTTCGAGCGGCTTGATAACTACCTTGGTGGCGGTCGTCACGATCTGACCTCCCCCTCCGGAAAGGCTAATGGTGAGTTGCTAGAGAGGGCGAGCGCGGCGGCCTGCCGTCGCGGGGATCAGACTGCCTCGTCGCGTTAGCACTCTACACGAGTGAGTGCTAAACCCGAACATAGTGGGGCTACACGCACTCGTCAACTCGGGTCCTGATACATCCGGACTGGTTACCGTCGCGCGTTATCGTGAGCGGTATGTCGTTGGACCGGGCGTACGCCGAGAAGCTGGACGCGGCGGACCCGCTGGCCGGCTACCGCGAGCGGTTCCTGCTCACCGACCCGGCGCTGATCTACCTGAACGGCAACTCGCTCGGCGCGCTGCCGCTGGCCACCCTGCGGCGGCTGGAGACGGTGTACCGGGAGGAGTGGGGCACCGCCCTGGCCCGGTCCTGGGACCACTGGGCGGAGCTGCCGGCGCGGGCGGGCGACGTGGTGGGCGAGCTGATCGGCGCCGCGCCCGGGCAGGTCATCGTCACCGACAACACCACGGTGAACCTGTACAAGCTGGCCGCCGCCGCGCTGGACGCGCGGCCCGGGCGGCACATGATCGTCACCGACCACGACAACTTCCCCAGCGACCGGTACGTCATGGCCGGCCTGGCGGACCAGCGCGGCGCCGGCCTGCGCATGCTGGCCACCGACATCGACGAGGGCCTGAGCCCGGACCTGGTACGCGCCGCGGTGGACGAGGACACGGCGCTGGTGAGCCTGTCCCACGTGGCCTACCGCAGCGGCGCCCTGGCCGACATGGCGGCCATCACCGGGATCGCCCACCGGGCCGGCGCGCTCATGCTGTGGGACCTGTGCCACTCGGTCGGGGCGGTTCCGGTCGACCTGGACGGCTGCGAGGTGGACCTCGCGGTCGGCTGCACCTACAAGTACCTCAACGCGGGGCCGGGCGCCCCGGCGTTCGCGTACGTCGCGGCCCGGCTGCGGGAGGTGCTGCGCCAGCCGATCTGGGGCTGGTTCTCCCAGCGGGACATGTTCGCCATGGGCCCCGGGTACGACCCGGCGCCGGGCATGGCCAAGTTCATGACCGGCACGCCGTCGATCCCGGGCACGGCGGCGGTGGAGGAGGGTGCGCGGCTGCTGCTGGCGGCGGGCATCGAGCCGATGCGAGCCAAGAGCATGCGGCTGACCGGCTACCTGATCGAGCTGGCCGACGCCTGGCTGGTCCCGCTCGGCTGCACGATCGCCACGCCGCGGGAGGCCAGCCGCCGCGGCGGCCACGTCAGCTTCTGCCATCCCGAAGCCGAGCGGATCGTGGCGCGGCTGGCCGCCGACGGCGTCATCGCCGACTACCGCACCCCGGACCGGTTCCGGTTCGGCCTGTCCCCGCTCACCACGCGTTTCACCGACGTGTGGGACGCGACCGAAGCGGCCCGTGACCTCATCGCGGGTGAGCGCTATGGATGACCAGGTCACCTACGCCGGCTACCTGCGGCTGGACCAGCTGCTCTCGGCCCAGCAGCCCCGGTCGGCCGAACACGACGAGATGCTGTTCATCGTCATCCACCAGATCTACGAGCTGTGGTTCAAGCAGCTGCTGCACGAGCTGGCCAAGCTGCAGGCCCAGCTGGAGTCCGGCGAGACGACGCACGCCATGCGCACGCTGCGCCGCACGCTGGCCATCTTGAAGATCGTGGTGGCCCAGCTGGACGTGCTTGAGACCATGACGCCGACCCAGTTCACCCGGTTCCGGGACGCGCTCGGCACCTCGAGCGGTTTCGAGTCGGCCCAGTTCCGCGAGCTCGAGGCGGTGCTGGGCCGCCGGGACCGGATGATGGTCGCGCGGTACGCGGCGGATGGCCCGGAGCGGGCCCGCATCACGGCCGCGATGTCCCGGCCGTCGGTGTTCGACTCCTTCCTGCGCTACCTGGCCGGCCAGGGCTACGACGTGCCCGCGGACATGCTCAGTCGCGACGTCGCCCGGCCGCTGGCCGCCTCGACCGGGGTGCAGCAGGTGCTGAAGAAGGTGTACGACGACGACACCGACGCCACCGCCGTGTGCGAGCTGCTGGTCGACCTCGACGAGGGCATGCAGGAGTGGCGGTACCACCACATCAAGATGGTGGAGCGGACCATCGGCGCGCAGCGCGGCACGGGCGGCTCGGCCGGGGCCAGCTACCTGCGGACCACGCTGGGCACCCCGACCTTCCCCGACCTGTGGGCGATGCGGAGCCTGGGCTAGGTCCTGCGGCCCAGGCGCAGGCCGGGGACCAGCTGGGGCACCTGCTGGCGGTAGCGGGGATAGTCGTCGGGAAACTCGGCCAGCATGAACCGTTCCTCGATGCGCAGCTTGATCTCCACCAGCACCAGGAAGACGGGGAAGGCCACCAGCCAGCGGCCCTGGCCGGCCAGCAGCCCGCTGCCGAGCAGCATGCCCAGCATCCCGGTGTAAATGGGATGCCTGGTCACCGCGTACGGTCCGCTGGTGCGCAGCTTGTGCTCCTGTTTGACGGCCGGGGCGGCGCTCCACATCGCCCCCAGCGCGAGCCGGGCCCAGATCGCCAGCGCCGTGGCGACGACCAGGATGACCAGGCCCAGGATCCGGACCCAGGCCGCCTGCACGGTCACGGAGTGCCAGTCCGCGCGCGGCACCGCGAAGTCGGCCGCGATCACGATGACCAGTCCCGGCCAGACGGCGGCGCCGTACCAGGAGCGGGTCCGCTCGGCCGGGGCCCGCGACTCGTAGTAGATGGCACCGGCCAGCCAGGTCAGGGCCAGGGCGCCCCAGCACGTCGCGATGCCGATCACGGCGAGCAGGTTCAGCTGGTCCGAGGTCATATGGACGTTATATACCGTTGAGCTACCTATGGCAAGCCGACGGGGGTGGGGACGGCCAGCGGGGTGCGGTGCAGGAGCGCGGCAGACGGGGCGGCCCGAGCGGGGGTAGCTCGAGGCGGGACCGGCCTGACGCACCACGCTACGTTAGGTAAAAGGGTTTTCTATTCCCACTCGATGGTGGCGGGGGGTTTGCTGGTCACGTCGAGGACGACCCGGTTGACCTCGGGGACCTCGTTGGTGACCCGGGTGGAGATCCGGGCCAGCACGTCGGCGGGCAGCCGGGCCCAGTCCGCGGTCATGGCGTCCTCGCTGGTCACCGGGCGGAGCACGAGCGGATGGCCGTAGCTGCGGCCATCGCCCTGCACGCCGACCGAACGCACGTCGGCCAGCAGCACGACCGGGCACTGCCAGACCAGGGCGTCCAGCCCGGCCGCTGACATCTCCTCGCGCACGATGGCGTCGGCCTCGCGCAGGACCGCGAGCCGGCCGGCGGTCACCTCGCCGACGATCCTGATGGCCAGCCCGGGGCCGGGGAACGGCTGGCGGCGGACGATGGCGTGGGGCAGGCCGAGTTCGGACCCCACCCGGCGCACCTCGTCCTTGAACAGCGCGCGCAGCGGCTCGACCAGGCGGAACTTCAGGTCGTCGGGCAGCCCGCCCACGTTGTGGTGGGACTTGATGTTCGCGGTGCCGGTACCGCCGCCGGATTCGACCACGTCCGGGTACAGCGTGCCCTGGACCAGGAACTCGCACTCGCCGGCCTCGTCCTTGGTCTCCCGCGCCGCGCGCTCGAAGGCGCGGATGAACTCGCGGCCGATGACCTTGCGCTTCTGCTCCGGGTCGGTCACCCCGGCCAGGGCGGTCAGGAACGCGTCGGCCTCGTTCGCGACCTTGAGCCGGACGCCGGTGGCGGCCACGAAATCCTGCTCGACCTGTTCGGCCTCGCCCTTGCGCAGCAGGCCGTGATCGACGAACACGCAGGTCAGGCGGTCGCCGATGGCGCGCTGCACGAGCGCGGCGGCAACCGCCGAGTCCACCCCGCCGGACAGCCCGCAGATGGCGCGACCGCCGCCGACCTGGTCGCGGATGGCCTCGATCTGGTCCTCGACGATGTTCAGCATGGTCCAGGACGGGCGGCAGCCGGCCAGTTCCAGGAAACGGGCCAGGAAGGCGGTGCCGTACTCGGTGTGCACCACCTCCGGGTGGAACTGCACGCCGAACAGGCGGCGTTCGGGATGCTCGACCGCGGCCACCGGGGTGGCGGCGGTCCGGGCGGTGACCCGGAAGCCGGGCGGGGCCGCGGTGCAGGTGTCCCCGTGCGACATCCACACCTGCTGCTGCCGCGGCGTGCCGGACAGCAGGCGGCCGCCCGACTGGTCCAGGGCGGTGGCGCCGTACTCCGCGGTGCCGGTCCGCTCGACCGTGCCGCCCAGCTCGGAGACCAGCAGCTGGAAGCCGTAGCAGATGCCGAGGACGGGGACGCCCGCGGTCAGCAGGCCGGGCGGCGCGGGCGGGGCGCCGTCGGCGTAGACCGAGGACGGGCCGCCGGACAGGATGATGGCCTTCGGGTGCCGGGCCAGCATCTCCTCGGCCGGCATGGTCGAGGGGACGATCTCGGAGTAGACGTGACACTCGCGCACCCGCCGGGCAATCAGCTGCGCGTACTGCGCGCCGAAGTCCACCACGAGCACGGTATCGAAGCCGCCGGGCACGCTAACCGCCTTCCACCTGGGATTTCTCTGACTCTAGCCGAACCGGGGCGGCCGGGACCGCAGCGCTGGGCGCGACGCGCAGGCGAGCGATGCGGCGGCCGTCGAGTTCGGTCACGGTGATCGTGTGCCCGTTCACCTGCACGCTGGCCCCGGGAGAGGGCAGGTCGCCGAGCACGGCGAGCACGTAGCCCGCGGCCGTCTCGTACGGGCCCTCGGGCAGCGTGATCCCGGTCTGCTCGGCGAACTCGTCCAGGTTGAGCAGGCCGTCGACCTCGACCTCCCCGGCCCGCAGCGTGGTGGCCTGGCCCTGTTCGGTGTCGTACTCGTCCCTGATGTCGCCGATCAGCTCCTCGACCAGGTCTTCCAGCGTGACGATGCCGGCCGTGCCGCCGTAGTCGTCGACCACGATGGCCAGGTGGGCCCGCTCCTTGCGCATCTCGGACAGCGAGGACAGCACGGTCTTGCTGATCGGCAGGAACTTCACCGGCCGGGCGATCCGGCCGACCGGCCCCGAGCGGTTGGTGACCCCCGGCCCGAGCAGGTCCCGGACGTGCACGAAGCCGATCACGTTGTCGTAGCTGTCCTGGTACACCGGCAGCCGCGAGTGCGGCACCCCGGCGGCCAGCGCGGCGGCCGCGGGCACCGGGGTCTCCGCGTCCAGGAAGACCACCTCGGTGCGCGGCACCAGCACCTCGCGGATCTGCCGTCGGCCGGCGTCGAACACCTCGCCCACGATGCGCCGCTCGTCCAGGCTGAGCGCCTGGGCACCGGTGACCAGGTCACGCAGTTCCTCCTGGGTCATGGCCTGGCGGCCGGCCCGGGGGTCGCCGCCCAGGACGGCGATCACCGCGTTGGTCGAGACGGTCAGCAGCCAGACGACCGGCCGGGCCAGGGACGCGATCCGGTCCAGCAGCGGCGCGGCCACCAGGGCCAGCCGCGGGGCCCGCTGCAGCCCGATCCGCTTGGGCGCCAGTTCGCCCAGCACCAGGCTGACGAACGTGATGCACACGGTGACCGCGACGAACGACAAGGCGGCGGCCCAGTCCTCGGACACGTGCTGGCGGACCAGCCACGACTTGAGGAATCCGGCCAGGGTGGCGGCGCCGTAGGCGCCGGAGACCAGGGTGGCCAGGGTCACCCCGATCTGCACCGCGGAGAAAAAACGGGTCGGGTCCGACGCTAGCCGCGCGGTCCGCTGGCCGCGCCTGCCCCGCTTGGCCAGCGCCCTGATCTGGCCTTCCCGGAGCGAGACGAGAGCCATCTCGGAGGCCGAGAAGAATCCCCCGATGCACACGATGACCAGGACGACGATGACGTCCAGAAGCACCTTGCTCATTTTCTATCTGCCTGGTACGGGATGTGTCTGGCCAGTCTAGACGGGATAGCGTAGGACTCTCGTGAGCACCGAGCCAATCTGGAAGGCGAGCACCCGGCTCGCCGACGGGCGCGAGATCGTGTACTTCGACGAGGCGCCCGGCCTGGACCGGGTGCTGGCCCGCGACACGCGGCCGCTGCCGCCCCGCCCGCCGGCGCCCGCCGGCCCATCAGCACCGCCGGGCCTGCCGGCGCCAGCCGGCCCAGCGGTACTGCTCGGCTCGCCCGAGCAGGGTATCCGCTGGGACCCGCTGGCCGGGGAGTGGGTGGTGATCGCGGCCGCCCGCCAGGACCGCACCTTCCTGCCGCCCGCCGATCAGTGCCCGCTGGACCCGTCGGCGCCGGGACGGCCCACCGAGATCCCGGCGTCCAGCTACGACGTGGTGGTGTTCGAGAACCGGTTCCCGTCGCTGCGCGAGCCGCTCGGGCGCTGCGAGGTGGTCTGCTTCACCTCCGACCACGACGCCTCGTTCGCCCAGCTCACCCCCAGACGCGCCCGCACCGTGCTGGAGGCCTGGGTGGACCGGACGCGGGTGCTCGGCGCGCTGCCGGAAACCAGGCAGGTGTACTGCTTCGAGAACAAGGGCGAGGAGATCGGCGTCACGCTGTCCCATCCGCACGGGCAGATTTACGCGCTGCCGTTCGTGGCCCCGCGGCTGGAGCAGATGGTCAGGCAGGCTGTCGCGTACCGGGGCGGGAACCTGTTCGACGACCTGGTCGAGGCCGAGCTGCGGGCCGGGACGCGGGTGGTGGCCCGCAACGAGCACTGGGCGGCGTTCGTGCCCGGGGCGGCGCGCTGGCCGTACGAGGTGCGGATCTTCCCGCTGGCCCGGGTGCCGGACCTGCCCGGGCTGGGCGAGGCGGCGCGGGCGGCGTTCGGGCCGCTGTACCTGGACGTGCTGCGGCGGTTCGACGGCCTGTTCGGCCGGCCCGCCCCGTACATCGCCGCGTGGTTCCAGGCGCCGGTGCGCGACGAGGCGGCGCGCGGGAGGTTCGGCGCCCACCTTCAGGTACTGTCGATCCGGCGTGCGCCGGGCAAGCTGAAGTACCTGGCCGGGACCGAATCGGGGATGGGCGTGTGGATCAACGACATCGTCCCCGAGGAGGCGGCGCAGAGGCTCAGGGAGGCTGTCTTATGAGAGTGCTCGTCACCGGCGGCGCCGGGTACATCGGCAGCGTCGTGGCCGCGCAGCTCGTGGCGGCCGGGCACGAGGTCACCGTGCTCGATGACCTGTCCACCGGGCACGCCGACGCGGTGCCGGCCGGGGCCACGTTCGTCAAGGGCACGCTGCGCGACTGCGCCGCCGAGGTGCTGGCCGACGGCACCGAGGCGGTGCTGCACTTCGCGGCCAAGTCGCTGGTCGGCGAGTCGGTGGCGGAGCCGGCCCGGTACTGGTCGGCGAACCTGGGCGGCACGATCGCGCTGCTGGAGGCGATGCGCGAGATCGGCGTGCGCACGATCGTGTTCTCCTCCACCGCCGCGGTGTACGGCGAGCCGGAGCGCACCCCCATCACCGAGACCGACCCCACCCGCCCGGCCAGCCCCTACGGGGCGTCCAAGCTCGCCGTCGACACCACGCTGACCGAGTTCGCCCGGCTGTACGGGTTCGGCGCGGTCAGCCTGCGCTACTTCAACGTGGCCGGCGCGCACCGGGCTGCCGATGGCACCTGGTACGGCGAGCGGCACAGCCCGGAGACCCACCTGATCCCGAACGTGCTGGCCAGCGTGGCCGCGAGCCGCCCGGTGCGGGTGTTCGGCGACGACTACCCGACCCCGGACGGAACCTGCGTGCGCGACTACATCCACGTCACCGACCTGGGCGACGCGCACCTGCGGGCGCTGGCCTCCTGCCGGCCGGGCCAGCACCGGGTGTACAACCTGGGCCACGGGACCGGCTTCTCGGTCCGGCAGGTGATCGACGTGTGCGCCGAGGTCACCGGGGCCGAGATCGGCATCGACCTGGCCGGCCGCCGGCCCGGCGACCCGGCCGTGCTGGTCGCCTCCTCCGAGCGCATCCAGGCCGAGCTGGGCTGGCGGGCCGGGCGGGACCTGCGGGCCATGGCCGCCGACGCCTGGGACTTCACCCGGTCACGCGCGCCGCGGTGAGGGTCCTCGAGCTGTTCGGCTCGCGGTTCGGCGGCGCGGCGGACGGCGTGTGGTTCGCCCCGGGCCGGGCCAACCTGATGGGCGAGCACACCGACTACAACGAGGGGTTCGTGCTCCCGTTCGCGCTCGGCCAGGGCATCGCGGCCGCCGCGGCCCGCGCGGACGGCCGGCGGCTGGTGCTGTGCTCGGCCCAGGCGCCGGGCGCGGCGGCGGAGGTTGACCTGGACGGCCTGGCGCCGGGCCGCGTCACCGGCTGGGCCGCCTACCCGGCCGGGGTGGCCTGGGCCCTGGCCGCGGCGGGTTACCAGGTGCCGGGCGCGTGCATCGCGATCGACTCCGACCTGCCCGAGGGCGCGGGCCTGTCCTCGTCGGCGGCGCTGGAGTGCGCCACCGCGCTCGCGCTGACCGAACTGGCCGGGCTGGCCGTGGACCGCCGCGAGCTGGCCGCGATCGCCCGCCGGGCCGAGAACGACTTCGTCGGGGCGCCGACCGGCATCATGGACCAGTCCGCGTCGCTGCTGAGCCGGCTCGGCCACGCGCTGCTGCTCGACTGCCGCTCGCTGGAGAGCACCCAGGTGCCGTTCGACCCGGCCGCGTCGGGATCGCGCCTGCTGCTGATCGACACCAAGGCCAGGCACGAGCACAGCGCCGGTGAGTACGGCCGGCGGCGGGCCGAGTGCGAACAGGCCGCCCGCCTGCTCGGTGTTCCATCTTTGAGATACCTAACGAGCCTGGGTGACGTCGACCGGCTCACCGATCCCGTCCTCCGGCGTCGTGCCCGCCACGTCTTCACCGACGACCAGCGGGTGCTGGAGATCGCCGGGTTGCTGAGGTCCGCGGGTGAGGATCCCTACCCGCGGATCGGGCGGCTGCTGACCCAGGCGCACCTGTCGCTGCGGGACGACTTCGAGATCTCCTGGCCGGAGGCGGACGCGGCGGTGGACGCGGCCCTGGCGGCGGGCGCGCTGGGGGCGCGCATGATCGGCGGGGGGTTCGGCGGGTCGGTGCTCGCGCTGGTCCGGCCGGACGCCGCGGACGCGGCGCGCGCGGGGGTGGCCGCGGCGTTCGCCGCTCGCTCCTGGACCGCGCCGCAGTTCCTGGCGGCGGCTCCGTCGGAAAGCGCGCGGAGGGTGGGATTAGGGTGAGTACTCGGCGCGAGGAGGAAGCAGTGCGGGTACGTGATGAGGCAGCGCAGCACGCGGGCTGGATCGCGGAGCTGCGGCACGCGATCCACCGGGAGCCCGAGATCGGCCTGGACCTGCCCAAGACGCAGGCCAAGGTGCTCGGCGCGCTGGACGGGCTGCCGCTGGAGATCAGCACCGGCCAGGCGGTGAGCTCGGTGACCGCGGTGCTGCGCGGGGGCGCTGCCCATTCCCGGCCGGGCCCGGTCGTGCTGCTGCGCGGCGACATGGACGCGCTGCCGGTGACCGAGGAGACCGGCCTGCCCTACGCGTCGGTGATCCCCGGCGCGATGCACGCCTGCGGCCACGACCTGCACACCGCCATGCTGGCCGGTGCCGCCCGGCTGCTGTCGGCCCGGCAGGCCGAACTGCCCGGCACGGTGATCTTCATGTTCCAGCCGGGCGAGGAGGGCTACGCCGGCGCCCGGTACATGATCAACGAGGGCGTGCTGGCGGCGGCGGGTTCGCGGCCGGTCGCGGCGTACGGCCTGCACGTGACGTCGCAGCGGCTGCCGTGCGGGATGTTCTCCACCCGGCCCGGCGCCATGCTGGCCGCCGCCGACCAGATCACGGTCACCGTGCACGGGCGCGGCGGGCACGCCTCGGTGCCGCACCAGGGCGCGGACCCGATCCCGGTCGCCTGCGAGATGGTGACCGCGCTGCAGACGCTGGTGACCAGGAAGTTCGACGTGTTCGATCCGGTGGTGATCACCGTGGGCAGCTTCCACGCCGGGACCACCGACAACGTGATCCCGGACGAGGCCAGGTTCCTGGCCACGGCCCGTTCGTTCAGCCAGGAATCCCGCAGCGCGCTGGCCGAACTGGTGCCGCGGCTGATCGGGGACATCGCCCGCGGGCACGGGCTGACCGCCGAGGCCATCTACGCCGCGGAGTACCCGGTGACGGTCAACGACGAGGCCGAGGCGGCGTTCGCGGGCGAGACGATCGCGGAGGTGTTCGGGACCGAGCGCGGTGAGCGGGCCGCCTTCCCGCTCACCGGGGCCGAGGACTTCTCCTTTGTCCTGGAGCAGGTGCCGGGGGCGTTCGTCATGCTGGGCGCCTGCCCGCCCGGGACCGACCCGCTGACCGCGCCGACCAACCACTCGGCGCACGCCGTATTCGACGACGCGGCCCTGGCCGACGGCACCGCCCTGTACGCCGAACTGGCCCTGCGCCGCCTGGCCCGGGGCTGACCCGCCCGGGCTCGAACCGGCTCAATGGAACATCGAGCCGGTTATAACCGGCCCTATGGGACATCGAGCCGGGCGGCCGGCTCAGAGGCTGGCGACGTCGGCCTGCTTGGCGCGGACGGCTTCGGCGGCGGTACGCAGGGCGGCCAGTTCGGGCTCGGTCAGGTCGCGCTCGACGACGCGGCGGACGCCGGTCGCGCCGATCTCGGCCTCGACGCCCAGGTAGACGCCGGAGATCCCGTACTCGCCGTCCACCCAGGCGCAGACCGGCATGATCTGGCCGGAGTCCACGGCCACCGCGCGGGCCATCCGGGCCGCGGCCGCGGACGGCGCGTAGTACGCCGAGCCGGTCTTGAGCAGCGCGACGATCTCGCCGCCGCCGTTGCGGGTCCGGGTCACCAGCTGCTCGATCTCGTCGGCGGGCAGCAGGTCGGCCAGCGGCCGGCCGTCGACCGTGCAGGCCGAGGGGACCGGGACCATCGTGTCGCCGTGCGAGCCGAGGGTCAGGGTGCGCACCGAGCCGACCGGGACGCCGAGCTTGTCGGCCACGAAGTAGCTGAACCGGGCGGTGTCGAGCATGCCGGCCTGGCCCATCACCCGGTGGTGCGGGAAGCCGGACACCTTGGCGGCCAGGGCCGTCATCTCGTCCAGCGGGTTGGACACCACGATCAGCACCGCGTCCGGCGCGTACTTGGCGACGTTCTCCACCACGTTGCGGACGATCTTGGCGTTGGTCTCGATCAGGTCCATCCGGCTCATGCCCGGCTTGCGGGGCAGCCCGGCGGTGACGATCACGATGCCCGACCCGGCGAGCGCCTCGTAGCCCTCGCCCGCCGGCCCGGTGGTCTGGCCGGTCACCTTGGTCTCGAAGCCCTCCACCGGCCGGGACTGGTTCATGTCCAGGGCCAGCCCCTCGGGCCTGCCCTCGATGATGTCGGTGAGCACGACCTCGTCGAAGATGTCGTACTCGGCCAGCCGCTGCGCGGTGGTCGAGCCGTAGAACCCGGCGCCGACGACGGTTACCTTGCCCTTGCGTGACATAGTCCGGAACTCCTTCGTCCGTGAATGCACGGGCGGGTGCGGGCGGGCACGCACCACGGCCCGTTCGGAAAAATGAATTTAAGGGTTCATCGCCATGCGCAGGTTATCGGCCAGCTTGGCCAGGAACTCCTCGGTGGTCAGGAACGGGGTGCCGCGCCCGACGAGCAGGGCCAGGTCCTTGGTCATGTCGCCCTGCTCGATCGTGTGCACGCAGACATCCTCCAGGGTGCGGCCGAACAGGGCCACCGCGGGGGTGTCGTCGAGCTTGCCGCGGTGCTCCAGGCCGCGGGTCCAGGCGAAGATGGACGCGACCGGGTTGGTCGAGGTGGCCAGGCCCTGCTGGTACTGGCGGTAGTGCCTGGTCACGGTGCCGTGCGCGGCCTCGGCCTCGACCGTGCGGCCGTCCGGCGTCATCAGCACGCTGGTCATCAGGCCGAGCGAGCCGAAGCCCTGGGCCACCACGTCGGACTGCACGTCGCCGTCGTAGTTCTTGCAGGCCCAGACGATGCCGCCCTCCCACTTGAGCACCTGGGCGACCATGTCGTCGATGAGCCGGTGCTCGTAGGTGATCCCGGCCGCCTCGAACTCGGCCTTGAACTCGGACTCGAAGGTCTCGGCGAAGATGTCCTTGAACCGGCCGTCGTAGGCCTTCAGGATCGTGTTCTTGGTGGACAGGTAGAGCGGGAACCGCCGGTCCAGCGCGTAGCGCATGGTGGCCCGGGCGAAGTCGCGGATCGAGTCGTCGAAGTTGTACATGGCCATGGCCACGCCGCCGCCGGTGAAGCTGGCCACCTCCATCTCGATCGGCTCGCTGCCGTCCTTGGGCGTGTAGGTGATCGTCACCGTGCCCGGGCCCGGGACCACGAAGTCGGTGGCCTTGTACTGGTCGGCGTGCGCGTGGCGGCCGATGATGATCGGCTTGGTCCAGGTCGGGACCAGCCGCGGGATGTTGGAGATGACGATCGGCTCGCGGAAGATGACGCCGCCGAGGATGTTGCGGATGGTGCCGTTCGGCGACCGCCACATCTTCTTCAGGCCGAACTCGGTCACCCGGGCCTCGTCCGGGGTGATCGTGGCGCACTTCACACCGACGCCGTGGCGCTGGATGGCGTGGGCGGCGTCGACCGTGACCTGGTCGTCGGTCGCGTCGCGGTGCTGCACGGAAAGGTCGTAGTACTCCAGCTCGATATCCAGGTAGGGCAGTATCAGCTGGTCCTTGATGTACTGCCAGATAATCCGCGTCATCTCGTCACCGTCGAGTTCGACGACGGGATTCGCTACCTTGATCTTGGCCATGTGTGCTTCGTTCCCTTTCCCTGTAACAGCAAGCTGCTTATGGCAGCGACACCGCGACCGCGAGCACCGCGGCGCCGAGCACCGCGAAGGCCGCCACGTCCTGAGCCTTCCCGCGCGAGGCCAGCAGCCCGGCGTAGCGCGGCGGCAGCACCAGCCGGGCCACCGCGGCCACGAGCAGCGCGGCTCCCACCATGCCCGCGCCCCGGCCCGCGTTCCCCGAGCCCTGCCAGGCCACGAACAGCCCGGTGACCGCGCCCGCGAGCACGATCAGGTACGGCAGCCAGGCCACGGCCTTGACCTCGGTTTCGGTGCTTCTCCGGCCCCGGGGGAAGTCCTGGTGGTGGACGGGTGGCGGTGCGGCGGCCGGTCCTTGCTGCGGACCAGCGCTGTGAGCACCGGCGTTCGCCGGCCTGTTCGCCATGCACATGCCTCCCGGCTTTCCGCAGGGAAGTTTACCGGGGCCGGGCAGGTCCAGGGCCGGGGGCCTTCCTCTGGGCCTTCCGCGGGTCTTTCCCTGGGGCCTTCCCCGGGGCCTTCCCCGGGTCCTTCCCGACATCTCGGCGTAAGACCCGTGACACGGGGGGTGACCAGATGGTGAGATATCCCTATCGGCTTCGTTAGACGGGAGGGTCGCCGTGGATACACCGTTTATCCGCGTCGAGGACAGCGGTGAGGTGATCTCGCTGCGCGGGGAAGTGACGACCGTCGGCCGCGGCCGGGGCGTCGACATCCGCCTCGGTGACCCCAGCGTCTCCCGGCTGCACGCCGAGCTGGTCCGCCGCGGCCCCTACGTCTACGTGGTCGACCTCGGTTTATCACGCAACGGCACCAGGGTTAACGGCCGGCCCATCGCCCGCCGGGTCCTCGACGAGGGCGACGTGCTGAGCTTCGGCGCGGCCCGGTGCCGGATCGGCGGCCTGCCGCGGGAGGATCTGGCCGAGGAGGCCGAACTGCGCCGGGCGGCCACGCCCGACCTCACCCGGCGCGAGCTCGACGTGCTCGCCGCGCTGTGCCGGCCCGCGCTGTCCGACGAGGCCTTCGCCATGCCCGCCACCGCCCACGAGATCGCCACCGACCTGGTGGTGACCGAGGCCGCGGTCAAGCAGCACCTGCTGCGGCTCTACCAGAAGT
>Ga0335074_10001808_pt1 | contig 28974 bp, 26 predicted proteins | sample Lox_Sample_23_FD_206715 | JGI IMG/M metagenome (GOLD analysis project Ga0335074, IMG submission 206715) | Soil microbial communities from Loxahatchee National Wildlife Refuge, Florida, United States - Lox_Sample_2.3 | ecosystem: Environmental > Terrestrial > Soil > Wetlands | place: USA... | reverse complement strand
GCCTTCGGGCAGGGCCGGGTGGATCCGCGCAGCAACGGCGCACCGGCGGGCTATTCGGCAGTACCGGATGACTATTTCGGCACCGCGTTGGGGAACTTCATGAGCGTGGTGGACGAGCAGCTCGACCCGGCCGGAGCCGCCTGGATGGCGGGATATGCACGGGTAACCAGGTTCGTGAAGCACAACCCAACGCGGCTGAACTACCTCGTAGCGACTCCGCTGTACGTGATGTACTCCACGGCGGACCCAGCGCCGCCTGCTGCCCCGACCCAATGGCCTGCCCTCGAGAATGTCGAACCCGTCGAGTTGCCGGAGGGGTAACTCTGCGGCAGCACCATCCGGATCCCTGAGTCATACGCATATTGGAGTCGCCTGTGGCGCGGCTGGCTATCGCCAAGGATTTCCTTGCTGAGTACTCGAAGCTGGAGAAGACTGTCCAGCGGGCCGTGACCGCTGCCATCGAAAAGTTCCCTGATCAGACGTACGCAGGCGCGCATCTTGAGAAGATCCGGGACAGCGTTGATGACCGGATTCGAACGATCCGGGTCGACGGCTACTGGCGCGGTGTGGTGCTCGCGCCCGAATCCGGGGACACCTACTGCCTCGTCACGGTCCTCCCGCACGACAAGGCGATCGCGTATGCGCGGAGTCACCGTTTCAGCGTGAACCAGGCGCTGGGTGTCCTGGAGGTCCGCGATGAGGAGGGCCTGAAGCAGATCGAGCCCTCCTTACAGGTGGCCGCCAAGGAGCAGGACCACCGGCTCTTCGAGCATGTCAGTGATTCGGACCTGACCCGGCTTGGCGTCGATGCCGGCATCCTTCCGGTTGTGCGGCTGTTAACGAGCGAGACGCACCTGGAGGCACTCCAGACGATGCTGCCCGAGGTGCAGTACACCGCTCTTTACGCGCTGGCCTGCGGGATGACGGTCGAGGGGGCCTGGCAGGAGGTTGCTCAGTACCTGCCGACGGAGGAACCGGCCGAGAAGGTCAACACCAGGGATCTGGTGTCGGCGATGGAGCGGACCCCGGGCAGGGTCGTGTTCATGGCAGGCCAGGAAGAGCTGGAACGGATGCTGGCGAACCCGTTCGCAGCGTGGCGGATCTTCCTTCACCCGGCCCAGCGCAAGATCGCCTACGTAACGAGCTATGCGGGCCCGGCCCAGGTTACAGGCGGCGCAGGGACTGGCAAGACCGTCACCGCTCTGCACCGCACAGCGCACCTGGCCGGTCGTTATGACACGGAGCTCCCGCTCTGGGGCGACCGCCCGCCGATCCTGCTGACTACCTACACCCGGAGTCTGGCCGCGGCCCTGGACACCCAGCTCGCCGAGCTCGTCAGCGACGAGGAGGTGCGCAGCCAGATCGAGGTGCTCAACGTGGACCGGCTCGCCCGCTATGTTGTCCAGGCTGCGCGGGCCGCACCGGACATCGTTAATCGCGGCGAGTTCCGCCAGATGTGGGTTGATGCAGCCACGGCCTTGGGGCTGCGGTCCACGTCGACGTTCTTGCAGCACGAATGGGAGCAGGTCATCCTTGCCCAGGACCTGCGCACGGAGGAGGCCTATCTCACCTGCCAGCGGCGCGGGAGAGGAGCGCCGCTGAGCAAGTCCCAGCGCAGCCAGGTCTGGCAGGCGGTTCAGCACGTCGAACGCGAGCTGGCGGTCAGTCACCGGTCCACTTACCTCCAGCTTGCCGACGAGGCCGCGAGGCTGCTGAATGGCAGTCGGCCGCGCTACCGCCACATCGTCGTCGACGAGGCCCAGGACCTGCATCCTGCGCAATGGCGGCTGCTGCGTGCTGCGGTATCGCCTGGCCCAGATGACCTGTTCATCGCGGCAGACCCGAATCAGCGGATCTACGAGAACAACGTGTCGCTGGCCACTCTCGGCATCAGCGTTCGCGGCCGCAGCCGCCGGCTGAGGCTGAACTACCGCACCACACAGGAGATCCTGACCTGGGCGATCCGGCTTCTTGGCGCCGAGCCGGTAACCGGCCTGGATGACGAGGCCGACACGCTGATCGGCTACCGCTCGCCGGTGCACGGCCGGCGACCGGAAATGTTCGCGGCAGCGACGCGTAAGGAAGAGTTCGCGGCCCTTACCGAGCGGGTCGGCGCCTGGATCGGTATCGGTATCGAGCCGCACGCGATCGGGGTGGCCGCGAGGGCTCGTTACCTCGCCGACCAGGCTTGTGATGCTTTGAATGCCGCGGGCATTCCCGCCGTGACCCTGACGTCCAAACGCACCGCGAAAGGGGTTCGGGCCGGGACGATGCACGGGATGAAGGGCCTGGAGTTCCAGGCCGTCGCAGTGATAGGGGTCGAGGAGGGCTGCGTACCGGCTCCGGCCGCGTTAACCCCGGAGCATGAGGACCCTCTCGCGCGAATGCATCGTCCAGCAAGGACGAGGCACACAAGATCTTGGAGTCCCGCTTCGTCATCGGCCAGATGCTCGCTGCGTCCGGCGAACCTGACGAGGCCCTCGCCGAGTTCGAAGCCATCCGTCCACTTCTTACGGCGGCCTTTGGTGCCGGGTCGACCCATATTCGCAACCTCAACAAGCAGGTTGCCCGGATGGAAGGAGCAAGGGAGCAGGAATTACCGCAGCAGGGCCTCGGCTGAAACTCTAAGGCGAGACATGCTTTGGAGCAATTCAGCCTCGGGGAGGATTGCTATCACGGCTAAATTGGAGCTTCACGCATGGATGAGGGACGAGTGGCTCGCGAGACGCGCTCCATGTATTTGCTCGACGGAAGGCGCGTGACACTTACCGATCTCATTGAAGCCGGTCTTTTGTCAACCGGTGACGCTCTGCGGTTTAAACGTCCCCGGCTGGGCCAAACCTACAGTGCAACGGTGACCGAAGCCGGGACGGTGTCGCTTGAAGGTGGACAAGAGTTCCGATCACCGTCGCGAGCGGCGGCAGTGGCGGCGGACATGCCGGCCGTTGACGGTTGGCACGCATGGAAGGTCGCATCTACCGGCCGATCACTTGACGAACTGCGCCAGCGGCTCTTGGACAAAGTCGTGGCCGATACCGGCGGCGACCTGGATACGAACGCCAGCCCTCTGCCCGATCCGCAGCGCCGATACGAGCATCTCAAAGAGGCCAGAAGCCGCGCTGATGCTGAGAAACCTGTAGCGATAACGGTCCGCGAACTGCTTGCACTTTGGGGCGTCAAGGCCCATGGGACTGAGATTAATCAGCGGATTGAGGCGGACCTGGCCAATCATGGGTTAGTTACGTCGCCGAATTTCAGAAAAGTAACTATCGACGCCACCGTGCACTTAATAACAACTTCGCAAGGTACAGAGACGAGCGGAAGATCCCTCACCGATGTAGATAGCGGGGACGAGCTTGATGTAGGGCTTACCGTAGGTAATCTGCCCTCAGCTCTCAGTGATGTAGTTTCTGTTCCACCTACCGCCACCTTCGAGCAGGCCATCACGGTCATGGTTCTTAACGGCTATTCCCAGCTCGCTGTCTTGGCGGGTAGTCATTCGCTGCGCGGTGCGGTGACTTGGCAATCTATAGCCCACGCGCGACACGCAAACCCAAACGCGTCTTTCGCCGATGCCATAGTCCCAGCTCGGGAGGCACGATACGACCAGGAGCTAATCGAGATACTTCCAGACCTGGAGACCTCGGACTTTGTCTTCGTTCGGGACGAGAAGAACGCAGTGGCAGGCATTGTCACTACTGCTGATGTAGTAGGAGTTTATCGCGAGCTTGCGACCCCGTTCCTCCTTATAGGTGAACTGGATCAGATACTGCGTCAGTTGATTGCCCGTATATTCACGATAGAGGAAGTGATATCTCTATGTGATCCCGACGGGCTCCGGCCCATTAGAGCCTTTGATGATCTTGAAATGGGTGACTACCAGCGCGTACTGGAAAATCGCGAGAGATGGCAAAAGCTCGGGTGGCCGCTGGACAGAGTGACGTTCATTAAGCGGCTTGACGAACTCAGGATCATCCGCAATAACGTCATGCACTTCAATCCTGAGCCTGTGCCGCCAAGCGCAGTCAACAAACTGCGCTCAATCCTCAGGCTGCTCCGGGACTATGGCGGCCTGTTCCTCCAGTGAGCGGCCGCTGGCCGTCGTCCAGCCGCGAGGCAACGTCGGCATAACCTCCGAGTCCAGCCGACGGCATGGATCTTCGGGAGCCAGTGACCTTTTTGGGGTGATACTTCTCGCATGGTGGCTGTCATCCGGTGCGACGCGGACGAACTCGATCGGCTCAACTTCCATCAAGTGCTGCACGGCAGGCTGGGCGGCGAGCATCCGTCGCAGCTGAACCGCCGCCGGAAAGACTGGGAAAAGGGATCGCACCTGACCTTCATCTTGAGAAAGAATCGTGCGGACCCGGTAATCAGCATGTTGGGCTGGACCAGCCGGCTGAGACGCTCAGGCGATCTCGACCAGACATTGGAGATCTCCCGCACCGAAACGGTTGATCCGCCGATCCCGTATGCCAACGTCACGGGACGACTAGCAGGACGATTCTCCGCGCACCTCGTTGACGAAGGACCGTTACCCGAAGGAACCGGGCGCGCTCTCATCGACGCGCTTATCGCGGAGAGACCGGAGCTGCGAAACATCATCGCCGGGATCGAAGGCGTTGCCGACCGGTTTCCCGTTGATCGCTCGCCCTCGGGCCAGGTGTTGGCACTGCAACGCGACGCCAGCATCGTCGCGGTGCGCATGGCCGGCATGGACGCGTCGGACTTCGCCCGCTGGGACCGTCCCGTGACGAGTCTCGGCGCTCAGGATGTTCCCCCAACGTTTATCGGGCAGGTTCGCGGCGGACGCACGATCGAGGACCGGCAGATTGACCATGACGCGGGGACCATGCTGGGCTGGCTCACTGCCCGAACACAGCACCTGTCCTGGCGTACATTCACCGGGTTTGGCCAGCGGCTCATGGTGGCCAACGCGAACCGGGAGACTGCAGAGCAGACCCTCGGGGTGGACCTCATCTACTACAACGTGACTCGGGGCAGCATGGTCCTCGTCCAGTACAAGCGGCTCAACGCGGCGAAGGGTGGCTACTACTATCCCGACAGCGATTCCAAACTGGGCAAGGAACTGGACCGGATGCGTGCGGTCAACCGCTATGTTGCGATGCACCGCAACAGCGGAGACGACTACCGACTGGAAGCAAGTCCATGCTGGCTCAAGCTGTGCCAACCGCAGGCCTATATTCCGCAGACAGCCGACATGGTCCAGGGAATGTACCTTTCCTTTGAGCACTTCGAGCGCCTCCGAGTTGATCCGAGACTCAAGGGGCAACATGGAGGCACCAGGTTCGGCTACGACAACGTGCCCAGCTACCTCGACAACACAATGTTCGCCCGACTGGTCGAGACCGGGTTGATCGGGACCAGTGGGACCTCGACGCACCTCGTCCACCAGCAGGTCATCAGGAGCTTCAACAATCAGAAGGCGCTGGTCCTCGCGACTTTGGAAGGCGACAACATGATCCAGTCGAAGCGAAACACCGAAAAGCGCCGCAGCCTTCAGCGCCGTTGAGAACGGGCCACGTCCTCCAAGGCGACTCCCGCCGCCACATCAGGCCCCGGCCGTACCAGGACGAGCCCCGAATGGCGATCAGGTCTGGTCAGGAGCCAAAACTTGTGGTGCGCTAGGAGTAGCCTTTCGCGCGGGTTTAGCCGCATGATCCACTAGCCATGGGAGTGTGCATGTCCAGCGTCGCCGCCATCCTTGACTGTTACACGGTCGAGCCGAGCGGGCTGGGAGTGCCGCCGTACATATCGACGTACGCGCGGAACGCATACAGCGCGCTCTTGTCAGCGTTACCGGAGAGCGATGTCCGCTACCTGACCATTGATGACGTGCGGTGGTGTCTTAACGGAGGCCGTCCGTATGTGGAGCCGCCACTGTCGGATTCGCTGACGTATTCGGCCACGTCAAACCGCGAGCAGGCGCTCAAGATCCTCGCGGATGCCACAATGGTGCTGGTCATCTCTGGAGATGCAGTGCCCTCAGTGCACTTGCAAGCGCAGAACGGTTCCGCGGACGAGATCGCGCAAGCGTTGGCGCGCGTTCGGGGTCAGCGCGTCTTACTGGGGCCGCTGGCCGGCACCGCCTTGAGCGAGCCGGTCTCTTACGCTGGCTTATTCGAGGCTGTCCATACCCACACCGTCACCTCTGCCGACCTTCGCATCGGCAGCCGGACGGCGGCACCATATGAGCTGCTGGCGGCCGACCGGGTTCCGTGCGAGGCCCTGATCACCCAGCTGGGCTGGCGACCGATTGCTGAGGTTGAGCTTTACCGGGGATGCACGCGGCGGAGATTCTGCTCTTTCTGCAACGAGCCGGTTAAGAGCAGCCGCGTGGCCTTCCGTGATCCCACCGATGTGGTGAAGGAGATCGCGGAACTGTACACCGCCGGGGTCCGGAACATCCGGCTCGGCCAGCAGACCTGCTTCTTCTCGTATCTGAACCGCGACGTTGCGGCGATCGAGCGGATGCTGGCGCTTGTCCGCGACAAGTGTCCCGACCTCGAAGTACTGCACATCGACAACGCTGATCCACTGGCCGTGGCCTCCCCCGCCGGCGCGGCCATCGCGCGGCTGGTTGCCCAGTACTGCACCGAGGGTAACTGCGCGCCGATGGGAATCGAGAGCTTCGATCCCGCAGTGATCGAAGCCAACGCCTTGACATGCACGCCCAGCGTGCTCATGCGCGCAATCGCGAACGTCAACGAGGCTGGCACGCGTGTCGGCCTGCATGGCCTGCCAGTCCTACTGCCCGGGCTGAACCTGGTCTACGGCTTGCCAGGAGAGACTCACCGTACCCACTACGCGAACCTCGCCGGCCTGATCCAGATCCTCGACGATGGATACCAGTGCCACCGCATCAACGTCCGGCAGGCAAGAACCTACCCGGGGACTCCTCTGGCAGCGATGGTCCGGGCACAGCCACCACCGTCGGCAGAGCACTTCGCAACGTGGAAGGCCGACATCTCTTATGCATTCGACCAGCCGATGAAGGAGCGCGTATATCCGGCGGGACGGGCGATCAGAGGCTTGCACTCATTTTTCGTCACCACGCGGGGTAGCTGGCACAGGCGGCTCGGCTCCTACCCTATTCAGGTAGTCGAGCACGGTGTCGTCCGAGACTTGTTCGAGAACGCCGATCTGACCGTCACCGGTCACGAGCCGCGTCACCTGATCGGGAAAAGAAATGCACTCGACCCGGTACATGCCGTCTGATCCGGCAGGCTTCCGCCGTGTACAGCATGCCGGAGTCTTGGTGCCCTGGGCGAACTCGGTCGTCGAGGCAGAGTTGCCACGCTGGACAGGCAGGTCACTGGTATGGCACTACGCTCGGCTCGTTCCGCCGTCCGGTGGCACTGCGCTGGACGAAGACTTCCTGAACGGCCTGCTCGCCGCTGCTCCAGCCGCGCTGGATCAACTGGTGGCGTTGCCACTGGAGCGCGTCTACCTTGCCTGCACATCGGCCGCGTTCATGTTCCCTGGGCAGGCCAGGAACGTAGCTTTGGGCGCCCACGTACCGGTCGTCACAGCGTTCGATGCAGTCCTTGCCGCGCTGGACCGATACCGTGCGGGCAGTATCGTCCTGGTGACCCCTTATCCGACGAAAGTCAGCGATGCTGAGGCTGACATGTTCGGCGAATGTGGTATCACGGTTACCGGACAGGCCACGCTGAACAGCAGCGACGGATACGCGGGAATCGGGCCGGAGGAGATCCGCGCTGTTACCCGTCGGGCTGGGTCTCGGGCGATCAAGGAGGCGCAGGCGATCGTGCTCTCATGTACCGGATGGCCGACCTTCGGCCTGGAGATGGTGCTAATGAGGGAGTTCGGGGTGGAAGCCTTTTCTTCCAACGGTGCCATCGCCACCCACGCTATTCAGGCGAGTGCAGGAAATTCCTGATGGGCGGCACTCTCGGCGTAACGAAGTACACGCCAGAATTCGCTGAAAGACTGTACTCGTATATCACCAGTGCGGCTGCGCAGCCAGATGTGAGGGCCGCGGTTGACGCCAACCATGACGACAACCGATGGTGGCCTGCCTACGTGTCGGACTGGCGTGTCCGTATGGTCGTAGCCGGTTGGAGTACGCGCGTCTCGTATGCCATGGTCGGCACCTACGCCGACGTGGTAGCTCAGGCGGACGCACTCGGCTGGGACAGCCTCACCGCGCTGAACGATCAGTCCCTCTCTGGCCTTGTTCGACCGATAGGCCTGCTGGCTGCTCGAATCCGCTATCTGCGTTCGCTGGCCGGCTATATCGAAGCCGCAGGTCTGTCCATCACCGATGTCACTGCATCCTCAGCTGATGAGCTGATCGGATCATTCAAAGCCGGCGTCGCTGGCGCCGGCTACAACATCGCACAGTGCGCGGTGCTGTATGCCCGCGGTTACCACTGCGGCGTCATCCCGGTTGACTCGGGGATGGTGACGAAGCTGGCGCCACTGCTCGGGATCACCCTGGCCACTGGCCCAGCCGCCCATGAACACCTGCGGACCCTCCTCCAGTCGGCCGCAGTTGCAAAGGCAGATGCTTACAGGAAGCTGGTTTCGCGCCTGGGCTACGACGTCACCATCCCGGGCGATGCGCCGCCGACTTGGTTCGTGCACCTCGTTCTTATTTACTTCAAGCGGCTCTACCTCAACCGGATCGCCCCTGAGCTGTGCGTCAGGCGCCCCGCGTGCGCAGAGCTGTTTGGATGCCATTGCTTGCCTGAAGGGGCCGTGCTGTGACAGCACTTGGGGTGATCGGCAACATTTCCCGGGATCTCGCTGTTTACCCAGATGGTCGCCGTCACGCGATGCTCGGCGGTGCCGCCTTATATGTAGCACGGGCTGCCGCCAGAGCAGGACTGGCTACCGCTCCCATCTCAGTTATCGGTTCCGACCTCGGCTGGATTCGGGGTGATCCGCGTCTGCGCGGCCTCGATCTCTCCGATGTCAAAGAGGTTCCTGGTCAGTCGTGTGCCTTCCGGATCATGTATACGTCTGGCGGGGAGCTGACCAGCGTCGGCTGCTCCTACGGTGTCACGGAATCTCTCACCGACCATTGCCTCAGCGTTATCGGCCACCACGAGCGCTACCACGTGTGCTGTCGGCGACCTCTGCGGGTCGGGGCAGTACTCCGCCGCCTCGCCACCGCTGGGCTAACGTTCACCGTCGATTTCCATATAACGAGCGCTGATGAGCTGATCAGGGCCGCAGCACCATTCCTCCCCGACGCTGTGGCCATCTTCGTGAACGCGACCGAGTTCTCTATCCTCACGACCGTCCTCGATCCGAGCCGACTGGCAACCGTTGTCATCTCTGACGGGCCGCATGAGGCCGTGGTATTGCGGCAGGGCCGGACCGCTGCCAGCATCCGACCGCCGTGGACGTTACCAGTTGATGTGACCGGCGCTGGTGACACGCTCGCCGGGACTTACTTGGCCACCGTCTCACGGGGACTCCGCCACGCCGACGCGCTGGAGGCTGCAACCGTCGCGGCATCACAGTCTGTGGGGACAGCGGGTATTGCCTTCTCCGACGGGTGAAGCCAGACGATGGGCCTGTATTACGTCGCGCACCGGCTTTTCGCTGCCCACGATCGAGCTTTGGCAGCATATGTCGCCCAGTGTCTCGCCCGTCGTGCTGGTGCGGAGGCAGTGTTTCTGCCGTTCTGCGACACCCACGAGGAGGAGTTGACCGACGACTGCAAAGGCCGCCGCCTCTTCGAACTGGACCACGAAAGGCTCCGCCGTATTGACGGGATGCTCGCGGTGCTGCACGGTCCGAGCCTGGACGACGGTGTCTGCATGGAGATCGGATATGCGGCAGCGCTTGGCGTGCCTATCATCGCCCTGACCACAGACTTCCAAACGTACGGGCTGAATCCCGACGGGCCCATCCTCGTCTTCCCGGATCCGCTGCTCGACATCCTCCTGACCGATACCGTCCGCGTGCACACACTCGGTGCTGTACCACCAGGAACAGTGGAGAACCGCCTTGAGTCATTCCTGCAGCGCAACCTCCAGCCCCTTCAGAGCGCCGCCGACCAGGCTGTAGCCACTCTTCTCCGCTGTGCCAGAACGAAGAGGCCACGCATTCCTGCCGCCGCCGCGACGCGAACGGCGTACGTCGAGCCCTCGCCCTACATCGCGCGCGACCTCTGGTGCGATGTCGTCGGCATGCTGACCGCACATAGATGGCACGTACTAACCGGGACTCGCTTCAATGAACCTGCGAACCCGCACGCGGCTGCATGTGCTGACTGGGTGGCATCCAGGGCCGCGGATCTGACACTCATCGATCCCTCCGGACCCGAGACCCCGCCCGGGGCAGCCCTGATCACCGGTGCCTGTGCTGCCACGGGGCGGCTCGTGATAGCTGCCGAACCGGGCGGATGGTGGACGTTTGCTGACGGCCGCGAGCCAAACTGGCGGAATCTCATGATCCAGTACGCAGTCAGCGGCCGGTTCCGGACCGTTGACGAACTCGCGCGATTGGTGGACTTCCTATGACGACCGGCCAACTCGGAGGCTTACTTTGCCAGCATGACCTCATCATCCTGGAGGGCTGCGACGGAGTCGGGAAAACTACGCTGGCAGAAGAGCTATCCGCCCGCCACGGCTACATGATCGTCCATGCCGCCCGGACTCCCGACGGGACCGACCTGTTTGCGAAGTACAGTGCCGTCCTGGAACGTCCTGGGCCGCTCGTCCTAGACCGAAGCTTTCCCAGCGAACTTGTGTATGGCCCACTGGACCATGGCCGCTCCCGGCTCACGCTCGTTGACGTGCTGCGCCTCGCCGCCACCGCAGCCGACCGTGGCGGGATCCTGGTTCATCTCACTGGGCAGCCTGACGTCATTGCGGCCCGTTTACAGGTCCGCGACGGGCATGCACCCTCTGTCCAGCGGATCCGCGTCCTCACAGCTGCTTACGCGAGGGTGGTGAGCAGCCTTGCCAACCAAATACCTGTGATCACGATCGACACCACGACTGCGGCGGGGTAGTTGTCACGACGAGGGCTGGGGCAGGGGGGGACCGGGAATTTTTGCCTTCACTAGGACGCCATTAGGGAGCCGCCGGTACACCCGGTCCAGGTTCGCAGCTAACTTGGCCTCTACCTCCTGCTGAAGGTCTACCCCCGTCATCTCAGCAAGACCAAGCAGGAAGATGGCAACATCGGCCAGCTCCTCCCCCACGTCCTCGGTCCTCTTGCGCCAGGCATCGAACGCCTCGGCTATCTCCCCATTGAGAAGACAGAATTCTAACGGTATATCTGTCGTGTTGAAACCCTTCGCGAGCTTGTTATCCCAGGCAAGCTTTTGCGCCGACTTGATGTCCACTACCCCTCCTCAATGCTCGGAATGTCGGCCAGCCAAGGCAAACCGGCCTGGCGTGGGGCTGTGGGTCGCCCGCCAGCAGGGACGGCACGTTACTCGCATCGTCCTGTGGATTGCTATGTGGATATGTGCCGCTCATCTGTGGGTAACAAGGCAGCGGCAATGCTCGTGCGTGTGGATAACTTCTCGCTTCTGCCAGCAAGAATGACACGTAGCTCCTGTGCGTACTCTGAGTGCCTGTGGATAATAGGCGTGCCAGGATTTCTCCGCAACTTTATCGGGCAGCGCCCGCCTAACCCGAGCCGGAGTTCGATATCGCTAGCTGTCCTCGCCATTTCTACGCCATGAGAGGCAAGATACGTCGAAGGTACGACATTGCTGGCGGGCTGCACTTCGAGCGAGCACGAACGTGGAGTTGGGACACGCCGAGGACGTCTGCGGGTGTCGGCGAGACGCAGCAGGCTGACGCGACCGATCCTTCGGCGCGGCTCAGCATCATGTCTGCGCACGCGCGGGTGTGGGGTGAGACCGTCTTGTCGATGCATAATGAATCCGTTCATGTTCAGTATCAACTGTCTAGATTCTAGATAGTTGATACTGGTCAGTCACGAGGGCGCGCTGATGCAGGCAGACAGGGTTGGCGAGTTGCTGTTCGGGCGAAAGGGTCGCCTGAGACTGGCGATCTGGATTGTTCGCCGCGACAAGCCGACGTTCTTCCAGTCAGAACCACCGCGGGACGTTGATGTGCCTAGCGCGGTTCGGCAGGAGATCGGCAGGCTTGTCGCCCTTGGCATGCTCGTAGAGGACCGCCCGGACGGCGACCGCCGCATTTACTACACGCGGACGGACAGTAGCTTGTGGAGAATCATCGAGGCTGCTTCCGAAGCTACCGATCCCTGGGTGAGTTCGCCCTGGGAGGGCGGCTCCCGCTAGCACACGTCGAGACTGCCGTGCTTGATGGTGGTGGTGAAGGATGACCAGGCGGCGGGAGTGACGGTTAGGACTGAGCCAGTCGGATTCTTTGAGTCGCGGATGGCTACTGCGGCTGGGGAGCCGAGGCGGGCCTCTATGCAGTTGGCCTGGCCGTTGCTGTAGCTGCTCTTTTGCCATTCTGGGGTCAACATCGTCCTAGCTCCCCTGAAGCTCGTTTCATTAGTTCCTGAGATGCCGTCTCGTCGAGAGCAGCGGACCGTATCCCGTTGAAGGCCTCGTCGTAGCGCTGGATCTCGCGTGGCTTGTCCAAGTACAGCTCGCCTGTGAACCCGTCGGCATAGACGGTGGGTGGCTCGCTCGCTCTGCCTTCTCCGCTGAGCGGGAAGCGCAGGATCACGAATGGGCCCGACATCACACCGGGGTGCAGTCCCGCACTGAACGGGATGATGCATAGCTCTACGTTTGGCAGCCGGCCGACCTCCAAGAGTCGGTTGAGCTGGTCGGACATGATCTCACCTCCGCCTACCGGCCGTCGGAGGATCGCCTCGTTAAGAACGATCTGCAGTTCCGCGGCTGCGGTAACCCTGGTGAGTAGGACCTGCCGCGCCATGCGGACATGCACGCGTCGGCTGATCGCATCGTCATCTGCGCCCGGGTTGTCCGCTGTGATGATGGCTCGGGCATACGCCTCGGTCTGTAGGAGGCCGGGGACTAGGTCGGACTCGTACCAGGAGATGCTGGCTGCGGCTTCTTCTAGGCCGATGTAGACGTCGAAGCCTTCGGGGATGACGTCGCCGAAGGAGTGCCACCAGCCGCGGGCCTTGGTTTCCTTGGCCAGGGCCATGAGGGCTTCGGTCAGGTCGGGGGCGGCGCCGTAGATCTGGCACATGGCTTGGACGTCGAGGCTGCGCAGGCCTACTTGGCCGGTCTCGATGCGCCAGATCTTGGCCTCGGACCACTCCAGGCGCTCTGCTGCCACCCGGACTGTTAAGCGCTGGCCGTTGCGGAGGTCGCGTAACTGGCGGCCTAGCTGCCTGCGCGGGACCGTCGAGCCGGTCGTGTGCTCCGTCATCGCTCGCCTTTCGCTCGGAGCGAGGACTGCTCGCACCCGTTATGAAAGCATCTCCTCGCACGTTTCGCAATGGTTTTAGCTTATTACTCACTTTTTATCAAGACATCAGAATGAAAGCTTGCAAAAAGGTGACTCTGACTGATTGACTCAGACCATGATCATCCCGCGGACGACGGTGTGAGCCACCGTGTCCCGTTCTGAAAACTCTGAATGGCCGCTGACCAGCGAACTCGAGCTAGGAGCGTTGCCCACCGCAGTGCCTTGTGCCCGGCTGCACGCCCGCCTTGTGCTCTGGGAATGGCGGATGGAACGTGCCGCCGATACCACTGAGCTGCTGGTGAGCGAGCTGGTCACGAATAGCGTTCGGGCATCGGAGCGGTTAGAGACTATGGGATTGCCGGTCGTCCGGCTGTGGGTTGGCAGCGACCGGATCAGTGTCCTTATCCGCGTCGGGGACGGCAGCGACGAGATGCCCACCCCGCGGGTTCCCGATCTGGGCGAAGACGGCGGGCGCGGCCTGATGCTCGTTGAGGCGCTGGCCGCCGGGTGGGGCGTCGACCGAGAGGCGAGCGGCAAGACGACCTGGGCGCTGGTCAAGGGATGAGCGGGCTGCCTGGCCCGGGGCCGCGGTGGCTCGCCTGCGGCGCCACCGGATGTCCCGTAACGCGATTGAAATAATCTGCCCGGGATCGCGTCTTGACCGTTAATTCTGAACCATGCTGTACTCAAACATGCTTCTGCCTGCAATAACACGCCTTCCAGCCAGCCACCTCCGATTCACCCGGCGCGGGCGGCGGTCCGCGCACCGCCACGCAGCCGCGTGGCCGACCAGGGCACTGCTTATTGGCGTGGCCGGCCTATTAATGTCGTCGGCCGGATTGGCGGGCGGCGCGATCACGCCCGCTGCGGCCTCGTCCGGCAGCTCGTCTGGTGGCTCGTCGGGCACGACGCTGCGCGTGGAGTCGCAGACAGCGTTCTCTACGTTCAACCCGTTCACCGCCTACTTCGACGGTGACCTTGAGGTGCTCAACGAGATTTACCCGTTCCTCACCTCGACCAACGAGCAGGGTCTGCCGACGCCATACCTGGCAACGAAGTGGACACTCTCGGCGAACAAGCTCACCTGGACGTTCACGCTCCAGTCCGGCCTGAAGTGGTCAGACGGCAAGCCGCTGACGGCGGCCGACGCGGCCTGGACGCTCAACCTGATCATGAGCAACTCGACCGCGGGCACGGCCAACGGCGCACTCGTGGCCGACTTCGCCAAAGTGACGGCGCCCAATGCGACCACGCTGGTTATCACGACCACGCAGCCCGAGGCGAACATGCTGTACAACCTGGGCACCATCCCGATCGTGCCCAAGCACATCTGGGCCAAGGAAGTGTCGAACCTCGGCAACGTCAAGAACCAAAGCATGCCGGTCGTCGGCTATGGCCCGTGGACCCTCACTGGCTATGTGCCCAACCAGTACGCGACGCTGACCGCGAACAGCAGCTTCTTCCTCGGCGCCCCGAAATTCCACACGCTGATCGTCCAGTACTACAGCGACAGCGACGCCGCGGTCTCCGCGCTGCGCAGCGGCCAGCTCGACGCGATCGAGTACAACCTCACGGCGACGCAGTACAAGGCGCTCAAAAAGGCCAAGGACGTCACCGTGTACCCGCAGATCTCCAGCACCTGGACCGCCATCGAGCTCAACCCGGGCGCGCGGACCCAGTCGGGCCAGCGTTTCGGGAACGGCAACCCGGCACTGGCCGACCCCCGGGTTCGCCAGGCCATCGAGATGGCGCTGAACAAGCAGGAGCTGGTCTCCAAGGTCTGGGACGGGCTGGCCGTAGCCGGGTCGTCGTACCTCCCGTCCTCCTACCCGCAGTTCGCCTGGACCCCGCCAGCCTCCGAGCTGCTCAGCTACAACCCGGCCAAGGCCAACCAGCTGCTCAATTCCGCTGGGTACACGATGGGGCCGAACGGGATCCGGATCGACCCGCAGACGCACCAGCCGCTTGTGCTGCGCCTGGGCATCCACTCCGATGAGGCCGCCGACGCGGCGATGGCGCCCTACATCGTGGAGTGGCTGAAGGCCGTCGGGATCGGTGTGGACGTGCAGGCCATGAGCTTCAACGAGCTTAACGCCGACCTGCCCAAGGGGGACTGGGACATGCTGTCCGACACCTGGACCGACCTGCCCGACCCGTCGTACCTGCTGTCGATCCAGACCTGCGGGGACCTGCCGAGCAGCCCCACGACCTCGGGGAACACCGACGCGTTCTTCTGCAACCCGACGTACGACAAGCTCTACGCCCAGCAGTCGACCGAGTTCAACACCGCGCAGCGGGTGCAGACGGTCGACCAGATGCAGCAAATTCTCTATCAGAACGCAGTCGACGTCATCCTCTATTACCCGGACTGGCTCAGCGCGATTCGCACCAGCTCGGTCAAGGACTACTTCTACGGCACGCCCAACGCAAAGGGCTTCTACCCGATACCTAACGAGTTCATCAACTGGCGCTCGGCGACGCCCGTGGCCGGCGACTCGTCATCCGGTGTGGCGATCTGGATCGTGATTGCGATCGTCGTCGTGGCCGCGGCGGCCGGCGGCGGCATCTGGCTTCGCCGCCGGGCGACCGCCGGCGAACGGGAGTAGCCAGGCGTGAGTTCTTCGGCGCCGCTCTCGGCCCAGAGCCTGAGTGCGCTGGAGACCCCTGATGGCGGGGTCTCCAGCGCCTCGGGCGCGTCCGGCTCCGGTGCGCGGGATTTCGTGCACTACCTCATCCGCAGGCTGATCGCCTCGGTGGTCAGTTTCGTCATGCTGCTCGTGCTCGGGTTCGTGATCTTCAGCCTGATGCCCGCGAACCCGGTCGAGGCGCTGACCAGAGGCCGTCAGACCAGCGCGAAGCAGATAGCGTTCCTCACCCAGCAGCTCGGGCTGAACCAGCCGGTGTGGGAGCGGTTCGGTCACTTCATGATCAACACCCTGGAGGGCCATCTGGGCTACTCCTGGCAGTTCGAGACGCCGGTATCCACGCTGATCGCCCAGCGGCTGTGGCCGACGCTGCTGCTCATGGGCTCGTCCACGATCGTGTCCATACTGCTGGGCATGTGGCTGGGCATCCGCAGCGGCTGGCGGCCCGGCAGCCTGCTCGACCGCCTCTCGACCGGCACGTCCATGACCTTCTGGTCCGTGCCGACGTTCTGGCTGGGGATCATCCTGCTGGTGCTGCTCAGCACCGGCATCGGGCCGATTCCGGCGCTGTTCCCGGCGGGCGGCATGTCGACGCCCGGAACGCCGGGCGGCCTCGCCCCGGTGCACATTCTGGACGTGGCCAGGCACCTGGTGCTGCCGTGCCTCACGCTCGTTCTGGTGGTCTTCGCCCAGTACCAGATGATCATGCGCTCGTCGATGATCGACGAGATCGGCAGCCCGTACCTGCTGACCGCCAGGGCCAAGGGCCTGCGGGACGCCGAAGTCCGCCAGAAGCACGCCGTGCCCAACGCGCTGCTGCCGTCGGTGACGCTGATCTTCCTCCAGGTCGGCACGATGATCAGCGGCGCGATCACTGTAGAGACCGTTTACTCCTGGCCTGGCCTCGGCTATCTCACCTATCAGGCACTGCAGATCCCGGACCTGCCGCTGCTTGAGGGGACGTTCATCGTCTTCAGCGCGTCGGTGATCGTGTTCAACCTGCTGGCCGACTTGCTGTATCGCTACCTCGACCCGAGAGTGCGGCGGACATGATCGCGATCAGCCAGACATCGGCGCCGGCCGCGACCCCGCCGCGGCTGATGGCGCTGCGCCGTTTCGGCCGCGAGTTCGCCTCCCGGCCGACCGCAGTCGCCGGGCTGGCCATTCTCGTCGCGGTGACCGCGCTGGCCCTGGCGGCGCCGCTGTTCATTCACGCCAGCGACCTGGACGTGATCAACGCCCCCGGCCAGCCGATCGCGCCGCCGTCGGCCCAGTTCCCGCTGGGCACCGACTACGCAGGCCGCTCGATCCTCCTGCTGCTGATCTGGGGCACCAGGCCGTCGCTGGCGATCGGCGTGATCGCAACCGCGCTGGCGATGCTGCTGGGCGGCGGGATCGGGCTGGCCGCTGGCCACTACGGCGGGATCGTGAGCCGGGTGCTGATGGCGCTCACTGACTGGTTCATCGCCCTGCCGACTCTGCCGCTGGCCATCGCGCTGGCGGCGGTGCTCGGCCAGGGCGACGCGTCGATCACGATCGCGATCGCGGTCACCTCCTGGCCAGGCACCGCGCGGCTGATCCGGGCGCAGACGCTCGCGGTTGAAGCGAGACCGTTCATCGAGCGGGCCAAGGCGCTCGGAGCGCGCGACACCCAGTTGCTTGCCCGCCAGGTGCTGCCGAACGTTGCCCCGTTCATCCTGGTGTCGAGCACGCTCACGATCGCCGGGGCGATCCTGTCGGAGACCACGCTGACGTTCCTCGGTCTGGGAAACCCGACCGACGTGTCCTGGGGAGCCATGATCAACCAGGCGCTGTTCCAGGGCGCGGTCTCGGCTGGCGCCTGGTGGTACATCCTGCCGCCCGGCATCGCGATCCTGATCGTGGTACTCGGCTTCACCATGGTCGGGCGCGCGGTCGAGAACATACTCAATCCCCGGATGGCGAGGTAACGCGGCCATGGGCGCCCTGCTCGAGGTGCGCGACCTCCGCGTGACGTACGGCTCCGGCAGCCAGGCGGTGAGCGCCGTGCGCGGCGTCGATTTCACCCTCGACGCTGGCCAGACCCTCGGCATGGCCGGCGAGTCCGGCTGCGGCAAGACCACGGTGGCGCTCAGCCTGCTGCGGCTGCTGCCGCCGTCGGCCGCGCTGAGCGGGCAGATCCTGTTCAAGGGCGAGAACATCATCGGGCTTGGCTGGCAGAAGCTGCGTGCCGTTCGCTGGGCCGAGGCGTCGGTAGTCTTCCAGGGCGCGATGAGCGCGCTGAACCCGGTCCGGACCATCGGCGAGCAGATCTGCGAGCCGATCGTGCTGCACGAGAAGACCGGCCGGCGGGCCGCCGAGCGCCGGGCCGCCGAACTGCTCGACAGCGTCGGGGTGCCCTCAGCCCGGCGCGGGAGCTACCCGCACGAGCTGTCCGGCGGGCAGCGCCAGCGGGTCATGATCGCGATGGCGCTGGCGTGCGGTCCCGACCTGATCATCGCCGACGAGCCGACGACCGCGCTGGACGTCATCGTTCAGGCCCAGGTACTCGACCTGATGACCAGCCTCGTCCGCGACAGCCAGATCAGCATGATCATGATCAGCCATGACCTGTCGGTGCTCGGGGAGACCTGCGACCGGCTGGCGATCATGTACGCGGGCCGCATCGCCGAGCTCGGGCCGTCGCGCCAGGTGCTCGACGCGCCCAGCCACCCCTACACCAGGATCCTGACGCGCGCGTTCCCGCGAATGGGCGACAGCGGCTCGCGAATGGCGCCGGCTGGCCTGCCCGGCGAGCCGCCCGACCTGCGCGAGGAGATCACCGGATGCCCGTTCGCGCCCCGCTGCCCGGAAGCGTTCGCCGACTGCCTGACCCACGAGATCGAGTTGTGGCCAGCGGGCGACCAGCGCCTGTCCGCCTGCATCAAGGTGCTGGACGGCGAAGCCGGCCCAGAGCCTGCGGCGGGGACTGCGCCGGCCGCGGCGGAGCCGGCCGGGGGGCGTGGGCCAGGAGCCGCCCCGGCTGAGTGGTCGGCGAGGCCGGCAGCGGGAACCGTTCTGACTGAAGAATCGGCAGAGCCTGCCGCGGGAGCCGACCTGGCCGCGCCGGAGCCGGCCGGGCCGGCCGGGCCAGCCGGGGAGCTGCCGCCAGCGGATCAGCCCGTGCTTGAGGCTCGCGACCTGCGGATCACCTTCCCGGCCCGGCGTGGCCGCGGTCCGGCGCGCGCCGTCGACGACGTGAACCTCAGCATCGGGCGCGGCGAGATCGTCGCGCTGATCGGCGAGTCCGGCTGCGGCAAGTCCACGCTGGCCCGCGCGCTGGTCGGCCTGGTCGAGCCAACCGGCGGCGAGGTGCGCTACGCGGGGGCGCCGTTGCGCTACTCCGGCGGCGCCCTGCGCGCCCACCGCCGGCACGTTCAGCTGGTGCTGCAGGACCCGGCCGGCGCCCTGAACCCGAAGCAGAACGTCTACGACCTGGTCGCCGAAGGGCCGCGGCTGCACGGCATGCGCAGCGGGCTGACCGGCCGGGTGCATGATGCGCTGGCCAGCGCCGGGCTGCGCCCGCCGGCCCAGTTCGTCAGCCGTTACCCGCACGAGCTGTCCGGCGGCCAGCAGCAGCGGGTTGTGATCGCCGGCGCGCTCGCGCTGGAACCGTCGGTGATCGTCGCCGACGAGCCGGTGTCTTCGCTGGACGCCTCGGTGCGCGGCGAGATACTCAAGCTCATGCTCAGCCTGCGCGACAAGCTGTCGCTGGCGGCTCTCATCGTCAGCCACGACCTGGGCGTCGCCTGGAACGTCGCCGACCGGGTGGCCGTCATGTACCTCGGCCGGATTGTCGAGGCCGGCCCGGTGAGCGAGGTCCTGCTCCGCCCGCGCCACCCCTACACGCGGGCGCTGATCTCCGTGCTCCCGGACACCAGCCGCGGCCAGCCCGGCCGGGCGCTGGCCGGCGAGCCACCGGACCCGACGAACATCCCGGCGGGCTGCCGCTTCCATCCGCGCTGCCCGCGGCTCGCCGCCCTGCCACCCGGGGACGAGCGGGCGGAACTCTGCCGCACGGTCCCGGTTCCCGTCCTGCCCGCTACCGTCTCCATTGGAATGAACGAGGGTCTGGTCGCCTGCCACCTAGCCGACCTCGACGACCCGGCGCTTGCCGAACACGCCGAGTCATTCCGGGCCGCGCCATGACGCCGCCCACGGCTCCAGGAGCGCCGTCCCCGCTCGCGGACCAGCCGCACTCGCTGGCCCGGCCGCCCGCACTGCGGCCGGGTGACCAGGTCGCTGTGCTGTCCGCCAGCAGCCCGGCCGACCAGGCGCAGCTTGCGATCGGCCTCGACACGCTGCGTTTCGCCGGACTGGAGCCCGTCGTCTTCCCGACCGCCACCGACGGCGGCAGCACGCGCAGCTACCTGGCCGGCGACGACAAGATGCGGGCCGGCGACCTCTGCCAGGCGCTAACCGACCCTGATATCGCCGGGATCCTCTTCGCTACCGGCGGCTACGGCGCCCAGCGAACGCTCGAGGCGATCGACTGGGACAGCCTGCGCGGCCTGCCGCCGAAGATCCTGGCTGGCTACTCGGACGTGACCGCGATACTCGAGGCGTTCGCGGCCCGGCTCGGCTGGGCCAGCCTGCACAGCCCGATGGTCAGCTCCTCCGGCGGCACCGCGCACTACTCGTTCGGCTCCCTGCTGCGCGCGCTCATGCACCCCGGGCAGGCGATGACCACGCGGTACCCGAATGCCGTGACGCTGGCCGGCGGGACAGCGCGTGGTGTCACCATGGGCGGGAACCTGACCCTGCTCTCCTCGTCGGCGGGCACTGGAACGTCCTTCCCGGCCTGTGGCGGTGTCCTGCTGGTCGAGGACGAGCACGAGGAGGAATACCGGATCGACCGGATGCTCACGCAGCTGCGGCGCTCCGGTTACCTGGACGGGGTGGCCGCCGTCATCTGCGGGACGTTCACCGGCTGCGGCGACCCGGCACTGATCGAGGAGATCCTGGCCGAGCGGCTCGGTGACCTCGGGGTTCCGCTGATCGCCTGGGCGAACATCGGCCACGGCGGCTACCAGCAGGCCTACCCCATCGGCATAGCCGCCGAACTGGACGCCGACACCCGCACACTGCGCCTGCTAGATCCTCCGCTCGTCCCGCTCGGCAGGGCGTCGTCATAGCGGCCGCGCCTCAGCGGTTGTGGGGGCGGGGTATTCGCGGCGACTGCTTGCGCTGCCGGATTGCAGTGGCCACGGCGAACAGTCGCATCGCCAGCGCCCTCTGCTCCGCTCACCGCCTGATGTGTGGGCAGCGCACACGATACCCGGCGTCCGCAGGTTACTGCCCCACACGTCCGTCGATGCATTCGCGCGGCAGCATCCTGCGCCAGGCTGAGACAGCGACTGCGTGACCTTGACAGTCGGCCTTCGTGCTCGTCGTCAGGACTGATTTGCTTTTGTGTGAACTGTGCCTTGCATCCAGATACGCTCCTTATGCCCGGCGAGGTCGCTACCCTGACGGCAGCACCGATTTCACGATCGCGTCCAGCTCCATCGACCAGAGCCAGCCCTACAACGCTCCCGGCGCCTACACGAGCATGTACCGGGGCTGCCTCGGCTACGGCACCCCCTGCACGCCGAACTCTGGATTCCCGATCCCCGCCACAGACTTCGCTTCCGCTGACCCGGTGTACCTGACAATGAACGCGACGCTGCCCGGCAACGGCAACGACACCTACGACCTGGACTTTGACACAATGTTCCTGCCGCCCGGCTGCGCCCGGCCGTGCGCGAGCGGCCAGAACGAGCTGATGATCTGGCTCGCGGACGCGGGCGGCATCTCTCCCGGCGGCGGCAGCCCGATCGCGCAGAACGTCACGATAGACGGGGGCCAGTACAACGTCTATGCCCAATGGATCAACAGCAATACGTCCCTGATCAGCTATCTGGCGGTCACGCCCCAGACCAGCTTGAGTGATGTCAGCTTCTCCGGATTCGTGAATGACGCGGTCTCCCGCGGCTACGTGCTGAGCACCAATGACCTGACCTACGTGGCCGGCGGTTACGAGGTATACGCGAACTGCACGGGCGCCGGGATCGGCCCGGCTGGCGATTTCGAGATCGCTACCCCTGACGGAAGCTGACCAGTCACCGCTTCAGAGCGCTGAGCATCGCGTTGCAGCGGCGACAATGGTGGCGGCCTGCCACAGTGGAGGCCGGCATAACGTTCTGAATTCTTGTCTTGGTTCGCGGAGGTGGCGAGTTGGCGAAGAGCAGCCGGAAGCGGAAGCGGGAGAGGGCCGTCCGGGCGGCCCGGTCTTCGCAGAAGCGGCGGGTTGCGATGGCGCGGAAAGTGGCCGACGAGTTCGTCCGCGGGGTGATGGAACGCTTCGAGCGGACCATCGATCCGGAGACGCCGCCGGAGGAGGTCGCCGACCTTATCGCTGAGCAGTACGGTGGCGCGCCGGTGCCCTACGCGCTGGTGGAAAAAATGCTGGCTGAGGGGTCCACGCCGGAGCGGCTGACCGAGATAGCGCAGATTGTGCTGACTGCCTCCGCTGGCGATGCTGCGGAGGGCGGAGAGCCGCCGTCGCTGACCGCGGTGACGTTCGCTTCGCTGGCAGCGCGGGCGAACGGTGATCTGGTGCAGTGGCGGCGGCTGCTGGACCAGGCGCTCGCGGCGATCAGCGAGCCGGAGGAGCGGCTGGACCTCGCCCAGCACCTGAGCGCCACTGGACATGATGCCGAAGCCGCCGAGCTGCTGGAGGCCGGGCTGCGCGAGGAGCCAGGCGATCGCGGTGCGGCAGATCGCTACGGCGCGCTGCTGGGGGTGATCTACGAACGCGCCCATGGTGAGGCGCCGGGGGAGTGCCCGTGCGGGCAGGGCACGTCGTGGCAGGACTGCTGTGAGCCGCGCGAGAGGGCAGTACTAGCCCGGTTTGCTGACAGGACGGGCCTGAACGCGCTGGAGGATGCGGTCCGGGCGTACGCACGCGGCTCGGACTTCGCGCCGGTCATCGAAGAGTGGCAGGCGGAATGGCTCTCGGGTATCGACGACCTCGGCTGGGAGCAGGCCGACAGGGACTGGTTCGGAGCGCTGGCGGAGGAGACTGCCTGGCCTGCGGTCGCGCGGCCAGAGGACGGGGTCGGTGACGCAGGCAGCTATGCGGCCTGGCCGGCTGAGGTGGCAGACGAAGACGACGCTGGCACGGAGGACGAGGACGATGCCGCGACGGTGATGGCGGCGTTCGCCGCCGACGCGTCTGTTCCGGAGCAGTTGGCTGCGCGGGCGGCTGCCTGGCGTGACCACATCCACTATGGCCTGTGGCGGGTGGACGACCCGCAGCCGGCACCCGGGCTGTGGTGCACCGACATTGTCTCGGCCGTGACCAGGTACGCCGAGTTCCCGCCCGACGCCACGGAACGCATGGCGCGGTGGGCGGCGTGGCTGGGCGCACTGGTACCGGTCGACGGGGTATGGCGGTGCACGGGCCGCGGTATGTGGCTCAGCCCGGCTGAGGCGGACGCTGCCGCCGAGCTCGTGGATGAGGGCTACCAGGCGGTCTTCGCCGCCATCACTGGGAGGCCCAGGCAGTCGCTTCGCCGGTATGGCGAGCCGCTGCGGTTCGGCCGGGCCGAGCCGCTCGGCGTGTACGCCGACGCTGAGGAACCCGCCACGGACGTCGTAGTGATCGTGACAAGCAGGGTGACCGCAGAGTTGCTGTCGCGTTTCGTCCCCGAGGTGCGCACACACCGCACGAAACCACCGGGGTTGCGCACCACCGACGGCGACGAGATGTGCCTGATCACCGCCCGGATCACGGTGGATGACGGAGAACAGGCGGCGGAACGGCTGGACCGGCGCACCGACTTCGACCGTGACCCGGATGAGCCGGAAAGGGTCGTCTGGTACGGCCGGCCGGTCGCCGACGGACAGCATGCGGCAGTGGCGGAGGTACGGGCGAGCCTTCGTGCCCAGGGGCTGGCAGACCCCGTTGTCGACGAGCCCGAGCGCTGGCTGCATGGCACGCTGGACGTCCGCGGCAACGAGATCGTGGCCGACGTCAACTCGAGGGAGCGGCTCGCGCGGCTGCTCGACATCCTGACCCGGATCGGGGCCAGCCCGGTGGTCACCGACGAGACGCAGCTGGATCCGCGGCGGGACCTCGCGTGGCCCACGCCGCCCAGCCCATTCCCAGAGGGTGCCGCGCCAGCGGCCGAAGGCTGGGAGAAACAGTGGCTCGATGAGAAGGTTCAGGCCCTGGGTGGCCGGACACCGCGCCAGGCGGCGCTGGGCCAGGAGCGGCCGCTGCTGGAGGGACTGCTGCGCCAGGCCGAGTACGAGGGTGATCTGCTTGCCGCCCAGGGAAAGCCGGGCATCGACACGGTGTGGCTGCGCAACGAACTCGACATGGCTGACGACTAGGCCTGCGAGCTCGCTGTCAGGAGCCGAGGTAGTGCAGGACGGCGAGGACGCGCCGGTGGTCGGCGTCGGAGGGCGGCAGCTCTAGTTTGGCGAAGATGTTCCCGATGTGCTTCTCGACGCCGCGCTCGGTGACGACCAGCGTGGCCGCGATCGCGGCGTTCGAGCGGCCCTCTGCCATCAGCGCGAGGACATCGCGCTCGCGGGCAGTGAGCGCCGTGAGGGCGCGGGTCTGCGTGCTTTTCCGCATCAGCTGGCTGACGACCTCCGGGTCAAGCGCGGTGCCGCCCGCCGCGACCCGGGCTAGCGCGTCGATGAACTCGCTCACGTTGGCCACCCGGTCCTTGAGCAGGTAACCGACCCCGGACGCGCCACCTGAGCGCATACCGAGCAGCTCGGCCGCGTACCTGGTCTCCACGTACTGGGAGAACACCAAGATGCCAAGCGAAGGGTGATCGCGGCGGATCGCGATGGCGGCCCGCAGCCCCTCGTCGGTGAACCCTGGCGGCATCCGCACGTCGACCAGCGCGACGTCGGGATGATGCTCGGCCACTGCCGCACGCAGCGCATCCGGGTCCCCGACCGCGGCGGCCACCTCCTGCCCGCGGTCGGTGAGTATTTCCACCAGGCCGGCCCGGACGATCGCGGAGTCTTCGGCGACCACGATGCGCATGGGCGGGCGCTCCGGCGGTTCAGGCATGGGACGGCAACTCTACGGTCACCACGGTCGGACCGCCGGCCGGGCTGTGCAGTTCCAGTCGCCCGTCGACCGTCCGCACGCGCTCGGCGAGCCCGCGCAGGCCGGTGCCGCCGTCCAGCCGGGCGCCACCCACGCCGTCGTCAGTGATCCGGATCCGCAGCATGCCCGGTACGTGCACGGCTTCCAGCGTCACATGCCGGGCGCCGCTGTGCTTGGCTACGTTGGCCAGCAGCTCAGCTGCGCAGAAGTAGGCGATGCTCTCGATCGTCGGCGATGGCCGCTCCGGGATATCGGTGACCAGTTCCACCGGTACCGCGCTGCGCGCCGCGAGCGAGACCAAGGCGGTATCCAGGCCTGCGTCCAGGACCGGCGGGTGGATGCCGCGGGCCAGGTCCCGCAGCTCGGCCAGCGCGTCCACGGCGGTTCGCTGCGCTGCGTCCACCAGCTCGATCGCGCGGCCAACGTCTGGCGGGCCTTCCTCTCCCGTGGCCAGCTTCTCCTTGGCCAGGCCCAGCTTCATCGCGACCGCGACCAGCTGGGCCTGCGCGCCGTCGTGCAGGTCCCGCTCGATGCGGCGCAGCTTCGCCGCGGAATCGTCCACCGCAAGCGCCCGGGTCTCTTCCAGAGCGTGCACCCGCTCGGCTAGCGACGCCGGGCCGAGCCAGCGGCGGATCAGCGCCCGGTCGGCTGCGGTGACCGCGTGCGTCAGCCAGGGCGCGGCCAGCAGCGCCACCGCACCGACCGGGATCAGCAAGAAGGAGCCGCGCAGGGTCAGCACGTGGACGCTGCCGATGGGACCAGGATTGGTCACCGGGTCCGGGTGGCGCACCCCGTTCACCGTCATCGGGATCCCGTGCAAGGTTTCCCACCAGACGGGATAGGTCAGGTAAGCCAGGCCACCCAGCCAGAACCACCCGGCGACCAGCAGGCCAAGCAGGCTAACCGGCAGCTTCAGCAGCAGGTAGCCCCGCGCCCGCCAGCCGGGCGCATCGCCCAGCATGGACCGCAGCCAGCCGACTGCCCCGGGCTGCGGGTGCAGCGGCGGGGGCGCGGGCACCCGCTCGCCGAGCAGCCCGCGGGCGAGGGCCCGGTTTGCCCCGGCGAGCCGCCGCGCCCCGAATGTGGATACGGCGACCAGCGGAACGCCGATCAGCAGGCCGGTAATGCTCATCGACAGTCCTGTGCCAACCAGGAGCGTCACTGCCGTGAACGCGAATCCGGCAATGGCCAGCGGGCCGCTGATGATCGAGTACCCGAGCTCGGCCCACGCGCGCCTGGTAAACGGCGCCCGCAGGATACGGCCAATGGCGGGCCGAGCCTGGCCGGATTGCCTCGCAGCCATGACGCGATTCTCCCCTTCTGCCCGGCCGCGGGTCACGCGTCGCGCCGGGCGAGCAGGAACCCGGCCGCGGTGAGCAGGAGGGCTGTCCACAGGCAGAGAACCCCGAAACCCTGCCACGGCGAGAGCAGGCCGCCGGCCTGCTGGCGGGCGTATGTGACCACGATCCCGGCGTTGGCCGGCATGTAGGCGCTGATGTGCCTGCCGACGGTGCCCGGAAGGAGCTGGCTCAGGTCACCGAACGCCACGAAAATCACGATGATCGCGGCGATGGCCCCGGCGGTGTGCCGGACCATTGCCCCGACGGCGAAGGAGAACAGGCCCAGAACTGCCAGGTAAAGGCCGGCACCGAACGCCGCGCGGAGGATCGCGGGGTCACCGAGCGACTCCGGGACGCGATTGCCAAGCATTGCCTGGGCAATGGGGAAGGACACGAACGCCAGCAACTCGCCCGCGGCGAAGGTGACTATGCCGAACACGACGGCCTTAGCGGCCAGCACCGGCGTCCTCCGCGGCGCCGCGAGCAGGGTGGATCTGATCATGCCGGTGGAGTACTCGCTGGTGATCACCAGGACGCCCAGCACGCACAGCGGAAGCTGGGCGAAGGTCAGCCCCGGGGCGAAGACCCCCTTGACCGCGAAGGACTCCTGGTTAGCGGCGCTGAGGGTGCTCCAGTGGGCAGCTGTCACGCCGGCGATGACCGTGCTGAGAGCGATGCCTCCGATGACGAGGATGGCCAGCGACCAGGCCGTGGACCGGACTGACCAGATCTTCGTCCATTCCGAGCGCAGCAGGCGGCAGAAGCTGGCTAGGCCGTGGCCGGATGCGGGAGCGGCCGGTGCCAGGCGCAGTGTTGCGGCGGTCATGCGATGCTCCTTTTGACGTCATGAGCACGGGTGGGTGCCTCTGCGGCCGGGCCGTGCTTCCCGTACTCGAGGCTGTCGGCGGTCAGTTCCATGAAGGCCTGCTCCAGCGAAGCCCGCTGCGGGGTCAGTTCGTACACCGCGATCCCGGCCTGAGCCGCCAGGTCGGCGATCCGCGGTGCGGGCATGCCCGTGATGGTCAGCGTGCCGTCTTCGCCGGGTTCGGCCTGGGCACCGTCTGCGATGACTACCCCGGCGAGCCGGGCCGCGTCCGGCGTCCGGACCAGGACCCGCTGCCGGGAATGCCGGCCGGTGAACTCTGCTGTCGGGCAGTCCGCGAGGAGCTTGCCGCGGCCAATCACGATTAGGTGGTCGGCGGTTACCGCCATCTCGTTCATCAGATGGCTGGAGAGCAGCACTGTCCGGCCCTCGGCTGCAAGCTGCTTCATCAACGTTCTGATCCACAGCACGCCTTCGGGATCCAGGCCGTTGACTGGTTCATCCAGCACCAGCGCCTGCGGGTCGCCGAGCAGGGCCGCGGCGATGCCGAGGCGCTGGCGCATGCCGAGCGAGAACCCGCCAACCCGCTTGCTGGCCACGCCACTCAGCCCGGTCAGCGCTATGACCTTGTCCACCCGCCGGTTCGGCAGGCCATGCGTCTGCGCCAGGCAGCGCAAGTGATTTCGTGCGCTACGGCCGGGATGAACGGCCTGCGCCTCCAGCAGCGCGCCGACGGCGCGCAGCGGGAACCGGAGATCCCGGTAGAGTCGGCCGCTGATCCGCGCCTGCCCCTGATCGGGCCGGTCGAGTCCGAGCAGCAGCCGCATCGTGGTGGACTTCCCGGCGCCGTTCGGCCCGAGGAATCCGGTGACCTTGCCCGGCTCCACGGCAAAGGAGAGATCATCGACGGCCAGCCGGGAGCCGTACCGTTTGCTGAGGTGGGTTGCCTCGATCATGACGCCACCCACGCTGGGTTCAGAAATTCTCATGTCCCTGATGCTTCCGGCCAGGGCACGGAAGATCGACTGTGGCACCACCCCGGTTCCAGGTACGGCTGGCTACACCGCGGCGCCAGCCCGCTCAGATGACGGACGCGGCGGGCGGGCCAGCAGGCAAAGCGTGACTAGACGCCGGAATCGGCGAGCGCTGCGCAGAGCCGGGCGAGTGCTGCGGTGAATGCGTGCTCGGGTGGCGCGGCGTAGCCGATGACCAGGGCCGGTCCGCGCGTGTGCTCGCCTCTGGCGTAGTTGCCCAGGCCCTCGACCCACAGGCCGCGGCGCGCTGCGCGGGTGGTGACGTCCTGCTCGGTCTGGCTGTCGGGCAGTTTGGCGACCGCGTGCAGGCCGGCCGCGATACCGGTGAGGCGGACGGCGGGGGAGTGGCGGGCAAGCTCGGCGACCAGGCGGTCCCGGCGCCGCCGGTAGCCGAGCCTGCTGCGGCGGATGTGCCGGTCGTAGCCGCCCGAGCTGATGAACTCGGCCAGCGTGAGCTGCTCGAAGCTCCCGGTATGCGCGTCGGCCTCGGCCTTGGCTGTCGCCACATCGCCAACCAGGCGGTCGGGAAGAACCAGCCAGCCCAGCCTCAGTCCGGGCGCAAGCGTCTTGCTGGCCGTTCCGGCGTAGACGACCTGGTCAGGCGCTAG
>Ga0335074_10001807_pt1 | contig 28977 bp, 26 predicted proteins | sample Lox_Sample_23_FD_206715 | JGI IMG/M metagenome (GOLD analysis project Ga0335074, IMG submission 206715) | Soil microbial communities from Loxahatchee National Wildlife Refuge, Florida, United States - Lox_Sample_2.3 | ecosystem: Environmental > Terrestrial > Soil > Wetlands | place: USA... | reverse complement strand
CGCGGATGTTTTCGTCGCGCGTGCCGAACAGCGGCTCGATTCCGCGAGTAATCTGAACGCTGAGTTTCATCCCAAAATGTGAAGTGAAATATGGCTTAGTTGCATGCTGTAGCAGCAGGAAGGGCCTGGTTGCTGTACAGGCCAAAGTGCGAGCAGAAACCGGCGCGAGCGGGAATTTTCATCCGCGAGGGCGGAAGAAAAGCAAACATCTACGAAGATTATACCAGAGGCGGCGGGCGGGAGTTTAGAGGCAAATCTGCGGCGTCCGGATCAGTGCCTGAGACGCTTCCCAATGCGACCTGCCCATAAGCTATCCAAACGGATGAAACATGCCAACGTGGGCGCGAACATCCGGCTCATCGTCTCTAAGCATGGCAGCCGTAAACAGTCCGGGTGCGTGCGCCGACATTAATCGCAGAATTCTCCTGAAAGTCATGTCTTTCGCTCTTTGAGCAATAGCGTGACAAGGAAATTCTGGGCCTCGTGTTCGTCCCGGATCTCGTGCCAGCTTGCGAAGGCCGCTTCGACCGATTGGATCTTGTCCAGAACATCGGTGCGACTCCATTTGATGGCTCCGTTGTAGTCGGCGGTGTGGCGATGCTGAAGCATTTCGACGAATGCATTCGTGATCACATGCAGATGCCTGAGGACATCGAGATCGTGACCGGATTGCGGGATTGGTTTTGAAGTATTCGTTAAGTCGTCACGTTTGCCTGTGCAGACTCGGGCCATTGGGCCGTGATCGAGCATGCGTGCGACTGTTGGGCGTTCCGCCGGCCGTTTCCAGTTCTTGGCGGTCTCCATGCTCAGAAGATGGAATAAGGCGTAATAGGCCGTGGAAACGGCTCGCCGAAGACTCGCTTGTTTGGGGCGTTTCGGCTCTCGATTGGCGAGGTGGCGCGCCTGCTCAAGCAGACCGTTCGGGAAAGGCATTCATCACGGGCGTTCCCAAAAGGGATCGCGAAGGGTGGCCTGCTCTGATTTGCTTCGGAAATTAAAATACGTTTGTAGACCAAGCTCCTCGGCCTCAATCTCGCGCCAGACCTTGGCGATGATCCTCTGCGTGGTTTCCCGTAGTCGACTAGGCGCCGCCGCATAGTCGGAGATGACAATGCGAAAGAACAGGGACATGTTGCCCTGCACGTCTTCCGCAAAGGCGTACATGATGCGGATGACCTCGGGCGCGAGGTCTCGTTCGGCGCGCTGGACGCCAGCCCGGATTTTTGCCTGATCGACCAAGCCACGAGGAACTATCGGCACATAGCCATTATCTCAAGATCGTTCGCTACAATAGATGTTTTCACGGAGGCTTCATGGCTGCACTTCCCCGGCGCAAGGCTGTGCCCGTCAAAATCGGTGATATTTGGGTGGGCGGCGATCACCCCATCGTGGTCCAGTCCATGACAAATACAGATACCGCCGATACCGCCTCCACCGTCAACCAGGTGATGGCGCTGGCACAGGCCGGCTCTGAGCTGGTGCGCGTCACGGTCAACACCGAAGCCGCGGCACAGGCCGTCCCCAAGATCGTCGACACGCTCGAAAAATTCGGCGTCCGCGTGCCCATCATCGGCGACTTCCACTACAACGGTCACATCCTGCTCAAGAAATATCCCGATTGCGCGCGTGCCCTCGCCAAATACCGCATCAATCCCGGCAACGTCAACATCGGCAAGAAGCACGATGACAACTTCCGCACCATGATCGAGGTGGCCATCGAATACGATCGGCCGGTGCGCATCGGCGTCAACTGGGGGTCGCTCGATCAGGCGCTGCTCACGCGCATGATGGATGAGAACTCCCACCTGGCCGAGCCTGTGGATGCCATGGAAGTTACCATGAACGCGATCGTCGCCAGCGGCATATTGGCCGCGCAGGCTGCCGAACACTACGGCCTGGGCCGCGACAAGATCATCCTGAGCGCCAAGGTCAGTGGCGTACAGGACCTCATCATGGTTTATCGCAAGCTGGCCGCGCAGTGCGATTACGCGCTGCACCTGGGACTGACGGAAGCGGGCCTCGGATCGAAAGGGATCGTGGCGACCACGGCCGCGCTCTCGGTGCTGTTGCAGGAAGGCATCGGCGATACGATTCGAGCTTCCCTCACTCCGCTTCCCAATGGCGACCGCACCGAAGAAGTCATCGTGTCCCAGCAGATTTTGCAGGCTCTCGGGCTGCGCAGCTTCACGCCGCAGGTCACCGCTTGCCCCGGCTGCGGCCGGACCACGAGCACATTCTTCCAGGACATGGCGGACCAGATCCAGACGTACCTGCGCGAGCAGATGCCCAACTGGAAGGAGCGCTACGCCGGCGTCGAAGAGATGAAGGTGGCGGTGATGGGCTGCGTGGTCAACGGCCCAGGTGAGAGCAAGCATTCGCACATCGGCATTTCGCTGCCCGGCACGTTCGAAGAGCCCGTCGCACCGGTTTATATTGACGGCAAGCTCTCGATCACGCTGCGCGGCGATCATATTGTGGCCGAATTCATCGAAATCCTGAACAATTACGTCGATCGCCGGTACGCGGGCCGGGTGGCTGAAACAACCACCGTCTAGGCGCCGCGGGCGCCAGCGCTGGGCAGGCTTTCTCAGGGAGGCGAGGGTTTTGGCTCAGCGGTGGTCCATCCGGATCCTCAGCAGATCCAGAAACGATTTCATCCCCTGGCTCAGCCGCACTTTTGTGCCTTCGACGTTCGCCCACCGCACCGGCACCTCCACGGCTTCAACGCCCAGTTTTCGCGCGATCAGCAAATCCTCTACATCGAAGCTGAACCCGTCCTGCCTCTGCCGCTTGAAAATCTCACGCGCCGCCTCCGCCCGGTAGAGCTTGAAGCCGCACTGCGTATCGCGGAACGGCAGGCCCGTCACCGCGCGCATCACCAGGTTGAAACAGCGTCCCGAGAGCTCGCGTAGCGCAGGCTGATGCACTGCCACCAGGCTTCGATCCACGGCCCGCGATCCGATCGCCACGCCCGCACTTTGTTCCCGCGCCGCCCGGCACAGCTTGGCGATTTCCTCGATCGGCGTCGAGAGATCGGCGTCGGTGTAGAGAATCCATTCGCCTTTGGCCTCCAGCATCCCATGCCGAACCGCGTAGCCCTTGCCGCGATTGCCGGGATTCGACAGCAGGCGAACCAGGCTAGTCTCTTGCGCGAATTTTTCCACCACGTGCGCCGTTCCATCGCGTGAGCCGTCGTCCACCACGATCACCTCGCAGAAAGAGAAACTCCGCTGCGCGAGCCACTCCAGCACGCGGCGGAGGGTCTGCGGCAACCGATGTTCTTCGTTGTATGCGGGGATGACGATGGAGAGCGAGTCCAACGGTCAATTATACTTGTGGCACGGGCGCTCTTTTTTGCGACGCGCCTTTCCTGGCGCCACGGCGTTTTCCGCCGCCATTTTTGAGGAGCAACTATTTGTCTCTCGAAGACGATTTGTACCAGCAACGCATCCAGCGCATCGCTGAAATTGAGGCTCTGGGCTTCGCGCCTTACGGCCAGCGGTTTGATTTTACTCACACGATTCCCCAGATCCTGGCCGAATACGGCGAGAAAACGGCCGAGCAGCTCGATCCGCACGTAACTGTCCGCGTGGCCGGCCGCGTGATGACCGTCCGCCGCATGGGTAAGGCGGGCTTCGCGCATCTGCTGCAAAACGGCGAGCAGCTCCAGATTTACGTGCGCAAAGATGCGGTCAGCGACAAGGAATACGCGCTCTATCAGCTTCTCGACCTGGGCGATCTCATCGGCGTAGAAGGCTATCTTTTCCGCACGCGAACCAACGAACTCAGCATCCACGTCGAGCACCTGTATTTCCTCGCCAAAACGCTGCTCTCGATGCCGGAGAAGTGGCACGGTCTGGAGGATGTCGAGACGCGCTACCGCCAGCGTTATCTCGATCTGATCGCCAATCCCGAGGTTCGCAAAGTTTTTATCACGCGCGCGAAGATTGTGTCGTCGCTGCGCCGCGAGCTCGAAGGGCGCGGTTTCTTAGAAGTCGAGACTCCTATGCTGCAGCCTATTTACGGCGGCGCGGCCGCTCGACCGTTCACTACGCATCACAACACTCTCGATATCGATCTTTACCTGCGCATCGCGCCCGAGTTGTATCTGAAGCGGCTTGTCGTGGGCGGCCTGGAGCGCGTTTACGAGATCAACCGGAATTTCCGCAACGAGGGCATCTCCACGCATCACAACCCCGAATTCACGATGCTCGAGTTCTACCAGGCGTATACCGATTTTCACGGCATGATGGATCTTTCGGCGGATCTGCTGCGGCAAGCAGCCATCGACGCTACGGGCGGCACGGTAGTGGACTATCAGGGCGAGCGCCTGGATTTCGGGAACATCCCGCGCATCTCTATGCGCGAAGCGGTCGGCGATTCCACCCTAAAAGGCCAAGCGCTGGTGGAAGCGTTCGAGCGCCACGTGGAGCCCAAACTCATGCAACCGACGATGATCTATGAGTTTCCGGTGGAAGTTTCGCCGCTTTCCAAGAACAAGCCGGACGAGCCGGACTTCGTCGAGCGCTTCGAAATTTTCGCCGCCGGAATGGAAATCGGAAACGCGTTCACTGAGTTGAACGACCCGCGCGAGCAGCGCCGCCGTTTCGAGATGCAGCTCGCAATGCGGGAACATGGAGATGAGGAGGCGCATCAAATGGATGAGGATTACGTGCGCGCTCTTTCCTACGGCCTGCCGCCCACCGGCGGCGAAGGCATCGGGATTGATCGATTAACCATGATTCTGACCAATTCGCGCTCCATTCGCGACGTAATTCTGTTTCCATTGCTGCGGCCGCAAACGTGACGGCAAAATTGTGACCCCCAGCACTTTCGAATTCTTCGTCGCCAGCCGCTACCTGCGCGCCAAACGCAAGCAGGCGGTGATTTCGGTGATCACGGTGATCTCGATCGCGGGCGTGGCGGCGGGGGTGATGGCGCTGGTGATCGGAATCGCCATTAATAACGGATTTCGCGACAGCTTGCAGCGCAGTCTGCTCGGTGCGACCGCCCACGTCATGATACAGGCGAAAGATCCCACGGAGGGCATAGCGAACTGGCGCGAGCTCGATCCCAAACTGCGCAAGCTTCCGCATGTGGTGAGCGTGTCGCCGAATCTTTACGGAGGCGTGTACCTCACGGGACCGCTCGGTGGCCAGTCCGGCGCGGAGCTTAAAGGCATCCCCATCGATAATCCGCCGGAAATGCTGAAACATTTGAAGCAAGGTTCGTTTGAAAAGCTCAAGGACACCAGCGGACTTCCCGGGATCATTCTCGGGGTGGGCGTGGCGCAGAAGACAGGGATGCTGCTCAACAGCGTGGTAAATCTGATTTCCCCCCAGCCCGAAATGACTCCGTTCGGGATGAAAATTCCCTCGCCATTCCGGTTTCGCGTGGTCGGGATTTTCGAATCGGGCTTCTATGATATCGACTCGGCCTGGGCCTTCACTTCTTTAAGCTCCGCGCAAGAGGTTTTAAATACCGGCAACGTGGTGAATTCCATCGAACTGCGACTCGACGATATTTACAAGGCTCCCGAGGTCGCGAAGGTCGCCGAAAAGATCATCGGTCCGAAACTCGCGGCCAATACCTGGATGGAACAGTATCATCAGATTCTGAGCGCGCTGAACATGGAGCGCATCGTGACGGCGGTCACGATCGGGCTGATCGAGATTGTGGCCGCGCTGAATATCCTGATCACGCTGGTGATGATGGTGATGGAGAAGAATCGCGAGATCGCGGTGCTGATGTCGATGGGAGCGAAGCGCAGCCAGATCCGCAAGATTTTTGTGTTGCAAGGCGCGCTGATCGGGGTGGTGGGAACCGCGATCGGTTTGGCGCTCGGCTACACGCTGTCCTTGTTGGCCGATCATTACCGCTGGTTGCGATTGAACGAGGACGTGTACTCCCTCAGCTATGTGCCATTCAATCCGCGCTGGCAGGACGCGATTTGGATAGCAGCGGCGGCGATCTTCATCAGCCTGATCGCAACGCTGTATCCGGCCAAAGCAGCAACTACGATCGCCCCCGTCGAAGCTCTGCGCTATGAATAGCGACTAAGCGCGGGTGTGGGGCTGGTAGGTGCAGAGAGGATCTTCGCCGAGTGGATCGCCGATAGCCTCATACGCCCGGGCGCGCGATCCGCCGCACAGTGCGTGATACTCGCAATCGCCGCAGCGTCCGTGCAAACGCGTGGGATCGTGCAGCTCCTGGAATAGAGCCGAGTTCCGGTAAATGTCCGTTAAGCGATCTTGGCGGACGTTCCCGGCAGCCAGCGGCAGAAATCCCGCCGGACAGATATCGCCGGTGTGCGACACGAAGACAATGCCGTTGCCGTCGCGGATTCCGAATCCTCGAGCCGCGGGAGTGCGTTTGATCTGATCGCCGGTGAGGCCCTGGTCGCGCATCTGAAGAATTGCAACCCGACGGTAAGACGGCGCCTCGGTGGTCGCTACCACAAACGGCGCGACCGTGGATGTTTCGTAAATCCAGCGCATCAGGTCTTCGGATTGTTCGGGGGAGAGCGGCTGCAGGACCTTGCCGCGCCCTACCGAAATCAGGAAAAATAGGCTCCACCGCGCGACTTTCCGGGGCCGCAGGAGATGGTATATTGCGGGAATATCATCGGCGGTTTCGGCCGACGCCAGCGTATTCACCTGCAGCGGAAGCCCAAGTTCTCCGGCCCACTGGATGGCCTGCAGGGTGCGATCGAAGGTGCCCGGAACGCCGCGGATGGAGTCGTGCCGTTCCGCCGTAGACCCATCCAGACTCAAGCCCAGGCCCTCGACGCCATGCTGCTGGAGCCGCATGAGCACTTCCTCGGTGAGCGCGGGAGTGGCCGCCGGGGTGATCGAAACGCCGATTCCGAGGCTGCGGGCCGCGTCGATCAGCTCATACAGGTCGGGACGGCGCAAAGGATCGCCGCCGGTGAGGATTAGTTGTGGCAACGGGTCACCAAATTCGGCGATCTGGCGCAAGAAAGCGAGGCCTTCGTCGAACGTCAGCTCGGAGGGGTGAGGCGTGGCGATGGCCTCGGCGCGGCAATGCCGGCAGGCCAGCCCACAGGCTTGCGTCATTTCCCAATACACGTTCAATGGGGTCTGCGCGTAATCGCGCAGTTTGTGGTGAGCAGCGGCGTGCATATGCAACTGCCGAGCAAAAGAGGGGCCATCCAACATTTGGCCAACGATCGGTCAACCCGGAGACAGCCCCATTTCAGATAGGTTCACGCCTTCTGAAATTTAGCGGCTTCAGTGACCGTCGTGATCGGGGTCACCTTGCGCCAGGTCATTGGTTCCGGTTGCTTGCTTGCTCAGCACCACCGTATCTTGCGGTTCCTGATCGCCCTGGACGTTCTTTTGCGTCTGAGGATTGGTCTGGTGCTGCTGCAGTTGATACGTCTGTGCCACTTGCGAACTGCTGGTTATGCTATTGACCATGAGATTCTCCTGACGCCTTGCTTATCGGACAGCCCGAAAGAAGTCTTAGTTGAATGCCACGCTCCAGCGCACGCAACCAAAGCGACGTCGAAGGTGCCGTAACAACCCGTCAAATGAAGCTGTGACCCGTGCCCGGCGATCGCGCACCACACCGGAGAACGCCCTTTCCGAGGGCCTGCAAGCGGCGCCCGATCGGGCGGATGCATCAGGAACATCTTAGAATCAATTGCGGAGAGGGATTCGGACACTTGAGGCGTCAATAGCAGCTGCGAGTTGCGGATTCGACATTGCAGCGAGTGCCATCGTTGCCATGCCTGCAAGTTACCGCTTCCACGATACTCCAAACGCCGGAAATATTTCAGCGTGAGGCGAGACGCCGGAGTGCGGTATCGATCGCGAGATAAACGCAACCACTGAAAACGCTTTCAAACTCTCGAGGAGCTGCTAATATCGATCCCTGTACTTGTGTTGATGTTCCCTTTCGTTCATGGCTCTAACGCAAACACCGCCCAAGACGGATTCATACCAGTTGACGGGCATGCATATCACCGCTGGGCGTCCGGCTCGCGCTCACACCGAACAGATAAATATCACAGAGGTAGCCGGCGAGTTCACCCGGTCCGAGCGGGCCACCTTTCTGGTACCACTCGACAACCCGGTCGAGTAAGCCCTGGAGCATGGCAGCAAGATAGCGCGGCTGGGCATCGATGCGAAGGGCGCCGCTTTTCTGTCCCGCATCGATGATCTGCCGGATTTCTTTTTGGTACGCCTTCCGCATGGCAACAATCTCAGTGAGGCGTCCGGACGACAGCCCGCGCACTTCAGCCAGCGCGGTGGCGTGCTGCGTATGATCGAGCAGCAGGCTCATGCAATGGGCTTTAATGAGCGCGGCAAGTTGATCCAAGGGACAAGTCATACCCTCGAGAGCCTTTTGTACATCCTGTCGAAGAGCTTCGACTGAGGATTTCGTAATGAGGTACAGAAGGTCTTCTTTGCTTTTGACGTGGTAATAGAGAGTGGCCTTCTCCATTCCGATCAATTTCGAGATGGATCGTGTGCTGGTGGACGCGTAACCCTGTTTCGAAAACAGTTCCGCCGCGGTCCGGACGAACTTGCCGAGAGTCCCGCGGTGTGCCGGGCGGGATCGCGTCCGCCGTGGATTCTGCGGTTGGGGCGCGGAAGGCCTGGATTGGCCCGGAGCAGCGATCCCTTCGAAAAACACGCGGTCGTAAATTCGAGCGAGCTCGTCGAGCGGCAATGGGCCGGAGAGATGATACCAGCGCGGCGTCCAGTTCAGATAGTTCAGGAGGCCGAGCCGAAGCACTGCGACGGGAACGTCCTTGCGCACAATGCCGGCTTTCACGGCCGATGCGAGCTCCTTGTCGAGTAGGTCGGAATAGTTTCCGCGCAGTTCGGTCAATTCCTTATGGTGCGCACGCGACAAGGACCGGTATTCGCTGATTGCGGCGAGCGCGCGATGCGGGTTTTCAAACAGCCCCTGAAGATGGGCCTGGATCAACGCACTCAGGCGATCGCGCGAGTTGTGATGGCTCCCGATCGCCCGGCGGACATGCTGTTCCACGGTCTCCAGCGTAAGCCTGCTGAGGCGATACAGCAGGTCCTCTTTTGTGGAGATGTGGTAGTAAAGCGACGCCTGATGAATATTCAATCGCGCAGCGATCGCGCGGGTGGTGGTTTCGCTGAATCCTTTTTCGCCGAACAGGGCCGCAGCGGCATCGAGCACCAGTTCCGACGTTGGGCCGGCCAGTTCGGTTTGACGCGGGGCGCCTTTTGCCGTAGTTTCGGAGCGATCGCGCAAGTCGACTTTCGTCTTCCGGGGCAAGCGGCTAGGCCTGTCAAGTGCATTCTTCACACCGCGCAGGGCGAACCGCGCGTGCTCGCGAACGAGGTTCTCCGCGCGTACAGGATCCCCCGTCTGAATGGCGTGCAGAATCTCGTCATGCTCGCGAATCGCCCTCGAAAAACCACCGGTTTCTGCCGGCGTGACCACCGCCGCGGGAGAGGCGAAAGCGATGGATTGAACACGCTCGAGCGCGAGCTGCAGCATGGGGCTTTTCGCAAGCGCAATAAGAGCCTGGTGAAAAGCCAGATTCAATTCGCCGAAGCGGGCCATCTGCTCAGCAGTCGGCGATTCCACAGAGCCGAACATAGCTGCCGCTGCCGCGAGTTCCGCATTGATGCGCCGGGCTTGGCCGAGCTCCGCAGGATCCGTGACTCGCCGTGCTGCCCGACCGGCGGCGAGGCCTTCTAGCGCACCGCGCGCCTCGATTGCGTCGGCGATATCCTGCCGGGTGAACACACGGGGCGCGTATCCACCCTCGGGCCGCTCTTCGAGTAGCCCTTCCTGACTGAGCCTTTCCAGGGTTACGCGAACGATCGGCCGCGACGCGCCGAGCTTTCTTGAAAGCTCAATCTCTTCGATCGTTTTGCGTGCGGGCAGTTCGCCGCGCAAGATCATCTCTCGAACCGCAACCAGGATCTGTGCACGGCGTGAAGTCATCTGTTGCCGATACGCGGTAAGCTGTCGACGGCGTCCTTCTATTATTTCGGCGCCGGGAAATACGCCTTGATGCGGTCGTTCAGCGTGAACTCCATTCCCAAGCCGGGATACTGAGCCAGAACCTTGGCCTTCATTTCCGCCGCATCCTTTGAGGCGGCTACGTTTGCGTCCCAGTCCGCAATGTATTTCTTCATGAACTGAATGGAGCGCATGTCCCGAGTCGCTCCTGGTCCTTCGTGTCCCGGCACGATCATGGATGGATTGAGGGCCGTGATTTGATCGATGGTCTTGCTCCACTCCTCACGCGCTTCACCCTTGGGCACGCCGAAGTAAACGTGGTCGAACACGATGTCGCCGGTGACGACCGCTTTCAGCGAAGGAATATATACGAAGCTGTTACCGGGTCCGTCGCTCCCTCGCACCGGGCCCGTGATGGGAAACTGTTCGCCCTCCAATGTCAGGACCGGCGCAGTCAACGCTTCGACTTCGACTGGATCGGGTCCCGGAATATTGTTCCCGTAGGTGGCGAACCAGAACTTTTGGCGCGCCGGCCAAGCCTTCTTGATTGCATTCGCCGTGGCTGGCAATGCAACCGCTCTCGCATTTGGAAATGCCTGCTTGAGAACCGCCAATCCGAAGAAATGATCCGGATGCGGGTGCGTGACATAGATGGTGGTCAGGTTCTTTTTCGATTCCAGGATTTCAGCCGCCAGGCGATGTGCCTCGCTGAGGCTGAACTGCGAATCGATCACGATCATGTCCTTCTCGCCGGAAATCATGGTGGAGTTTACGTCGTACCCGTTGACTCCATGGCCGGTATGGACCTTGATCTCCAGGTGCGACTGCGCCGAGGCGCCGGCCGCGAACAGAGCTACGCCGACTGCGGCATGGATAAAACTGGGATGTGTTCTCATGGAAAATCCTTCCTGTATCGGGACGGCCGATTTTATCTTCTTCGGACAGGTTCTGTCAAAATCGGCGGGGCTTGCGATCCTACCTGTCGGCTGGTATGATTCCTAAACAATTGAGGCTGCTTGACCTGCTGGGAAAACGATCGATGAAACCGAAGCTCGCCGCATTCTTGCTTGCCGGCTTTGTTTCGCCCATTTTGATGCCGGCCATCGCTTCTGACGCGAAGATTGCCGCCGCCGCGCGTGACGGGGAGCGGTCTGCGGCCATCGCCCTGATCCGCGCGGGAACCGAAGACCCGAACGCAAAACTTCCCGATGGAACCTCCGCGCTGCACTGGGCCGTTCGATCCGACGATCTCGAAATCGTTTCTCTTCTGCTCCAAGCGAAAGCCGACGTGAACGCTACCGATCCCCACGGCATCACTCCTCTCGCGCTGGCGTGCGGAAACGCCAAGATGGAGATCGTACGCAAGCTGATAAGCGCCGGCGCGAATCCTAGTATCGCAGACACCGCCGGCGTCACACCGCTGATGATTGCTGTCGGCCGGCCACAACCGGAGAACATTCGTATTCTGCTGGATGCTGGCGCTCAAGTGGACGCGCGTGACAGCAGATCGCGGCAGACCGCGCTCATGATCGCGGTCCGGGAAAACAACGCCGCTGCCGTCCGCTTGCTCCTGGATCATGGCGCGGATGTGAATGCGGCCACGCGAGTCGGCAGGACGCCTGTTCGCCGTCCACCGGGTGCGGGCGGCGGATCGCATGGTCTCGGCATTGTGCGCAGCGGCTGGCCCGAGCGCGGATATCAGGAAGCAACGCCGGGAGGCATGACTCCGCTCCTCTACGCCGCAAGAGATGGCCGTACAGAAATTGCCCGGATGCTGATTGCCGCAGGCGCAATAGTGAATACGCCCGATGCCAACAAAATCACGCCGCTGTTAATGGCGATCACAAACAACCAGCCGGACACGGCGGATCTCCTGATCGAGAGCGGCGCCGAGATCAACAGTTCAGACTTCTGGGGCAGAACGCCTTTGTGGGCAGCGGTTGAAATGCGCGACATCGAATACAGCCGCAACGGCGAGCACAACGTGGATCGGCAGCGCCTGCTGCAGCTCATTCGGACGCTGCTCGATCGCGGAGCCAATCCAAACGCGCGCACGGCGGAGGTTCCACCGACGAGAAGATTCCTGATGGGACTCGGCGATCTCTCCTGGGTCGACTTCACGGGACAGACGCCGTTTCTGCGTGCCGCGCTCTCCGGAGACGTCGCTGTCATGAAGCTGCTGCTCGAAAAAGGAGCTGACCCCAACATTCCCACGGCTGCGGGAAGCACGGCGCTCATGGCCGCAGCCGGAATTAACTGGGCCGTGGGCCAAACGTTCACTGAGGATCTGGCGACGCAGCTCGAAGCAGTGAAGCTGTGTCTTGAGAAGGGCGCCGACGTCAACGCCGCAAACTCCATGGGCCTGACGGCGGTGTTCGGCGCAGCGAATCGCGGCGCTGATGACATCCTGGCGTTCCTGGTGGAACACGGCGCGCGGCTCGACATAAAGGACAAACAAGGAAGAACCCCAATGGTTTGGGCCGAAGGCGTTTTCCTGGCAACCAACGCGCCCGAGCGCAAGCCCTCGACCATCGCGCTCATCGAAAAGCTCGTGAAACGGGATGCTGCCGCAGCGGCGCCGGTGGCGAGCGTCCAATGAAAATTTCTCGTCCGATCGCTGCTGCGGCGTTCGTATTCAGCGCGTGCCTTCCGGCTGCCGCGCAGACGCCTGCCTTATCCGATCAGCAGTTCGTCGCCAAGTACTGTCAGGTCTGCCATAGCGACCGCCTGAAAACCGGCGGCCTCTCTCTGCAGCAAATGGATCCTTCGCAAGTCTCGCGAAGTCCTGAAACCTGGGAAAAGGTCGTCCGTAAACTTCGTGCCGGGATGATGCCGCCGGCCGGAATGCCGCGCCCACAGCGTGCCGTCATCGACCAATTCGTTAGCCGCGTCGAGAGTTCGCTGGACAAATATGCTGCCCTGCACCCCAATCCAGGCAATGTCGGACTGCACCGCCTCAACCGCGCCGAATATGCCAACGCGATTCGCGATCTGCTGGCGCTTAACGTCGATGTTTCCACGCTCCTGCCTTCCGATGATTCGAGCGAAGGATTTGACAACATCGCCGACGCCCTCGAAGTCTCACCGGCGCTGCTCGAAAGCTACGTCGGAGCCGCCACGAAGATCAGCCGCCTGGCCGTCGGCGACCGGTCGATCAGTCCGTCAACGAACACCTGGCGCGCTCCCGGGGACCTTTCGCAGACCAGTCATATCGAAGGTCTGCCTATCGGTACTCGCGGCGGGATCCTCTTCGATTACACGTTCCCGCTCGATGCCGAATACACGTTCAAGATTCGTACGCGCAGCTCAGGCTTTGGCGTAGGCTCTGGCGCCATGCTGATACCGATCGAGATCACACTCGATGGAGCGCGCATCGATCCCGGCAAAAGCCCCACCAATTTTCATCTCCAAGTCACCGCGGGACCGCATACGATCGGCGTTGCCATGCCCGCGGACGATTCGGCCGGTGTCGATGACGTTTACGCCGTGTATCCTGACAATGCGGCGGTCACCAGCGTGGCGATCACTGGACCGTCGAATCCCACTGGTCCCGGTGACACGCCCAGCCGCCGGAAGATTTTCATTTGCCGCCCTACTTCTGATAACGAAACAGCCTGCGCCAAGCGAATCCTGACGTCCCTCGCGACCAAAGCGTTCCGGCGTCCGGTGCGCGATACCGATCTCGAGACCTTGCTCAGCTTTTATCAGCAGGGCAAGAACTCCGGCGGGTTCGAGCCTGGAATCGAAGCGGCGCTGGCGCGAATCCTGGTAGATCCCTGGTTCATCTTTCGCTTCGAAAAAGAACCGGCCGGCACGGCGCCGGGCGCCATCTACGCCATCAGCGATCTCGAACTGGCCTCGCGTCTTTCCTTCTTCCTCTGGAGCAGCATCCCCGATGAGGAACTGCTGCGCTTGGCAGAGCAGAACAAGCTGCACGACCCGCAGGTTCTCGCCCATCAGACTCGCCGGATGTTGGCCGATCCTAAATCGGCTGCGCTGGCCGAGAATTTCGCCGGTCAATGGCTTTACCTTCGCGAATTGAAAAACTCCCGGCCGGAAACCGGCGATTTCAATGACAATCTTCGGCAATCCTTTCGGCGGGAGTCGGAACTGTTTTTCGACAGCATCGTTCGGGAGGACCGCGGCGTGGTCAATCTCCTGGACGCCGACTACACATTCGTCGACGAACGTCTCGCACAACACTACGGCATACCAGGCGTCTACGGGAGCCGCTTTCGCCGGGTGAAGTTGCCGGATGACACGCGCCGCGGCTTGCTTGGCCAAGGCAGTATTCTGCTGGTGACGTCGGTCGCGACAAGAACTTCTCCGGTGGCGCGAGGCAAATGGGTTCTCGAAAATATTCTCGGGTCTTCGCCGCCTCTTCCTCCGCCGAACGTGCCAGCCTTGCCGGAAAGTGCGTCGGCGGCAAAACTCGTTTCAGTGCGACAGAAAATGGAGGCGCATCGAACCAATCCGGTCTGCGCGTCTTGTCACAAGATTATGGATCCGATCGGATTCTCGCTCGAGAACTTCGATCTCACCGGCAAATGGCGGACTACTGACGGAGGAGTGCCGATTGATGCCGCGGGCCAGATGGTGGATGGAACGAAATTGTCCGGGCCCGCCAGCCTGAGAGAGGCGCTGTTAAGCCGCTCGGACGTTTTCGTCTCCACAGTCACCGAGAAGCTGATGACCTACGCGCTCGGCCGCGGATTGAAATACTACGACATGCCTGCGGTGCGCGCGATCACGCGCGAGGCCGGCCGCAATGACGATCGTTTCTCATCGATCGTGCTTGGAATCGTAAAAAGCGCGCCTTTTCAGATGAAAATGAAAGCGATGCAAAATAGTCGAACCGAAGTGCAGACGGCCGTGTTACGCTGACCGCGACGCGGCGAACTGGAGAGAGCAATGAACTTCATCACCAAAAAACATCTTCCACGCCGCACGTTCCTGCGCGGAGCGGGCGTTGCAATGGCACTGCCGCTGCTGGATTCCATGGTCCCAGCGCAGACGCTTTTGGCCGCGACGGCCGCGAGTCCTCGCAGCCGGCTTGCATGTATCTACGTACCGCACGGCGCAACCATGGACAAGTGGACTCCGGCGAAAGAAGGCAGCGGCTTCGAATTTACGGAGATTCTGCAACCGCTGGAGAAATACCGCGACCGTCTCGTCGTGGTCAGCAACCTGGCCCATCGGCAGGCTGCGGGCGTTGGCAGTGATGCGGGCGCGGACCACGCGCGTTCTGCCGCCGTCTTCCTGAGCGGCGCTCATCCCGAGAAGGCGAGCATCCACGTTGGAACCACCATCGATCAGATCGTGGCGGAAAAGCTCGGGCAGGATACGCCGCTGCCGTCGCTGGAAGTCGCTATCGAAGAAAACGGTCTTAACTGCGGCTCCGGCTATGGATGCGCGTACACGAACACAATCGCCTGGAAAACGCCCACCTTGCCGCTTCCCATGGAACATAATCCGCAGGTTCTGTTTGAAAAATTGTTCGGCGCAGGCAGCACGCCGGAAGAACGGCTGGCGCGCAAACAACAATCCCGCAGTCTCCTCGATTCTGTTAAGAACGAAATCGCGTCCCTGAATTTGGAATTGCCCGCCTCTGATCGCGCCCGAATGGCCGACTACCTCGACGACGTTCGCGAGATCGAGCGTCGCATCCAGAAGGCCGAGGAACAGACGCCCAAAGATCTGAAAGTGCCTCCCGCTCCCGTCGGCATTCCTGAGGCCTTCGACGAGCACTTCAAGATCATGTTCGATCTTCAGACTCTGGCGTTCCAGGCGAACATCACGCATGTCGCTACCATGATGTATGCCCGCGACACCAGCGGCGCCGTTTATCCGCAAAGCGGGGTCAGGGACGGCTTCCATGTGACCTCACATCATTCCAACGTTCGCGCCAACATGGATCGGTTTGCGCTGATCAACCGCTATCACACCAAACTGCTGGCGTATTTCCTGGAGAAGCTGCGTTCCACTCCGGACGGGGATGGCACGTTGCTGGATCATTCGCTGGTTCTTTACGGCAGCAGTATGAGCAATGGCAACCAGCACGATCACGATCCTTTGCCTGTGGTTGTCGCCGGTGGCGCTTCCGGCAAACTGCGTGGCGACCGGCACATCGTAACCCCACCGCACACGCCCATGTCCAATCTCCTGCTCGCGATTCTCGATAAGTTGGGCGTGGAGCAAGATTCGTTTGGAGACAGCACCGGCAAACTCGAAATCGGATGATGAAAATTCAAGTAGCCACAATACTGACTGCATTCAACTGTAAGAATAAATGCAGCCCATGAGAGTCCTCTACTCTTATGTGTGTGGCTGGGAGGGCGGCTAACGTCGCGCCTTTTCATTCCCGCCGCAAGTCGGCGCTCCGGGTCGCGGTAAGGATGCTCGTCGCCCAGCACCCCCCGCACAGATCCGTACATGCGGCATTACCGCAGACGGCTCTTCCCTTGGATTCGGGCGTCAAAGCGAACGTCAGGATAAGCATGAAGAGTGCGTGGACGAGGAATCCACCGGTTAAAGATCGGTCGAAGTTGTTCCCAATCGGGCCTCCGCCGTTGACTACGGCGGCGTAGGCAGGATCGGCAGAGCCGTTCTCGAAACCGGCCGACCACCCAATCAGCGAGCCGGATCCCCGGGCGCGGCATTTTGACTGCGTTACTACTGATTCGCCGCGCAGTCCTTTGGACCTCAGGACACTCGGTATTTGCGGACGTCCTCTTCTTTGAGCGTCAGTCCCAAACCGGGCTTGCTGAGATCTGGAGTCAAAAAGCCGGCTTGCGCCTGGATGGCTCCGTCGAAAGCGATCTTTTCGATGCGCACGTGATCGTAGAAATATTCCACATTGATGGCGCGCTGGGCGCCGCAACAGGCATGTGCGTGGATGGAGGGCGATGTGTGCGCGGAAAGGGGCATGGAATGGCTTTCACAAAGCGCGTCGGCCACCAGGAATCCGGTAATGCCCGCGCAGCGCGTGGAATCGGCCTGAAGAACATCGACGGCTTGGGCGGCGAGCATGCGCCGGAAATACCAGGAGTCATAGCCATATTCGCCTGCGGCGATGTCCATGCCAGGAGGGCCCTGGTCTCGGATCAAACGGAGACCATCCAGATCGTCCGATGACACGGGCTCTTCAAACCAAGTGACATCGTCTTCTTCCCGGAAACGATAGGCCTGAGCGAGCGCTTGCTTGCGGGTGTATGCGCCGTTAGCGTCGACAAAAAGTTTGACATTCGGCCCAATTGCTTTGCGAGCAATGTGAACACGGTCCAGGTCGGCAACGGCGTCGCGCCCGATCTTCATTTTGACCGCAAGCAGGCCAGACTCGGCCCATCCACCCAGTTGGTCTCGCAGTTGCGCATCCGTGTAAGAAGTAAATCCGCCGCTGCCATAAGCCATGATGCTCGTACGTACCAACCCGAGCAGAGCGGCGACCGAGACATTGAGCAGCTTTCCCTTCAAATCCCAGAGCGCATTATCCACAGCGGCGATGGCCATCGAAGAGATTCCGGGTCTGCCTAGATTGCGGATCAGATCCGCCATTTTCCGCCAGGCCGCGCCCGTGGCCATAGCGTCATGACCGATGAGCTTGGGAACGAGAATATCCTCGATGAGTTTCGCGGTGGCTACATCTGCGTAGCTGTATCCCATGCCGTTAACGCCGCCAGCGGATACATGAGCCAGAACCAGCGAGGTCCTGTCCCAATCGATTGTTCCGTCGGATTCGGGCGTTGCTGTGGGGAACGTGTAGACATCAACCTGAACACTTTCGATTTGAGGATTGGAGGGCATAGCGATTCTCAAATTCGCGGCATCCCATGGCCCCAGGTGTCCGGAGGAGACAAATTGCGGCGCAGAGGAGGCGGTTCCATATTGCGCCGATCGGAATTGAAGATTTGACTGCCTTGTTGAATCATGTAGTCGGCAATACGCGCGGCTAAAGCCATGATGGTGAGCCCAGGGTTCGCGGAACCTTGGGTCGGCATGATACTGCCGTCGCATACAAACAGATTCGCGATGTCGTGGGTGCGGCCAAACTGATCGACCACCGATGTGGCGGGATCGTTGCCCATTCGCGCGGCGCCCACCAGATGGGCGTACCTGGCTTCCTGCACCACCTCGGTTGCACCCGCGGCCCACATCACTTCCATGGTTTTGTTTTTGCCGAATTCGATCAGCTTTTTATCGTTATCGCCTAAGTTGAAAGTAACCTTGGCAACCGGAATTCCGAAGTTATCTTTCTGTTCGGCGATCTGGACGCGGTTGCCGGCATGAGGCAGAATTTCGCCCAGAAAACCGAAAGCAGCCCAGTGGTTATAATCCATCATCACTTCGCGGAGGCCCCAACCCCATGCGCCTTTTGCAGAAATCATCTGCTTGGCAAAAGCGATCGGCAAAGGGCCGACGGTCTGGATGGCGAAGCCGCGAGCGAAATCGCGCTTGGGATCGGTCTCGTAGAATTCTTCGGTCAAGGCGTGCGCGGGCGGCGCTTTATACATGCGGACCAGGTCATCGAATCGGCCTCCGACCACGTTACCGGCTTGCGCCATGAGATAACGTCCAACGCAATCGCTTGAATTCGCCAGTCCATTTTCAAAGCCAGGACAAGCGGAATTCAGCAGTAAACGCGGGGTCTCGATGGCATAACCAGCGATCACAACTGTTTTGGCCTTCTGGAAGCGCTCGCGGCCTTGGGCATCGAAATAAGAAACACCGGTGACGCGGCGATGGGGCCCTAAGTGCACTCGGGAGACCATGCAATTCGGACGGATTTCGGCTCCGTGCTGAATGGCGTCTGGAACATGCGTGATCAGCGTGGAAGCCTTGGCGCCGACTTTGCAACCTTGAATGCAGAATCCGCGGTAAATGCAGTGGGGACGATCCGCACGAGAACCGTTCAGAATCGCTACCGGCCCACCGGCGGATACTCCGATGCCGAGTTTTGTACAGCCGCGGATGAGGGCGTCGCCGACGCCACCCATCGGATGCGGTCCATAAGGATAGCCGTGCGGATCGCCCCACGGATAATATGACGGTCCGGAGACAGGCAGTTCCAACTCCAGGAGTTCGTAATAAGGCTTCAGGTCCGAGTAGGAGATGGGCCAATCCACGCCAACGCCGTCCTGAGAATGGATGCGGAAGTCGGAAGGATGCAGGCGGGGCGTGAAAGAGGCCCAGTGCACCGTGCCGCCGCCGACGCCCTTGCCACTATTATTTTCGCCGAAAGCCAGGGGATGCTTGCCGCCGGTGATGCGTATGTCGTTCCAGTAGAGATTGTGGGCGCCCTTCTCGTCACTCACCCAGTCTCGCTCGGTATCCCAAAAAGGACCAGCATCGAAAGCGATGACGCGAAAACCGGCGCGAGCCAGCCGCTGCAAGAGAACTCCGCCGCCCGCTCCCACGCCAACGATGACGTAGTCCACCTCTTCGCCTTCCGCGAATCGATGCATCGGGGTTTCGAGCCGCTGAATGGGACCCAGCATGTGCGGTTTGCCATTCGCGGGCTGGAATGGTCCTAGGAGAGGCGCTTTCAATGGGTGCCTCCTTGTCCGGGCGATCCATAATGTTCCATCTCGCCGCTGATCGGCTCATGGTCGCCGGACAGTGAGTTGGGCGGCGCGGCCCATTCGTAGCGTTTTTCCTCCACTTCCCAGGGTTCGGCTTCGCCGCGTTCTAGGCGCATATAAGCACGCGGATAGGCAGGGCCTCCGAATCCGATTTCGTCCCAGGCGAAGGGATGCGAGTAATACGCCTCCGCACAATCGGTCAGCAGCAGGATCCAAAAGCGATGAACAGGCATGCGGGCCCATATCTCGTGAGCGCCGGCCGGTTTCGACTGGTGGAGTGAGCGCAGGATGGCATCCTGTTCCAGGGGCCCAATGTCAAGGAAACCGCACCCATGTTGCTCGATTGCCATCTGCTCAATCGCCTTAATGCCGAGTTGAAAAGCCTCTCGGTCGGGCGGCATGTTCTCGTATTGATAGCCGTCGTGCGAATTCTCGTATAGTCTCTTATCGATCTGCGGAACGATCGGGATTTTATGATGGGTGTCCCGATCGTCTTGCGGAAGAATGCGAGCGCAGATCGCCGTAAGAAGGCGCGTTTCTTCCGGTGTAAAAAATCGGATCTCAGGAACGTTGTTGACGCGATCTAAAATGACTTCGCGCGTCTTTGCATCCCAGAACTTCTGTTGACTGAGAGTGCTGAAGCCCGGATAGTAGCCGGGTTGCGCCCGGGGACCAATCGGCTTTCCAGTAGCCGGGTCCACCGGACGCGTATCCACCTTGACGATGCCGGCGCTCATCGTTTCCCTCTGCGAAGCAAGCTCGCCAGCAATCCCAAGAAGCCGCTGGCGGCAAACAACAAGGGCGCAAAGATGGGAGGGCCGTAAACGATGTTGTAGATGGGCTTTTTCATTCCACCCGGCCGCCTGGACACACCGCGTGCGTGATAAACAAAGCCCACGGCGCCATCGGCAATCGCCAACACGGAGAGCGCGGGCAGCCAGGTATGGGCAATGCGGCGACACTTAACGGCGCCAATTCCCGCCGCCATCAAAAGCGGCGCGACGATCACGGGCGTCCATTGCGCTTTGTATCGAAAGTTATTTTTGTAGTGGGAATACCAGGCTTCAAATCCACTGAAGAAGGCGGATAGCGCGGTGGCGACGGCCATCTGCTGCTGAAAACGCCCTTCGCGAATGTCCTGGGTCCGGCTGATTGGTTCGTGTTCGCCGGTCACGAGTTTTCCCCAGTGGCGCGGTGCAGCGGGACGAGGCAAAAGCCGGGCGTCATCCTGCTCACCCCGGCGAAGAAACGAAGCCACGAAGCCCAAATAAGCGCTCAGACCGAACAGGAGCGGCGCAAAGACGGGTGGACCCATCACCATGTTGACGATCGGCAGTCTCCAACCGCCGGGTTTGCGGTGAACGCCTCGAACATGGAAATAAAACCCGACCAGACAATCGCCCACAGTGAGAACGGAGAGGACCGGAAGAACCGTGCGCGCGGCGCGCTTGCTGAAAAAGCCGGACAAACCGCCGGCTGCCAGGGCGGCGCTCAGGAGGACGGGAGTGTACATCACTCGACGGCTGTAGCTTCCGCGGTAATGTTCATAGGAAACTTCCAGGCCGCTTAGGACGCTCGAGAGACCAGCCACCAGCGCGAGCCAGCGCTGAAAACGGCCTTCCCGAACATCGAGATCGACATGCGTGGCCAAGCCGACCGCAGTCGTCGCCACCTCAGACATGATCCTGTTCCGTCAAGCGTAAATACGCGGCTTTCGCTTCCGGGAGAGCAAGCGGAAGAGCTGTCCAGGTTGCCGCCGCGGCCAGAAGAGACCAGATTGAGAACGTACGGAAATTCTTGACCTCGTCCAGCGTAAGTTTCCCCGCCATGAGAGAATCCGCGAAAAGTTTTAGGCCCATGGCAAGCGCCATCCATGGATGGGTTCGTGACCGATTCTCCGGGCCCATCCCGGCTAACACAGCCGTTACGGCATAACTGGCTAAACCGAGGAACGCATCCGGCGTAGCGAGCAACGAGTAGGCTTGCGAGGAGCCATTTACCTTTGCGGCATCGAAAAATCGACCGCGCGGCTCAGGCAGTTTTTTCAGGATGCCAGTTTGGTAGAGAGCGACTGCAGCCAGAACGCCGCACGAAAACAACGACAGTCCGATGATGCCACGCCGGCGTTTCAGAAAAGGGGTATAGCTTTGGCGAAGTTCCCGGCCAAGTTCCGCGGGGGTGACCTGCGTCATTTTTATCGGCTCCTCAGGGTGGCGAAAAGTAATCCCCCTAGGATCAGGGCAGCGGAAGCAGCCAGGCCGCGCTTGCTTACCACCGTCATGGATTCAAGATTGATGAAGCTCTGCACGCTGAAATCTTTGGCGCGATCGCCGAAAATTCCGTGGGCATCGTAATTGCCTTCGACGGGTTCGAATAAATTGTCGGGACGATTGGGGGAGACCGGTTGGGAAGTCTGCTGGCCGTCGTAGCCGTTTTTGGCCAGGTACCGGTCGGCGAATGCAGGCGCGAGTTCGTTGCCGTAGATCGCCTTGACGGTAGGAAAACCGACGTACACTTCACGGCGCTTATGAGTAGCAGCCCAAACGATTGCGCGCGCGGCAACCTCGGGTTGGAAGATGGGTGGGACGGGCTGCGGATGGCGGGGAAGGCGGGTGCGGCACCAACTGAACTGAGGCGTGTTCATGGCCGGCAGCATTACCGCGGTAATATGAACCGCGCTTTTATCATGGATCAGCTCAGAACGAATAGAATCGGTAAACCCGGAGATCGCATGCTTGGCGCCGCAGTAGGGCGATTGCAGCGGAATGGAACGATAGGCCAAAGCGGAGCCGACTTGAACAATCGTCCCGCGATTACGCGCGTGCATCCTCTTCAAGGCCGCCATCGTGCCGTAGACCTGGCCCAGATATGTAACCTCGGTAGCGCGTTTAAATTCTTCCGGCGTGATTTTGAGGAAAGGGGCGAAGATCGTCGTCATCGCATCGTTCACCCAAATATCGATGGGACCTAGCTCTTTTTCCACCCGCTCTGCCGCCTCTTCTACCTGTCGAGCATCCGCCACATCGGTGGGCAGAACCAGCGCTTCGCCACCCAGTTCCTCTACTTCGCGCCTGGTTGCTTCTAATCGATCCTTGCCTCGCGCGATTAGGCCGATGCTGGCTCCCTGGCGAGCAAATTCAGTTACTACAGCGCGTCCCACCCCGGCCGACGCTCCAGTGACGACGACCACTTTACCCTGCTTGTTTTTTTCCATTTCAATTCTTTCGCATTGCACTTTCATCCGCCGACGCACAAATCAGCGGTACAGTTTTGAAACGGAGTCAACACTTCGGCTCCCGAATCCGTGACAGCCACCATGTCGCAGTGACGAATGCCTCCATACCCATCGAAATAAATGGCGGGCTCAACGTTAAACACCATGCCGGCCTCCAGAGTGTCCTCAGATTGGGGATGGAGGCGCGGTTTTACACCGGCATCAATTGCGGAAAAACCGACGCCATGGCCGGTGGAGTGCTTAAATTGCGGCCCGAATCCCCGAGCATTTAGAACGTCTCGCGCCGCGCCGTCCACGTCGGACGCTTTTGCACCGGGGCGAATTGCATTCAGCGCTGCCTGGCGCGCGGCGGAAATTGCGTCGTACATCTGTTGCTGCCGATGGTCCGGCTGGCCGGCCACATAGGTGCGGGTGATATCGGTCCAGTAGCCGGCAGAGTATGAATTCATGTGGACCAGCACCAAATCCTTAGGCTCGATTCGCTTGGATCGAGACCGCGCATAGGCCCCTGCCGCCAGAGCCGAATTCGCTCCGGACATGCACCAGGCGAACCCATCCGCGCGGTTGAGTTGTCTAAGGGCGCCCGGGCTGGTGGAAAGTGGCTGACGGAATTGGGCGGCCGTTTCCAGTTCGCTTTCACCCACTCTGATTTGCGCGGAACCGTGGCTGAAAGCGGCTCGTGCAATGTCACAAGCCACGCGAAGCTGCTGAATTTCGAATTCAGTTTTACGCTCACGCAAATCCGCTAAGACTTGGTCGGCCGGAATGATCGTCGATCCCGAAAACGTTTCGCAAAGGAGAGACTGCATGGCGCCAATGTAGCTGTGCATGGCGGCATAAGACGCTGGCTCAAATGTGCCGCCGGTTTCGAATCCTATCCGAACCGATCCTCTCGAAAACCGGCCGATGAGTTCCCGAAGAGGATCCCGTATCTGTTCCTGTGGCGTAGTGATGTGATCGAGGGACGCCGCCTGGAATGTTCGCACCGGGTCCGCCCATCCCTGGAGGGCCAGCTCCTCTTCATCTTCGGGCACAAGGAGAGCAACTTGGCCGTTGGCGGACGCAACTGCCACGCTCGTGCCCACCACCGGCCAATAGCCGGACAAAAGCAGGACGTTCTTTGGCAGCGCGCAAACCATAAAGTCCCATTGGTGTTTGCGCAGCGCGAGCTGAATGCGGTCCAGACGCTCCGGGTTCCTCATCGCTATACGAGTTCTCTAACTTTGTCCTCGAGCGTCGATCTGGAGCGGATGAATTCGCTGACCGTCGCGGCGCCTGCCCTCGATTCATGTTCGCCGAAGCTCACCGAAATGAGTGTGTCTTTTGTCACGAAAGTGGTGTCACGAATGTGGCTGAACGCTGTCGCACTGTAGCTCGGACACCCGCTTTGTCTGCCTGGTTGGCGGGTCCGTTCCAGCAAACACACGAAGCGCTGGCATATCCGGAATCGTCACCAGTCTGCGGCCTTGCATTTGAATTAACCCGGCCTTCTCAAGCTGAGTAAACGCGCGGGACACCACCTCGCGGGTCGATCCGACACGACCGGCGATTTCAGTCCGGTTCAGGGTCAATTCAACCAGGCATGTGGTTCGGTGCCCAATCCCTCTCTGCTGGCAAATGGTGAGCAGATACTGGGCAACGCGCTGATCCACTTGGCGCAGCGCTAGAGTCTCTACCAGTTCCGCCAAGGAGCGGGCCTTCTGCGCGAGGGTCCGCGCTAAGCTCCACAGGAGCTCTGGATACCTGCGACATAGATCCAGCATCTCGTTCCTGCCAATCGCCAAAACTTGAGAAGCTGTATCTGCTATCAAAGTGCTGTAAACTTTTTCTCCGCCGAAGAGGGCAACGGCGGCAAGAATCGCTCCAGGGGGTTCCGTCGACAGGACTTGTTCTCGCCCCTCCACGTTCATTCGAATCGAGCGCAGGCGGCCCCGCACAACCACGTAAAGAGCGGAGGCTTCCTCCTGCGCCGAACATAGAATCTCTCCACGACTTAGAGTTCGAAGCGTGGAGGAGGCCGTCACAGTCCAGAGAATGGACTCGGGAAGGCTACCGAACAATTCGGTTGCACGAAGTGCTTCCGCTCTCTGCAAGCTGATCTGCGAAATAATGGCTGTCACGGGCGTCACTTGGGGTAACATTGGCTGGCTCGCCCGGGGGCAGCAGCGCAAGAGTTGCCTCAGTAACTAGACGCTGAATAACGCCCTTTACGGAGCGCTGAGCCGGATTTTATTCATGTTTATCAGCAAAGCCGTTCTCGCGAGGTAGTTTCGGAACGTGACAATTGTCACTGTCTTATCGTCTCAGCAGGGTTACGATTTGCTTGGCACATACCGTGCGCCTATGCGTAGTGCAGATCAATCCACACACGACACTCAGTAAGTTGCTGGCTGCCATACCCAGTGCCCGCGGGGTGTTTGATCGCTTTCAGGTCCAGCTCGGGGGTAACGGTGATAAAACCATCGAGCAAGTTTGTGGAGAAGCTGGGATTTCGTTCGCTAGTTTTCTCGGGGCTCTTGACGACATCAACTGGGACGAAGACTATAGACCGGATTTTGCGGGAGATGGATAGCCTTGCCGGGCGAGGCAGCACGTCGACACCCTTCCCGTCTTCGCTCCGCACTCTGCTTATGCCCGCAGCATGGCAAGCCTGGGCCATTCAGTTTCCGCGCAAAAGCGGACGGCCCCACGCCCCACCCGTCTGTGGGAACGTCAAGCTCGAAGCTGGCTATACCGTCGCGTTCGTTTGCATTCTGGGAGTGATTTCAGTATTTCCCCGATAGGTGACGTCAAGAGCGCCGAGCGCGAGTGCGCATTCGTTCAGGTCCTGCGAGTCCCGAACAGCGCCGTGATGAAACCCCGCCGAGAGCAGAACGGAGAGTGATCTGGCAGAGGGCAAGACAACGTCTGCCACATCCTGGCTGATCACGGTACGCAACAAATTCGCCGAAAACGAAGCCAGCGGTGGCGTTGCGCACGCGACACGATTGCTCGATACGCTCCGCGCGCGAGCGGAGTAATGAGGTCGAGGCTGAATCGCATAACATTGCTCCCGAGCAACGCTGTGAATCTGTTCTAGAGGCGCTCCGGCCACTCGGTGGAGAGGTAGCGTTCTGGTGCCGGCGTGGTCATATGGCGAGCGGTCGAGCCCTGCGTGCGGCCACTCAGTGAGTGGCGGGCAGCCCAACGACGATGATAACCGCGTAGTCCTGCTTGCGGCAGCCCTTCACGGCGGGCATGGCCGCCCCTGGACTCACCGGAAAACCCGTGGGCCGAACGTTTGCCGGCGAGCAGGAGTTGTCGGCCGTCGCCGGCGTGTAGCGTGCGGAGCGGCATCCGAGATGGGTGACATCGTAGAGGGTCGCGCCGTTGGCGAGTTCCCACCGCTGATTACCGTTCTTGTCCTTGGGCTGAATTGTCAGCACGGTAGTGACGTTGCGGTCGCCCGTGACGAGGTATTGCCCAGGAGGCAGCGGAAAGGTCGGCTTCTCCATGATCAAGCCGTGTTCCTCCAGCCACCAGTCCTTAGCGTCGAATTTCCACTGTGCCGGCGCCACGCCGCCAGCCGCCTTCAATTGTTTGTAGTGGTCCAGTTTGCAAGCGCGCGGGCCGGGGTCCTGGTTCCAGAAGCCCCAGGATTGCGCGTTGTTGCCGGAGGTAGCCCCGGGGGCTCCCAGCGCCGCGATGAACTGCGGCTCGATGGGCTTGAACTTCGAGAAGTCTACGCCTGACGCGTGAACCGGCTGCTGCAGGCCGGCGGCCAGCACGAGTAATCCTATGGACAGGAGCCAGCGGCTCACGGACGGCACGAGGTGGTGGACATTCATGCGATTGCTCCTATTCGACGACCTGATGCCATCCTACACCAACGCGCGCTCCGGAGCAGGCCTCCTGGTGGTGGCTGGTAGGCAAGTTCTGCGATGGCGAGCTTCCGTAAGCGCACCGCCCTCGCAAACCAAAACCCGCCCAGCCTGTGGAGTGGAGAGAATGAAGTCGCCATGCGCGTTTAACAGGGGTAACCTCCCAGAATGAGACTTCTGGCTCGCGCGAGCGGCGCCAATGTACGGGTCGGCCGTTTTACGTCAAGGTGGATCGTCTCACGACAGCACGTATTTCGGGAAGCGATCCAGATCGGGGCAACACCTCGCTAACCTTCAAGTGGGCGTGCCTGTTTCGCGTTGCCTGGCAGGAACTAACGGGTCTCCGCGTCGAGTTCCAATTTGAACTCGAATGCTGCATTCTGCTGATACACCTTCGCGCGGCCTATCTGACTGATTGCATTGCGGAGGTCTGTCTCTGATGGGCCGCCGTTTGGTTGCGTTTCCATGAAGCGCTGCCATTCTTCATCCACCTGCATGAAAGCCGGATTGAGCCAGTCGATCCAACCACCACTTACCTGCATATCGAATCTAAACCAAGCCATACCATCGATAGCGATCACGACAACGCGGTCGCCGAAGGCGGATGCGAGTTGAAGAGAAGCTTGATAAACGCGGAAGATCAGATAGTTCAGCGGTTGGTAAACAGATATTGCGCCGCCGGCTGGTCCGCTCCGCATGCTCGCAAGAAGCGTTTGAAAGTCGGCGTCTTCCATTCCGAAGAACTTCACTTCGTATGAGGTAGTCACGCCGTCTGGGGATCGAGCCTCGATATCCGGGCCCTGGCGAACGGCCTCCATTCCCAATATGGAGTGATTCTGGCCCTCAAGCCATTCAGCGTATTGAAGCTCGATCAGCCGACCTCTGAACGTCCGCGAGAGTCGATGGCGCTCGCCCGGATCAGGGTCGAGCATCCACTTCTCGCGCAGGTCCTTTACATACTGTTTTCGAGCTTTGGCGGATATGCCGGTTTCGGTCATAAGATAACGGTGAATCGGACCAGTTACCTTCGGAAGGCAACCGCGCCGGTAGGCAAGCAGCACAACTGAACAATGCGAAGCAACATCATCTCCGAGCCGATGCCATTGCAGGAATGCGGGCCAGATTTCGTCTGGTAGAAGAATTTCTCGGAGAGCCAAGCAGTCCTGACGCAGCTCGATGAAGTCTTCCAACGGGATGTTCCCGTTGGCGTCACGCACCATCTCGATGTCTTTAGTCGCGGAGAAGCAGGCGCAAGAATTCATGAAATCGATTCTAAACCTGTTTGCGAGGGCTGGATTCTATCCCCCATTCTCCTCGCGCAATGCGGCATCAGCCTAGATGTCGTAGTTATCGGAACCGAGGTTGCCCGAAGTTCCCAAGCCAATGCGAGTGGCCGGCAATTCGAAAAATGATCCAGAGCGTATAGTCGCATCCCTAGATTGGGAATCGGTCGTTCGACGGAATAGCATAGCCCGTTATACGACCGCGTGGACATGCAACGCGGTCCGATAAAGGGGTCCCTTCGGGAGAACAGACTATCCTTGCGGCAGGGGCTTATATTTGACGGTGATTTTGTAATTGATCGAGTTGCGGCACCTTTCGCCCCGTCGCCTGCCTTTGGCTGATCCTTCGTCGCCTGGACACGAGAGCGAACCTTCTCTAACGGTTTCGCCCGTCCGCCTCATCGCTGACAAGATCGTGGCGACTTCATATCCACCGCGACGGCATTGTGGGTTGCTGCAAAGGATGAGAGCACCCCCATGCCTTATGCTGTGATATTGCTGTCGGGGTTCGTTGTTAAACTCGCGGGGCGAAGCTCGGCGGGGCGTTAGATTGGGCTGCCGCCCGGTTTCTATATATTGGAGATCCGCTGCTTCGACGGTTGGATACGCATCCTCAAAGGATCTTGCTTCCCAAAACACCCGCTTACTTAGGTCCATTGGCTCGCCCACGAAATCACCTGCCTTTAGCAGTATTGTCCCAAACGGTGGAGTGTCCGAGCCTGGTCCGCCGCCTGATGCCGCAGCGTTTACAAATCCAAGTTGACGGTTTGTCGCCGACGCTGAGGTTGGCATCACGGATCCGATTACTCCACTGACGTGTTTGCCGGCCAGGAACTTCCAACGACGGGCAGCAGAGCCGCTTTCAAAGGCTGCACAGCCCGTCTACAATGGGAAGCAAGGACGAAACGAGTGCCACACCAGTTCGATGTCGTGATTGAGCGTGATGCGGAAGGCTTTTACGTAGCCTCGGTCCCCCAAATACCCGCCTGCCACACGCAAGCACGCTCCCTCGACGAGGTCAGCGAGCGCATTCGCGAAGCCAT
>Ga0335074_10001805_pt1 | contig 28988 bp, 24 predicted proteins | sample Lox_Sample_23_FD_206715 | JGI IMG/M metagenome (GOLD analysis project Ga0335074, IMG submission 206715) | Soil microbial communities from Loxahatchee National Wildlife Refuge, Florida, United States - Lox_Sample_2.3 | ecosystem: Environmental > Terrestrial > Soil > Wetlands | place: USA... | reverse complement strand
CGGACGCGTCAGCCGATCAGGCACATCCGCCGGCATTTCAGTCGGCAATGAGAGCAGTTCGGGCGGTAGCGATCCTGTTCCCCCCGGCGGCGACGAACCAATTTCACGTGAGGAGCTGGAGCGGGAGAAGCGCAAGCGTTAGCCGCGATCAGGAGGCAGATGCGATGCGGCCCCGGGATGCGTGGCAACTCACCAGGTGCAGCGTTTCGGCGTTTTTCGAAGATGATGCGTTCAGCAAAGGGGCTGCCATATCGTTCTACGCCGTCCTTGCGCTGGGGCCGATCCTGCTGATTATCGTTGCGCTGGCCGGCTTTCTCTATGGCGACGACGCCGCACGCGGTGCCCTGCTGGACAGGCTGAACAATATCATGGGGGCACACGCCGCCGGCTTCCTGCAAGACGCGATCAAGAGCGCGGGAAGCCACGGCGACGGAGTCACCGCCACCATCGTCGGTGTCGTCTCGCTGCTGCTGACCGCAACCGGCGTGTTCGGCGAACTGCAGACCGCCCTGAACGCGATCTGGCGCGTACCGCCGAAGGGCAGCACCATGCGCCAGTTGTTGCGGTCACGTCTCGTGAGTCTCGGCCTGGTGCTGCTGCTGGCACTGGTACTGATCGTTTCCCTGGTGCTGAGCGCTCTCATCGTGGGCCTGCAGCACCAGTTGAACCGGATCGCAGCAGTGCCGGCGGCGGCGATCGGATGGCTGAACTTCGTGCTGTCGTTTGCGCTGCTGTCGGCGCTGATTACCGCGGTGTATAAAGTGCTGCCGGATCGCGACCTGGATTGGCGCGATGTCGCGGCAGGCGCCGTGGTGACCGCGCTGCTGATCACGATCGGCAAGGTGGCGATCGGCATTTATATCGGCAGCAGCGCCACCATCTCCGGCTATGGCGCTGCCGGTTCCGTCATCGCGGTTCTCTTCTGGATCTACTATTCTGTCGAAATCTTCCTGCTCGGCGCAGAGTTCACCCGCGTCTACGCCGAGCGCGAAGACTTGCTCAGGCGTTCACCTGCCGCATCAGCCCAGCCCAACGATCGAGAATCGGCAGGATCTGATCGGCTTTCGCGGACGCCAGGCTGACACAGGCCCGCACCACGCCCTGGTCGCGCGCGCGCTTCAGCAGGTCTGCGTCCTCGCTGCAGCCGAACAAGGTGATGGGGCAGCTTGCGGGATCGCGGCCGGCATCCTTCAGCATCTGCTGGAATTTTGGCAGCGCGTCGCCGATGCGGCCGGCCAGCGGAATCCAGCCGTCGCCATAGCGCGCGGCGCGGCGGGCCGCCTGCGGGAACGCGCCGCCAACGATGATCGGCGGATGTGGTTTCTGCACCGGCTTCGGCCAGGTCATCATTTCCGGGAAGTTCACCAACTCGCCGTGATATTCGGCTTTGGTCTTGGTCCAGATCAGCTTCATCGCCTCCACGCGCTCACGCACCAACTTGGCGCGGCTGGCAAAATCGGTGCCGTGGTCTTCCATTTCCTCGGCATTCCAGCCCACGCCGATGCCGAACAGGAACCGGCCGCCGGATACCTGGTCGATGGAGGCGACAAGTTTCGCGGTCTGGATCGTGTCGCGCTGGTTCAGCAGGCAGACGCCGGTGCCGACCTTCAACGTCTTGGTCGCCGCCGCCGCCATTGTCAGCGTCACGAATGGGTCCATGCAGTCATAGTACTGCTTCGGCAGCTCGCCACCGCCGGGGTACGGCGAGCGGCGCGACGTGGGGATATGCGAATGTTCCGGTGCCCAGACCGATTCGAACCCGCGCGCCTCCAGTGCCTGGGCAAGCTCGCCAGGGGCCATCGAGTAATCGGTGAAGAACATTGAAGCGCCGAAGTGCATGTGGGTTCTCCTTGGACCTGATGGCCGGACTATACCCCTGTCGGGTTGGGCGCGGGAGAGGCGCGGTCGATCCCGAACAGTGGCATCAGCACCAGCACGAAGGCAGTCGCGGCCGCTGAAAGAATGATCAGGGGGGCAAGATGGCTTGCGAACACATGCTCGTACAGGAACGCACCACTGGCGTCCGCAGTTGGCGTTGCCACATTCAGCACCGACATCAGCGCGGCAAAAGCAAATCCCTCGGCGCGCGGCGGGCAGTGTTCCGCCGCCAAGGTCAATGTCGCGACATTGGCAATCATGCCCGCCATGCCATTCAGGAAATAGACGATGACGCCGCTGATCGGATCGAGCATGACCAGAAAGGCGAGCGTGGCCGCGGTGCCCAGCACGATGGAAAGCCGCAACAGCCGCGGGGTGGGCATATCGGCAAGGAACCAGCGGTATGTCAGCCCGCCGGCCACCCAGCCCACAGCACTGACGGCAGACAACGCACCGATCAGGCCCTGCGAGAAATGCAGGTGGTCGGTCATGTAGAAATACAGCGGGGTGCCAAAACCCGGGCTGAAATAGTAGAGAAACAGAAAGACGGCCACCAGCCACAGCGTGCGCGACCGGAACGTGTTCAACAGCCCGTCCAGCCGCTGGCGCAGCGCCGCGCGATCGATGGCCGCGCGTTGCTCTGTCACCAGATGCAGACCGCCTAACACCGCCAGCGGTGCGGCCGCGGCAATCCATGCCGCCACGTGCAGCGCACCGGTTGGCGAGAACCATTCGATGAGACCGCCGCCGAGCAAGGAGGTCGCTGCGACAGCGCCGTTGAACCATAGCCACTGCTGATTGACGAAAGCGGCGCTGGCCTCGTAGCGCTGCCCGTTCTCGACCAGCAGCGCGCCGCATAGCGTGCTGGAAATGGCCATCGCGATCGACGTGAATACAAGCGCGAACACGATCGGTCCTGGCGTCGCAACCTGCGTGACGCCGATGAAGGCGAGGACGGCCGCGATGTTCGACAGCAGCAGGTAGCTGCGGCGCCGATAGCCGAACAATGGCAGAAAGTCGGAAACCAGGCCGTAGAGCGGCTTCACCACCCAGGGTACGTCCAGCACTGACAGTGATGCGGCGATCTGCAACGCGGTCCAGCCGTGTTGCGTCTTCAGGAACCAGGTCAGCGGTTGCCAGACGATGCCGACTTTGGCCTGGCCGATGCCTTCCACGGTATAGACAACGGCAAAGAACAGCATCAGCCGGCGGACACTGGTGGGTTCAGTTGGATGGCGCATGTCGGGGGCAATGTGGCGGCGCGGTGCGTTGCGCTCAAGGTGGGGGACAGGTACGCTCAAGGACGGGGCAGGGAGACACCTCTCCCGCGTTTTGCGCCGGAGAGGTCTTGGTAAATGAGCTGGCGGATTGGCATCGATATTGGCGGCACCTTTACCGACGTGGCGATGGTCGAAGCCGATACCGGCCGCATGATCATCGCGAAGCTGCTGACCACCCCGCACGATTTCGGCCGGGCGGTGATTGACGGCATCAGCCAGGGGTTGCGTGACAACGCGATTGATCCGGCGGCTGTGACGCTGCTGTCCCACGCCACCACCGTGGTGACCAACGCGCTGCTGGAAAAGAAGGGTGAGCGCGCCGGCTTCATCGCCACGCGCGGCCTCCGGGATATTCTCGAGCTGCGCCGTTCCTCCCGTCCCGATCTCTACGATCTGTTCCAGGACGCGCCCGCGGTTCTGGTGCCGCGCCGCCACCGTTTCGAGATTACCGAGCGGATCGATGCGCAGGGCGACGTGGTCACGCCGCTGGCCGAGGAGGAACTGCCGCCTCTGATCAACGCCATCCGAGCCGCCGGCCTGCAAACCATCGCCGTCTCGTTGCTGTTTTCCTTCATCAACGACGCGCATGAACGGCGCATCGGCGCGGCGTTGCGGTCCGCGTTGCCGGACGTCGCAGTGTATCTCTCCTGCGAAGTGCTGCCGGAGATCCGCGAGTTCGAACGCGCCAGCACCACCGCGGTGTGCGCCTATGTCGGGCCATTGCTGCGATCCTATCTCGACCGGCTGCAAGGCGCGGCATCCGCACTCGGGCTGCCATCGTTGCACGTAATGGGTTCGTCCGGCGGCGTGTTCGATATCGCCGAGGCGCTGCGCCTGCCGGCCGCCGTGGTGGAATCTGGCCCGGCGGCCGGCGTGATCGCGGCGTCGCTGGCAGGGCGGCAGCTTGGCCGGCCGAACCTGATCTCGTTCGACATGGGCGGCACCACGGCCAAAGCGAGCGTGATCGTAGGCGGCGAGATCGCTGTGACAGCGGAATATGAAGTCGGCGGCGCGGCGAATGCGAAACGCTGGATGCACGGAACCGGGCATCCCATCCGTGTGCCTGTCATTGATTTGGCAGAGGTCAGCGCCGGCGGTGGTTCCATCGCCTGGATCGATCCGGGCGGCGCCCTGAAAGTCGGCCCGCACAGTGCGGGAGCGGATCCTGGGCCGGCGGCATACGGCGCGGGTGGTACGCACCCGACGGTCACGGATGCCGATGTCGTCCTGGGCTGGCTGGATCGCGAAGCGTTGCTCGGTGGTGGGTTGCGGATCGATCTGGCGGCGGCGGAACGGGCGATTGAAGACGCCGTGGCGGCCCCTTTGGGTCTTTCGGTAGCCGAGGCCGCGGCCCGCATCACCGAGGTGGTCAATGCCAATATGGCGCACGCGCTGCGCATCGTGTCGGTGGAACGCGGGCATGATCCGCAGGAGTTCAGCCTGATCGCGTTCGGCGGCGCCGGCCCGGTGCACGCCGCCGCATTGGCCGACGAATTACAGATTCCCGAAGTGATCGTGCCGCCCGCGCCTGGTGCATTTTCCGCGTTGGGATTGGTGGCCAGTGACCTGCGCCGCGGTTACGCGCGCACGCTGTACGCGAATCTGGCCGATGTTGCACCAGAACGCGTGGCCGGCACGATCGTCGCGATGGAGGCCGAGGCCACGGCGATGCTGGATGCGGCTGGCGTCCCGATGGAACGTCAGGTCGTGATCCGGCAGGCGGATTTGCGGTATCGGCGGCAAGCGTATGAACTCACTGTTCCGTTCATCGATGGGCCTATTAACCGGTTCGTGCTCGACGCATTGGCAGAGGCATTCCATGCCAGGCATGCTCAGACCTACGGGCACGCCAATCCGGATGAGCCGGTGCAACTTGTGAATCTGCGAGTCACCGCATTGGGCCGGCAGCCCGCCCTGCGGCTGGCACAGGCCGCGGACCCGGACTGTGCTCGCGTGCGCCAACGCGACGTGTGGTTTTCCGGGCGGGGCTTCGTCGCGACCCAGGTGCATTGGCGGCTCGGGCTCGCCGCGGGTGAGCGCTTGATCGGGCCGGCCATCATCGAGGCGATGGATTCCACCACCGTCGTACCACCCGGATGGATCGCGGAAATCGATGCGTTCGGTTGCATACGGATGATGCGCAGATGAGCGTGCCTTCGATTGTCACCACGGACCTTTTGCCAGGAACCAGCAATGCCAGGATGATGCCACGATGACCTCATTCCGCACCGATCCCGCCCGTTTTGAAGTAGTGAAGAACGCGTTGTACGCCGCGGCGGAGGAGATGAAGATCGTCCTCGCCAAAACCGCCTATTCGCCCTTGCTGAAAGTCGCCGGCGACTACTCCTGCGGCATCTTCGACATCCGCGGCAACATGGTCGCGCAAGGCCCCGACTTGCCAATCCATCTCGGCTCCATGCCAGACGCGGTACGCGCCGTCGTTCAGGCGTTTCCCGATGTCGAACCCGGCGATGTGTTCATCCACAACGATCCCTATCACGGTGGCTCGCATTTGCCCGACGTGAACGTCATCGCCCCTGCCTTCCACGACAACCGCTTGCTCGGTTTCGGCTGCGTCCGCGCGCACTGGCCGGATATCGGCAGTGCCACGCCCGGCAGTTACGGCGCCGTGACCGAAATCTATGGCGAGGGCCTGCGTCTGCCGCCGGTCCGTCTCTACCGCGACGGCAAGCCCGATCCCGCCATCGAGGCAATCATCTTCGCCAATGTCCGCACGCCTGCCGAACGTTTGGGTGACCTGCGCGCCCAGGTCGCAGCGAACCGGCGTGCCGCGCAGCGGCTTTCGGAACTGGCGGCGAAATACGGCACGGACACACTGCTGCAGATCATGCAGGAAGTGCTGGACTATTCTGAATCCATGATGCGTGCTGCGCTCCGCGCACTGCCCGACGGCGAGGCGGAATTCACCGATATCTTCGACGGCGACGGCGTCATCTCCGACGGCGAAACCGAGGATGCCACCTTTATCGTGAAACTGCGGGTTACCAAACGCGGTGATACGATCACGGCAGACTTTACCGGCTCGGATCCTGCCGTCCCCGGACCGATGAACGCGCCACTGACTGTAACAGCCTCGGGCGTATTCTGCGCGTTGAAGATGATCGCCGACCCGAAGAGCCTGATCCCACCGAATTCAGGCTGTTGGCGCCCGGTTACCGTTACCGCGCCGCCGGGATGCGTGGCGAATGCGCAGCACCCGTCGCCGGTGGTTTACGCAAACCACGAGATGTCGCATCGCATCGCCGACATGGTGATGGCGGCAATGTACGCGATCACGCCGCACACGGTAATGGCGGCGTCACAAGGTACCTCAGCGGTTATCACCTTCGGTGGCACCGATTACCGGTCCGGCGATCGTTTCGTCTCGTACGAATCGGTGAAGGGCGGATTTGGTGCGCGCCCCGGCAAGGACGGCATCAACGCCGTCGCCAGCACCGTTTCCAACATGAGCAACACGCCGATCGAAATTCTCGAAATGAGCTTCCCCCTGCGCGTGGAGGAATACGCGCTGGTGCCGGACAGCGGCGGAGCCGGCGAATTCCGCGGTGGACTGGGCGTGCGCCGCGTCTGGCGCGTGCTGGAACGCGATGCCCATGCCGCGGTCTGTTGCGAGCGCACCGTGACCCCGCCCTTTGGCCTGGCCGGAGGTCACGCCGGTGGGCCGGCGCGTCTGACGCTGATCCCGCCGCGCGGCAATACGCGCCGTCTGCCCAGCAAAGGCGGGTTCGTCGCGCCGGCGGGCTCGCTCGTCGTGGTCGAAGCGCCCGGCTCCGGCGGCTATGGCACGCCCGCGGCGCGTGATCCCGGTGCTCTGGCCGAGGACCTTCGGGACGGTTACGTTAGTGCCGCCGCGGCGCGCCGGGAGTATGGTTCTGATCCTGGCTGACCGCACTCGCAGAGGGGGAAACACGAATGTCCGAATCGTTGCCGCGTGTCGCGCAGACCAGCCCGTATCGCATGGACGTGGAGGCGGGCAAATCCTATTGGTGGTGCGCCTGTGGCAAGAGCGCCAACCAGCCGTACTGCGATGGGTCGCACAAGGGCTCCGGCTTCGCCCCGATCGAGTTCAAGGCCGAGCAAGCCGGCACGGTCAGCTTCTGCGGCTGCAAGCGCACCGGGAACCAGCCACGCTGCGACGGGACGCATAAGACACTGTCGTAACGGCTTGCCGGATACGCCGGGCGTTTCCGCGCGAAATCAACTGATTGCGGGGGCGAAGGTCTTCCGCCAGGCGTTACTGCGAGCTGTGCCAGCGGCGAACAACCCCGATCGGGATTGCTTCGGCGCTTATGGCTCTTGCAATGACGGCCGGCACCCGGCAGCGGTTTGCAGCGATATCGATGGGAGGATGCCATGAAGATTGACGACGTCTCGGTGACGATCTTCACCTGGGACAACATCCCGCCGACCAACTACCACACGGGTACCGCCACTGCGGGCAACAGCAACCTTGGCCTGCTGCGTATCCGTACTGACGCCGGTCTGGAGGGGTACGCGTTTCTCGGCTCGGCGACCAATCCGGCATCGATGGATGCGCCGCAGCTCATCCGCTCGCTGAAACCAATGCTGATGGGGCAGAACCCGCTGGAACGCGAGCGCATTCATGGCGGTATGCGCCTGATCAACCGTGCCGTCAGCTATCGCACGATCGGCGCGGTGGACACGGCGCTGTGGGACCTGGTTGGCAAGATCGCCGGACTGCCGGTGCACGCCGTGATGGGGACATGCCGCACGTCCATCATGGCATATGCCAGTTCGCAGGTGCTGCCCGACATCGCCGCCTATGTGGACCAGGCCCAGACTTTCAAGGCGAACGGCTGGCGCGGGTACAAGATTCATCCGCCGCGCGACCCCGATACCGACATCAAGGTTTGTGCGGCCGTGCGCAAGGCGGTGGGTGACGACTACCGGCTGATGCTCGATTCCACATGGAGCTATGGCTACACGGATGCATTGCGTGTCGGCCGCGCGATCGAGGAGATGGGGTACTACTGGTACGAAGATCCGCTGTCTGACGAGGATATCTACAACTACGTGAAGCTGCGGCAGAAGCTGGACATCCCGATCCTGGCGACCGAATTCCCGGCTGGCGGCCTGGACACCTATCCGATCTGGCTGACCGAGAAGGCCACCGACTATCTGCGTGGTGACATTCCGAACAAGGGCGGGCTCACCACGATGCTGAAGACGGCGCACCTGGCCGAGGCTTTCGGACTGAAATACGAAATCCACCATTCGGGCAATTCGTTGAACAATTTGGCGAATCTGCATCTGTGCATGGCGATCCGCAACACCACGATGTTCGAGGTGTTGCTGCCGGATGGCGCGCATAAGTACGGCATGGCGAAGGAACTGGAAATTGACCGCGATGGGATGATGCATGCTCCCACAGGCCCTGGACTGGCTGCCGACATCGACTTCGCGCTGATCGAACGCAAGACCGAAGCTGTGCTGCGCTAGTATCTGGATGCGTGGTGGTCGGGCTATTGCAGCGGTGCCCGCAGGACCAGCGCGTCGCCGCCATCGGCATAATAGCGCGGGCGTCGCCCCGCTTCTGTAAAGCCTGCCCGCTTGTACAGTGCCTGCGCCGAGGCGTTACCGACTGCGACCTCCAGGAACATCTCGCAGGCGTCTTGCCGTTTTGCCGTTGCCATGGCAGCAGCGAGCAAGGCGCGTGCGATGCCTTGGCGGCGCGCTTCGGGCGCAACGGCGAGGGTGAGCACCTCGGCCTCGTTCATCGTAACGCGGGCCAGCAGCAGGCCGCCGTGCGGATGGATCAGACCGAACACGCCGGGCATGACAAGTTGCAGAGCAAAGGCATCTTCTTCCCAGGCTTCGCGTGGGGGGAACGATGCAGCGTGGATCTCCGCCATCGCCACGATATGCGCCGGGGTGGCGCGCTGAATCAGGTCTTTCATGCCGCGACGGGAGGCCGGCGCAGGCCCCGGGCAGGCAGCCGCGCCTCTGGTGGATCGACGTAGAGGGGTTGCGCGGCCAGCGGCGGCAGTTCGCCGGTGAAGCGGCGGATGCCGGCGACGGCGACATGGCGCGGCATCGGCAAGCGGGCGTCGGTTAGCATCACGTCGGCGTCGCTGGCGGCCAGCCGGGCAGCGACGGCAATGGCGGCGTCGCCGCCGATCGCGATAGGGGTGTCGGGAACCGGGACAGCGTCCAGATCGCAGGCGATCGCCGTGCCGCCGCGTTCGAGGAAGACGCGGCCACGCCGGCTGTCAATGGCGGTCCAAAGGCGGCGCATAGAGAGGTTCGGGAGCGAGTCGGCCAATGCCTCGCCGACCGTAACACCAACCACCGGTACCCCGGCGCCGACGCCGATACCGTGTGCCAGGGCGAGACCGGCGCGGATGCCGGTGAAGCTGCCGGGGCCGACCGTGACGGCGATGAGATCGAGCGTGGGGGCGGCAATGGCCGCCTCGCGCAGGACCTCGTCCGCCAGCACCGGAAGCAGGGCGGCGTGGCCCGTCTGGGCAGACTGCTGACGGGCGGCGCGGAGGACGCCGTCGAGCACGACGGCGGCGGAACACTGCGCCAGGGCGGAATCGAGGGCGAGGACCAGCATGCGGGGCCGATGTAGCCGGGGACGCCGGAATTCACGAATCGCAGGGCAGGAAGGGGGGCCCAGGCCGATTGGCGGGCGTCCGCTGCGTCGAGAGGAGCTTTGTTCAGCGGTTCTTAACCCGCCGATGCGAACTGCCCCGTCGGCCGTTTCCCCTCTTTTGGCGTAGCGTCGGGCGGTTTCTACGACATCGCCGCGTCAGTCGGCGCCGTCTGGTTCGATCCTGCCTGCAAGAACCCTCGGATGTTGCGGATCGCCTGGCGAAGCCGGTGCGTATTCTCTACCAGAGCTATGCGCACATAGCCCTCGCCGTGCTCGCCGAAGCCCAGGCCCGGCGCCACCGCCACCTTGGCACGCGCAAGCAGCAGCTTGCTGAACTCCACGCTGCCGAGTGACGCATATTTCGTCGGCACAGGGGCCCAGGCGAACATCGATCCGTCCGGTGATGGCACATCCCATCCGGCCGCGGCCAACCCCTTGATCAGCACGTCGCGCCGCTCGCGATACAGGGCACGAATTTGATCCACGCAGTCCTGGGGTCCGTTCAGTGCAGCCACCGCAGCCACCTGAATTGGTGTGAACGCCCCATAGTCCAGATACGACTTCATTCGTGTCAGCGCATGGATCAGCCCTGGATTGCCGGCGGCGAAGCCCATGCGCCAGCCGGGCATCGAATACGTCTTGGACAGCGAGGTGAACTCGACCGCGATATCCCTGGCCCCTGGCACCTGCAAAATCGATGGCGGCACCTTGTCGCCGAAATAGATTTCCGCGTACGCGAGATCCGATAGCACCCAGATTTCATGCCGTCGCGCGAAGGCAACGATCTCGCGATAGAAATCCAGATCCGCCAGATACGCCGTCGGGTTGGAAGGGAAATTCACGATCAGCGCCGTCGGCTTCGGCACCGAATGTCGTACCGCGCGGTCAAGCGCCCGCAGCATCTCCTCATCCGGCGCGGCCGGTACCGACCGCACCGCCGCGCCTGCAATGATGAAGCCGAACTGGTGGATCGGATAGGACGGGTTCGGCACCAGGACCGTATCGCCTGGCGAGGTAATGGCTGACGCCAAATTCGCCAGCCCCTCCTTCGACCCCAGCGTGGCGATCACCTCCGTTTCCGGGTCCAGCCGCACGTCGAACCGCCGCGCATAGTACCCCGCCAGCGCCCGCCGCAGCCCAGGAATGCCCTTGCTGACTGAATATCGGTGGGCACGAGGGTCCTGCACGGCCTCTACCAACTTGGCGACGATATGCGGTGGTGTGGGGCTGTCCGGGTTGCCCATGCCCAGGTCGATGATGTCTTCACCGGCGCCACGGGCGGCGGCCTTGGCAGTGTTGACCTCGGCGAACACGTAGGGCGGCAGGCGCCGGATGCGGTGGAACTCGCCGGAGGTCTCGGTCGCCATGGTTGGGCCTTTCGGATTCGGGATGCTATTCTACCAGCTGAACACTCGCGCCGCGACCGGCGGCTTCCGCGCCGACACGCACACCGTTCTGCGGTACCCCATCACTGGCTAGCGCGTTTGCCACGGCCTGCGCGCGCGACAGCGCCAGACTGAGCGCCGCGGACTGGGCCGCCGGATCATTGGATGTCACATCGCCATATCCGGTGACGGCGATCACCGCGTTACCCCGCTTGGCGGCGACGGCCTTCAACACGGCGGCCGCGCCCGGTGGCAAAGTGGCGGAGCCGGTCACGAACTCGATCATGGTCGCGTTGGAGGGGTGCAGCGAGGCTGGCGGAACGTTGGCTGCGACTTTGGCCGTGGGCACGACGGCTGGCGCGCCGGGACCGCTCAGGCTGGGCGGTGCCGGAGGGTTCGTTGGTATGGCCGGCGGCGTTGCGGAGGCTGGCGGCGGAGCGGTCGCGGTTCCAGGCGGTGCCAGCGGCACGTTTGTGGCAACCGTCGTACCGCTGCCCGACACGGCGCCGGGGGTGCCGACGGGTGCGGCTGCGCCAGCAGCACTTGCGCCTTGCGCGGGCGAAGCGATGCGTGCGCTTTGAGCGGGGGCTGCGGCTCCCTGCGGCGGTGCCAGCGGCGTGCTCTGAACCTGGCCAAGCGGTGCCGCTTTCGGCGGTGGCGCAATTCCATTCGCCGGGGCCGGTGGCTGTGGCGGGGCGGATGCCGCCGGCAAGCTGGCGCTGGCGACTCCGGCTGATCCAGGACCACCGGTGCCGCTGGCACCCGATGGCGCGGCAGGTGCGGCAGGCGCCGGCGGCGGGGGTGGCATTGTGCCCTGGCCGAACAGTGCCGGTGATGCGCTCGGCGAAGAGGGGTCGGCCACGGGCGAAGCAGCCGCCAGGTAGTCTGCATGCGCACGGTCTGCGACCAAGCCTTGGGTGATGGCCGCCAGTTGCTTCTGATCGGGCGGGGTCGGCTTTGGCGGCACGCTCGCCAGGTTCGGAAAAGGTTGGTTGGCGCCAGGCGGCGGCGGCCGCTGCTGGGCGATCGCACCGCCTTGCAGGCCGTGCCACCAGTTGACCGGGTTCATCGAGGACTCAGAAGAGCAACCGGTCAGGGCCGCCAGCGGGGCGCTGCACAGCAGCATCCATGCCGCCGCTTGAACCCAGAGGCGTGCATCAGTAGGTTGCGCGCCCTTTCCAAGAATCGCCATATTCCGGACCTGCCCTTCACGCTCTCGCCGCATCTCTAGCGGGAGCCGATGCCGCCGCAAAGGATGCTCCATGTCAGAGACGAAATCGACCAGCACCAAATCCGCCGGCAAGGACACCAACGCTGCCGAAGCGGCCGGATTCAAGCTGCCGGACCCCTCCGAGGTGGGCCGCTCTATGGCCGATATCGCCGAGCGGTCTCAGCGGATTGTCAGCGAATGGCTGAAGCGCCAGGGCCAGGAAGAGATGGAGCTGGATCCGCTGAACATCGGCAGCGCCTTTCTGGAGATGACCGCGCGCCTGATGGCGAATCCGGCGCAACTCATGAAGGCGCAGCTTGGCTTCTGGCAGGATTACATGACGCTGTGGCAGAACACTGCGCGGCGCATGATGGGCATCGAAACCGAACCGGTGATCGACGCCCCCTCCACAGACCGCCGCTTCAAGGATGACGCGTGGAAGGAGAACGAGGTCTTCGACTTCATCAAGCAGTCGTATTTGCTGTCGGCGCGCTATGTGCAGGACGTGGTGCAGCACGTGGACGGACTGGACAGGAAAACCGCGCAGAAGGTGGATTTTTATGCGCGCCAGTTCTGCGACGCCATGAGCCCCTCCAACTTCCTGGTCACCAATCCGGAGGTGCTTCGCAAGACTGCCGAGACCGGCGGAGAGAACCTGCTGAAAGGCCTGAACAACCTGCTGAGTGACCTGGAACAGGGGAAGGGCAAGCTGCGGATCAAGATGACCGACATGGACGCGTTCCGCGTCGGCGAGAATATCGGTGTTTCACCGGGCAAGGTGGTTTACCAGAACGATCTGATGCAGTTGATCCAGTACTCGCCCACCACCGAGACGGTACTGAAGCGGCCGCTGTTGATCGGGCCGCCCTGGATCAACAAGTTCTACATTCTGGACCTGCGGCCGCGAAACAGCTTTGTCCGATATGCGGTGTCGCAAGGGCATACCGTGTTCGTGATCTCCTGGGTGAACCCAGACGAGAAGCTCGCCGAGAAGGGCTTCGAGGATTACATGAATCTGGGTTATCTGGCCGCGCTGGACGCGATCGAGCAGGCGACCGGCGAGAAGGAAGTGAACGCGATCGGCTACTGCCTGGGTGGGACGCTGTTGGCCTCGACATTGGCGTACATGGCGGCCAGGAAGGACGATCGGATCAGGTCGGCGACGTTCTTTGTGGCGTTGACGGATTTCGAGGAAGCCGGCGAGCTGGGTGTCTTCATCGACGAAGAGCAATTGACCTCGCTCGAGGACAAGATGAATCGCCGTGGCTATCTGGAAGGCAGCGAGATGGCGACAACCTTCAACATGCTGCGCGCCAATGACCTGATCTGGTCCTTCGTGGTGAACAACTATCTGCTGGGCAACGATCCGTTCCCATTCGATCTGCTTTACTGGAACGCGGATTCCACCCGTATGCCCGCGCGGATGCACAGCTTCTATCTGCGCAAGATGTACCAGGAGAACCTGCTGTCGCAGCCGAACGGGATCGAGCTGGCGGGCGTGCCGATCGACCTGCGCAAGATCAAGACGCCGGCGTATTTTCTGTCCACGCGCGAGGACCACATCGCGCCGTGGAAATCCACCTATAAAGGCACGCAGTTGCTGAGCGGGCCGAAGCGTTTCGTGCTGGCGGCGAGCGGGCATATTGCCGGCGTGGTGAACCCGCCGGAGGGCGGCAAATACAGCCACTGGATCAACGAAGCTCTGCCGCCGAGCCCGGACGACTGGTTCAAGGGCGCGACAGAGATTGCCGGCTCCTGGTGGCCCGACTGGCAGCGCTGGGTGAGCGCGCAGGCGCCCGAACGCGTGCCGGCGCGGGAACCCGGAACAGGCAATCTGAAGCCGATCGAGGACGCCCCCGGAGGTTACGTGAAGGTGCGGCTAGTCTAAACCCTGCCCCACGCTTTATGCGAAAGAGGTTGTGGTGCGGCGCACCGAGGATAAGGGTGATCGGATCGGTAACCCGGCCCTCTCTCACCGGCGGGCGTGAATCAGGCTGTCGATAAAGGTTTGCCATGGCCTGGTCCGACCCCGTCGCGTCCGACAAATATTATTGGCACCGCTACAGCGGCTTCTATCGGCGGCATTTTGCATCTCTTGGATCGGTTTCCTCGATCCTGGAATTTGGCGTCTATAAGGGCGCGTCAATCGCCTGGCTTCGGGATCTGTTCCCCGACGCCGAAATCGTGGGTCTGGACATCCTCCCACCGCAACCGGAATGGCCGGCCGGCTCCGGCATTAGCTACATGACCGCCGATCAGGGCGATCGTACTGCGATCGCCAGCATTCTGCACTCCCTCAGCCGCCGCTTTGATCTGGTGATCGACGACGGCAGCCATGTGCCACAGCACCAGGCGAACTGCCTGGCCGAAGTAATACCCTACTTGCGGTCAGGCGGCATGTATATCCTTGAAGACCTGCATACATCGCATCCGCAACATCCATACTATAAAGCACACTGCCAACCCGGCACACCGACCAGCCTTCATCTACTGCTTTTGCTCGAGCACCTATTGGCCATTGGCACGAGCATCCAGCCGAAAGACTCCCATGCTTTGTGCCATCCCGGCATGTTCAGCCTAAAAGACGTGGAGAGGCTTGCGGCGACAATCACCGGCATAGACATCTATCATCGGGCCACGTTGCCGCTGCGGTGTTACGCTTGTGGCTCCTGCGACTTTGACCCGGCAGCCCTGCGTTGTCACTGTGGCGTGGACCTCGACATCGTCGGGGCCGATTCGATCAGTGCAGTCTTGCGCACCACCTGAGGCCCATCGGGCGTAGCCTTTTCAAAAGACAACATCGACCGAGCATGCTTTGTCGCTTCACAATCCGAAACGACAGTTTGTTCGACGCGTGAATTCTGAGCGCGCGGGTCGAGTGAGGTCGGCGCCCAATCGCTGGCCGCAACAATCCGGGCCGCCACACCGCTATTGGTTGAGCCGATGCAGGAATTGCCGCAGCCGCGCCAGCAACATGTCAGGTTTCTGCATCATCTGCTCTTGCTCGTGGGCCGCAGCTTCACAGTACAGCCAGGCGTGTCCGCGCTTGGCCTGCACTTCCAGGCTGCCCTCGAGCCCCGGGCGGATGCGCAGCACCGAGGCAATGGCCGTCTTGTCGAGGCGGCACGCGGTCACCGGCGTCAGCGCGGTGGCGGTCACGCGCGACGCCATGCCGGTGATCAAACCGATCATCCCCAGTGTGTCACCGGGGCTCGCGCACAACATCACCTGGCGGCGGTTTCCCTCGCCGCGTGCGACTTCCACCGTACCACCCGTCAACAGGAATACCGCCTCCGGCATTTCGCCTTCACGGATCAATGTTTCGCCTATCTCCAGCCTGACCGGGACAAAATGCTCCGCGAACAAGCCCCGTTCCTCCGGGGCGAGAGCGCCGAACATGTCCGATTCAGCCAGCAGATCCTTGATGGTCGGGACAGGCGGCGATGGCAGGGGCGCCACACCGCCGACGCCGAAGCCGATACCTGCATGCAGCAGGTGCCGATGGATCTGCGCGAGCATTTCGGTGCGTGCCGGGCGAACGTCTTCGCTGGACCTGACAAAGAACCGAACCTCGTAGGCGTTGCCGTCGCCGAGCAAGCTGACGCACTCGAACGTCGGTCCCGGAGCGGATAACGGGATGCGGCACGCGAGCGCCGCGGCGCTGAGTGCAGCGATGACGCGCCGCGGATCGATGGCGGCGTCGGCATTGACCGTGACGGTGATGTTGCGCGTCGGCGTCGGCGCACTGCGATTCTCCAGGCGCGACTTGGCAATCACGCTGTTGGGGACGATCGCGATACTGTCATGCGGCGTGGCGATCTGGGTCGAGCGCCAATTGACCTGCAGGACCCGTCCCTCGATCCCGCCCTCGACCCAGATGAGGTCGCCGGGCTTGTAGGCTCGCTCCAGCCCGACAGCGATGCCGGAGAAAACGTCGGAGAGCGTGCTCTGCAAGGCAAGGCCAAGAATGATGGCGACCACGCCAGAGGTCGCGACCAGCCCGGCGATGGCGACGCCAAAGACGAAATTGACCACCGAGAGGATGGTTGCGGTGTAGATCGCGCCCGCCACCAGGTCCGACACGATCTTCGTCTCGCGCGGCTGATTTTCCAGCACCACCACCAGCCGCACAATACCGACGGCAACGCGCGCGCCCAGAATCCACCAGCCGATCTCGGCCAGTCGCATCCATATTTGCTCGCCGATCGTGGCGGGGCGGAGGTGCGGCATGACCGGCGAACCGATCGCGCGTTGCATGAGCCATGTCACCACTCCGAACACGGTGATGCGGATCACGAGGCGCAACCATAGCGGCCGTCTCCGGTCCAATCGCGTATCCAGCGCGGTCGCCAGCATGAGCACGCTCGCCAGCCCGAGCGGCAGCCAAGTCTCCGAGGAGGTCATCATGTCCGGCAATCCCCACTCTCCGACATGGCAACGGGCGTCCGCCGCGTGGCCTCCTTGGTTCGCGGTCCGATCAATGATCCCGACATGCCCCGTACAGCGACACAACCGGAACCGGACGCAACGGTGATATGGGTGCAAACTGGCAGCGCAGCAATCGTTGTTTGCCGCACTGATTGCCGCGCCGTCACCTCATCCTTGCCGATGGGTGAGACGGGACAATCCCGCCCTGCGCGGGAGATTGCCCGTATCGACGATCTCAAAGTACGCGTTGGTGCGGAAAGGCGCCTCGCTCGTTCGAACCCGCGCCGAACATGGCAACGGCAAGGGTTTGATGTCGATCCGGTATCGCGACGCTAAGCCTTGGCCGGTGTCTTGTTCTTCTGGTCCTTTTCGTCTGGCGACTTCGCCTTCGCTCCTGCCTTCTCCCCGCCGCCCGTAGCGGCCGTCTCCTGCTCGTACAGCTTGCGGATTTCAGCAACATCGACGCTCGGCTTCGGCGGCTTCAGCTCCATCTCCTCCAGCACATCGGCGACAACCTGCGACACGGCGAGATTACGAAACCATTTGTGGTTGGACGGAATGACGAACCACGGCGCGTACCTCGTCGAACACTTCGACATCGCGTCCTCGAACGCCTCGATGTATTCGTCCCAGTACTGCCGCTCTTTGTAGTCCGACGGGCTTATCTTCCACTGGTGCGACGGGTCGTCCAGCCGTTCCTTGAAACGCGCCAGTTGCTCCTCCTTGGAGATATACAGGAAGAACTTCAGGATCGTCGTGTTGTTGGTAGTGTGGAGCAACCGCTCCCAGTCATTGATCAGGTCGTAGCGTGCCTTCCATGCCTCCTTGGGCACCAGCTTGTGCACGCGCGCGACCAGCACATCCTCGTAGTGCGAGCGATTGAAGATCGATACCTGGCCCTTGCCAGGCGCATGCGGATGCACCCGCCAGAGGAAGTCGTGCGCCAGCTCCTCCTTCGTCGGCTGCTTGAAGCACCGCACCTGCACGCCCTGCGGGTCCATGGCGCTCATGACATGCCAGCAGGTGCCGTCCTTGCCTGCCGCGTCGATGCCCTGCAGCACGATCAGCAGGTTATGATCTTCGGACGCATAAAGCTTGCGCTGCAGATGCGAGATGCGGGCGAGGTTCTTCGTCAGATCCTCAGCCGCATCGTCCTGCGATTTGTAGCGATCACGAAACGCCGGGTCGATCTTGTCGAGCCTGATAGACGAGCCTGGCTTGATAACGAGACGTTTGGTCAGGTCCATGGCAGTGCCCTGTCGTTAGGGCCGGCGCCTTCAGTTCTCCCGGTGGGCGTCGGCCAGCGCCAACGTGTGTCTGGCTATCATAATTGCTTCATTTGCCGGAGCCATCAAGGCTCTAGCCGTCCTTTGCCGACTCGCAGTCCGTTACGCCCATTTGCCGTCGTGCCCGGTTCCAGGCCGAGGCCGGGCGTCCATAATGACTCGTTGCCGCTCCCACCTCGTCATGCGCTGCCTCTAATGCCCGCGACGTGTCGCGTCGTCGAGAAAGGCAATGATCCGTGCGTTGACCTGGTCAGATCTCGTCAAGGGTGCGCGGTGGTCAGCATCCGGAACTATGTATTCCTCTGCACCCGGAATGGCATGGGCGAGAGCATCTGTGTGTTTGCGCCACACCACATCGAATTCACCTGCCATAACGAGGGTGGGAGCACGGATAGTGCCGAGCATGGCCTCGGTGAAATGCGGCTCGGTGCGCCACAGTGTCAGCACCTTGCGCGCCCGCTGCGGCAGGTTGGCTGGTGAGGGCTGGCTGCGCAGCCCAGCCGGGTCGAAATTTGCCCCGATGACGATGAGCTTGCTGACGCGCGTGGGATGGCGCATCGCGAGGTCAAGTCCGACGATGCCGCCATCGCTCCAACCCACGACGTCGGAGCGTTGTACTCCCAATGCATCGAGCAGGTTCACCATGTCGTCGGCCATGACCGCATAGCTCAGCTGCGTGGCGGCGTCTCCCGATCTGCCGTTTCCGCGCAGGTCGGGGGCGATGACGAAATGCGCATCGGCGAGCGCCTCGATCTGGTGGCGCATATCGCTGGCCGAGCCGAGACCGCCGTGCAGCACAAGGACAGGTGGACCGCGACCGAAGGTCTCGTAGTGGAGCAAGATGCAGCCGGCGGCGAGGTAGCGTTCACCATGGGCCTTGCCGGCGACGGCCTTCCAGACGCGGAACCACAGCTCTCCGCCTTGTGCCCAGCTGATTGCGATGGCGGCTGCGCATGCAATCAGGATCACGACTCCGAGAATGCGGCGGGCCAGTTTACCGGTCACCGATGCACCGAACAGGGCGTTAAGCCAGCCGCCTCCCCGACCTCGTCGGGCATCAAAAGCCGGGAAAAGACAAGCACGCGGAAAAAGCGCAGCAAATACGCGCCAAACACGGACACGCTCGCTGCAAAGGGGCCGGCGGCGAATATTCTGTGTCGCACGTATGGATTGTAGGCTTGCGCAGGAAAGCCTCGATATTAGCCATGGGATGGACCCGCGTGGCCAGGGACAGCGCCCCCCTGCAATCTTACCACGTTTGGCTATTCTCCATTTGGGTGGTCCGGCATGTCACGCTCTGGAACTCGCGAAGCAGTGAATCTAGGTTCTCGCGCGCGACGTACTTCACCCTTGCCCGGACGGTGCATCCCATGCGCCAATAGAAAAGTCCTCCAAGCACGTTGACCGGGGAGGTCGAACACATTCGGGAAAATTCGAGAGGATTCGAATGGTCTGTTCGCGCATCACCGTCCGTCTGCTGATTTTGCCTTCAGTTCTCACCGGCATGTCCACATCGTCGTGGGCGCAGCCGCAGGTGGAGCAAAATCAGCATCAGACGCCGGACTACACCGCCGACGTGCCGGTAGCCGCAGCGCCTCCGCCTCCGCCCGCCGCTGGTTTACCTCAGGACAGCTCAAACGTCCCCCGCGCGGCGGATCTAAGTTTCCGTGAGCTCTTAGGGCGATTGAATGGCATGCCCGGCAATCAATACCGGCGGGGATTCACGACCCCCGAAACCACGACGCCGACCGGCGCCGGCGGCGCGAATGCAGGACAATGAAGTTTTGCCGACTCGGTTGAACGAGCGAAGGGTGCAATCCATCTCGCGTTTGCGTCAACAGCATATAAGTCCATGGTGGGTGTCGGAGAACCCAAGATCCTTCATGCGAAGAGCAAGGTTATGACGCCGCGCTCTAAAGTCCGTTCGAGTCTTCGACTAAAATCGAACAGTCGAATTCACCGAGATTATGCTTCACGAATGATTGACGCTCCCCACGGGGTGCGAATGCTCGCGAGTCTTGACCACGACAAGAGCGTTTTGATAAGCGCATCATTAAATCTTGGGTTCCATCGCCCGTGAGTTTCATGACGGAGCCGGTTGACTTTCTCATTGTTGGAGGTGGATCCGCCGGTTGCGTTCTCGCTTCGAGGCTAACCGAAGATTCGGGGACCCGCGTTCTGTTGGTGGAAGCGGGCCGTGATCTTTCGCTGGACGATATGCCGAGGGTGCTCGCGTCGCCATATCCCGGCCGTACGCATTTTCAGGCTGAGTGGCTCTGGCCAATGATCAAGGCGTCGCGCGGCGAGACCGCAACGAACCAGCCGAGCGAACCGTGGCTATACGAGCAGGCCCGCATCCTCGGCGGCGGTTCGTCTATCAATGGGATCTGCGCAAACCGTGGCTCGCCCCATGATTATGATGAGTGGGAGGCTCTGGGCGCTAAAGGATGGGCCTGGTCCGATGTGCTGCCTTACTTCAAAAGACTAGAGACCGATGCCGATTATGATGGACCATTGCATGGGCAGTCGGGGCCGATGCCGATCCAGCGTCACAGTCGTGCCCGCTGGACGGGCTTCACGCGTAACATGGCCGAAATCTTTAGCCAAATGGGTTATCAGCGACAAGACGACCAGAATGGCGTTTGGGTAGACGGAATTTATCCGACCTGCATCAACATCGATCAGCAGGGACGCCGAGCCAGCACTGCTTTGGTCTATCTTTCCCCCGAGGTGCGCCGGCGCACGAACCTGGCAATTCTGACGGAGATATCGCTCAACAAGCTCATCATCGACGGTGTGCGGGTCCAGGGCGGCTGCTTCACCAGCGGTGGCGAGGCCATCACCATTCCCGCGCGTCGGGTCATCATCTGCGCCGGAGCACTCCAGACACCCGTGTTGCTGATGAAGAGTGGTATTGGCCCCGGAGCCCATCTTGCTGAGCGTGGCATAGCGGTGCACGCCGCGCGCCCCGGGGTTGGGGAAAATCTGCAAGAGCACCCGGCCGTCGGTGTGGCTGGGTTTTTGCACCAGGCTGCTCGTCTATCCGACCCCGAGACACATCATCTGCAAGCATTGCTGCGTTATTCCTCCGGGATGGAGGGTACGCCGCCGGGGGACATGCATATTTGCATTCTGTCGCGCGGTGGCTGGCACGCCGTGGGACGTCGGATCGGTGCCCTTGGATGCTGGGTGAACAAGTCGTACTCAAAGGGCAGGGTGCGACTTTCCGATTCAGTGGATCGATCGGCCGACATCGATTTTCGCATGCTCTCTGATCCGCGTGACATGGTACGGCTGAAAGATGCGTTCCGACTCACCGTGCGCACGATGATCGCAGCGCAGCAGATGGGCGCGGTCCACGAGATTTTCCCGACGGGCTACTCCCGGCGGATCCGGGAACTTACCCGTCCAAGCCGATTGAACGCGGTTATGACGGCGCTCGCCGGCCCGTTGATGGACCATAGTCCCCTGGTTCGTCGTCGCATGATGAGTTTCGGCGTGGGGACCCAGCGTTCCCCAACAGATTTGACCAGCGACGACAACTTGTTGGAATCCCACCTGCGACAGCGTGTGGCAGGCAACTGGCACGCGTGCGGCACTTGTCGCATGGGGAATGAAGCGGACCCCATGGCGGTCACCGATTCGGCCGGTCACGTGATCGGAGTCGAAGGACTATCCGTCTGCGATGCTTCATTGATGCCCACTATACCCTGCGCGAACCTCAACATCCCGGTGATCATGATGGCCGAAAAGGCTGCTGCTACCATCCGCAATGAGCGCCTTTAATGTTAGTAGCGCGCCCTACTGGCAGGGGAGGCTCCATGAAAGCAGGACGCAAGAAAGTTGTTATGTTGGCCGGAGGCGGCACCACATACGTTTCGGGCGGAGTTGGCACCTTTATCCGATATCTCACCGATGAATGGGAGAATAAGCCCGACGGGCCTGAGATTCGGATACTCGATACGCGCGGCCAGGGCGGTCTGCTCAGAATGATCATGCACTTCATCAGTGCAACTTGTTATCTGACTTTCTGCGGCCTGGCCGGACGCATCGACGTCCTCCATATTCACATGAGTGCCTATGGCAGCGCCGTACGCAAGAGCGTGCTAAGCGTGCTGGGGACGATGCTAGGGCTTCCGGTGATCGTGCACATGCACGGCTCTAACTTCCATAAGTTCTACAATGGCCTTCCGTCGGTTGCACGGACCGCGCTGCGTTTCAGTCTCAACCGAGCGCACTGCGTCGTCGTGCTGGGCAAGACCTGGCGCGAATTTCTCATCCGTGATCTCGGCATCCTGCCGCATAAGATCACCGTCATCGATAACGGTGTTCCGGCCCCACTCGGTGCCGTCCGCCGCCCGCATTCCGCGGGCGCGGCTGTCCGCATCGTGTTCCTGGGACAGCTCGGTGATCGCAAGGGAGTGCCGGAACTGGTGGCAGCTTTACGGTCGCCGCGTATTGTGGCGAAAGCCTGGACCGCGACCATTGCCGGCGACGGAGCCGTAGAGGAAACAGCCGCCGCCGTCGCAAAAGCAGGGCTACAGGATCGCATCGCCGTGCCGGGATGGGTGGACCGCGAGAGGACGCAGAAACTCCTCTGTGAAGCCGATATTTTTATATTGCCATCTCACTTCGAGGCAATGCCGATCGCCATCCTCGAAGCAATGGCCCACGGTGTTCCGGTCATCGCTACACCTGTAGGCGCCATTCCGGAATTCCTCACCGCCGGGCAAACAGCCCTGCTCGTGCCACCGGGCGATCCCGAGGAATTGGCGAAAGCAATCGAGCGACTGCTTGATCATCCCGAGGAGCGCGAACGGCTCGGTTCGGCCGGCAATCGACTTTTCCGCGAAAGGTTCGACATTCGTGTTGCCGCAGACCGTATTCTGGAACTCTACGACTCTGCGGTGCAACCCTTCCACAGGCCGCAATCCATTGGCGGAACCACGGCGGCCCGGCGTGCCGCCGACTAATGCCTTGCCTGGCCCCATAGCCCATTTGAATGACAATCCGGAATCGGACCGTACAACGGAAGGCGTGCCCGAATGAGTGCTGGAGATGGCGTCCTCACAAGCTCCTTTGCAACGCGCTGGAGAGATCGTGCACTCACCCCAGCGTCCGCCAGTAGAAGCATAGGCCTTGGTCTCTCCGACCCCTATCACCTTGCCTTTCCGCTTGGTTTCGTTGCAGTCCTCCTGCTATTCGCGTTGCCGGCCAGCCTTTTGACGTTTTACGGACTATATTCAGAGACTGCTGCCGATAGCCCACTGACCAAGTTCCATCCGGCCACTTATTTCGCTATCCTCGGCGCGTTATTCGCCCTGTATGGCAGACGCAATGGCGGGGGCGTCACCTGGCTGTTAAAGGAACGGCCGGCCTTGGCGTGGTCATTGATCCTGATCCTCTTTTGCGCAGCCTACTCGATCATCAGTGTCGGCACGAGTGGCGTCGCCGTCTTTGTCGAGACATTTCTTTCAGCCGTCTTCTTGGCCATCGCACTTGGTACCGGGACGCCGCGGCAACGCCGACTGCTCGGCTACACCATACTGGCGTTCTGCGTGTTCAACGTCCTGATGTCTGCATTCGAAGATACCATAGAGACGCATTTTCTGCCGGTGTCCGTCGGACTAACGCAGGATTATGATAAAGGCCTGAATGAATTTCGTGGGCAGGCCCTGTATACCCACCCGCTGACAGGTGCGCTGGTCACCTCACTGGCTTTGTTCATGGTACTTGGGACGCGTCTGTCGGGTTGGCTGAAGGCCCTGCTCTTCGCGGCCTTCATTGTCGGACTTCTGAGTTTCGGTGGCCGTAGCGCCCTGGTGACGACCCTGTTCATGATTACATGTGCTGCCCTGTTCCAGTTGGGGCTGGGCCTCGCGACACGCCATCTGCCCGTCGGCTTCCTGGTCGCCTTTGTCGCCGGCACGCTGTTTCTACCAGTACTGTTCGCCCTGATCACGACAACGACTGATCTTGGGGCGCGAATATTCAGCCACCTGTATCTCGACAACAGTGCCGACGAGCGGATCATCCAGTGGCACGTTCTGCCACTATTGAACCTGCGGCAGGTACTGCTCGGGGTAACCATGGACGGAGTACAACATCTCAAGATGCAGGTCGGCCTCACCGGGGCTGGAGCTGACATCGAAAACCCCTGGCTTCTCCTGTTCCTGAACCTGGGGGCCGTCGGCTTCCCCTTGATCATCGCCGGGATTTTCCTGCTGCTGCTGCAATTAGGACAGCAAGCCAATTCACCACTGGGATGGCTAATCATCACGGCGACCATTCTCATCTGCTCCACCAACAATTCGCTGGGCCGCAAGGCACCTGATTTGATGTTTTTGACCGGGATCATGATATCGCTCAGCGGGTTCAGAGAGGGAGAGGAAGCCGTGACATCCGCGCGTCCTGCTACGGTTTTTCTGGATCCAACAGCAAACCTGGTGCAGGCGTCGTCCGTTCGCCTGCGGTCGTTGACGGCCAAGCCGAGTGGTCAGGAAATAAGGCTGCGTTCGCTGCAGTGAAGACATGGCTGGAAACGTGGGTTCCTCTGTCGCGAAGTCTTCGATCCGGATGAACTCAATCAACCAAAAGGGGCGAGAGGCGATCAATGAGTGTCCTGGACCTGGTAAAAGCGCATACGCCGTGGGCCATCCGGAACGTATCGCGTAGCGTCAAACGGGAGCTGCGGTGGGCACGTAACGCACGACACCCGATCAACAAGGTGTTTGACGAGATATACCAGCAAAACAAATGGGGCGGACAGCGCGGTGAGTTCTACTCGGGGCCTGGTTCCGATAGCGACGCCGCGCGCCTCTATTCCGAAGGAATCAAGACTCTGATCGCTGAACAAGGCATCAGAACCATCGTGGATCTGGGCTGCGGTGATTTCCGGGTGGCGCAGCAGTTCCTGAACACGCAGGTTTCGTACACTGGCGTAGATGTCGTCGAGACGTTGATTCGCGAGAACATGACGCGCTATCCCAATATCAATTTTCTGTGCCTCGACATCGTTCAGGATCACCTGCCGGAAGGAGATCTCTGTTTGATCAGAGAGGTGTTTCAGCATTTGTCCAATTTCGAGATCCTCAAGGTTCTTCCGAAGCTCTCGGCGTACGAATATGTGGTTTATACCGACTATCAGCCCGGTCCGGGGGCGCCCTGTACGCCGAACCGCGACATCACCCATGGTGTTGATACGCGCATCTGGCGGGATTCGGCCTTATTCCTGGACCAGCCACCATTCAACAGGCGGACGCAACAGCTGTTTGAGGCACCGGCCGCGACTGTTTTGCGCCGGCCAGGAGAACGGATTCGCACGTATCGTCTGTGGCCGTGACCATGCGGGGGTCGACGCCGTCGCGTTGCCCGATGTGGCCATGGATGCTCCTGGTTGGCTGCTTCCTTGTTGCGGGGAGGGGGGCTGTGGCTGGCGCTCCGTACGGGTTCTTGCCTTCGGGGTATCTCAGCACCAGCGCAAGCCAAATCGTTGATGCCAAGGGTCAGCCGGTCCGTATCGCCTCCATCGGTTGGCCTGGCGGAGACGATGACGGGTTCGTCCCGATCGGCTTGAATGACGTCAATTATCGGCACACAATCGACGACATCAAGACGTTGGGATTCAATACCATCCGGCTGCCCTGGTGCGATCTTTGGGTGGGATCACATGCTTCCGCCATGCCCATGAAAACCGCGCGGTATATTGCTGTTGGGGAACGGTCGAATCCAGAGTTGCAGGGCCTGACTGCGCTTCAGGTTACCGACCGGATCATCGAATATGCCGGCCATATCGGACTGAAGGTCATTCTCGACCATCATAACAACGAATGCCAAGGTGGCCAGCAGTCCAACGGACTCTGGTTCGACACGAACATATCGGTATCCGAATTCGAGCATGACTGGCTGGATCTGGCCAGGCGTTATAAAGACAATGGCACGGTCATTGGCTTCGACCTCGACAACGAGCCACTGCAAACGGCGAACTGGGGCGAGGGTGGGCCCAGGGATTGGCACGCAGAAGCAGAAAAGCTTGGGCGCGAGCTACAGGCCATCAATCCCGGGCCACTGATCATCGTGGAGGGCATACAGGTCACGTCTCCACAACCGAACATGCCCCACCCGGCTCCTGAGGGAAACCTGGAACAAGTCCGTAATATTCCGGTTGTCGTAAGCATAGCCAACAAGGTCGTCTATTCAGTACATGAATATCCGCCATCCACCTACGACTACATCATCAATCGGGATCCCGCGACGCTGGTTCCTCACATGAATCGGACGTGGGGCTACCTCGTGACTGATGGCATAGCACCGGTGTGGATTGGTGAAATGGGGTCGTCGCTGGAGGGGCGGAGTGCAGGTGAGCGAGTGTGGGCGGAGACGATGTTCGACTATATGAACGGGAAGTTATCGGCCAAGGGTGGTCCGCAACTGACCGGTAACCAGCAGGGCGTAAGCGGCAGTTGGTGGTTCTGGGGCCACATGGATGACTGGACGCCAAACGGCATCTTGGCCAACTGGAATGGAACCCCGCGCAATGCACAGTACACCCTGGTCAAACAGATGCTGATGCGGCCGCCCGCCAGCGCAGCGGTGCAGACGCGCTACTAGGTCAGAGCGGACGCTCCCCGTTATGCTCGTTCGCGACAGAGCAATACCATGCCGCCGACGCTGCGACACCCACCGTGCGCCTTGTGCGCCGGATGCCTAGAAGTGAGTCTGCCTTCCGGCCGTCCAGCCGCATGGCCTGACGCCATAGCGGGAGAAGTGAGGGGGTAATCGGTTCCGGCAAGGCGCCAGGCTGCAGCCCAAACCGCCGTCCCAGGATTTTAGCGGATTGTAGTGGCGGTGCTAAAATCCGGCTCTCCACGGTAAGGCGAAGCGATGAGACCGATCGCACCGCGGCCCCTATGGCGCGACCAAGATCCAGAAAGTAGTCGTTCCACGTTGCCTCTTCGCCATCACAGACATTGATCACCTGCCCCCTGGCACCCTCGACTGTTAGGCATGCCAGCACCGCGGCCGCGAGATCATCACTGAACGCCAGATTGCATTGGCCACAGGCTGCCGCACCCATCTGCCCGATGCGGCCCTGCTGCAGCCAACGTGCGATGCGGCCGACCCATTGCTCACCACCGGGGCCATAGACGCATCCAGGCCGTAACAGCACGGCATCGCCCCCGGCGGATACGAAGTCATGGACGATCTGCTCGCATTCCGCCTTCGCACGACCATACGTTCTCGTTGGCCGCATCGGCGTCGTCTCATCCACGATCCCCCGCGACGGCGCGCCGTACACATCCATGCTGCTAATGTGCACGACCCGTCTTGGTCCCCCGCGCAAAGCGACCCGGCACAGGCTACGTGTCGCAGCGAGCAGCGTTGACTCACTCCCCATGACGCAGTTGACGGCAAATGTCGCATCCGCCAGCGTTTCCGCCAAGGCAGTTTCATTGGTGGCGTCGCAAAGCCGCATTTCCACGCCGAGTCCCGCAAGCTCACTGCTCGGGCGACGCATACAGGCAATAGGGCGTTTGTTCGGCGCCTCGGCGAGCGCCCGGACAATTGCTGCTCCTACAAAGCCGCTCGCCCCGATTACCGCAACGCTGACGGGATCGTTGCCTCGCGAGGAAGTTTTAGCCATGGCGATATCCGATGATGTCGATGCGACTAGGACGCAATCCGCAAGCGCATCAAATACCAGGCGAACACAACACCGCCGAGCAGATAACGGCGCCAGAGTCGCTTTGGCTCCTGAAGCAGGCGAAATAGCCATTCGCCTCGGGCTCGGCGCAGCCATAAGGGCGCACGTTCAAAGCGTCCGGCCAACATGTCGGCAATCGCCCCACCGTTCACAATGGCCGCTGGTGTGACAATTGACGACGCTATCATGCTGGAGACGGTTTCCTGCTTTGGGCTTCCCATGGCGAGGATGATCAGGTCGGGCCGTGTGCGGCATACTTCTGCGACGTATTCCGGTCCAGGTCTAAATCCGTCCATCCTCGCGACGATCTCACACCCTGACTCGGCAAGTATCGCAGCGGCTTTGCTGAGCCAGGGTTCTTCCGTACCGAATAGCGCCGTGCGTCTACCCGCGAAGGCGAGAGCTATACGTGGGATAACATCCGTACCGCACATGTTACGGCCCGGGGAGCGCCCAAGGGCCGCAAGGCACAACTCAACCCCGATGCCATCCCGCAGGAGAATGTCGCTGTCCAGCAAGCGACGCGCAAAATGAGATGAGCGCAGAGCCAGGATCAACGTGTGCTGATTGACGAAACAGGCACTGATCGGTTTCTGCGTGTTTGCCATGCGCGCGATGAGGCGCGTCTCATCGGCTTCGGTAGCCATAACAGTGATCTTCGTAAGCACCGCGGTCGCTAATGCAACACCATCGGGCTGTCGCGCTGTCATCGTCGTAGATTGCATCTTCACCCCAGCCTCCGTTGGGACGCAAACATGCCAAGTCTTTCGACGTCCGCTGTCTCCGATGACTTACGGTGCATGAGCCAAAGGCTGCGCAGTCTGCCAAGGTCGAATATGATCGTCATCATGCCGTACATCGCTGCGCCGGTTGCAATCAATTCTATCAGACCGAGACTGTTATTTGGGAACCGGATCACCAGGAGTAAACCGAACATTGCGAGTGAAGCGAGGGATATTCTTGTAACTTCCCGGATAGGGAAGGGCAGCGGGAATTGACGCTGGCTCTGGATGATGCTGATGCCAAGAGCAACAACGTAAGCCAAGAGCTTGGCCCAGACCGTGCCGATTATACCCATCCAGGGAAGCAGCGCAGCATTCGCGACGATATTGACCAGGACGGCAGGAACAGAGGCTACCAACAGACTCCAGGTCTTCCCCGTCAAGTGCTGCGAATGCGCA
>Ga0335074_10001804_pt1 | contig 28995 bp, 27 predicted proteins | sample Lox_Sample_23_FD_206715 | JGI IMG/M metagenome (GOLD analysis project Ga0335074, IMG submission 206715) | Soil microbial communities from Loxahatchee National Wildlife Refuge, Florida, United States - Lox_Sample_2.3 | ecosystem: Environmental > Terrestrial > Soil > Wetlands | place: USA... | reverse complement strand
GAGGATCTGCCTGAGGCCGCCCGTTAGCCCGGCACGGTTCCCACGACACGGTCACCGCAACGGCTCACACCGCGGACGGATGCGTGCGAATCGACTCGTCACACCTCAGTTGCTGGACTGCCTGCTCAATGGTCATCCGCTGTTGGCTGAGCTCGGCAGCGCGCTCGGCGTGGGCGGGACAGAACCAGTCCGCGCCTGGCCATGGACCACCTTCGTTCTCGTCGACGCGGGGCGTGAAATCAGCGAACTCGACGACGCGGAAAGGCAAACCGACCGCGAACCGGCCGTCGGCGTCACAGACGGCACAGCGCGGCGCTCTCACGACCTGATCCTGCCCTGGCGGCGACGCGTGGTCACCCCTCGCCGTATGTGACGGCAATCGTCGTGTCCTGCGACGGCGTCGCGGTGCATTGGACCGAGTAGGCCGGCAGCTGCGCGTTGTAGGTGCAGCCGCTGACCGAGTCGACCTCATGCGCAGTGCCGTTCGCGTCCTGCGCGGCGATGTCAAACTGGATCGGCACGTTCGAGCGCTCCTGGGCCGGGCCGCACTCGGTCGCGGTCGGGCCGCAGTCGATCCCGTAGTCGCCCTGGGTCGTGACGCTGCCGTCCGCCATCGGGCTGGCGTCGATCGTCAGCTCGTAGGTCGCCACGCCGAAGTTGCCCGTGATCTCGGTGTCGGCGTCGGCGGTAAAGCTGCACGACGCCTCCTGCGTCTCGCACACGGTACTCGACCAGCCCGCGAAGTAGCTCGTGTCGTCCCAGGTGGCGACGACGCTGACGGAGGTGCCGGCCTTCACCTCCACCGTCTGCGTCGCGCTGGGCGTGCCGACGCCGACCGAGGTCGTGCCGCCGGCGGGGCCGGTGTAGGTGATGGTGACCCTTCCGATTCCGTAGCCGAGGTTGCGACCGTCCGGGGTGATGACCGTCGGCGCCGAGGTAGCGATCGTGATCGTGTCGGTGCCCTGGGCGGTTGTGCTCGTCGTCGTCTTGGTTGTCGTGGTCGTGGTCGAGGATGTGCTCGGGCTGGTGGTCGTGCCCGTGGTTGTCGTCGCCTTTGAGCAGTCGTCCTCGAACGGGAGCGCCTCACGCTCGCGCCGACCGATGAGCCCCGGCGAGGTTTTGCGTTCGCTCCTGGAGATGTAGGCGCGGATCAGCTGCGCCGCCTTGCGATCCTGGCCGGCGTTGACGGCGGCCAGGATGCCGGAGCCGATCAGCCCGGGCTTGTGCAGCTTGCCCTTGCTCCTGTACGGCGTGCGCCCGACCCCGGCGTTGTAGACGAAGTTGACCAGCGCATCGAACTGCGCCTGGGTGAGCGGAGCGGTGACGAGTCGGTTGACGGCCTTCACCCGGCTCTGGGCGTCGTCGTAGAGGAGTTGGTCGGCTCGCGCGTTGGTGATCGTCCAGTCGCGCCGCTCCGTCGCGGTGCACCGGTGGCGCGCGATCAGATGCCCGTGACCTACCGTGCAGTAGCCCTTGGAGTCGTTGTAGGGCACCCACCGCTTGGCGCGCGTGCCGTCCGGCAGGGTGACCGTGCGGTAGTAACGGAACCCGCCCTCGTCGTTCACGAGCTGCTTCAGGCCAGCCGCGCTCAGCTGCTTGGGCCCCGGCGTCTGGTCACATGCAGCTAAGGCCACGACTCCTCCGGCGACCAGCAGGGCCAGGACAGGTCCGAGGGCTCCGGCGCCCATCGCGACGCAACCCAAGAGCAGCCGCCGCGCCCAGCCTCTGTCCTGAGAGTCCACGCTCACGGCTAGCCTATGATCGCACCGATCCGATCTGGACGCCGTGGACGTATGGCGACCACGTGCTACGCGACTCCGCTACCCGCCCGCACGAGAACCAAGGCTGGCCAGCGCCATGCGCAGCGGCGGCGAGCGGCTCCCTCGGTGCACACGCGCCCACAGGCTCTTCGGAGCCCCCATCACCGATCGATCTCCGACCAGCGCCCATGGTGCCGGAAGCATACGCCTCCTCTGCTGCCTGCGGGGCGCTGAGGACGGGGATTTCGTTGGTTGAGTCTTCCATAGCAAAAACCGTGCGCTGAAGTCGCACGCCAGCATTGCCACCGACGCTCAACCGCACCGTCAGGAAACCTGGAAGCTGTCCAAGGATCCGCAGTTCTCGTCATGGATCAATCTCGTCGAGCGCTGGTTCTCCGAGCTGACCACCAAGCTCCTCAAACGCGGGGCACACGCATCCGTCCGCCAGCTCAACGCCGACATCCGCCAATGGATCGAATCCTGGAACGAGAACCCGCGCCCGTACGTGTGGACGAAGACCGCCGATCAAAGCCTCGACAGCATCAAACGCTACTGCGAACGAATCAACCGCTCAGCACACTAGAGACGCCTGGCGATGGCGCGGCCGGCCGTGCGCCCGGAGAAGAGACAGCCGCCCAGGAACGTGCCCTCGAGCGCGTTGTAGCCGTGCATGCCGCCTCCTCCGAAGCCGGCGACCTCGCCGGCGGCGTAGAGGCCGGGGAAGGACTCGCCGTCGGCGGTCAGGACGCCTGCGTCGAGGTCGGTGTGCAGCCCGCCGAGCGTCTTGCGCGTCAGGATGTTGAGCTTCACGCCGATCAGGGGGCCGGCGTCGGGATCGAGAATCCGATGGGGCGGAGCAACCCGGCTGATCCGATCCGGCAGGTAGCGCCGGGCGGCGCGGATGGCCATCACCTGGAAGTCCTTGCAGTACGGGTTCGCCACCTGCCGGTCGCGCGCGACGATCTGGCTTTCGATCTTCTCGAAGTCGAGTAGCGGCTCGTCGGTGAGCCGGTTCATCCCGGCGACGAGATCACGCAGGTCCCGCTCGACGACGAAGTCGGGACCATGGTCCATGAATTTCTGGATCGGGTCGGGCACATTCGGCAACACCCGCTGGCGCAGCGTGTCGGGAACGCTTCTGCCCGTGATGTCGGGATTCTGTTCGGAGCCGGACAGGGCGAACTCCCGGGAGATGATGCGGCGGTTGAGGATGAACCACGTGTAGTCGTACCCGCTGTTGCCGATGTAGGCCAGTGTTCCCAGCGTGTCGAAGCCGGGGTAGAGCGGAGCCGGGAGCCGCTGGCCGAGCGCGTCGAACCACATCGAGGATGGCGCCGGCAGGATGCGGATGCCGTGCCGGCTCCAGATCGGGTTCCAGTTGCGGATCCCCTCTACGTAGTGCCACATGCGATCGCGGCCGATCCAGCCGGCCCCGGCCCGCGCGGCGATCCCCAGCATCCGGCCGTCGACGTGGGCGGGGACGCCGGAGATCATGTTCTTGGGCGGCGGCCCCAGACGCGCGGGCCAGTTCTCGCGCACCATCTCGAAGTTGTGGCCGATCCCGCCGCTGGAGATGAGCACAGCGCCCGCCCGAGCGGTGAAGTCGCCGACCAATTCGCGCGATGAGTCCTGACCGCGGGAGATACTGCTCGGCTCCAGCACCGAGCCGCTGACCCCGGCCAGCTGTCCCCCCTCGACGATCAGGTCGTCCACCCGGTGACGGAAGGCGAACTGGACGAGGCCTCGTTCCTGCGCCGCCCGGACGCGTCGCTCGAACGGAGCCACCACGCCCGGACCGGTTCCCCAGGTCAGGTGGAAGCGGGGCACGGAGTTGCCGTGGAGGGTCGCATCGCCGCTGCCGCGCTCGGCCCAGCCGGGGCTCGGCATCAGTCGCACACCCATTCCATGCAGCCACTCCCGCTTCTCGGTCGCGGCGAACTCGACGTAGGCTCGGGCGAAACGACGTGGCCACTCATCCTCAGGCCGATCGAAGCCGGCGCTGCCCAGCCAGTCCGCCCAGGCGAGCTCGAAGGAATCGGAGATCCGGGCCCGGCGCTGCTCCGGCGAATCGACCAGGAACAGGCCCCCCAGCGACCAGAACGCCTGTCCCCCCAGCGACACCTCGGGTTCCTGGTCGAGCAACAGGACCCGCTTGCCGGCGTCGGTCAGCTCAGCCGTGGCCACCAGGCCGGCAAGGCCCCCGCCGACGACGATCACATCGGCCCTCAGGGGCTGGTCCGCGGTCGACACGGCGGGAAGTCTCTCACGCTAGGGTCTCCAGAGCATGTGCCGTCTGTTTGGAATGACCGGAGGCAGTGAGCCGGTGAAGGCCACCTTCTGGCTCCTCGACGCGCCCGATTCGCTGGCCGAGCAGAGTCGCCGTGACCCCGACGGGACCGGGGTCGGCTACTTCGATCCCGACGGCCGTCCCGTCGTCGACAAACAGCCGATCGCCGCGTTCGAAGACAAGGCCTTCGCCCAAGAGGCGAAGGAGATCAGCTCCCGAACATTCGTGGCCCACGTCCGGTTTGCCACCAACGGGGCGGTGGCACCGGAGAACACCCATCCCTTCGAACAGGACGGGCGCCTGTTCGCGCACAACGGCGTCATCGGCGAGGTCGACCGTCTGGAGCAGCAGCTGGGGGACAGCCGTTCGCTGGTGCGGGGTGAAACCGATTCCGAGCGCTTCTTCGCGCTGATCTCCCATCACCTCGAGGCGGGCGGCGACGTGGGAACCGCAATCACCGCCGCGGCCGCGTGGATCGCCGCCAACCTGCCCGTGTTCGCACTTAACTGCATCCTGATCACTGCGACCGACCTGTGGGCCCTGCGCTACCCCGACACCCACGAGCTGCACGTACTCGAGCGGGCTGCGGGTGGACCGAGCGGCGCCGAGCACCTCGAGCACCGCGGCACGCCCGGGGAGGTGCGCGTGCACTCTGAGCACCTGTCCCGTCTTCCCTCGGTCGTCGTGGCCAGCGAGCCGATGGACGACGACCCCGGCTGGCGGGCGCTCGGGCCCGGCGAGCTCCTGCACGTCGACGCCGACCTGAAGGTGGACAGCGAGCTGGCGCTACCCGAGCCCCCGGCGCACCCGCTGACGCTGGCCGACCTCGATCCCCGGGCCGCCGCCTCGCAGAAGAAGCAGTGACGACGGCTCAGTCGCCTGGAGCCTCGGGCGCGGTGTCGCCTGGGGCGTCCGGCGCGGTGTCGCCTGGGGCGTCCGGCGCGGTGTCGCCTGGGGCGTCCGGCGCGGTGTCGCCTGGGGCGTCCGGCGCGGTGTCGGCCGGGGCGTCGGGCGCGAATCCGAGCTGGTCGCCGACTTCGACACCGCGCTTCTCGATCTCGCCGGCGGCCAGCTCGAGGACGCTGCGCGCGCCGCGACACGACCGGGCGCGCCATTTCGGGATCCGCTCGCAGAGCTTGAGGACACGCATCTCCCGGTCCAGGAACACGGCGTCGAACTCGAAGCGCATGAATGCGCTGTGGATCGACGGCGACGGGGTGAGCAACATGCCCTCGCCGGCGGGCAGCTCGTTGCGGCCGAGGAGGCCGCGGAACCGGGTCCACGGGTTATCAGCCAACTCGGCGCGGTCGCAGACGACGTTGCCGCGGGTCCGGCTGACGATCACGGCGGTGCGGTAGCTGCTCATCCCGTGGCTTCCTCTTCGGGTGCGGCATCCGGAGACTCTTGGTAGCGCGGGATCCGCACGGAGATCACGGTCGGACCACCCGGTCGGCTCTCGATGTTCGTGTAGCCGCCCAGCATCTGCACGCGCTCGTGCATACCCACCAGGCCGAGGTGGCCATCCCGCGCGGCTCGGATCAGCTCCTTCTCGGGATCGAAGCCCTGCCCGTCATCGCAGATCGTCGCCTCCAGCGTGCCCTGCTCGGCGCTCACCCCGATGGTGACGCCGCCCGCGTCGGTGTGCTCACGAATGTTGTTGAGCGCCTCGGTTATCAGTGCCAGCAGCGTGATCTGCTGAGAGTCGGTGAGCGAATCGAAGTCGCCCTTCAGGTCGGTCTGGGGCAGGATGCTGGTGCGCTCGGCGAAGGCCTGAGTGAGCTGCTCGAGCGCGCGCGGGAAGGAGCGCTCCTGCAGGAAGGGCGACTCGAGCAGCGCCGAGATCCGGCGCAGGTCCCCATCGAGGGCGACCAGCCGGGCCTGGAGATCCTCGACGCGGCCGACCAGCCGCGACTGAAGCGGGTTTCCCTCCAGCACCTTCTCCAGCTGTCCTTGGAACATGCGCAGGTCCTCGGCCAGCAGGATGACGTCCTGCTGGGGCCCGTCGTGCAGGTCGAAGCGCAGGCGCGACAGCTGGCGGATCGCCACCTCGGGCTGAGAGCCCGGATCCCCTCCGGCGGCTCCGGTGCCGAGCGCCTGAGCCCCCAGCTCCAGGAGCATCTGCTGCTGGGGGCGGCGAAGCCCGCTTCCAAAGGCCACCAGCGCCTCGGTGCGGCCCGGTACTCGGATGCCGAAGGTGTCCTCGCCGCGGTAGAGCTCGGCGGCGCCGCCCGCCAGCAACTCGGTGGCCGCCGGGCGCGTCAACGACTCGGTGCCGGGGTCGCCCACGACGATGCGGCAGCGCAATTCATCGCCCTCGTCCAGATACCAGAGCGAGACGCCCTTGGCTCGCACGAGGTTGAGCAAGACGGGGAGGATCCGATCAGCCATCGTGCCGCCACCGAGCCTACCGGGTTTGTCGGGCCGGACTCGCCTGAGTTCTAAGGTGAGAGCCGATGGCCACTCCATATACCAAGATCCGCCACGACGCCGGCGAGGACGTCGTCGCCGTGGAGGAGCCGCTTGAGATCCGGGTCGACGGTGAGCCGCTGGCCGTGACCATGCGCACGCCGGGGAACGACGAGGAGCTGGCGCTGGGGTTCCTCTACACGGAGGGCCTCATCGCCGAGCCTCGGCGGGCCGGACCAACCGCGGATTTCGCCGGCAACGTCGTCGAGGTGCAGGGGCCGCTGCGGCGTGACCCCGGCCGGCGCCGCTTCTACACGACCTCATCATGCGGCGTGTGTGGCAAGGGCGCGCTGGAGGAGGTGGCCGTCGATAGCCCGCCCGTCACCCCCGGCCCAGTCGTGGCCCGCCAGCTCCTGGCCGATCTGCCCTCCCATCTGGAGCAACCCGGCCACCAGCGCACGGGCGGCCTGCACGCCACGGGACTGTTCGACGCCTCCGGGCTAGCCCTGCTCGCCCGGGAGGATGTCGGCCGCCACAACGCGATGGACAAGGTCGTGGGGCGGGCGCTGCTCGATGGGCTGCTGCCGCTGCACGACCACCTGCTGTGCGTGAGTGGACGGCTGTCGTTCGAGCTCGTCCAGAAGGCGGCGGTCGCGGGCGCGCCGATCCTCGTGGGCGTGGGGGCTCCCAGCTCCCTGGCCGTGGCGCTGGCCGAGGACCGGGGCATGACGCTATGCGGCTTTGCCCGCGGCACGCGAGTCAACGTTTACACCCATCCGGAACGGGTTGAGAATTGACACGCGCCGCGGGCGGGCTGCGGATGAAGTGCCGCCCCCAACCGGCCTTTCATCCACGGCACGAGTGGGAGCCGCGGGCGCAGTCGCAGGCCTACGGACGGGCGGCGACGACCAGGGCCTCGATCTCCTCCTCGCTCGTCCAGGCGCCCACGGACGCTCGGACGAGGGAGCCGGTCGGGATGCTGCGCACGACGAAGCCGGCCGCGGCGAGCCGCTCCACGTCGCCGGCGGGATCGTCCACCGCCCACGAGACGAGGGTTGAGCGGCCGCGCGGCGAGATGGTCAGCCCTCGCTCGGCCAGCCGGTCGGCGAGCCGGGCCGCCAGGGTCGCCGCCCGCTCATGCACCCAATCCCAGCCGGCGGCTGTGAACACCTCGAGCGAAGCCAGGCACCAGGCGCTGCGCAAGGCGGAGGGAAAGCCGAGGTCGAGGCGGGGGACTCCCTCGGCCAGACCGGATTCCAGGATCCGGTCGTGGTCGCTGAGGGTGGCGTAGCCCGGCCACGGCGGCTCGAGCTCGTCGAGGCGGTCCGGCCGCACGTAGAGGCAGCCGCTCCCCTCCGGTCCGCACAGCCACTTCTGACCCGAGGCGGCGTAGAAGTCAGCGCCCAGGGCCCGCACGTCGACCGGGATGACGCCGAGCCCCTGGGCGCCGTCGAGCAGAAACGGCACGCCGCTGGCCCGCAACGCCGCCACATCGGCGACCGCGCCGCTGACCCAGGAAACGTGCGAGCAGGCGACGAGCCGCGTGTTCGGTCCAACCTCCCCTGCGAGCTCGGCGAAGGGCACGACCTTGATGCTGACGCCGCGACGCACCCGGGCCAGGCGCAGCGGCGCGAGCAGGCCGGGATGCTCCTGGTCGCTGGTCAGGATCTCGTCGCCTCTGGAGAAAGGCAATCCGGAGATCACGGTGTTGCATCCGTCGCTGGTAGAGCCGGTGAGCGCGACCTGCTCGGGCTCGGCACCCAGCAGCGCCGCGTAGCCGGCCCGCACGTCGGCGGCCAACTGCTTGACCTCCTCGAAGTAGGTCGGCCCTACGCGGCCATAGGCGGTGTCGCGATCGAGCCGGAGATGGACGGTGTCCGCCGCGGCCCCGGGCACCGGGCCCTCGGTCCCGGCGTTCAGGTAGGCGCAGCGCTCGAGGACCGGGAACTGGCGACGGAAGGCGGCGGGATCGGTCATGGCGCGGTCGGGCCGACAGGGAGCTTCAGCTTGCGGCAGTCGGCGGCGATCAGCTGGCCGGCGCGGCCGCTGTAGCCGCCCGACGTTCCCACCGAGTCGCAGACCGCGCGGGCCTGGGCGCCGCAGGAGGTGAGCGTCTGGACGCCGAGCGAGGAGGCGAAGCTCACATTCAGACAGCCGCGAGCCGGCTTGGCCGCAGTCGCGACCAGCGCGACGACTACCACGACGACGAGAGCCCCGCACAGTCCGGAGACGATGGCAACGATCCTCCGCTCACGCGGCGCAAGGCGGCGGCGCGAAGCCACCGCGCGACCGTGCCCGGGAGGAAGGATCAGCATGGCCTCCCACAGGATCGCACGGCCCGGCGGCTCACATCTCCTGGAGCTCGCGCTTGAGCACCTTTCCCGTCGGGTTGCGGGGGAGCTCGTCGAGGAAGACGACCTCGCGCGGGACCTTGTAGCGGGCCAGGTTCTCCTTCACGTAATCCTGGATCTCGTCCTCGCTCAGCTCCCGGCCCGGCTTGCGGACGACGAACGCCTTGAGCCGCTGACCGAAGTGATCGTCGTCGACGCCGATGGCCGCCGCCTCCGCGATCGCCTCGTGCCCGGTCAGCAGGTTCTCGACCTCCGCGGGAAACACGTTCTCTCCCCCGGACACGATCATCTCGTCGTCGCGCCCCTCGATGAACAGACGGCCGTGCTCGTCGAAGTGCCCGACGTCGCCGGAGGACATCAGACCGCCCACACGTTCCTTGTCGCCGCCCCCTGTGTAGCCCTCGAACTGGATCGAGCTGCCGACGAACACGCGTCCCGTCTCGCCCTGGTCGACCTCGTTTCCGTCGTCGTCGAGGATCTTGACGACCGATCCGTGCACGACGCGGCCGACGCTGGAGGGATCGGCCTCGAGATCCTCCGGCGTGGCGATCGTCGCGTAGGCGACTTCGGTCGACCCGTAGAGGTTGTAGATCACCGGTCCGAACTTCTCGATCGCGCGCTGGGCGAGCTCGGCCCCGAGCTGGGAGCCGCTGACGAAGATGATCTTCAGGTCCGGGAACTCGCGTCCGGCCCAATCCTCGTCGTCGAGGTTCAGCATGCGCTGGAGCATGACCGGCACGACGATCATCGCCGTGGCGTGGTGCTCCTCGAGGCTGTCCAGCGTGCCCTTGGGATCGAACTTCCGATGCAGCACGAGCGTTGACCCGAGCGCCACCCCCAGGACGGCGTGGCTGAACCCGAGCGCGTGGAACATCGGCACCGCCAGCTCGGTCACCTCGCCGGCGCGGAAGGGGACCTTGTCGAGCAGGCCGCCGATCGGGGCCAGCGACCAGGGCACGTCTCGTCCAGCGCCCTTGGGGCTGCCGGTCGTGCCGCTGGTCAGGATCACGACCTTCGGTCCCTTGCTCGGCTTGCCGGGCGCCTTGTCCGGCGCGGAGGCGATCAGCGACGCGATCGTGTCGTCAGCGTCCTTGCCGTCGTCGGTCCACGACCGCCAGCGACCGTGCTTGGGCGAGACGTCCCCGAGCATCTCCCGGAACTCGTCGTCGTAGACGAGCAGATCGACGCCCTCGCGTTCGGCCACTTCGGCGACCTGCTTTCCCGAGAAGGAGGTGTTGAGCAGAACGATCCGAGCGCCACACTTGGCCGCCGCGAAGAAGGCCTCCAGGAAGCCGCGATGGTTGCGCGCGAGGATGGCGACCCCGTCCCCCGCCTCCAGCCCCTGCTCGCCCCAGGCCGTGGCCAGCGAATTCACGCGCTCGTCGAGCTGGCGGTAGGTGAGCTCACCCAGCTCGTCGATCACCGCCGTGTGATCGCCGTGACGGATAGCGCCGACCGAGAGAGCGCCGCCGAGCATGCCGTAACGCTCGAAGGCGATCAGCATCCGGGCCACACGGTGGGGCAGCTCGGGTCCCACGAGGCCGCTGCGGACGCACAGCGCCACGTAATACGCCTCATCGCCGAAGCGCTCCACCCAACGGTTCGCCCCGGACAGGATCGCCCGGGGATCGAGCTGTACCACCACCTACCTCCGATCACGCTGCAAGGCGCCTGACACTACCCTCCCGCGCCTGGCTCTACCCATGCGTCGCTAACCCTCGGCCGAGATCGGCCGATAAACCGGGCATGGCGAACGTCGCGATCCGGGGGGATCAGCTCGACGCCGTGCTGGTCGCCTACGTCGAGTGGCACAGGCACGAGGATGCGGTGCGGATGGCCTACCGCGCCTGGGAGCACGCGGCGCGCTACGAGCGCAGGCGCCGCTACGCCGCCTACCTCGAAGAGCTCGACCGCGAACAGCGAGCCTGCGAGCTCTACGCGATCGCCTTGAGCCGCGGGCTGCCCGCGCCGATGAGCCACCGCGCGGCGGCCTGACGGCCGGTCTGTCCTGTCAGCGGATCACGCCGGTGGTCTCGACGCCGGCGCTGTCGACGACCACGCAGAACGTCGTTGTGCACGAGATCGCGTTGGTCTGGCTCGCTGACTTGGGACGGATCGCCGCGGGACCCGACCACGTGCCCTGCGCGGGCGCGGTGGTCGTGTAGGCGTTGTCAGCGCCGTCGAGCGCGACGCACAGCGCCGTCCCGGCGCAACCCACGGCGTCGAGGACTCCCTCTCCCGGCGGAGGCGGGGTCGGCACCACGCTGGCCGTCTTCCAGGTGGCGGCCGAGCCGCGCGGGTCGGTCGAGGTCATGGCGAATCCGCTCGAGGTGTTGCCATAGCCCACGCTCACGCACAGCGACGACGAGGAGCAGTCGATCGAGGACAAGACGCCAAAGCCAATCGGCCCGCCCGTCGCGTGCCAAGCGGTGCTGCCCCCGGCGGGATTGGTCGCGTAGAAGTGCTGGGTCCCTGCGGCCACGCACAGCGTCGTCGACGGGCAGCTGACGCTGGTCAAGACGCCGCTCAGCGCCGAGAGCTTCCAGTCCTTGGCCCCGCCCGTCGGGTCGGTGGAGACGAGCACGTTGCCGGTGGCCGCGTTGTCCACGGCGACGCAAAGCGACGCGCTCGGGCAGGAGACGCCGGCCAGTCCGGCGTAGCCGCCGCCCGCGGCGGCCGTCGCATCGATGCGGACCGGCTTGCTCCAGACGGGCTTGGCCGCCGTGGGGTCGATTGAGGTCACGACGTTCCCGACCGAATCGACGGCCACGCAGAGGGCGGTCGTCGGGCAGGAGACGCCCGTGAGATCACCGTAGGAGTCGATCCTCACCGGCGAGGTCCAGCTACCCCCGTTCGGCTTGGTCGTCCTCATCACGTAACCCGAGGCATCGACGGCCACGCACAACGCGCTGGACGGGCAGGACACGGCCCCGAGTCCGCCGTACTTGGAGGCCTCGATCCGGATCGCCTTGTTCCAGTGGATGCTGGTGGCCGACGCCGCGGCCGGAACCGCGAGAGCCGCGAGCACGGCGGCCGAGAAGGCCAGAAGACGGACATTTCGGCTCATCTGCAAGACAGTTCTACCAGCCGACCCGACGGAATCGATCACGCCGAGCTGAAACCCGCCTGCACGCCCGAGGTTGCGGACCGGCGCTCGGGAATGCCGAATCCATACAGAGCGGCGAGCGAGTTGGTCGAGTCGACGAGCTCGTCGATCGAGTCGTGCAGGATCTCTGGCAACCTCCGAGCAGCGTTGCGAAACAGAGTCCGCAGCGGTGGAAGCGGCGGCTTGCCATCGCCGGCGGGCGCGTTCTCGAGCAGGTCCAGCGTCCGATCGAACCCGGCAGCGAGCGGCGACAGCTCCGGCAACGGCGCCTGCTCCGGCAAACCCGATCCGTCGAGGCGGAGCGCGTGAATGGCCAGGCGCTGGCGGCGCAGCCCGGCCAACCGGGCGGTGGCAGCGTGAGGATCGAGTCCACGCCGGACGGGTTCATCGTGCATCAGCGTGATGGCCGCGTCGGCGTCGGCCCAGGCCACGCGCGCCGCGCGCGAGAGCGGCCGCAGGCTCTCGTCGATCGGCCGTCCCTGCACCAGGGCGCCAAGCACGGCGGACAGGTAACGGTGCTGGGCGGCCACGACGGCCGAGAGGCGGCCATCGACCGACATCGCCGACCACGTCGGCCACAGGCCATAGGCGATCAGACCGATGGTGCCGCCGATCAGCGTGTCGATGCCGCGGTCAAGAGCGATCGCGGCCGAGTCGGGGGCGATCGCGTGCAGCAGAAAGACGATCACCGCGGTCAGTGCCGCCACGCCGGCGGTGAAGCTCGCCGGAAACACCGCGTAGGTGAGCCAGGCCAGGAGGCCGAGGATCACCACGATCCCCCACCCGCTCGGACGCAGGGCCACGGCGATCAGCGTGGCGACCACGACCCCGCCGGTCGTGCCCAGCATCCGCTCGGCGCCCCGGGTGAAAGTGGCGCTGAAGTCGGGCCGCAGCACCGTCGCGGCGGCCACCACCGCCCAGTAGCCGCGGGGCAGGGCGACGCGCTGGGTGAGCAGCTCGGTTCCCGCCACGACCACGGCCAGGCGCACCGCATGACGCCCGGCGGGAGAGCCCAGCGATGCGCTCGCCCGCATCCGGCGCAGATCGTCGGTGAGGCTCTCACGCATCCGCCGGCCGCCGCGAGTCGGATGGGGCGTCCGACGATCCGGCGGACCGGAGAGCCGCCGGGCGAGACGGCAGGCGGCCCCCAGCTGGCCACCGAGCGCGGCCAGCCTCGCCTCGAGACGAGGGTCGAGCTCGCCCCCAGCGCTCCCGATGCCGACCAGGTCCGGGAGTGACGGCGATTGGGTAGCCGCGGCGTCGCCGGCGATGAGTGCCGCCACCTGCCGGAGTACGCCGGCCGCCTGATGGAGCGCAGCCTCCAGCGCGGTCGGCGCCTCGCCCCGCCCCACCGCCCGCTCGAGCTCGGCCCGCAGCACGGTCAGCTCGAGCCGGATCCGCCACGCCTCGCTGAGAAGGTTGGAGAGGGCAACGGCGGCCGGGTCGGTGAACAGGGCCGGCGCTTGCAGCTTGGCGTCGGCGACGTCCAGCGCCTCGGCCGCAACGTATCCGGACGTTCCGAGGTCGGCCGCGACATCGGCGAGGCGGAGGTAGCCGGTGACTAGCGCGTCGCGCTGCTGGCGCCAGGTCGCCGGTCGGGCGACGAGCGCGGCGAAGCTCAGCTGGCTCGCCACGCCGGCCAGCACGAGCCCGGACAGGGTTAGAGCTCCGAGCACGCTTTCGGGGAAGCGGCCGAACACAACGAAGGCGATGATCGACTGAGTGCCCACCACACCGCCCCGGCGGCCGAGCGCCGTCAGCCATCCGGCGGCCAGGCAGAAGACCACGAGCAGCCCGAGATGCAGCCAGGGCCAGCGGCCGCTGGTGGTGCCGGCGAAGGTGGCGATGACGAGGGCCGCACCCGCGCCCGCCATCGTCCCGAGCGGAGGGTTGAGCGGTCCGCCGCCGGCGCGCCAGGCGATCCCGGAGAGCATCGCGCCCACGCCCATGGTGACGGCGGCGACGGGCTGAGCGATGATCGTGCCGAAGGCGATCATCCCGACCACGGGGATGGCGGCGACGAAGCCGGCGCGGGCCGATATCGCCGCCCGATTCATGTGCACGGCGGCCCGGAAGGCCCGCCCGATCGCGGAAGTGACCTCGAGCGCGGGCGCGAGGACACGGGAGCGAGGGCTCACTGCAGAGCGCGCCGGTACTGACAGAGCATCAGTTTCAGATTGTCGTTCCACTCCTCGCCGACCGCCGACCAGCCGCGGCGCTCGTAGAAGCGCCGGGCTCGGCGGTGCCGGGTCGGCGTATACAGCCGGGCCTGCCGGTAGCCCCGGCTCTCCATCTCGGCGATGGCGGCGCCATGGAGCACCGGAGCGACCCCACGCCCCCACCACTCCGGGAGCACGAACAGCTGCCAGACGTGAGCCATACCCGGAATCAGCGCGCCCGCGCCCGGGACTCGAGCCGGGAAGAAGGCCACGTGCCCGGCCGGCGCCGGCCCCACGAAGGCGATGATCGCCCAGGTCGTAGGTTCGCTGAGGATCTCGAGGTTGTGCTCGCGACCGGCGAACGCGTCAGGCGGCGCCCAACCCGGGCCGGCGAATTCGACGTAGCTGTCGAAGCCCGACTGCACGTCCGCCAGCAGGAGATCGATGTCATCGCGCTCGGCCCGGCGAGTGGTTATCTCGGGATCCCCCGCCGTGCTCATGGCACGAGGACGATCTTCCCACGGGTGTGACCCTGCGCGAGCTGCCGGTAGGCCTCGCGCACCTGGTCGAGTGGGAAGACGCCAGCGATGGGCACCTCGAGGTCCCCTTGCTCGATCAGCGTGGCCAGCTCGGACAGCACCGCGGTGCTGGCGCCGGCCGCGTTGCCCTCGATCTTGACTCCGTGCTCCTCAGCGGCAGCGTAGTCGGCGATCGTGTCGATCCGCTCGGGAGCGACGCCAAGGGAGAGAGCGAGATCGACATAACCCGCGCCGACGGTGTCGATGAACGCATCGATCGGGCCACCGGCCGCGTCCCGAATCCGCTCCCCGACCCCATCGCCGTACTGGACCGGGATGATCCCCCGGGAGCGCAGCCACTCGTGGTTGTGCTCACCGGCCAGCCCGATCACGGTCGCGCCGGCGCGCCGCGCCAGCTGGACGGCCAGCGATCCGACGCCGCCGGCGGCTCCCGCCACGACCACGACGTCGTTCGGACCTGCACCGACTGCGCGGACCGTCGCCCACGCGGTGGCGCCGGCCACGTGCAGGGCGCCGGCGACCTCCCACGGCACCCCGGCCGGACGGGGCACCGCCTGCTCGTCGTCGACGAGGACGAGCTCGGCCTGGCTGGCTCGCCGGTCGGTCCAGCCGATGACCTCGTCGCCCACGCCGAAGCGCACGGCCTCCGGACCGACCTCCTCCACGATCCCCGCCAGGTCGCTGCCCTGTCCCGACGGAAACGTGGCCGGCCAGCGGCTGTCCAGCAGTCCCTCGCGGATCTTGGCCTCGCCGGGGTTGATCCCGGCGGCCTTGACGCGCACGAGCAGCTGGTGGGGACCGGGGACCGGTCGCGGCACGTCGACCACCTGGAGCACGTCGACGTCGCCGTAGTGATCGAATCTCACTGCGCGCACGGTTCACCCCCACCCGGTGGCCCGGTTTGGGTACCGGGCCACCGGCACGCTCGGTCTCACGTCAACTGCGACTTGCTGTAAGTCCATGTGTGGCCTCCGTTGGCGGAAACGTACACCCACGTGGGCGAGCCTTCGAGAAACGCGATCAGCTCGCTCTTGCCCCCCACGTTCCCCTGCACGACCGCCTCGACGGCGCCAGGCAGATACGCCCCCCACCACGTCTTGCCGCCGTTGGTGGAGACGTTGACGACCTGGCCGCCGTAGGGCCCACCGTAGGCGAAGTAGGTGCTGCGGCCGGCGACGCCGACCGCGTCGACCGCCGCGGGCGCGTTGGCGGCGTCGACATGGAAGTGGGGGCCGCCCACCTTCCAGACCTTGCCGCCGTCGGTGGTCACCGCGGGGTACTGGGCGCCGCCGCCCGAGTTCAGAGAGGTAAGGGCGAAGCCGTCGTTGGCGTTGACGAAGTCACGCGGGGTGAACAGCGTGGCGGCGCTGACGACCGTGCCCGCCGGAGTGAACGGCGACTTGTCGGTGGGCAGCTGGCTGCCCTTGATGGTGGGCGTCGGGGCCGGAGCGGCGGCGGTGGCGGAGGCGATGCCAAAGCAGGCCGCCGCCAGCGCGATCACGACCAGCGCGCCCAGCGCGGCCGGCTGACCAGAACGAGCGGTTGGAGTAGACATGGGAGGACCTTCTTTCGTGGGATTTCCGATGCCCCGCCGGAACGGGCGAGACGGCATCTAACCTAGGACTAGGTGTTATTCCATGAGCGAGCCGTCTACACCTCCCGCCCGCAGCCCGATCGGGGTCCTGGCCGTGCGCTACGGCATCGGCGTCGTGCTGTGCATCGCGGGCCTGGTCGTGCTCGCGATCAACCCGGGCGGCTTCGGCGTCGACGGGTTCGCCATGGCCGCCGGCTCCGGGCTCTCGGTGTTGCTGCTGAACTGGCTCTACCGCCTCGGGATCAGCGGCGACCAGGAGCGCCAGCGCGAGGAGGATGCGCGGCGATACCTGGCCCAACACGGGCACTGGCCCGACGAGGCGCCGCGCTAAGCCTGGGCAAAACGCGGCGATGACGCGGCCGGGGCCGGCCCGCCGAGCCCGCAAGCCGGCGGGCCGGGAGGCAACCTATAGTCGCCGCGTGGCCTTCTCGATCATCGTCCGCGTGCGCTACGCCGAGTGCGACATGCAGGGCCACGTGTTCAACGCCCACTACCTGACGTGGTTCGACATGGCTCACACGGCGCTGCTGACGACGGCGCTGGCGCAGCCCTATTCGGCGATCGTGGCCGGCGGGGTCGACATCGTCGTGGCCGAGTCCGGCGTGCGCTATCTGGCGCCGGCCAGGTTCGAGGATGAGCTGTCGGTGGGCGTGCAGTTGCAGGAGCCGACGCGGACCTCGCTGACCAGCTCGTTCACGATCCGCCGGGGCGAGAAGGTGATCGCCACCGGCTTCCTGCGCCACGTGTGCGTCAACCCCGAAACGATGCAGAAGATGGCGTGGCCGGATGAGATCCGGGCGGCGCTGGCGCCCTACGTGGCCAGCGACTCCTCGGCCAGCCCAGCGCAGGCCGCGGCGGGGGAATCCGAGCCCTCCAGCGTGTGACGCAGGCGGACGAAGGAGACGACTCCCAGCAAGGCGGGGAGACCGAGCTGGAAGGCGCGGTAGGCGAGCTCGGCGGCGGCCGCCTGCGGTAGGGGGCTGCCATACAGGACGAGGGCGCCGATGATGCCTCCGTCGGTCCCGCCGATCCCGCCCGGCAACGGGATCAGGCCTCCGAGCTGTCCGATCACGTAGGCGAAGACCAGCGGCCCCACGGGCAACGAGGTACCGAAGGCGGCGTAGCCGAAGGCCAGGGCGGCGATGTCGAAGGCCAGATAGCCGGCGGCACCGAGGATCGCCTGCCAACGTCGCTGCACGATGAAGCTGCGGGTGTCGATGATCCCGTTGCTGAGGGTCTGCGCGGCCGCCCGCAGCCGGCGGCCTAGCCGGCCGCTCGCCTGGTCTGGACTGATGCGGCCCAGGAGCCGGGGCAGCAGCGCCACGAAGATCATCGTCGCCCATGCCATCGCCGTGAAGACCGCGGTCGGGACGGCCGGCACCTGGCCGGGGAAGACGCCGAGCAGAAGCAGCGGCCCGACGACCGCGGCGCAGAGGAAGTTGGGGATGCTGGTCAGAACGAAGAACGCGACGCTGCGCCGGCCGATGTGCTCGGCCGGCATCCCGCCCTGGCGCAGGGCCCAGGCTCCCAGCGCCAGGCCGCCGGCGCCGCCGGTGGGGATGAGGACGTTCGTGCCCTGCTCGGCCATGCCGAGGTCGTAGGAGAAGCGCCAGCTCATGGTCCGGCAGAACACGTTGCGGAAGGCAACGACGTTGGAAAGGCAGGAGCAGAGCTTCATCAGTCCGATGACGAGGAACAGCGCGACGTCGATCTGAGCGAAGCGGTGGCGCAGGGTGCCCAGACCGGGCAGCGAGCCGATCGCGACGACGGCGAGGCCGATGATCAGCGCCAGGGCCAGCAGGCGCACCACGAGGCGACGCGGGCTGAACTCCTGCGGCATCCCGTCCGGGGGGAGAGCGGCCGGCCGAGGATCCGAAGCGGCTGTCGACATCAGATCTTGACTACCCTAGCGGCCCGGTTTGCCTGGCTGATGGTCCCCGATCTGTCTGGATTGGGCGAGGCCGCCTAAGGCAGTCCCGGTCAGGCGCCGATGAAGCGCGTAAGGCCTCCGGGTTCCCCGGCCGGCGAAACCGCGCGCCCCTTTGGACATGACTGAGCTTTATCTAAACCAGGAGGACCGGACGTCTGGGCTTCTCGCTGAGCCCGAATTCGTAGAGGACCTCGACGGGCCGCAGGGGGAAGACACTCCCCTGGCGCTCGAAACAGGGCCCATGATCGGACAGGTCACCACCGTCGATGCCTCCCGTGTACTCGTCACGCTGACCGACGAGAGCGCGGTCGCGCAAACTGCCGTCTCGGACCTCGTCGCCCTCCATGCCGGGCGCGGCTTTCTGATCGGCATCGTCGAGGCGCTCTGGTGCTCAGAGACCTCCGATCGCGTGATCGCCCACGTCATGCCGGTCGGCACGTTCTATCCCCGGCCCCGCGGCGGGGGATCCTTCCGGGCCGGAGCGGCTTCGCAGCCGCACATTCGGGCCGCCTGTCACTTGGTCGAGGGCGAGCGCCTGAGCCGCTTCATGGAGAACCTCGGGCAGGGCGTCGCGGCCGAGGAGCAGCTCGTGCTGGGGCGGTACGCAGGCGAGGACGGCGCGCGCGCGGTGGCCGACGGAAACGCGATGTTCCAGCGCCACCTGGCCATCCTCGGAAACAGCGGGTCGGGCAAGAGCTGGGCGGTTGCGCTGCTGATGGAGAGGGCGTCGCGCCTGCCCGGCGCCAACCTGATCGCACTCGACCTGCACGGCGAGTACGGACCCCTGGCCGACGCCGGCGTGGCGACGCGCCTGCGAATCGGAGGTCCCGGCGACCTTCTGTACGGCGCTGACGACGTGCTCCACCTGCCGTTCTGGCTGTTCGAGACCGACGAGCTGCTGACGCTGATCCTCAACGAGGACGACCCCTGGGCTGCCGATCAGCGCCTCTGGCTGATCGATCGAGTCGAGACCCTGAAGCGGTCCGCGCTGGCTTCGGCCGGCAGCTACGACGCGATGGCGACGGTGACGGCCGACTCCCCGGTCCCCTACAAGATCGAGCAGCTGATCGACTGGGCGCAGCAGGACGACGCCGAGAAGATCGTGCTCCAGCCCAGCGGCAACGTGCAGCCGGGTCCGTTCAACGGCAAGCTCGGGGGGATGCTGTCCCGGCTCGAAGCTCGTCGAGCCGACCCACGCTACGGCTTCATCTTCCAGCCGCCGGCGACCACCGAGGGGAAAGAGTGGCTCACCCGCACGGCGACCACGCTCCTCCAGCCTGGTCCCGCGGGCTCCGGCGTCAAGATCGTTGACCTCTCAGAGGTGCCCACGGCGCTCGTCCCGATGGTGGCCGGCCTGCTGGCCCGGCTCATCTACAACATCCAGTTCTGGATGGACCCGGCGATGCGCACCCCCGTCTGCCTGGTCTGCGACGAAGCCCACATCTACCTCCGCGACGGCGAGGCCGAGACGGCCATGTACGGATCGGCGCTGCGCCAGTTCGAGACGATCGCCAAGGAGGGGCGCAAGTACGGCGTCTGCCTCGCGGTCGTCAGCCAGCGGCCCAGCGAGCTCAGCCGGACTGTGCTCAGCCAGTGCAACAACTTCGTCATCCTGCGGTTGAACAACGACCAGGATCACGCGATGATCGTCCACCTGGTCCCGGGCGCCTTCGCCGGAGTCGCGGCCCTGCTGCCCACGCTCGACGTCGGAGAGGCCGTGGTCATCGGGGATGCCGTCCCGCTGCCGGTGCGGATCAAGCTTGACCGCGCCACGAACGGGCCCGCCAGCGGAACGCTGCCCTACTGGTCGCTGTGGTCCACTGAGCCTCAGCACCCCGAAGCGATCGTCGACGGCGTCGCGGCACTGCGCTCGCAGTCGCGCTACATCGGCGACGACTGATTCCTCAAGCGCGAGCCTTGAAGGAGATCCCCTCCAGCTGGATGTTCTTGAGCGCGGACGCGCACCAGACATTCCCGAGGTTGTCGACCGAGATGTAGGTGAAGGAGCCCCCGGCCGCGAGAGTGCCCAGGTACTGCGTGTTTCCGCCGGCGGGGATGGGTCGGTAGCCAGCCGGGAGCGTGAACATGATCGTCGTGCCAGTCGTGGTGGCGATCGAGCCGGTCAGATGCACGACGCCGCCATAGTCCTTCCAGAACCCGGCGCCCTGGCCCCAGGTCCCGTTCGAGGCGCCGTTCTGGAACGCGGGCTGACCCGAGGCGCCGATCAGCTGGTCGGCCTGGAGGAGCGGAGTGCCGGCCATCAGAGCTCACCCAGGCTTCCGGCCGTCGCCAGCGAGGAGACACCGGCCAGAAGCGTTCCCGCCGGGGCGAAGAACGAGCCGGCCAGCGCGGCCAGGAAGTTGTTACAGAGGTAGGCCTTCGAGCCCGTGCCGACCGTGTAGGCGTCGAGGCTGATCTTGTAGCCCGATCCGGTGCCCAGGTCGCTGATCCCACTGCTGCCGGCACCGCCGGGACCGCCGGAGTAGGGGATGTACGGCCACAAGAAGGTGTAGGGAACGTCGTATTGCGTTGGGCTGGCGATGCCCCAGAACGCGAACATGGACAGGATCGCGTCGGTTGCGGCGCTGCGAATGTTGAACTGGATCCCGATGTCGGCCAGCGGGCCGCTGGCGGTCAGCAGCTGCATCTGGGCGATGACGATGAAGCTGCTGGCGAGCGGGTTGCTCACCGCCGGCAGCGGCTGAGCCGAGGCGCTGCCGGGGCCACCGGGGTTCAGGTTCGGGACCGGGATCTCCAGGAGCTTCGTCAGCGTCGTGGTGACCAGTGCCGCTCCAGCGGTCGCGCCTGTAGTCAGGGCACCGCGAAGGTTGGGCTGTGAGGTCCCGCCCAGCGCCGTCCAGTTGCCGAAGTCGGTGAGCCAGGTGGCCGCCGAAGTGAAGGCGGCCTGGGCCGCGAAGATCTCACCGTTCTGCGCGACGACGGCACCCGCGTCGTAGGCGGTATTCGGCTGCCAGGCCGGTGGGTTACCGGTCAGCACGGTGCTCGAGAGGGGACTTCCTCCCGGCCCGCCCACGGTGCCGTCGGTGCCTAGGAGCGCATCCTGGGCGGCGGCGTCCGCCACCGCCGGGGCCGCGAAGGTCGCGGCCAGAGCCGCACCGGCCATAGCCGCGCCCGAGCGCACGACTTTGCGCCTGCTTAGTCCATGATCATCCATGTTGATCCTTCAGTTTGTGCGCGCCACCAGATCCCACGACCAGCCCGGTCGCTGTGGCGCTGAGAGTCCGGGACGCCCCCGTCCCGCAAGAGAGAGTGTCTGGTGTGCCTGCAGGCGTTAACCGCTCATCCCACGGAAGGTGGCACCGTAGTTGGTACGGAATCGCTCAGGGCCTGCGGACGATCCGTGATGATTACTGCCGTGGTGGGCTCTGACGTGGTCACCGAGGCACCCACGGGACTGGTGGCGCTGCTGTTCACCGATATCGAGGGCTCGACTCGGCTCGCGGCAGAGCTGGGTGCGGCGTGGGCAACCGTGCTGGGCGAACACCACGAGATCCTCTCCAGCTCGATCCAGGCACATGGCGGGTGGATCGACACAACCGAGGGAGACGCGTTCTTTGCCGTCTTCGCGGATCCCGCCTCCGCGGCGCGGGCCGCGGTGGGGGCGCAGAGACGGTTGAGGGCGCATCCCTGGTCGGCGGCCGTGGGGGAACTGAAGGTGAGGATGGGTCTGCACGTCGGCCATGTCACGCATGAGGACACGGGATATGTCGGGCTCGAAGTTCATCGCGCGGCGCGGGTTGGCGCCGCCGCGCATGGCGGACAGTTGTTGATCACGCGGGCGGCTGCCGATTTGGTGCGCGACGTCGTGAGCGCGCAGGCGCTCGGTGCTCACCGGCTCAAGGACTTCCCCTCGCCAGAGGCGCTCTACTGCGCGGAGATCGATGGGCGCGGAGCGGCGTATTTCCCCGCTCCTCGCACGCTCGAGCTGCGACCGACGAACCTTCCCGCGTCGAGGCGGGGGCTGATCGGTCGCGAGGTCGATCTGGCCCGGATCCGGTCGGCGCTGCTCGACGGCGATGACCGCGTGGTCACGTTGATCGGCAGTGGCGGCGTCGGGAAGACGAGCCTCGCCTTGGCCATCGCTCACGAGGTCCTCGACGAGTTCCCGGGCGGAGTCTGGTGGGTTGAGCTGGCCACTGAGACCGACACCGACGGGATGCTGGCCGCGGCCGCGCGCGCACTGTCGACCAAGGAGAGCGATTCCGCTTCCAGTTCGATCGTCGTGCGCCTACAGTCGGAAGGGAGGACTCTGCTCGTGCTCGACAACCTGGAGCAGATCCCCTCGGCCGGCGGGGCGCTGAAGGCTCTACTCGACCGCCTGCCAGAGCTGCACGTGCTGGCGACCTCTCAGCTACCGCTCGGGATCGACCAGGAACGCCGCGTGAGGGTAGACCGGCTCGCGGAGGACGACGCGGTGGCGCTGATCGTAAACGTGGCGCGGCGGCTCGGAATCGCCGCGCCGGTGGACGGTCCGGCTCTGCGAGACCTGGTGACCCTCCTGGATGGACTGCCGCTGGCCCTCGAGCTGGCGGCGGGAAGGCTCGAGCTGCTGAGCCCGGCTCAGCTTGCCGAGCGGGTCCGGGCGTCGCTGGTGACGTTGCGAGATCCGTCGGACGCGCGACCGGGCCGTCAGCGCTCCCTGGAGGCGGCGCTGGACTGGACGCTGAGCGTCCTCGACGAAGGGGCGAGGATGCTGTTCGAGCGGCTGGCGGTGTTCGCCGGCCCGGTTGAGCTCAGCGAGATCGAAGTGGTGGCCGGCCGCGACGGGCTCGATGTCCTGGATGCGCTGAGCGCGCTCGTCGGCGTAGCCGTGGTCCGGCGAGTGGAGGCCGGCGACGGACGGATCCGGTTCGGTTTGCCCGAAGCGCTGCGCCAGTACGCGTCCGCCCGTCTGGCCGCTAGCGGCGAGACGAGGTGGCGCAGGGAGCATGCCCAGCGCCAGCGCGATCTGACCTGGCCGGTCCGGGTCTACGAGATCGTCGACCTAGAGGTGGTCGAAACTGCTGAACGCGCCGGTGCCGAGGTCGTCACCGCGCTCGCCTGGGCCTCGGAGCACGATCGCGATGTGGCTCGTCAGCTGGCCCTGGCCCGAGCCTCGATCGTGATCCAGACCGGCTCTCTGCGGGAGTGCGCCGAACTGGTCAATGCCGTGCTCGCCGATCCCGGTGAGGACCTCGACGTGATCGCGCTCGCCCGCACCTTCGAAGTGGTCGTCGACGCGGTGGGGGGCAAGCGCGAGGGCGAACTCGAGCGGATGGAGGAGATCTACCACTCCACCGACGATCTGCACGTCCGGTTGCTGCTCGAGCTCAACAGTGCGGTCTTCCACGTTCTCTCGGGTGCGTATCAGGGAGCGCTCGAGTACCTCGACACTGCGCTGCGAACCGCAGCGCGAATAGATCCGATCGCCCATGCCAGTTGGCTATGAAGGTCGCCGCTCTGACCGGCGCTCGCCGATTCGACGCCGCCCGTGAAGCCCTGCGCGAGTGTGACCGCATCGCCGGCGGGCGGCAGTCGCCGCAACTCGAGAGGCTCGATTCAACGCGAGGTGATCTTGCGCGCCTAGCCGGCGAGTTCGACGAGGCGGTCATCCACTACACGCGGTCGCTCACCACGGCCGAGCTCCGCATGGATCCCAGAAGCATCTACCGGGGCGCGTGTGGTCTGGCCCGCGTCCTGGCGCGAAAGGAGCTGGACGGGCCGGCGCTCGAGCTCGCGGGTATCTCAGAGGCCCAGGCCGACGATCTGGAGGCGGAAGGCTTCGAGCTCGTGGGGTTTCCCTTCGACGACGGTGAGCTCGAACGGGCGTCGGAGCGGGTTGGAGGCGAGGTCGCGCAGGCTTTGATCGCGGAGGGGCGGGCGGTCCCGGCCGGCCAGCGGGTCAAGCGCGCCTGCCACCTGGCGTTTCAGGCGTCGGCGTCGCCGGAGGCGCTTGCGCGCTAGAGCGGGGGGCCGGGCTTTCGAAGGGTCACACGAGGATCACAACTCTCTGATTGGATCGATCAGAATCCGGTGCTGTGTCATTGACCCGTCGGCAGCTGCTCGCGGGGGCGGCGGGAGCAGGCGTGTCACTGGCGACCGGCTCCGCGGCGGCTCGGATCCTGGCAGCCGCTGCGTCGGTCACGCCGCGCGGCCGCAGCCTGGAGGCGATCGAGCATGTGGTCATCCTGATCCAGGAGAACCGATCGTTCGACCATTACTTCGGCACGTTGCGAGGGGTGCGCGGTTTCGACGATCCGCATGTCCTGCGCCAGCCAAGCGGGTTGCCCGTGTTCGCCCAGCCAGGATATGCCCCCGGCCGTGACCCTGACGGCTACCTGCTGCCGTACCGGTTGAACACCCAGACGGGCGACGCCGAGTGCGTGCCCGGGCCGTCGAACGCCTGGTTGCCTCAGCACCAGGGGTGGAACGGCGGCAAGATGGACGGCTTCGTGGGCGCCCAGGTGCTCGCCGAGCAGAACGCCGGCCTGGTGACAATGGGCTACTACACCCGCGCCGACCTGCCGTTCCATTACGCGCTGGCCGACGCCTTCACCGTATGCGACGGCTATCACTGCAGCGTCCTGGGGCCGACCGACCCCAACCGGTTCGTCTCCGTCTCTGGCACGCTCGACCCGGCGGGCAAAGGGGGCGGCCCGATCCTCGACGACTCGATCTCGACTCCCAGCCTGCGCTGGAAGACGATGCCGGAGGCCCTCGAGGACGCCGGGGTGTCGTGGAAGGTCTACCAGAGCCCGTCGCAGGTGCAGTCCTACCAGGTCGACCCGAGCGGAACGGCCAACAACGTCCTTTCCTACTTCGTGGCCTACCAGGAGAAGAGCTCACCGCTCTACCAGAACGCCTTCACCCCCACGTTCCCGGGCGACCTGAACCAGGATGTGAAAAACGACACGCTGCCTTCGGTGTCATGGGTGCTGTTCGAGACGGTCGAGGAGACCGACGAGCACCCACCCGCACCACCCGCCTGGGGCGCGTACGAGATGGCACAGCTGCTGGATGCCCTGACCGCCAACCAGGAAGTGTGGAGTAAGACCGTCCTGTTCATCACCTACGACGAGAACGGCGGCTACTTCGACCACGTCCGGCCGCCAACGCCACCGCATGGCACCCCGGACGAGTACCTGACAGTCGATCCGCTCCCGGCCGCAGCCAAGGGCGTCGCCGGGCCGATCGGGCTCGGGTTCCGCGTGCCACTGCTCATCGTCTCACCCTTCGCTCGGGGCGGCTGGGTCTGCTCGGACGTGTTCGACCACACGAGCCTGCTGCGCTTCGCTGAGACCCGCTTCGGTGTCACCGTGCCCAACCTGTCACCGTGGCGCCGCCAGACCACCGGCGACCTGACCGCCGCGCTGGGCCTGGGAAGCCCGCCTGACTTGACCGTTCCGGCCCTGCCTGCAACGTCACTGGACAACTCAACCGTCCGGCGTGAGTGTCCGGCGGGTGCTTTTGGAACCGGGATCCCGGGACTTCCGGAGCCCAGCCCGTACCCGGTCCCGCCCAACTCGTGGCCGAAGCAGGAGCCGGGCACAGCGCCCCACCGGGGAGCCAGCGCAAAGACCAAGACCCGCCGGCCGCGGCGGCATCACAAGAAGGCTCGGTAGCGCGGCGCGAGGACCAGGTCGGGGTCGCCGGGCCATCGGGCCATCGGGCCGCCGGTCGCGGGTCAGATCGACGGGGCGTTGTTGCCGGTGCTGGTGATGAGGTCGGGGATCGGCGCCAGCGTCTCGAGCACGGCGCCGGTGTCGGCGTCGATCTGCTCGCGCTGGGAGCTCGATAGGTTCTGAACCGCGACCCAGTCGCCGTTGACGCGAGTGGCCTGGATGGCGTTGCTGAGCGTGTCGAGCTGGCCGCGGGCGTGGTGGACGAGATGGGGCGCCACCGGATCGATCACCGGGGCCAGCACGCTCAGCAACTCACGGGTGGCGGCGATGTCGGCCGTCAGTGACGCGAGCCCGGTGCCGCTGCCGTAGTCGTCCTGCGCGGTGAGCGTGTCACGGTTCGCGTCCTCGAGGATCTCGTGGGGACGCAGCACCCAGGCGGCGATCCCGTTCTTGGTCGCGGGCAACTCGCTGGCGAGCGGGATCTTGACCAGCTCGGCGACCAACGACTGCAGTTGCTGGGCGTCGGTCGCCGCGGCGGCGAGGTTCTGGTTGGTCCAGAGATCGAACTCGATCTTGTGGAAGCCGGTGAACTCCGAGCTGGCAGTGCCGGCCGCGAGCCCCGCGGCGGTGCCGTCGATCTCCCGGCCGAGCTCCCCGAAGCAGCCGTAGGCGCCGTCGTCCTGGCCGATGTCGAGCCAGGTGAGGTGGGCGGTCAGCCAGGCCGCCTCTGCCTGCGCCAGGTTCCCGGAGTTGATCGCTGCGATCAGCGCGGCCACCTGCGACTGCAGCGTCGCCAGCTTGCCCGTCACGTAGTCGCGGTACTCGTACAGCGGCTGCGTTTCCAGCAGGATGAACGAGCAGCCGGTGATGGTCTTGATCACGTTGCCGGTCGGATCCAACCACTGCAACCCGCATGGGGCCGCCGACTGCTTGGGAGTGATGATCGTGAAGAAGTTGTGGTGCACAGCGAGCGTCCGGGGCGGCGCCGTCGTGTAGGAGACCGTGACGCCGCGGACGCCGTTCGGGACCAGACCGAAGCCTGGGGTCCCGTTCGTGTACAGCAGCGCTTCGGAGTTCCCTGACGCCGATCCGCAGGTCGGGCTGCCGGTACCGGAGCGGACGATCACCAGGCAAAGCGCCGCCTGGGTGTACTCCTTGCGCAGCTGCGGCAGCAGCTCACGCTCGAGCGAGCGCTGATCGGGCGGCAGGCAGCGCGCCGGGGCCATTCGGAACCCGAGCAGATGCTGTGCCGGGACCAAGTAGATCTTGCCGCCGAAGGCCGCGTGCCCCAGCAAACGGATCCCCGACATGATCACTCCGGAGGCCGACAGCGACGCGCTCAGTTCCCCGCGGCTGAGCCTGTCCGCGGCCTGTTGCGGCCTGCGCAGGATCGCGTAGCGGGCGCTGAGAGCGGCCGGAACGGTGGCGGTCGCAGGCGCGAGCGAGCCCGGTGTCGGATAGGAGGAGCAGGGCCGCGGCGAGGCGTAAGCGGGCGCCAGTCCGGTGAGCGCCACCAGCCCGGCCAGGGCCACGGCGACGGCAAGCGCAACCCCGCGAGTCATCGCCTGAGTTTCTCACAGCAGTTGGGCATGAGCCCCCGGCTCGTCACCGGGATGTGAACGCCGGGGTTCAAGTGGCGAGCGGCCTGACAGGGCTGTGTCATCATCCCGCTGGCGGGTAGCGGATCGTCACCCGCTGGGATGCTCATGCCGCTCGACCGCCGCCAGTTCATCACCCGCTCGGGCGCCGCCGCGATCGCCGGCACGCTCGGGGCCCCGGCCTCGGCCCTAGCGAAGGGTGCGCAGCCTGCGACGGACCCATTGGAGGCCGACGGCTCGCTTCAGCTGGCGACTGCCGCCGACCCGGCCGCGCGCCTGCCCGCCGTGCCCTTCCACGGCGCGCACCAGGCAGGGATCGTGACCGCGCCGCCGCCGGCGGCGTGCTTCGTCGCCTTCGATGTGGTCGCGGGTGACCGCGACGCCCTGATCAGCCTGTTGCAGACTCTCACCAGCCGCAGCCGGTTTCTTACCGCCGGGGGAAGACCGGTGAACCTCGGACCGATCGCTCCGCCGTCGGACAGCGGCACGCTCGGACCGGTCGTTCCCGCCGACGGGCTCACCGTCACGGTCGGCGTTGGCAGCTCGCTGTTCGATGACCGGTACGGGATCGCCGCCGGCAAGCCGATCCACCTGACGGAGATGGTGTCGTTCCCGAACGACAACCTCGATCCCGCCCAGACCGGTGGGGACCTGCTGCTGCAGATCTGCGCCGGCAGCGCCGACACGGCGATCCATGCCCTGCGCGACATCGCCAAGCACACGCGCGGCGGGATGCAGATTCGCTGGCGGCTCGACGGCTACGTCTCGCCGGCGCGTCCGACGGGCGTTCCGCGGAACAACCTCGGCTTCGAAGACGGGATCGCCAACCCCAAGGTGGTCGATGCGGACGTCGCCGACCGCCTGCTGTGGGTCACCGAGGGGATCGGCGAGCCGGACTGGGCGGTGGGCGGCAGCTACCACGTCTGCCGCATCATCAGGATGTTCGTCGAGTTCTGGGACCGTGTCTCGCTGAACGAGCAGCAGACGATGATCGGACGCTACAAGGCGGACGGCGCCCCACTCGGCACCAGCTCGCTGACCGACATCCCCAACTACTACGCCGATCCGAAGGGCAAGAAGATCCCGCTGAACGCCCACATCCGGCTCGCCAATCCGCGCACCAAGAAGACCGAGGAGAGCCGGATCTTCCGCCGCGGCTACAACTACGACAACGGAGTCGACCTCGCCGGCGACCTCGATATGGGGCTGATCTTCAACTGCTTCCAGCAGAACGTCAAGCGCCAGTTCGAAGCGACGCAGATCCGCCTGATCGGCGAGCCGATGGTCGACTACGTGAGTCCCGTCGGCGGGGGCTACTTCTTCTCGCTGCCGGGCGTGCGCGACGAGCGCGACTGGTTCGCGAGCCGACTCTTCAGCTGACCCACGGCCCCGGTTCTGTGCTGGGTTGCCCCCGCCAGCCAGTGGGTGACGGTCGTGGGCCGGGCCGGATCGGTCATGGCCTCGATTTCGTTCAGGCGCTGCTGGTCGTGCAGGCTGACACGCTCGTGCTGGCGGAGGTGCTCCTCCCACGAGGCGACGACGAACTGCTCGAGGACGCGCCCGGGATCGGCCGAGTCGCGCCACACACGCCAGCTGACCGCCCCGGTGCGGCGCCGAGCGTGGCGACCGGCGTAGAGCGCATT
>Ga0335074_10001803_pt1 | contig 29002 bp, 24 predicted proteins | sample Lox_Sample_23_FD_206715 | JGI IMG/M metagenome (GOLD analysis project Ga0335074, IMG submission 206715) | Soil microbial communities from Loxahatchee National Wildlife Refuge, Florida, United States - Lox_Sample_2.3 | ecosystem: Environmental > Terrestrial > Soil > Wetlands | place: USA... | reverse complement strand
CGTTCGAATTCGGCGGAAGTCACCAACGGAGCAACTTCGTAAGAGCGGAGTCCTTCACGCCGCGGGTTGCGAGGACGCGCTTAAGCTCGTTCCGGTCGCCCGGGACGAACGTGCGCAGCAGCGAAGTGTGCGTATCCGGCACGAGTTCGTATTCGCCGAGCGCGGCGGGAATCAGCCAAACGTGTGCTGGGCCGTATTTCGCGCTTCCGCCGGTCCGGCGAATTGATCCTTTCCCTTCGAGGACGATCAGCACTTCGAAACGCTCAGGCGAGCTCACCGCGCGAGCGGGCGCGGCAAAGTCCCAGCGCTCCGTGGCGAAATATGGGCACGCTACAAAATAGCTTTCGCTCACGCCGTCGCGTTCCACGCGGACCGGTTCGAGCCGCCCGCAGGTCTGCGCGCCGAAACGCATCACGTCGAGCGCCTTGTCCACGTGAAGTTCGCGCGCGCGGCCTTGTGCATCGCGCCGGTTGTAGTCGTAGACACGATACGTCAGATCCGATTGCTGCTGCACCTCGCACAGCACAAAGCCCGGCCCGATCGTGTGCGCCGAGCCCGCGCTCACGAAGACGGCGTCGCCGGCGTGCAGGGGCACGCGTTCCAGGCAATGTTCCGCGGTGCTATCGACAATCGCGCGCTTGAATTGATCGAGCGTCACATCGGCCTTCATGCCGAGCAGCACTTCCGCGCCGGGCTCGGCGCGCACCGTATACCACATCTCCGTTTTTCCGCGGCCGCCATTCGCCGCTTCGTGCCGCGCGGCGTATTCGTCATCCGGATGGACCTGCACGGAAAGCTTTTCGGCGGTGAAGATGAATTTCACGAGCAGTGGAAATCCGACGGCGCGGTCGATGCGCGTGCCGGTCCATTCAGCCGGCATCGCGGGCCACGCCTCGCCGAGTTTTTTCCCGGCGAAGGGACCATTTGCAAAGCGGCACTCGTTGCCGGTCATCCAGGCTTCGCCCACAGGCTCAGCCAGATTTGACATCTCGGGGAAAAACGGGGCGAGCGAACGCACGCCCCAGGGACGGGGGCTGAAAGCAGGATCGAGCCGCGCGGGGCAAATCTCCACACGCGGCTCGGAGCGCGGATTCACGAAGGTTAGTTGGTCCGGCCGAAGAAGCGATTCATTCGCCGCAGGCCTTCGTCGATGCGATCGATCGAAGTCGCGTATGAAAGCCGCACAAATCCGGGCGCGCCAAACCCCTCGCCCGGCACGAGCGCCACATGCTCCCGCTCGAGCAGCAGCTTCGCAACTGCGGCTGCGTCGGGCATCTCGGCACTGAAGCACCCGGAGACATTCGGGAACACGTAAAACGCGCCCTGCGGCGCCGTGCAGGTAATTCCCGGAATCGCTCGCAGCCCGGCCAGAATGTGTTCCCGCCGCCGCGCGTATTCCGCGAGCATCACCGGCACGGAGTCCATTGGGCCCGTCATCGCCGCAAGAGCCGCATACTGCGCGATCGACGTCGGGTTCGAGGTCGACTGGCTTTGCAGTTTCGTCATGGCCGCAATGAGCGGCTGCGGAGCGAGTGCGTAGCCGATGCGCCATCCGGTCATCGCAAACGTCTTCGACATCGAGCCGATGATGATGAGCCCGCCCTTCGAGTTCGTCACACTCGCGATCGAATATGGCTTCGCGTCGCCGTAAGTGAAATGCGAATAGCATTCGTCCGACATCAGCCAGACGCCTTTGCGCTCGCACACGGCCAGAATCTTGCGCAGCTCCTCGGGAGGAATCACGCCGCCCGTGGGGTTGCTCGGCGAATTCGCGATCACCACGCGGGTTCGCGGCGTGATCGCCTTCTCGACCGATGCTGCACGCATCACAAAGTTGTCCTCGGCGCTCGTTTCGACCACTACCGGCACGCCACCCGCATACTTCACGATATCCGGATAGCTCACCCAGTAGGGCGCCGAGATAATCACCTCGTCGCCGGGATTAATCAGCGAGCAGATCGCGTTGAAAATCGCCTGCTTACCGCCGACCGTCACCACGCACTCGCTGGGCCGGTAGGAGGAGCCAAGCTCCCTCGCGTGCCAGTCGCAAATCGCCTGGCGCAACGGGCCGATGCCAGGCACCGGCGTGTACTTCGTGCGATTTTCCTCGAGCGCCTTGATGGCGGCGCGCTTGATGTGTTCCGGTGTGGGAAAGTCCGGCTCGCCCGCGCCGAAGTCGGCGACGTCCACACCCTTCGATTTCAATTGGTCGGCGGCCTGCACCACCATCATCGTCGGCGATGCCGCAATCCTGTTCACGCGGTCCGAAAGCTGAAAAGTTTCCTCGGTTTTCACACTGGAAGCCATATTGGTCCCTCTCGATAAAATCCGGTGCGATTCATTTTATCAATTTTATCTGAATTTCGCTTTGAGACGCTCTTCCACAATTGGCGGGACCAGCCCCTTGGGCAGACCGTCGAAGCGGGCAAGCTCTTTTACGAGGCGCGAGCTCAAATAGCTGTACGCCTCGCCGGGCAGCATGAAAACCGTTTCGATCGTAGGCTCGATTTTCCGGTTCATCATGGCCATCTGGAGTTCGTACTCGTAGTCGGAGACAGCGCGGATGCCGCGCAGGATTACGCTGCCGTGGCGCTCCCGGGCAAAATCGACGAGCAGTCCCTCGAAACTATCGACCTCCACGTTCTTGCAGTCGAATGTGACGGTCTCGAGAATTTCGATCCGCTCCCTTACGTCAAAGAGAGGTTCCTTCTCGGCGTTGCGTGCCACAGCGACCACGAGCCGGTCGAAAATCATCGACCCTCGCGCGATCAGATCGAGATGCCCGTTCGTGACCGGATCGAACGATCCGGGATAGATTGCGGTAACCGCTTTTTCGCTGGAGGATTCCATCGGTGGCCGATTCTAACCCAGATTCCGCGGACCACCGCGCCCAAAATCCGCCATGCGTTCGCCCTCGGAGGCGCTGGAAGCTATTGAGCTCTCTGGGCTTGAATCCAGTCGACCGTTTTGTTGAAGCCGCCGAAAACGAAGAAGTGCAGCCCGGCGATCCCGAGCGGCAGCTTTGAACCTTCGGTCGGACCGATGCCTGCGGCGACGTCGCGAATGATCGGCTCCGGTCCCTTATCGACGAGCAGCTTCGCAAACGCCGGCTTCTCGGTCAGCACCTTGATCGAATTGCCCACGCCGCACTTCAGGGCGTAGCGCGTCAGCGAAATGATGCTCGCCGGGCCCGCCAGCCCGACTCGAACAGGAAGGTCGATGCCCTGCCCGCGGATGAGGTGCAGCCACTTGATAATCGGTTCTGCATCGAAGCAGAACTGCGTCACGATGGCCGTCTGCAAACCATTGCTCTTCGCGAAATTTACTTTGGCGGGCAGCGCTGGGACCAGCAGCGCGTCGGGAATCGCCGGATTGCCCTCGGGGAACGCGCCAATGTTGATGCGCGTGATGCCGGCCTTCTGGAGGATGCCGCTCTGCATCACGGCAAGGCTTGAATCGAATGGGCCGGCGGGCTTGTCGCGGTCGCCGCCGATAATAAGGACGCGATCCACTCCCTCTCCGGCCAGCCTTGTCGCAAATTGTTCGAGCTGCGCCGCGCTCTCGACGTGGCGTGCGCCGATGTGCGGCGTCGGGAAAAGCCCCGCCTTGCGCAGCTTGCCTGCGGGCGCGATCGTCTCCATCGGATTGGTGCCTGGAATCCACGTCAGGAACACTTCGGTACCCGGTTCGAGCCGCCCGGGGGCCGCGTCCATCACCTTCGCATCCCCGGGATTCAATTCGATCGAGAAACCCTTCAACATCTCCGCAACACTAGGCGCACTCGCAGTCGTGTTTGTCATGGGAAAAGGATTTTACACGAGATTATCGGGAGCGTCACGCAAGCCAGTTGCGGCGGCGGGAGAATGTCGGAGGGCCTCGCGAGGAAGTTTCGAAACCTCAGCGCAATCGAGGCACTGCCATTCCGAAGGCCGAGCGGCTCAACTTTCGCGCCCATCGCCACGGGACCGCGCGAAAATCGAGCGATTGGGCGAAGCTTGAGGAATCTCGGCGCCGGAATGGCGGAAATTGCTGCGCGCCCCGTTGTCAGCGGCGATCGAGAGCGGGGTGGCGGACGTCGCGCCCGGCGACGAAGTAGATCACATCCTCGGCAATATTGGTGGCGTGGTCGCCGATGCGTTCCAGGTTCTTCGCCACCATCACCAGCTCGAATGCCGAAAACACGACCGAGGAATTCTCCATCATGTACGTGAGCAGTTCCCGGAAGAGCTGATCGCGCAGCCGGTCGACTTGGTCGTCGCGCTGCAATACGCTCTGCGCGAGATCCTGATCGCCGCGAACCAGCGCGTTGAGGCTATCGCGCACCATCCCCTCGGCCAGCTCGCTCATGCGCGGCAGATCGACGTACGGCTTCACCTGCGGGTGCCGCAGGACGCGCATCGCGGAGTGCGCGATGTTCACGGCCTGGTCGCCGATGCGCTCAAGGTCGCCATTGATCCGGGAAACTGCCAGCAGAAAGCGCAGATCGACAGCCATCGGCGCCTGCAGCGCGAGCAGCCGCTGCACCCGCTCGTCGATTTCAATCTGCATCTCGTTGATGGCGTCTTCTTCGGAAAGGACGGCTTCCGCGAGCGGCTCCTCGGCATCGAGCACCGCATGCACCGCCTGGTGCACGGCGCGCTCGACGAGGCTCCCCATCCAGAGGATGCGTCGCTTGAGTTCCTCGAGATCGTGTTCCCAATGGCGTTCCATGATTCCTCAATTCCTAAGGGCTGTTCGCCGGTCCAGCGGCACGCCGGGCCGGATCATCCGAAGCGTCCGGTGATGTAAGCCTCGGTGCGTGGATCGTGCGGCGTTGTGAAGAGCTTTGAAGTCTCGCTGTGCTCGATCAGCCTTCCGTCGAGCATGAACGCCGTGAAGTCGCTGGCGCGAGCCGCTTGCTGCATATTATGCGTCACAATCGCCATCGTGCAGCTATCTTTCAGCTGGAACATCAGCTCCTCGATCTTCGCGGTAGTCACCGGATCGAGAGCCGAGCACGGCTCGTCGAGCAACAGCACTTCGGGATCGACGGCAAGCGCGCGCGCGATGCACAGGCGCTGCTGCTGCCCGCCCGAGAGGGCGAAGGCCGACTTGTGCAAATAATCTTTCACTTCTTCCCACAGCGCCGCGCGGCGCAGGCTGTGCTCCACCAGATCGTCGAGCCGTCCCTTGTATCCATTGATCCGCAGGCCGTAAGCAACATTGTCGTAAATCGATTTCGGAAACGGATTCGGCCGCTGGAACACCATGCCCACGCGCCGCCGGAGCGCCACCACGTCCATCGACAGAATATCCTGGCCGTCCAGCTGGATGTCGCCCACCACGCGGCTGTGCCGGATGGTTTCGTTCATGCGATTCAACGTCCGTAGAAACGTGGACTTCCCGCATCCCGACGGGCCGATCAAGGCCGTCACTTTCTTGGCCGGAATGCTCAGATTCACATCGAAGACAGCCTGCTTCGCGCCGTAGAAGAAATTCAGATGCGAAATCTGAAACCGCACCGGCGCATCCTTCGTCGATACCGCGTGCGAATGTTCGGTCGTCATTTCTACCTTCGGCGCGAGCCGTGTGGCCGCGGCATTATTTCCTGGAGCAGCAGAAGCCATATCAGACCCCTCGAACTCCCCGGCGATTCATCACCAGCCGGCAGCCCAGATTTGCAAGTAGCACAAGGCCGAGCAGAACCAAGCCCGCGGCCCATGCCTGCCGATGCCAATCGTCGTAAGGAGCGATGGCGTACGTATAGATCATAACCGGCAGCGAGGCGATGGGCTGAGACCAACCGGGACTCCAAAACTGATTGCTGAAAGCCGTAAACAAAAGCGGCGCCGTTTCCCCGGCCACACGCGCAAGCGCTAACAGCATTCCGGTTATGATGCCGCCACTGGCCGCCGGGAGGACCACCGATGCAATCGTTCGCCACTTGCTGGCTCCGAGAGCCATGGCCCCTTCGCGAAGGCTGCCTGGAATCGCCCGCAAGAACTCCTCGGTGGCTCGCACCGTGATGGGGATCGTCATGACGCCGAGTGCGAATCCTCCAGCCAGCGTGGAGAAGTGCTTCACGGGCTCCACCACGATCGAATACGCGAAAATTCCCATCACGATCGAGGGCACACCGTTCAGCAGGTCCGTGGTGTAACGAATCACGAAGCTGAACGTCTTCCCGCCGAACTCCGCGAGGTATATCCCGGCAATCAGTCCGACCGGCAAGCCCATGAGCGCCGCCAGCAACAGCAACTTCAGGCTGCCGACGATCGCATTGGCCATCCCGCCGCCGGTCTCCCCGACGGGGACCGGCAGTTTTGTGAAGAAGTTCCAGTTGAGCGACTTCCCGCCGTAGTAGACCAGATAGCCGAGAATAAAGAACAGGACCCCAACCACCGCGAATGCGGCCACGCCGGTGAGCGTGAGCATCACCACATTCAGGGATTTGCGCCAAATCGTTCGAATCCGGTTCATGAAGGGCGTCCGCCTCCGCGCTCAGTGGCAACGATCAAAATGCGCGCGAGGCCGTTCAAGATAAAGGTCATCAAAAAGAGGACAAGACCAAGTTCGATCAGGGAGCTGAGATACAAGTCCCCGGTGGCCTCGGTGAACTCATTGGCGATCACGGCCGCGATGGTATAACCGGGCGCGAAGAGCGAGGCCGCGATCTTGGGATCGTTGCCGATCACCATCGTGACGGCCATCGTCTCGCCAAGCGCGCGCGCAAGGGCCAGGAAGATCGATCCCATGATGCCCGTCCGCGCCCAGGGAACCACCACTTTCCAAGTGGCCTCCCAACGGGTCGCGCCGAGGCCCATCGCTGCTTCGCGCTGATCGCGCGGAACGGTCAGCAGCACCTCGCGTGAGACCGAGATGATGAATGGGACGATCATGATTGACAATACGATCCCGGCGGTAAGAAAGCCGACGCCGTAATTCGGCCCGCTGAAGATCGGCAGAAAACCCAGCGTATGTTTCAAGGCCGGACCGATCGTCGTGCGCATCAGGGGCACCACGATGAAGATGCCCAACAGTCCGTAGATCACGCTCGGAACGGCGGCGAGAAGGTCGATCAAAAACGCGATGTAATCGCTCAGGGTCCGCGGTGCAAGCTCCGCGAGGAAAACTGCCGCCGCCAGTCCCAGCGGGACGGCGATCGCCAGCGACACAGCCGAAGTCACCAGCGTCCCGTAAATGAACGGTAGGGCACCGAAGTGGTTAAAGACTGGATCCCACGTCGAGGTCCAAAAGAAGGACCATTTGAATTGCGCGCGGGAAAGATGTGACTCCCGCCAAAGTTCGAGAACCAGCAGCGATGTGAGCAGAAGGATGGACGCCGCAAAAATCAGCGTGACCAGGTGCGCTATTTCGTCCCCGTGGCGCAGTCGCTGCAAAAAGGCACGCGGTCCCACTTTCGGTGGGACCGCGTTGTCCATCGTAATAGCAGGTGTTGACATCCTCGCCTACTGTATTTCGGAGATCTGCTTCATTTCGATCTTCACGACAGCCTTTGGAAGCTGGGCGTAGTTGAGAGCCTCCACCATGGTCTGGCCCGTGGTGAGCATCCACTTCAAGAAGCCCTTGATCGTGTCCCGCTTCGTCGCATCCGAAATGTTCTGAGGAATCAAGAGATAGGTGAAACTGCAAATCGGATAGGTGTTGGCGCCCGGGGCGTCGGTGATGGAAATTCGGATGTCCTTCTCCATCTTCACGGCCGCGCCGCTGGCCGCCTCGCTTACCGTGGCCAGACTGGCCTTCACGAAATTTCCGGCCGAGTTCTTCACGGTGCCGAAGCTCATGTGGTTCTGAAGAGCATAGATCAGCTCGACGTAACCCAGGGCGTCCGGCGTTTGCTGGACGAGGCCGGCCACCCCTTCGTTGCCCTTGCCGCCCAGACCCACGGGCCAATTCACGGAAGTGTTGCTCCCGACCTTGCTCTTCCAGTCCCCGCTGACCTTGGAGAGATAGTCGGTCCAAACGAACGTCGTTCCGCTGCCGTCCGAGCGGTGAACGACGACGATATCGTCGGAGGGCAGCTTGACGCCCGGATTCGCGCCTGCAATCTCAGGGTCATTCCACTTCGTCACTTTTCCGAGGTAGATATCCGCCAGGGCCTCGGGTGTGAACTTCAACTCCGCGGTCACCCCTGGCACGTTATAGGTCGGCACTACCGCGCCCAGCACGGTGGGAAACTGCAGGACTTTGTACTTGAATTGAGCCAACGTCTGATCGTTGAGCGGCATGTCCGAGGCGCCGAAGTCAACCGTGCCCGCCATGAGTTGCCGGATCCCGCCGCCCGATCCGATCGACTGGTAGTTGATCTGAATGTTGGGATGGGCCGTGTGGTAGACATCAAACCACTTCGAATAAATCGGGTAGGGGAAGGTCGCACCGGCCGAATTCAGAAGCACCGTTCCCGACTGCGCATGGGCCGTAAACGCCAGAGCGCAAACAGCTAACAGGCTGAGCAGGATCTTTCGCATGATTCGAGATCGCCTCCTTATTATGGTTTCAGAGTTGTTACAACCGTGTTACGCCCTCAAGAATTAGAGATGAATGCACCTTTCATCGTGGAAAGGTAGGGCGCGGTCTCGGGGGGATCAAACCGCGCCCCATCGTAGGCGAACCAAGGGGGTGCTGCTTCCGGCGCAGGTCGCCATGCGCCAGAACTCATTCAAACTTGTCCCGGTAATCCCCGTTTGCCTAACCAACCGAGCGGAGCCGAGCCTAGAGACACTGCTTGAACGTCCGATGATTAGAATGTGAAAACTCGATGACTACGCGTTCGCAGTGGCGGAGTCTCCCGCGGTCGCTTCGAGTTGCCGCGCTCTTCCGTGCCGAACCTCAAGGCCTCGAACCCAGAAGAGAACATCCTCGGCGATATTCGTTGCGTGGTCGGCGATTCGCTCGAGGTGCCGCGAGGCGAGCACGAACTGCAGATTCGGAGCCGCCTGTGCGGAATCGGCTGCGATTCCCGCCAGCAGAGCATCGAACACGCGGTCGCGAAATTGATCCACCACGTCGTCGCTTTCGAGCACCTGCGTCGCGAGGTCCACATTTTGGTAGATCAACGCCCCGAGACATTTCGAGACCATCGCGCGGACGGCCGCCGTCATCGGCTCGAGCTCCCTCGGCGATTCGACGCCCTTCATGGCGGCAAGGGAAATGGCGCGCTCGCTGAGGTTCACCGCCAGATCGCCCATGCGCTCGAGATCGTTGTTGATCTTCAGCGTCGCCACGATCAGTCGAATCTCCGGATCGAGTAGATTGCCCTGGCGCAGCAAGCGGATCGCATGCTCGTCGATCACGATTTCCATTTCGTTGATGCGGGGCTCGGTGAGAAATACTTCGCTCGCTAGGCGCTCGTTTCGATCAAGCAGCGCCATCAGCGCGCGGCTCACCGACGATTCCACCGTACGCGCCTGCGACACCAGATAATTCATCAACACGCTTTGAAAAACGCTTTCCGTGCTCATCGTTGTCGTGGTCACGGTTGGTCTCCCTGGGCCCCGAGCCTCCGGACTCCATATTTCCGTTTGTAGGATCGTTTTGCGGCATTGCAAGGAGATAAATCGGATATGAATGTTCGGAAACAGGGATTGCAAATGTCAGGTGGCGAGCGGCACGGAAAAGAGGAATTTCGACCCGTGCCCCACTTCGCTCTCCACCCACAGGCGCCCGCCATGCGCCTCCACGATGTGCTTCGCGATCGAAAGCCCCAGGCCCGTTCCGCCGGCCTCCCGCGAGCGCGCCGCGTCCACGCGATAAAAGCGCTCGAAAATCCGTTCCTGATCGGCAAGCGGAATGCCAATTCCCGTGTCCTCGACGCACACCACCACTTCACGGGTTCCAGCCGACGCGCTCACCCGAATGCGGCCGCCCTCGGACGTATACTGAATCGCGTTGTCGACCAGATTCTGCAGCACGTCCCGCAACAAGCTCGCGTCGCCGCGAACCATCGGCAAGCCCGGCGGCACGTCCACTTCGAGCGCGATCTGTTTCCGGCTCGCTTTCAGCAGAGTCGTCTCCGCTGAGCTCTCGATCACTTCCATCAGCTGGACCGGGAAGAATTCGACCTCCAGTTTCCCCGCCTCGATCCGCGCCAGCTTTAGGAGATCGTTCGTCAGACGTGCCAGCCGCACGGCGTGATCGCGGATGATCTCGAGGAAGCGCCGGTTGCTATGCGAATCCTCCATGGCGCCCGCGAGCAAGGTCTCGGCGAAACCCTGAATAGCCGTGAGCGGCGTCTTGAATTCATGCGACACGTTTGCCACGAAATCTTGACGCACCCGCTCCAGCCGCCGCAATTCGGTGACGTCGTGCAGCACAACCACCGCCCCGGAGGGCTTCTCCGGCGCGGCCGGCGCGGCGAAAGCTCCTCCCGGGATGCCGGACTCGAGCGCCTGCACCGGGGTCGCGGTAATCGAGAATGTCCGCTGCTGGATGAACCCCATCGCGATGTCCGTTTGCAGGCCCTCTTCGCCGTTCAACGCTCTGCGAATCAGGTTCAGCAAGCCTGAATTGCGGATCACTTCGATCACGGGCCGCCCTTCGATGGCCGACGCGTCGAGGTTCAGGATTTCCGAAAAGGCCCGGTTCGAAAATACGATCCTCTCCTGCGCATCGACCACGGCGACTCCCTCGACCATGCTTCGCAGGATCGCGCTCGACCGGTTGCGCTCGCCGCTGAGCGATCGGATGGTGCGGTCCATTGAAGCCGCCGTTTCATTCAGCGCATCCGTCAGGTCGGAAAGCTCATCGCGCGGCCCATCAGCGAGGAGCGGGCGAAAATCACCATCGGCCAGTCGCCGCGAAAAACGCTTCAATCGTTCCACGCGCGCCGTGAACATCCGAAAAGAGGCCAGCGAAATTACGGCTGCGATCGCGAGGATCAAGATCGACGCTCCGAAAAGCCTGCCCCGCAGTTCCGCAACGGACGCATCGATCTGCGCCAGCGGAAGAGCCATTCGTATCACCACCGGCCGTGACGACGGCGGCTGATAGCGCACGGCCCGGTAGACGAAATCGACTCCCATCGTGGTGCTCCGCCGCACCGATTCTCCCTCGCCCGAAGAAAACGCCTGCTGAATCTCCGGCTGCGTCGAGTGATCCTCCATCGTCTCGGGATCGTGACTCGAATCCGCCAGCACCTGTCCGCTCTGTGCAATCAGCGTGACGCGCGCCCCACCGGATGCGGCCCACGCGGTCCACGCATGCAGATCGGCCGTATCGTTCAAGCGCGGCGGCCGCGCTTCCACGAGATTGGTCAGCGATGTGAGAGTTTCGTCGGCGGCGCGGATGTAGTCGCGGCGCAAAACATGCGTGGAGTAAAAGTCGAAGGCGATGAAAATAGCGAACAGCAGGGCGAGGTAGCTCAGCCCGAGTTTCCAGAAAAGCCTAGCTCGCACGGGTTTCGAAGAGATATCCGGCCCCGCGGATCGTCTTCATGTACGCAGGATGTTGCGGATCGGCTTCGATTTTTTCCCGCAGCCGGCGGACGTAGACGTCCACGCTCCGCGGCGTCACGAACCGCTCCGTGCCCCATACGCCGTCCAGCAGTTGATCGCGCGTAAACACGCGATTGGGCCGCGCCGCCAGGAAATAGAGCAGGCGGAATTCGAGCGTGCTCATCGGCACGGACCGTCCTCCGCGCGTCACGCGATAGGCCGCCGGATCGATCCGCAACGGTCCGATTTCGATCGGTTTTTCCGAAGGTGTGCCCGGCTCGGCGCGCCGCAGCAACGCCTTCACGCGCGCCACCAGCTCGCGAGGACTGAATGGCTTCGTCACGTAGTCGTCCGCGCCCAGCTCGAGGCCCACCACCCGGTCCGCTTCCTCGCCTTTCGCCGTCAGGATCAGCACCGGCAGGCGATTCAGGCTCACGTCCTTGCGCACTTCCTTGCAGATTTCCAGCCCCGAAAGTTTCGGCAGCATCAGGTCGAGGATCAGCAGGTCGGGCGGAACTTTGCGGATTTGCGCGAGGCCCGTGCCGCCGTCCGCGCTCGTGGTGACTTGAAATCCGTCCTTCTCGAGGTTGTACCTCAGCAGCTCGACGATGTCTTTATCGTCTTCGATCACAAGTATGCGTTTCATCGTGGCTCTCTGGATTTTGTCGTCCACACCATACGGAAATTGTTCGCGGGAAGCAAGCCGATGATTTTCGCCGCCCGCGTCAAAGTCGGCGAATCTTACGCGTTTCAGAGTGGAGCGACAATTCGCCGCTGAAACATTTCTGGGGCAATGCGCTCAGCTGCTCCACTGTGACACACCCTACAGGCCCCTGAATCCACAAGGGTTGCCGCGGTTGGTTTTCTTGCGTTTGGCTATTTCGCTGCTTCTTTACTGCTTGTGGTGGTCCCTGCACCGAACGCCGGTTTTTGCCGATAAATCTCCCGGGGGAAGTGTCTGAACGGGACGCGATGGCCGCGGTAGCCGCTGGATTCAACAGGGTCGGAGTGATGAGGTGAATGACAACGCATTAAGTGCAAGTGTGGCCCGGCGGACGCCGAAGGCCCGCATATTCCTACCTGTGGCGCCGGGCGCGCTTCTCGCACTGTCCTTTCTGCTGATCGCTGCGCGTCCAGCATGCGCACAGCAGCATGCCGTCGACCTCGCCAGCCAAAGCCTCGAGGACCTTATGAACATCGAGGTCGTCTCCGTCTCAAAAACCGAACAAAAAATATCCCGGACGGCCGCGGCCATCTTCGTCATCACGCAGGAAGACATTCGCCGGTCGGGAGCTACAAACATCCCCGACTTGCTCCGCATGGTGCCGGGCATGGATGTCGCACAGATCGACTCGAGCGTCTGGGCCATCAGCGCGCGCGGCTTCAATCAGAGGTTTGCCAACAAGCTTCTGGTTCTCGTCGATGGGCGCAGCGTCTATACGCCGAGCTTTGGCGGCGTCTACTGGGATTCGCTCGATCTTCCGCTCGAAGACATCGAGCGCATCGAGGTGATTCGCGGTCCGGGCGGCTCGATTTGGGGAACCAACGCCGTCGACGGCGTGATCAACATCATCACCAAGAATACTTCGGAGACCAAAGGCGCCCTTATCACCGCCGGCGGCGGCGACATCGACCAGGGATTCGGAACCGTGCAATACGGCGGTTCTGCAGGTCACGGCACGGACTTTCGCGTCTTCACGAAGTATTTCGATCAGGATCACATGCCGGGAGCCGCCTCGGCAAACGACGCAGACGGATGGCACATGCTTCACGGCGGTTTTCGCACGGATACCACGATTTCCCCGAACGATACGCTCATGTTCCAGGGCGATATCTATTCCGCTCGCGAGGGATACCCGAGCGTTTACATACCGACGATCGTAAGCGCGCCCATACCGACGGATTTCGAGGTCAACCTCACGGGCGGGTTCATCCAGGGCATGTGGAACCACACTCACTCGGCAGCGTCCGGGTGGACGCTGCAAGTCTCCTACGACACCTACGAGCGTAACGACACGATCGGCGACCACCGCGGCACCGCGAATGTGGATTTCGCCTATCACTCGGCTGTTGGCTCCCGGAACGATCTGACGTGGGGCGCGAACTATCGAAATTCGGATTCGCACTCGATCGGATCAATCTATACATCCTTCGTTCCTGCCAATCTGGACACGCAGATCTCCGGGGCCTTTGTGCAGGACGAAATCGCGATCATCCCTAACCAGCTCTATCTGACCGGCGGAGTCAAGTTCGAACACAACTACTACTCGGGACTCAACGTGATGCCGAGCGCGCGCGTGGCCTGGGAACCGACCTCGAATCAGACGCTGTGGGCAGCCGTCTCCGATGCCGTTCGCTCGCCTTCCGCCTTCGACGCCGGCTTTCGCGGCAACGTGACCAGCTATCCCGGACCCGGTGGAATTCCCGACGTGCTCGCCTTCATTGGAAATCCGGATGTCGATGACGAATCCCTCATCGCCTACGAACTCGGCTACCGCAATACAATCTCGAAAAATCTTTCCATCGATTTGGCCAGCTACTTCAACGATTACAACCATCTCGAAACGGTTGAGTACGCGACTCCATTCTTCGAAAGCGCGCCGCCTCCGCCGCACGAGGTGATTCCTTTTACGTACAAGAACCTGATGTACGGAGCGACCGAAGGCATCGAAGTTTTCGCGGCGTGGAAGGTCAACAACCGGTGGACCCTCAATCCCGGCTACGCCTTCGAGGAAATGCACCTGCACGTTCGCGCCTCCAGCCAAGATCCTTCGGCTCCCGCGTCGACGCAGGGCGCCAGCCCGGATCACTCCGCCCAGATTCGCTCGCGCGTCTCTCTGGCCCGCAACCTCACGTGGGACAGTTCCGCTTATTTCGTAAACAGGCTGACCGCGGAGGCGGTCCCTTCCTACACGCGGATCGATACGCAGCTTTCCTGGCAATTCTCGGAGGGCGCGACGATCAGTCTCGTGGGCGAAAACCTCGCGCAGGATCACCATCTCGAGTTCGTCGACGAGCTGGGCAGCGTGCGGTCCGCGCTGATCAAGCGCAGCGCCTACGTCAGATTCACCTGGAAATTCTAGGAAGCGTTCCGCACAGCTGGCCATGCCCGAGCGAACGGGGGAGATTTGAAACGAACGATTGCAGCGAGGCGAAGCACCGAAGCGGTGGCGCCGGAAACCGGTGGCCTTCGGCGCGCCTGGGGCCTTCGGCGCGCTGCGGCTCCGCTCGCGCTCGCGATAATTGTTTTCGCCGGGTCTGCTAGGTCCGCCCAGGACAATCCCAGCGAATATCAGCTCAAGGCAGCTTTTGTCTTCAACTTCGCCAAGTTCGTCGACTGGCCGCCGAACGTGTATTCCAGCCCGCAGTCTCCGTTCGCAATTTGCATTCTCGGCTCCGATCCGTTCGGCTCGGTAATCGACGACGCCTTGCGCGGCAAGGCCGTCGCCGATCACCCGGTCGTTGTCCGGCGCGTCAAGGACGCCGCTGCCGCGCGCCATTGTCAAATCCTTTTTGTCAGCGCGTCGGAAAGAAGCCGTCTCCGGGAGATCCTCGAAAGCCTCAAAGACGCAAATGCCCTGGTTGTCGGCGATTTCGACGGCTTCGCGGCTGCCGGCGGCACCATCGAGTTAACCCTTCAAGAGGGCCACGTGCGCTTCGCGATCAATCCGGGCGCCGCCGACACCGCGGGGCTGCGCATCAGTTCGAAGCTGCTCGCGCTCGCCACCATCGTGCACGGCAATTCAGAAAGCGGGAAAAACTGACATGCGATTCCATCACGATCTCTCCATCCGTCGCAAACTCACGGTCATCGTTCTCCTCACCTGCGGCGTATCTATTCTCATTGCGTGCACGGCGCTCGCGGTATACGACCTGGCCGCGTTTCGCAGTGAAATCGGCGTCGAGCTCGTTTCCACCGCGGGCATCGTCGGCTCCAACACCACTGCGGCACTTTCCTTTGGCGACGCCCGTTCCGCGCGTGAAACTCTGAATTCCCTCGCCGCCCAGGCTCACATCGTCACGGCTGCCGTTTACGCATCGGACGGATCGGCCTTTGCATTGTATGGTCGCCCCGGCGCCCATCTCGAACCCACGCCCCGAAAACCCGGCCCGGACGGAATTACTTTTTCCCTCCGCGATGTCACCGTCTTTGAGCCCATTCGCTTGAACGGCGATCGGATTGGCACGATCTACCTGAAGTCCGACCTCGATCAGCTTTATTCGCGCGCCAAACACTTCCTGGGAATGCTCGACATCGTAATCATCGCGTGCCTGTTGACCGCCTACCTTCTCGCTTCCCGCCTTCAACGGTTGATATCCGGCCCGATTCTCGCCCTCGCGCGCACCGCTGCCGCCGTATCCGTCGAAAAGGACTATTCTGTTCGTGCCGCGAAATCCAGCCAGGATGAAGTCGGCTCCCTCGTCGATCGCTTCAACGAAATGCTGGCGCACATCCAGGAGCGCGACACCGCCCTCCGCATGGCCCACGATCAACTGGAAATCCGCGTCGACGAACGCACGCGCGAGTTGCTTACCCAGGTCGCCGAACGCAAGCAAGCCGAGATTGCCCTCGGTGAGCGCACCAACTTCCTCAACTCGCTCATCGAGAATACTCCCATCGGCATCGTCGCCATCGACTGCGATGACTGCGTAACGATGTGCAACCTCGCCTTCGAGAAGCTCTTCGGCTATTCCGGTGAAGCCATCCTCGGCCACCGCTTGTTCGACCTGATCTCAGCTCCCGAGATTCAAAATGAGCTCACCGCGAACAGGTCGAGGCTTCGACAGGGCGAAACGACCCGCATGGTGACGCGACGGCGCCGGAGCGACGGAACCTTGGTCGACGTCGAGGCTTCTTCCGTGCCTCTGCGGACCGACGGAGCATTCAGCGGCGCGGTGCTCCTCTATCAGGACATTACCGAGCGCAAACGCGCGGAAGAGGCTCTCCTGCGCGCCAAGGAGGCCGCCGAGGCCGCCAGCCGCGCGAAAAGCGAATTCCTCGCCAACATGAGTCACGAAATCCGCACCCCGATGAACGGCATTATCGGAATGACGGAGCTCGCTCTCGACACGAATTTGACCCCGGAGCAAAGCGACTACCTCGGCATGGTCAGGACCTCGGCGAATTCGCTCCTCACGGTCGTGAACGACATCCTCGACTTCTCAAAAATCGAAGCGGGTAAGCTGGACCTCGACGTGATGGACTTCCCTTTTCAGCACACCATCGGCGAAACCCTCAAGGCTCTTGCGTTTCGCGCTCACCAGAAGCACCTCGAGCTCGCCTGGCGCGTCGCGCCCGGCATCCCCGGGTATTTGAAAGGCGACATGGGACGCTTGCGTCAGGTCATCGTCAATCTCGTCGGGAACTCCGTGAAGTTCACGGAACACGGCGAAATCGTCGTCTCTGTCGAAAAAGAATCCGAGGACCCCAACGGCATGATGTTGCATTTCAAGATCCGGGACACCGGAATCGGAATCCCGCGCGATAAGCAGAGACTCGTCTTCGACGCCTTCACACAAGCCGACACGTCCGCATCGCGCAAGTACGGCGGCACCGGGCTCGGCCTGGCGATCACCTCGCGCCTCGTCGCTCTCATGGGCGGAAAAATCTGGCTCGAGAGCGAAGTCGGGCGCGGCAGCACGTTCCATTTCACGTGCCGCTTCGAATTCGCCGATAGCGCCGCGCAGCAAACCGTATCCCCCGACCCCGGCACCATCCAAAACCTGCCCGTTCTCGTGGTCGATGACAACGATACGAACCGGCGCATCCTTGCCGAAATGCTTGGCGCCTGGGGCATGTCGCCCGAGTGCGCCGATAGTGGCGCTGCCGCCCTTGCGGCGCTTAGGTCTGCGGTCGCAAAGGGCCGTCCGTTCCGCCTTCTGATTGCAGACATGCAGATGCCGCACATGGACGGGTGCAAGCTCACCAAGGAAATTCGCAACGATCCCTCGCTCAGCGCGATTCCGGTACTTATGCTCAGTTCGAGCGCTCAATCCGACGAGGCTCCGCTGTGCCGAAAGCTCGCCATTTCCGCCTATTTGACAAAGCCGGCGCAACCGTCGGATCTGCTCGATGCGATTCTGGCTGCGGTCTCCCATCTGACTCCTTCTCAACCCGCGCTGGAGACCTCGCCCGGGGCGAGCGCGCCTGCCGCAGCTGCGGACCGCTTGAGGATCCTTCTTGCCGAAGATAATGCCGTCAATCAAAAGCTCGCCATCACGTTGCTGCAAAAGCGCGGCCACATCGTGATTCCAACGGGTAACGGAAAGGAGGCGATTGAGGCGCTCAAGGGTGAAAGCGTCGACCTCGTTTTAATGGACGTGCAGATGCCCGTAATGGACGGCTTCGAAGCCATCCGCTCGATTCGCGCCAAGGAACAAACGACAGGCGCTCACATCCCGATCATCGCCCTCACCGCCCACGCCATGAAGGGAGACCGCGAAAAGTGCCTCGCCGTCGGCGCGGACGACTACGTGTCCAAGCCCATCCGCACCGCCGACCTGCTCGCCGCCATGGACCGCGCGAGGGCGCTGCGAGTCGATGCTCCGTCGAACGTTAGCCCTTCAGCCGGATCTCCCGCCAGCGTCCCAGCCGGTGATTCCGCGCCTCGCGTGTTCGATATCAACGAAGCTCTCGATCGCGTCGAGGGGGACCGCGAGCTCCTCGAAGAAATTGTCCGCATCTTCATGGGCGAATGCTCGAGCAACATGGATGCGATCCGCCAGGCTCTCGCCGCGAGCGACGCTCGCCTTCTCGAACGCCTTGCGCACACGGTCAAAGGCGCCTCCGCCAATCTCAGCGCCTCCGCTGTATCTCAGGTTGCTTTCACTATCGAAAAGCTTGCGCGCGCCGGCGATCTGAAGCCCGCGTCGGAGTGGATCGATAAGCTCCAGCAGGAAATCGACCGCTTGCTCCCGGAGTTGGCGTCGGTCTGCCAGAAAGTAAGTCCTTGAGCCTCTGAAAGGAAGCATGCTGCATCGATGACTGCAGAAACCGACAAGCCGAGCCGAATTCTCATCGCCGACGACGACCCCGTCGCTCGCTCCATGCTCGAAGCTCTTCTCACCAAATGGGGCTACGAAGTAATTTCCGTCGGGGACGGTCTCGCGGCCGCTCGCATTCTCGCCGGCGACGCCGCCCCTCAGCTGGCGATCCTCGACTGGATGATGCCGGGCGCTGAGGGTCCGGAAGTTTGCAAGCGCGTCCGTGCCCTCCAGGACCGGCCCTACGTTTACATCCTGCTGGTCACGTCGCGCGCCCACCGCGGCGATCTCTTCCAGGGCCTTCAGTCGGGAGCGGACGACTACATCACGAAGCCCTTCGACAGCGGCGAATTGCGCGCTCGCCTTCTTGTCGGCCGCCGCATCGTCGATTTGCAGAACAAACTCATCGCCGCCCGAGAAGAGCTCCGATACAAGGCCACCCACGATGCTCTTACGGGCGTCCCCAATCGGGCCGCGGCCCTGGAGGCCATCAATCGCGAGCGCTCCAGGCAGGTCCGCGACGCCGGCTCTTTCGGCATTGTCCTCGTCGATATCGATCACTTCAAACGCGTCAACGACACCCACGGCCATCTCGTCGGCGACGCGGTGCTGAGGGCCGTCGCCGGGAGCATCGTCAATTCTGTACGCCCCTACGACACGGTCGGCCGCTATGGTGGCGAGGAATTCGTCATCGTCGTTCCGCTCTCCGACGCTTCCGGCACCATGTCGCTCGCCGAACGAGTTCGCAAACGCATCGAATCGACGCCCGTTTCCACCGATTCCGGCCCGATTTCGATCACCATTAGCTGCGGTGTTGCCGTTTGCCGTAGCGAGGCCCCCATGGAGGTTCAGTCGCTCCTCCATCTCGCCGACGAAGCGCTCTACCGCTCAAAAGCGAGCGGCCGCAATCGCTGCGAACTGGCCCCCGCCGCCCCGGCTCTCCTGCCATCTCTCGGCGAAGCAATCGATTCTCGCTGATGCCCGCGCCCGATAGGCCCCATACGCTAGCGTATGGCGCCTGCCTCCTCTTTCCATCCCCACTTCCCTTCGCAAACCCATTCGTCTCCGATGGATTTTGGTGTACAGTGTAAGGCGTATGTCGCAAACGCCTCCTCTCACCGCTGGAAAGGGCCAGGAAATGAATCCCACCAAGTCGGGGTCGGCGTCCGCCGATTCTCGGCGCGATACGATCACCATCACTGACAATCGCAACGGCCGGCAATATGAGGTGCCGATCAAGAACGATACGATTCGCGCCATCGATTTGCGCAAGATCAAGATCGCCGAGCCGGATTTCGGGATGATGAGCTACGATCCAGCCTGCACCAACACGGCGACCTGCACCAGCAAGATCACGTTCATCGACGGCGACAAGGGTATCCTTCGCTATCGCGGTTATTCGATCGAGGAGCTGGCGGAAAAGAGCACTTATCCCGAGACGGCCTACCTGATTCTGCACGGCGAGTTGCCCACGCAGCCGCAGCTGAGGAATTGGAACTACCACATTACGCATCACACGTTCATTCACGAGAGCATCAAGAAATTCCTCGACGGTTTTCACTACGACGCCCATCCGATGGGCATGCTGATTTCAACCGTCGCTGCGCTCTCCACTTTTTATCCGGATGCGAAAGACATCTTCAATCCCGATTCGCGCCTGAAGCAGACGTACCGGCTGATCGGCAAGATGCCGACGCTCGCCGCCTTCTCCTACCGGCACAGCCTCGGCATGCCCTTCGTTTACCCCGACAACGATCTCAGCTACGCGGGCAATTTCCTGAACATGCTTTTCCGCACCACCGAGCTCCAGTATCGTCCGAATCCCACGCTGGAACGCGCTCTCGATATTTTGTTCATCCTGCACGCCGACCACGAGCAGAACTGCTCGTCGACCGCCATGCGTGGCGTCGGCAGCTCGCACGTCGATCCCTATTCCGCCATCGCCGCGGCCACCGCCGCCCTCTACGGCCCGCTTCACGGCGGCGCCAATGAACAGGTCCTGCGCATGCTGGTCGAGATAGGCTCCGTCAACAACGTTCCCGCCTACGTGAAGAGTGTCAAGGCCGGCGAAAAACTCCTCATGGGCTTCGGCCATCGCGTCTATAAGAATTACGATCCTCGCGCCCGCATCGTAAAGCGCATCGCCTATGAAGTCTTCGACGTGATGGGCCGCAATCCCCTGATCGATATCGCCCTCGAATGCGAGCGCATCGCTCTGGAAGACGATTACTTCATCACCCGCCGCCTCTACCCCAATGTCGACTTCTATACTGGCTTGATTTATCAGGCGATGGGCTTCCCGGTCACGATGTTCCCCGTTCTCTTCGCTATTCCGCGTACGTCCGGATGGATCGCTCAATGGGAAGAAATGCTGCTCGATCCCGAGCAGAAAATCATGCGCCCTCGCCAGGTCTACACGGGTTACGACCTGCGCAGCTACATCCCGCCCGACCACCGGAGCTGATCGCGCGTCGCTGATTGCGCGTGAAATCGCAGCTTCCATTTTGACCCAGTTGTGCCTCCCGGGTGACTCCTTCGTTGCGTGCTTCGCCTCCCTTCTTGACTTTCTCATTCGCTGGTTCAAAAATAGGGCTCCCCTTCCAGAACACCGCACTGACATTTGTGTCTGCCGGGCGTATCCCGGCGCGTCGATGCACCGCAAGAAACCTCTCCTTCTTGCAAGCCGGACTGCGTTCGTGGGTTGGCACCTTGGCGCCCTGCGCGTCCGTTGGAGGAATGCTTGGAGAGCTTGCGCAAACTCTTCGGTTCCGGCGGTTTCATGCCCCACGGCATGTGCTACCTCTGGAACGCTCGGCTGATCTATTTGCATGCGATTTCTGACTCGCTCATCGCGCTCTCTTACTTCGCGATACCCGTTATCCTCCTCTGGTTCGTGCGCAAGCGTCGCAGTGTTCCCTTCGGCTGGATGTTCGGATTGTTCGGCGTTTTTATCGTTGCCTGCGGTTCCACGCACTTGATGGAAGTCTGGAATCTGTGGCACGCCGACTACTGGCTCGCCGGCGCACTCCAAGCCGTCACCGCGGCTGTGTCCGTCGCCACGGCGATTCTGCTCGTTCGCGTCATTCCGAAGGCCGTCGACCTTCCGGATGGCGCCCAGTGGATTAAAGCGAATAGCGCTCTCGAAGAAGAAGTGCACAAGCGGCGCAACATCGAACTCGACCTTCGCATCAGCGAAGCAAACTACCGCGAGCAGGCGGAACTCCTCGATCTCACCTACGACGCGATTTTCGTCCGGAGTCTTCAGGCCAAAATCCTCTACTGGAATCGCAGCGCCGAGAAGCTGTATGGCTGGAGCAAGCTTGAAGCGCGAGGCAAAGTTGCTCACGAGTTGCTTGGGACGGTCTTTCCCCAGCCATTATCTGAAATCGAAGCGCAGATACTCCAGAAAGGCAGCTGGGAAGGCGAACTCGTCCATCAGCATCGCGACGGCCGCAAAATTGTCGTCTCCAGCCGATGGGCTCTCCGTACAAACGCCGCAGGCGAGCCCATCTCGCTTCTCGAGTCCAATTCCGATGTCACTCACCGCAAGGAAGAGCAAGAAAAATTCCGCAATCTTCTCGAATCCGCTCCCGACGCCATGGTGATCGTCGATAGCGCTGGCCAGATTCAGCTCGTCAACGCGCAAACCGAGCGCCTGTTCGGCTACTCGCGCGACGAACTGATCGGCAAGCCCGTCGAGATGCTGATGCCTGACCGTTTTCACGATCAGCACGTCGGCCATCGCCGCCAATATTCTCGCGCGCCCCAGCCTCGCGAAATGGGTCTCGGCTTGGAACTCTCCGGCCGCCGAAAGGACGGCACCGAGTTTCCCGTCGAAATCAGCCTCAGTCCCCTGAAAACCCGGGACGGCGTCCTCGTTTCCAGCGCCATTCGCAACGTCACCGATCGCCGCCAGGCAGAAGACCAGATTCGACAGCTCAACTTCGCCTTGAACGAGAGGGTCGCGGAGCTCAACGTTGTCAACAAGGAACTGGAGTCCTTCAGCTATTCGGTCTCGCACGACCTGCGCGCACCCCTGCGCCACATCGACGGCTTCGCTCGCATTCTCAAGGAAGAGCATGCTTCCGCGCTCTCCGGAGAAGGTATTCGCTATCTCGATCGCGTCCTCGAAGCTGCGAATCACATGGGTCATCTCGTCGATGATCTGCTCAATCTCGCCCGCATCGGCCGCCGGGAAATCGCCAAGCAACGGGTCCAGCTTGATGGCCTGGTCCGCGATGCCATTTCCGACCTTCCGCGCGACGTCCAGGAACGCGACGTCGAGTGGCTCATCGAGCCTCTGGGCCACGCGGATTGCGATCCGGGCCTCATGAAGCTCGTTTTCGTGAATCTTCTCTCGAACGCGGTGAAATTCAGTCGCACTCGCGACCACGCCGTGATCGAAGTCGGCGAGTGCGAAAGCCGCGGCGTCGCCGCATTCTTCGTTCGCGACAACGGAGTCGGCTTCGATCAGAAATATGCTGACAAGCTCTTCGGCGTCTTCCAGCGCCTCCACCGGCAGGAGGATTTCGAGGGCACCGGCATCGGCCTCGCCACCGTTCAAAGGATCATTCGCCGCCATGGCGGCGATATCTGGGCCGAATCGGAACCGGATGCCGGCGCCACGTTCTTCTTCACCCTGGGTCCGCAGCCCGAGGAGAGAATCCCCAATTTACCAACCGAGGTGGGCCTTGGCCGAATCCAAAACAGTTGAAATTCTCCTCGTCGAAGACAACCCGTCCGACGCCGAGTTGACCCTGCACGCCCTGAAAAAAAGCAAACTCGCCAACGAGATTCAACTCGTTCGTGACGGCGCCGAAGCCCTCGACTTCCTCTTCTGCCGCGGCGCGTTCTCGAGTCGCAGCTTCGACAGCGCCCCTCGTCTCGTCCTTCTCGATCTCAAGCTCCCCAAGATCGATGGCTTGCAGGTTCTCGAGAGCGTGAAGTCGGATTCGCGCACCAAGGCCATTCCCATCATCGTCCTCACCTCCTCGAAAGAGGAGACGGACCTGGTGAAGAGCTACAAACTGGGCGTCAACAGCTACATCCAAAAACCCGTCAATTTCGGCGAGTTCCAGGAAGTCGTTCAACAGCTTGGTTTGTACTGGCTGCTGCTCAATAGCAAGCCGCCCGGCAAGGCTTTTCTGGCGAAATAGAATCACGGGAATCGAGGTCCCGATGTCGAAAACGCACTCGAAGCCGGCTCCGGCCGACGTCAAGACGCTGCGGCTGCTCGTCGTCGACGACGATCCGTACGATCTGGAGCTGTGCCTCAGCAATCTCAGGAAATCCGACCTCACGTTTCACGCCGTCTCCGTTACCACCCGCGAAGGCTTCGTCCGGGCCTTGCGCCAGCAGGATTTTGACGTCGTTCTCTCCGACTACAGGATGAAAAACTGGACCGGAATCGACGCCTTGGCGATCGTTCGGCAGATCCAGCCCGCCGCCTCCGTTATTCTCCTCAGCGGAACTATCGGGGATGAACTCGCAGTCGACTGTATCAAGTCGGGCGTCACGGACTACGTTCTCAAGCACCAGCTTGCCAGGCTGCCCATCGCTATTCGCCGCGCTCAGGAGGAACGTACCCTCCGCGACGCCGAAATTGCCGCTGTGCGTGCCCTCAGGGAAAGCGAAGAGCGATATCGCGTCCTCGTCGAGAACGCCCCCGAAGCCATCGTCGTCATCGATGCGAAAACCGGGAAATTCGTCGACTGCAACGAGAACGCCCTAAGCCTCTTCGGCCTCAGCCGCGCCGAACTCTTGCAGCGTGGCCCGGCCGATCTCGGCCCGGCCAAACAGCCCAGCGGTGAGGCCAGCGAAACCGCTGCCCGGCGCAACATCGAGCGTGCCGTGGCGGGCCAGATCCCGGTATTCGAATGGCTGCACTACGATTCGCGGGGGGCGGAGATTCTGTGCGAGATCCATCTCGTGCTGCTGCCTTCCCGCGAAGGCCGCCTGATTCGCGGCAGCATCGTGAATATCAGCGAACGCAAACGCGCCGAAGCAGCTCTGCACCAAAGCGAAGCCCGTTACCGCGGCCTCGTCAACAATTCCATCTACGGAATCTACTGGGTCAGCGATGAGGGGAAGCTGCTCGACGCGAACCCCGCGCTCGTCCGCATGCTCGGCTACGACTCCGTCCGCGACCTTCTTGCCGTCGGCCACTCCCGCGAGTTCTACGCCAGTCCCGACGATCGCGACAAAATCTACGCGCATTACCTTACCGACGGCCGCCTTCACGCTACCGTCGAGTGGAAGCGCAAGGACTCCAAGCACATCACGGTCCGCCTCAACGGCTGGCCCGCCACCGATCCCGAGCGCGGCAAGCTCTGCGTGGAAATCGTTGTCGAGGACGTCACCGAGCGCATCGCACTCGAAAAGCAGCTGGTCCAGGCGCAAAAATTCGAAGCCATCGGACAGCTGGCCGGCGGCATCGCCCACGACTTCAACAACATGATCGGCGCGATCCTGGGATGGGCCGATATGGGTGTCGACGAAACCGAGGGTGCGCCGCGCATCCGCCGCTATTTCGATAAGGTACGCCAGCAAGCCGATCGCGCCGCCGCATTGACCCGCCAATTGCTCGCCTTTGCCCGCCGTCAGATTCTCGAGCCCCGCAATATCGACATGAATCAGGCCGTCATCGAGACGATCAGCCTGCTCGAGAAAGTCATCGGCAGCAATATCTCCATCCAGGCCCATCTCGCGCCCGATCTCGCCGTCGTCCGCGCCGATCCTGTACAGATCGAGCAGGTGCTCATGAATCTCTGCATCAACGCGCGCGACGCCATGCCCGGCGGCGGCTCACTCACAGTCGACACCTCCAACGTCACCATCGACGAGGAATTCTGCGCTCTACAGCCCCTTGCGCATCCCGGCAACTACATCATGCTGGCCGTTATTGACAGCGGCACGGGTATGGATGAAGCCACGCTCGACCGCATCTTCGAGCCGTTTTTCACTACCAAGGACATGGGAAAAGGCACCGGCCTGGGGCTGGCAACCGTGTACGGTATCGTTCATCAGCACGGTGGCTTCCTCCATGTGCTGTCTCAACCCGGTCAGGGCAGCACGTTCCGCGTCTATCTCCCCGTCAGCATGGCCAGCGAGGATAGATCCTCTGTCTCCGAAGACGAGAAGCCGGCTCGCGGTGGCACTGAGACTCTCCTCGTCGTCGAGGATCACGAGGGTTTGCGTCAACTCGCCCTCGAAACGCTGGTCAATCTCGGCTATAAGGTGATCCTCGCCTTCGACGGCGAAAAAGCGGTGCAGGAATTTCAGGCCCATCGCGATGAAATCGACCTCGCCGTTCTCGACGTCATGCTTCCAAAGCTAAGTGGCCCAGAAGCTTACGTCCGAATCTCGGAAGAGAAGCCCGATCTCCCCGTTGTTTTTGCCACCGGCTACAGTGCCGATAGCGCCTTGCTTCAATACGTGCAGGACAAGGGCTTGCCCCTGCTCCAGAAGCCCTACTCATCACGGGCCTTAGCCCGCAAGGTTCGCGAGGCTCTTGATCGGCGGCCCCGCTTGATGTCTCACGAATAGGGTTGACACTTCTTCCGCCCGTATGATAAGCGTTGTCCATACGTGGCACCGGTTTAAACACCGGTTTGCTGAGGCATCCAGGCGCGGAACACCAAAATTCCTAGCTGGGTGTACTTCGGCAACAAACCCCACCCACCCCGGGAGGTGGAAGCTTAGGCTTTCGCCTCCCGTTTTATTTTCGCTTCTTGGTAGGAGCTTATCTCTCTGATTTAAATACCGTTGCGCGGCAGGCACATAATTCGGCCAACAGGATGCCAGTCGCAGTGCTAATGGACCGCCTGGTGCAGTCTCGGCAATGCGATAGAAAAAGCGACCTCTTCTAGAAGCTGGTTTTCCCTGTGCTCGAGTTCGCTACCCCGCCCTGGGTGGGCGCCGCCGCATCGGTAATCTTATAGTTTTGATATTCGATCGAAAGCACCGCATGTCCGCCGAGCCGTATGAGACTGTCCGTCTTGTTCTCCGCCGGCAGCCAAAATGCGTCGACCTTCTCGTAGCGGTGATTGACTTCGCTTTTCTTCACCCAAAACGACGGACTCTTGGCCGGCTCCGCCTGAATCCGGGTCACCGCGAAATCCTTCCCGTCGACCCAAATCTTCCCTCGATAAAGATACTTGTTGTCCTTCTTCGGCTTTACCTCGAGGACGTACTGCGGCGCCTCCCGCGAAGTCTCCACCCCGGCCAGCGCGAAATCGTAATTCTCGGTAGTGAGCGCCGTATGCCGCTTGTTCTTGGGGTCTCCCGCTTCTTTCTCGCCCGCGAGCAGTCCCTTCAGCACGTGATCCACGATGAATTTCGATCCCGACTCCGACACGATCGTAAACTCCTTGTCGTTCGGCGCCACATAGTTCACATTCACGGTCATCGACGCCTCGTGCGTCCCGAAGAATCCCGCGTACTTGATCGTGTAGACGCGCGTCCCGACGAATTTCCGCAGCGCCTCTTCCCGTTCGCGGTTGCGTTCCACAAGCTGGCTGACCACCTGCTCGACGGTCAGCGGCGCTTGGTGCGCATCGAGAGCGGGAGCGGCCGGCGGATCGGCTTGCCGCGCTGCCGCTGTCGGAACATGCAGCAACACCATCGAGAGAACGCACGATACGAACAAAGAGAACAGGATCCTGCGGATGCGCATTCGACTCCTCCGTGGCGTGTCCTGAACCAGCCAGCCTTGGAATCTTACTTATCCCAGGCGTGGCGCCGCAACCGTCGCTTCCGGCCCGAGTCGAGCATCCTTTCGGCGCGGGGCGCTATTGCGTAGCTCGCGGATGCCAGCGCCTCGAGGACCACATTCCCGAACGCGTCCGTGTGCGAGGGAAACGCAAAGACGTCCATGTTGGCGTACGTTCTTGCGAGATCCTCGCCGTGCAGCACGTCCGCAAAGTCCGTTTGCTGCATGTTTGCGTTAAGCCACATCGTCGAACTGTCTCCCAGCATGAATGTTCGCCTCCCACTCAATGGGAGTGCAGTGCGATGCGATTGGATCCAGAAGGAAATCGGGATTCCAAACTCGGCGTGAAAAACTAGGAATTCTTCTTCAAATCGGCGAGGACGAGCTTGGCAACTTCCTTCAACGTGTCGAATACGCCCTGCCCGGTCACCGCAACCGCCTCCAGCGCGGGCTCTCCCTTCACGTTGAGTTGCTTCTTGAGTTCATCAGGCGGCAGGACATTCGGTAGATCGCGTTTATTCAACTGCAAGACGTACGGAATCGTATCGAAATCGAGCTTGTGATCCTTCAGGTGCTCTCGCAGGTTGTCGAGCGTTTCGAGGTTCGCGTCGAGCCGCTCTTCCTGCGAATCCGCGACGAACACCACTCCATCGGCGCCTTTCAGAATCAGCCGCCGGCTCGCCTCGTAAAACACCTGTCCGGGCACCGTATAGAGATGGAAACGCGTCTTGAATCCCCTCACAGTGCCCAAATCGAGCGGGAGAAAGTCGAAGAAAAGCGTGCGGTCGGTCTCCGTGGCCAGCGAGACCATCTTGCCCTTCTGGCTCGTGCCCGTATGCTCGTAGATCCACTGCAAATTCGCGGTCTTCCCGCCAAGGCCGGGACCGTAATACACGAGCTTGCAGTTTATCTCGCGAGCGGGAAAGTTAATAAACGGCACAATTTCCTCAGAGTGTTGGCAGCTTGTTACTTATAGCATAGGCCCTAGCGCCCGCCAACGCGGAGGCTTCGCCTATGATTCGCAACTGACAACGAAGGGCAGGGGGTGCAAAGTATATCGTGAATATTTGGGAAACGCCTCAAAATACGCCATTTCCGGGTGCCACTCTTTGACGACGAAAAACGGCTGGCGGCATTTAACTCTGTTTCAGCTCGGTCGTGATCAGCAGTATCTCAACCTTGCCCACATTCTCCACCGAATGCGGCGGCAGCGGCCCCACCCATTGCGCCATCGGATCCGTCGGCGGCGGTCCCACGCTCCGGCTGTCGAAAAGCAGATTTCCCTCGCCATCGCGCCGGATAAAATCACTCTGCTTTGAAACATAGATCGCGCTCGGCCACCGGTGCGTGTGCACCGGCGTGATCTCTCCCGGCGGTATGCGTACCTCAAGAACGCGCACCCGTTCGTTCTCAAACAGCACTTTGTGGTATTTCGGCGCCGCAATCACCGCGTCGAGCGAATCCGGCCACGGCCACCGCTGCGAATCTCCGCTCACGCTCTCTCCTCACCGCAGTTCCGCAATTTTCGCGCCCTGAAAACAAACCGCGCTGAACCACGGACGCTTCTCCGCAGCTCAGCGCGGCTCCTCAATCGACGCACATCATTCCTAGGAAATCGGCGTGCACACCGATTTCACTTCCGTGTACAGCTCGAGCATCTGGTGCCCCATTTCGCGGCCCCAGCCGGACTGTTTGTACCCTCCGAACGGCATCGCCGAATCGAGCACGCCGTAGCAATTGATCCAAACCGTGCCGGCTCGAAGCTCCGCCGCAATCCGATGCGCCTTCTTGATGTCGCGCGTCCAGACCGCCGCCGCGAGGCCGTACGGCGTGCCGTTGGCCTTCGCGAGCAAATCGTCGACGTCGCTGAACGGCA
>Ga0335074_10001801_pt1 | contig 29014 bp, 22 predicted proteins | sample Lox_Sample_23_FD_206715 | JGI IMG/M metagenome (GOLD analysis project Ga0335074, IMG submission 206715) | Soil microbial communities from Loxahatchee National Wildlife Refuge, Florida, United States - Lox_Sample_2.3 | ecosystem: Environmental > Terrestrial > Soil > Wetlands | place: USA... | reverse complement strand
GGCCTTGGTGTACTGGTCCGGCGGAATCAGCGCGAGTCGGCCGCTGACATCTGGCTGCGCCCGCCGGCGGAGTTGCGAGAATTCCTCATGAGATGGCTCGAAGCCTGCCACACCGTCGGATTCCCTTCCTGACCCTCGGTAACTCCTGCCGCTGCGACTGCCGTTGCGGAGAACCGGCAGACTCATTACTATGCTCAGAGACCGGTTTCCGGGTGTTACGCAGGCTTGTATTTTGTTACCGGTAGCTGAAGACTCGGGGGAGAGGAAAATGCCAGGCGGAAAGCGTGCGAGCAGACGAAACTTCTTGAGGATGGCAGGCGGCGCCGCTGCGTTGGCCACTTCCCTCGACCGGATCGGCGAAGCTGCGGAAAGCGCTCCAGGGCAGGACGAAATTCACCGTGCGACCGGCGCAGGTTCCACGCAGGCTGCGGACGCCACGAGGTTGGCGGACTTGGCAAATCCGCTGCAGGGGACGGATTCCACGTCGCTCTTTTCCCGGGGAAATACGCTGCCCATTGTCGCTCTTCCTTTTGCCATGGCCCATTGGGCGCTGCAATCGAGCGACGAGGACGCCTGGTTTTTTCAGCCGCGTGATGAGCGGTTGCAGGGAATCCGCTGCACCCACCAGTTGAGCCCGTGGCTGGCCGACTATGGATTCGCGACCTTTCTGCCGTTCAATGGCAATCCCTCGCCGGAGGCGGCGGAGCGGGCATCGAGCTACCGTGCCGCAAAAATGGAGATCAAGCCCTATTCGCTGGCCCTGCGCCTGATGCGATACCGCTGCAAGCTCGAACTGGCGCCGGCGGAACGCTGCGCCGTGATGCGGTTCACGTTTGACGAATCTGGACCGGCAGGCATCTTCATCGATCTTCCGGGCGAAGATGCCGAGGCGCACTTTAACGGCGATCGGAGCTTGGTGACGGCGTTGACCAGGTATAACCACGGCGGCGTCCCCGAGGGATTCGCCACCTACTATGCGATCCAGCCCGACGCGGCGTCTGGCGGTTTCGAAGTGAAGGAACTGGCGAACCGGCGCGTCGCCGTGCTGCGCTTCGATGCCCAGGCCGGAAAACCGGTCACCGTGCGTATCGGAACCTCGTTCATCTCGTATGACCAGGCCGTGCTCAACCTGAAGAGCGAAGTGCTCCACAAGCCCTTCGAGCAGGTGAAGAGCGCCGCCGCCGCCGCATGGGAGACCGCGCTGGGCAGGGTGCAGATTCAGGGCGCCAACGATGCGCAGCGGCGAATCTTCTACTCGTGCCTCTACCGGGCCTTGCTGTTTCCACGCATCTGGCATGAACGCGATGGGAGCGGCAATCTCGTTCATATGAGCCCCTACAGCAGCAAGGTCGAGCCGGGCGTGATGTATGCGGACCACGGATACTGGGACGACTATCGGGCGTGGTATCCGATGATGGCTCTGCTCTACCCCGAGCGGTTAAGCGAGATTCTGCAGGCGTGGGTAAACGCATACAAGGAGGGCGGCTGGTTTCCGCAGTTTCCCTGTCCCGGCTATCGCAATTGCATGACGGGCAGCCCGACTGATTTCGTCTTTGGCGATGCGGTGGCGAAAGGCATTGCCGGCTTCGACGTGCGGGCGGCTTTCGAAGGATTGAAAAAGCAGGCCATGACCCCGGTTGCTCCCGGGCTGGGCTACGGCCGGCCCGCGGTGGCGGAGTACATGAAGCTGGGCTACATTCCCTGTGAAGCTGTCGCGGGCGCCGTCGCCGAGACGCTGGATTCGGCCTACGGAGATTTCTGCATCGCACAAGTCGCTCGCGCGGCGGGAAGGCTTGACGAGGCAGCGGCCTTCGAGCGCCGCTCGCGCAACTGGCGCAACATCTTCGATCAAAGCACGCGATTCCTGCGCGGCAAAATGGCCGATGGATCGTGGAGTTCGCCGTTCGATCCACATACCTGGGGCGGCGCTTATGTCGAGGGCTCTGCATGGCAATATCGATTTTCTGTTCCCTTCGATCCCCAGGGACTGATCGAGGCGATGGGCGGACAGACTGCGTTTCTCGCGGCACTCGACGACATGCTGGCACAGGCGCCTGCTTTTCACGTCGGCACCTACGGCCGTGAGATTCACGAGATGTCTGAGATGGCAGCGGTCAATTTCGGCCAGTATGCGCACTCCAATCAGCCTGTGCATCACGTGCTCTATTTGTATACAGTGGCCGGGCGCCGCGATCGCACGCAGTACTGGGCGCACCGCATAATGAACGAGCTCTACACTCCGGATGACTTCCCTGGCGACGAGGACACCGGCTCGATGAGCGCGTGGTACATTCTGAGCGCGCTGGGGATCTTTTCCATGTGCCCTGGAAAACCGGAGTGGGTGCTCGGCGCGCCCCTTTTCGATCAGGCCGAGATCCGCTTCCCCGACGGACGCGAGATCCGCATTCTGGCGCAGCGAAGCAAGCCGGATGCGTTTCTGAGCCGCGTCACGCTTAACGGCGCCGAGGTGCACGAGCACTTTATTCTGCATTCGGCGCTCGTTAATGGGGCTCGGCTGGTTTTTTCCGAGACCTGAAGCAATTCCGCTGTCCCCAAGCCGCTGCACTCAGCTCGACGTGGCTTTTCAGATTGCCGAACGCTGATCGACGCAGGCAGATCAGGCCAAAACCGAATCTTCAGCCCTCGACGGCCCTGCGCTTTTCACTCGCGAAATACCGTTGCGCATCGGGCCGAAACAGCAGCCACGCGAACCCGGCCAGAAACAGCGTGTGAATCGCGATCTTTGCAGCCTCAGGCCAACTGATCGCCACGTGGAAGGCCAGCCACGCAATCGCCAGCCAGCGCGCCCAGTTGTGCCCGCGCAGCATGAAGACTCCCGCCACCAGGGCCAGCAACTCGGTCAGCTCAATCCAAACATCGTCCCAGTGAAACACCATGTGTGGAGGGAAATGCCGCACCAACCCGAGAGCTCCCACCACCATATAGAGGCAACAAATGATCCACACACTGATCGGACGTTTGTTCGCGCCCATCGACCTCCTCCAGCGTCTGCGTCTTCGTTCCATCCGGAGCAGACGTCTCTGCCTGAGAATGCCAGAGCAGCAGACAAAAATCCAGTCAGTCCCCTATGGCTGGCTCAGGCCGTCCAGTTCGATCCTGTCCTCGCCGGTGCCGCTCCCATTGCCCCTTCTGCCACTGAAGCTGCAGGCACCGGTATGGCCAGCCGCCCTTCCCCACCTGCGTTCGGATCCCTTGCCACCTCTCGCCATGCATCTCGCACATTCCGCACGCATTCAATGGCATGCTGGAACTTGGCTTTTGAGGCCGCTTGCGACGCCTGCAGAATCTCGGCAAAGATCGCCGCGTAAAAATCGCTCAGCGACTCCGCCGGCCGGCCGCCCACATCCACGCGCAGACGCGCCTGCAGATGAATGATGATATCCAGCGCGCGCTTCACCGCCGCTCTTCGCCCATCTGCATCGCCCAGTTCCACCGCAGCAATCGCCGCATACAAAAAGCGGATGATGCCGTCGTAAAGCGCCACTACCAGTTCAACGGCCGATGCACCATCCAGCGCGTGCTCCCTGTAATCTCCCATCTGTTGCTCCCTACCCGTTCATATTCTGGTCGTAGCCCGTGATCGCCGAGTACAGCTCGTTCATCCCGTTCAGCTGCGATGGCAGCTCCTGCAAGATCTCGTTCGCCTGGTTCAGCTCTGCCGTCAATGTCGTCTGCTGCGTCGAAATATAGTTCTGTTCCTTGGTAATCTCCGCGTTCAGCGTCGATTCCGTACTGCTATTCGATTTGGCCGCCAGCGCCAGAACCCCGGTTGAGGAGCTCGATCCGGCATTGGTCAGCATGGTTGCGAAGGTCTGTCCCCAACTGTTGGCATTCTGGAAGAAACCCACCACGCTCGAGTAATCCGAGTCCAGCAGGGAATCCAGCGCGTTGGCGTCCAACGTCAGCGATCCATCATTGTTCACGCTGATGCCCAATGTCGTCAGGCTGCCAATGTCGGATGAGTTGTTGTAGTTCAGCGCCGTATTCGTCGGGCTCGCGGGGTCGGTGAGGTTTGACCCGACCGAGATCGCCCCGGCTGAACCCTCCTGCGATGAAGTCAACGTGATTCCGGTTCCCGCGCTCGTCAGCGCCGCACGCACGCCAAGATTCGCGTTGTTGATGGTATTCATCACGTCGGTCAGCGTGTCGGCTCCGCTGCCGGTGTAGATTGTGTTGGCTGCGGGAGAAGCCGGCGCGGCGCCGATCACGATGTTCTCTGCCGTTCCGCCGCCCACCTGGATTGAAACGGAGCCGGCAAGCGCATCGCCGGCATCGCCCACCGTGCCCAGGGTTCCGCTGTCTGCAGTCGAGTTGGTGTAGCCCGCGTCAGTGTAGGTGAGCGGCATCGGCGCGCTGGCCACAATGGCCGAGGTCACTCCGAGTGCCCCATTCGAGCCGGAGGTCTGCGAGGTCAGCGCAAGCGTGGATTCCCCGTTGGACGTCGCAACGCTGGCCGTAACTCCAATTCCGGCGGAGTTGATCGCCTGGGCGAGATCGGCAAGTGTGTTCTGCCCGTCGCCGGTATAAAAAGTGTCGCCGGACGAAGTTCCGTCTCCCATCCGGAAGGTGTACGTTGTTCCGCTACCCACCTGGATCGTCATCGAGCCGGAGAGTGTGGTGCCGTTGGTGGCCGAAATCCCATCCAGATATCCGTTCGGATTCTGCGCGTTGATGCCGCTCAGCAACTGCTGCTGCAGCAGCGCGAGTGTGGGCGAGCCAAAAAGCGGCTCGGGATTGCCGGAGCTGTCGTTGCCCTCCTGCGTGTTGATCGCGCTGATCAGCGAGTTATAGTCGGTCACAAACTGGTTTACCGCCGTCTCCACGCCTGAGTTGTCGTTCGAGATCACCACCTGCACCTGTTCGAGACTGCCGTCAGATTCTGTTGAGCTTGGTGCGAGCAGTTGGAACGTCACGCCGGGAATGAGATTCGAGACGGTATTCGAAGCGCTGGTCAACGGCACGCCGTCGATCGTGAGCGATGCATCCTTGCCGGAGACAACGGGGGTATAGCCCAGCGCAGAGCTGTTGTTGCTGGTATCCACCAGCGAGTTGGTGCTGACCGTGATGTTCCCGCTGCCGCCCGAGGTGTTCGACACCAGGCTTAGTCGCGAGCCCGAGGAATCGGTGAGCACATTCGCCGTGATCCCGGCGTTGGAAGAGTTGATCGCCGAGGCCAGTCCGGCCAGGGTATCGTCAGATGAATTCAGCGTGATGGTCTGCGCGGTCGCGTTGCCTGCCTTCAGCGTGATCGACCCCGAGAGTTTATCCGAAGCGCTGGGGATCTCCGCCAGGTACCCGCTCGAGGTCTGCGCCAGGTTGGTCACGGTCACCGTGTGCGTTCCTGCCGTCGCCGCAGAGGTGGCCGCGGTCAGCTCCAGCACGTTGGTGTCCGAGCTCGACCCCTCCTTTTGCGCCAAGGCTCCCTGAAAATCCGTCAGCGCGCTCATGTCGGTCGAGAGAGTCGAAAACAGGCTGCCCAGGTTCGAGATCACCGTGTCCTGGCTCTGAAGCGCCGTCAGCTGGTTCTTCCACGGCGTCTCCACGTTCTCCATGTTGCTCACGATCTCGCTGACCGTCGAACTCACGTCAAACCCGGTACCGCTCGTCGGTGAACCAAAATTCAGTCCAACTGTGCCCATGGAGCCCTCCATGACAAAACCAAGCAGCTTCCCGTCCAACGGGCCTGCAAACCACTTAAAGAAATCTCACAATGAGCGGCGACGCTAACTCCGCCAACCCGGTAACTCCGCTGTTTCCGTCAAGCAAAGAGGGGCGCCCCCGGACGCCCCTCCCTGGTTATCGGCATTTCTGCCATTTGGTTTACTGCAACAGCTTCAAGACTTCCTGCTGCGAGGAGTTGGCCTGCGCCAGGGCCGCGATGCCCGTCTGGCTCAGGATTTCGTACTTCGACATGTTGGAGCTGGCCTGCGCATAGTCTGTGGCCTGCACCGCGTTCTGCGCCGACTGCACGTTTTCTGATTGTGTGCTGAGCACGTTCGAAACCGCGTTCAGCGTGTTGATCATGGCGCCGATGTAGCCGTCCTGCGCTGCCACGTCGGAGATGGCGCTGTTCAAGTCGTTCAGGGCTGCCTGCGCGTCATTTTCGTCGTTCAGATCCGTGCCGCTCAGGCTCACACCTGCCGTGTCAGAGTAGTTGATGGTGGCCGTGGCCGCCGTGCTGGTTGCCGCGCCGGCCTCGATGGTTTCCGTGCTGCTGGTGGCCGTAATCGCGTTGCTGTACGCCGCTGTGGCAGTGTACGACATGGCCGTGCCTGCCGTGGTGTCGGTCAGGTTCGAGCCGACATTCAGCGCCGAGGTGGATCCGGCTGTGCTGACGAGGTCAAGTTGGTAGGCGTTCGTCGGGTCTACCGAGGCGGTGACACCCAGGCCGGTGTCGCCGTTGATGTAGTTCTCCAGGGCGGTGATGGTCGACGTACCTTCCGTCGCGTTTACGTCCGCGATGGTGATGGTTTGCGCGGCATTCGTGCCGGTTTGCAGCGTGATCGAGCCTGAGAGGGTGTCGCCGACGGCAGAGGTCGACCCGGCCGAAAGGTTCCCCTGATAACTCGCCGCACTCACCGTGCCGGTGCCGATCGAGCCGGTGATTTCGATGCCGACGTCCTTCTGCGAGGCCGCGCCCGCGTCGCCGGCTACCCCGGCCAGGGTCACTGTGGCCGTCAGGCCTAGCCCCGCGTTGGTAATCTCGGAGGCGACGCTGGACAACGTCTCGCCGGCGGTGGTGTTGAGCACCTTGGTTGCCGTGGCACCCGAGTTGGTCAAGTACGAGATGGTGATCGACTTCGCTGCAGCGTTAAAGGCGCTCGTCCCGGTGTCGGTCGTCGTTCCCGTGTTCAGGAACACGTCGCCGGTGCCCGCGCTGCCGCTGCTCTGGTACGACATCACGCCGTCTGCGTCACCCACGTTGCTGGACGAGAGCGAGCGAATGTTGAGCGAGTCGATCGACGCGCCCGATGCCGACGAATCTCCGGCGTAGATATTGGTTGTCGTGCCGAAGACCTGGTTCTGGTTGTAGGTTGTCGTTGACCCGATGTTCGAAATCTCCGACAGGATCGACTGGTACTCCTGGTTGGCTGCCGCGTCCTGCGAGCTGTTCAGCGTGCCGTTCGAGGCTTCGGTAGCCAGCGTAACGGCGCGGTTGAGCAGGCTGGTGACCTGCGAAAGAGCGCCATCGGCCACCTGCAACAGCCCGACACCTTCACTGGCGTTTGTCTGTGACTGGTTGAGTGCCGTCTGGTTGGCCTCGAGGCCATCTACCAACGACAGGCCGGCAGCGTCGTCGGCGCCGCTGTTGATCCGCGACCCGGAAGACAACTGCTGCAGCGTCTTCGACAGTTCATTGTTTGTGTTGTTGACATTGTTCTCCGCATACACCGCGGAGAGGTTATTCAAGACACCCAGGGACATGGGGTTCTCCTTGTTGGATGCGGTGATTTGCGGTCCGCCCTCCCCAAGTGCCCACTTGTTTATTGCCCGCGTGGGTTGTTGCTTGCGGGGGCAAGCCGTCGCATCTGGCCCCTTCTTCGGCACAGCCCCATGGGACTTTATGGCCGCGACATTTGTGTCCTGCATAAGACACTTTTGCCCCGAAAATCTACTTCTTTTAATCTTCACCACCCTCGGTCGATAACCCATGCGAGGAGGTTCGCCAATGATCGAACTCACCCGCCTCAATGGCCGGCCGATGGTGTTGAATTGCGACCTGATCAAGACGGCCGAGGCCTCGCCGGATACCATGCTCACGCTGATCAACGGCGAAAAGCTCATTGTGCGCGAAGAGATCGCCGAGGTAGTCGAGCGCGTTCTCGCTTATCGCGCGCGCCTGCTCGCCGTGGTTTCCCGCCGCCTGCACAAATTCGACGATTTCGCGCGCGTCATCGCCCTGGCCAGCCTCGATGTTGCAGGGCCATCTGACGCGCTACGGCCTTCGGCTCCTCCCGGCGCAGCCATAAACGCCGTGAAATGAATCTCAATCGTGCCGCGCTCATTAAAAGGAACAGACCATGGACAAAGCGAGCATCAGCGGAGCCATCCTGGCCATTGCCGGAATCGTCGCCGGCCTGCTGATCGAAGGCGGCAGCGTGAGCCAGATCCTGCAGCCCACCGCGGCGCTCATCGTCTTCGGAGGCACGCTGGGCGCCGTGCTGCTGCAGTTCCCGCTCACCACTGTGCTCGCCGCCTTCCGCAGTCTCGCCCATCTCTTCGCCGAGCCCCGCAGCCAGGACGCGCAACTCATTCAATCCCTCGTCGCCTTCGCCAACAAGGCGCGCCGCAACGGGGTGGTTTCGCTTGACGCCGATCTCGCCACGATCCAGGACCCGTTCCTGAAGCAAACCCTGATGCTTGCCGTCGACGGCACCGAGCCCGCCGATCTGCGCAACATCATGCGCGTCAGCCTTGACTCCATGACGGAAGACGAGGAGCACCTGCCCGCCGTCTTCGAATCCGCCGGCGGCTTCTCACCTACCATCGGCATCCTTGGCGCGGTGCTTGGCCTGATCCAGGTGATGCAGCATCTCGACAACATCAATGAGGTGGGCCGCGGCATCGCCGTCGCTTTCGTCGCCACCATCTACGGTGTCGGCGTCGCCAACCTTTTCTTCCTGCCCTGCGCCGGCAAAATGCGCATGCGCATCCGCACTGTCCATCGCCGCCGCGAAATGATGCTCGAAGGCATCATTTCCATTCTTGAAGGAATCAACCCCCGCATGCTCGAAATCAAGCTGGCCGGCTTTCTTGACGACGCAGGCCGCGAGCAGAAAGAGCGTGCCGCGTGAGCACGCACGTGCCTCGCAGCCGCGTCGGCCACGACCGCTGGCTCGTCTCCTACGCCGATTTCATCACCCTCTTGTTCGGATTCTTTGTTGTGCTCTATGCCTTCGCGCGCGCCGGCGAAAAGAAACAGCAACAGGTGTCGCATGCCATCGATTCCGCCTTTCACGCCGCGGGAATGGCTCCATCTGCGGCCGGAGCGTCCTCCGATTTGAGCGGCGCCCGCAGCTCATCGAGCGCTGCCGAAGCATCCCAATCCGCGGACTCCTCCGATTCCGTCGTCGAAGAAAGCATCCGCACTCCCTCGCAAATCCGGGACGACCTCGACCGTCTCCGCCTCGACTTGACCCACTCCCTTTCAGGCCAGCTCGCTTCGCATTCCATCTCTCTCGAGATGGGCCGCGATGGCCTCGTCATCAGCCTGCGCGAAGCGGGATTCTTTGCTTCCGGTTCTGCCGCCCCGAAGCCCGAAGCCCTCCCGACGCTTCGCTTCATCGCCGCCAGGCTCGGCGCCACGCCTTACGACCTGCGCATTGAAGGTCACACCGACAATGTGCCCATCCACAACGCCCAATTCAACTCCAACTGGGAGCTCTCGACCGCGCGCGCCACGTCGATCGCCCAGCTCTTTCTCGATCTCAAAGCCGTCCCTCCCGACCGCCTCTCCGCGGCCGGCTATGCCGAGTTTCATCCAGTGGCCAGCAACGCGACCGCCGAAGGCCGCGCCGAAAATCGCCGCGTCGATCTCGTCGTACTGCCGCGCACGCAGTTCAACTTCGCCGCGCCTGCCTCGCCCGTCCCAACCGGCTCTTGGCGCAAAGTGACGGATCAATAAGCGGTGTCAGCGGAGCGAGCGGGATCAGACGGGTCAAGCGCTCCGGACCTGGATCCAATGACTCCGCTCGCTCCGCCAACCCCGCTGGCTTTCACTCCACCCCCAGCACCTTCACGATCACGCGCTTGCGCCGTTGCCCATCGAACTCCGCATAAAACACCCGCTGCCACGTGCCCAGATCGAGCTTGCCGTTGGTCACCGGCAGCGTCGTCTCGTGATGCAGCAGCAGCGACTTCAAATGCGCGTCGCCGTTGTCCTCGCCCGTGCGGTGATGCTTATAGTCGGGCCGCGCCGGCGCCAGCTCCTCGAGCCACTTGCCGATGTCCTCGATGAGCCCGCTCTCCAGGTCATTCACATAAATCGCCGCCGTAATGTGCATCGGCGACACAAAGCACAATCCATCTTTCACGCCGCTGCGCCGCACCACCGCCTCTACTTCGTCGGTAATGTGCACCATTTCGCGCCGCTTGCGCGTTTCAAACACCAGGTACTCCGTGTGACTCTTCATGCCGGCTCCTCCAATTCAGCGCAGCACGCTGGAAGCGAATCCACCACAAAAATGGCGTACCGCAGGCCTTGATGTTGAGACCCGCGAACAACCAGCGCCAAAGCGCGAAATCTTCCTGCCGCAGGCCTCGCCCTTATCCTAATGGCAGCTGTGAACTCCCGCCGCTCGCAAACTCCGGCCCGCCGCCTCCGCCGCATGCACGATGTTTTGATGCGCGCTTATGGGCCGCAACAATGGTGGCCGGCCCAAACGCCTTTTGAAGTGATCCTCGGCGCCTACCTCACGCAAAACACAGCGTGGAAAGCCGTCGAGCGCTCGCTCGCCAACCTCCGCGCAGCCGGAGCGCTCACGCTCGAAGGCCTTCGCGCGACGCCCCTCTCCAAATTGCGGCGGCTCATCCGGCCTTCAGGGTTCATCACGCGCAAAGCACCCGCCTTGAAGGCATTCGTCGCCATGCTCGACAAGGAATTCGGCGGTTCACTCGACGCTCTCGCCGCCGCCCCGCCCGCGGAACTCCGCGAGCGCCTCATCGCGTTGCCCGGCGTCGGTCCTGAAACCGCTGACGCCATCCTGCTCTATGCGCTTGGGGCACCCGTCCCCGTCGCCGACGAATACCTCCGCCGCATCGCCGAACGCCACAGCCTTCTTGCGCCGCCGTCGGGCCGCAAGCGCATCTCCTACGACGCACTCGCCGACCTCACCCGCGAAGCCTTCGCGTCCGACCCCGCGTCCACGCGCGGGCAACTCTTCAACGAGTTCCATGCCCTCACGGTCGCCGTAGGTAAAGCACACTGCGGCCGCACCGCCCGGTGCGAAGCCTGCCCGTTGGCTGCGGATCTTCGCCACCGGGGCCCCAAGCCTTCTGCCATCACCTTTCAGTTTTTGTCCCGCACGCTGCGGGCCGCAAGCCCGGTCCCTCCGCCGTGACTCAACAAGCTGAAAGCTGATCGCTGCTCCTGACTTGCCGACCGTCACGAAATGGCGTGTATAAAAAGACAGGGCCGAGGCCAGCCCCAGGCCCGGAGGGAATCCGTGAATTCATTTCTCGATCGCAGGTCGTTCCTGCGCATAGGTTCGGCATTTGCCCTTTTCCTCAACAAAACAACCCGCGCGCAGGCAAAGGCCGCCCAAGTACCGGCGCCAGGCCGACCCGCCGTCAGGAACCGCAAGGATTTTGTCGGGATCCAGGTCCGCGGTTTCGCATGGGTCGACGAAGGCGTAGAGCAGGTGCTCGACAATCTCCAGAACAAGGGCGACGTGAATACCGTCTGGGCGTACACCTTCTCCTACGGTGAGGCGCGCCTGCGCAAGAACGGTCCCATTCCATTGCCCGATCACGGCAAGCCGGGCGACACCGTCGCCGGTGGCGCCTTCTATGATTACAACCCCATCTATTTCCAGAACACGATGCTCAAGAATTTCCGTTGCGACGTCTATGGCAACTTCAATGTTATCGAAGCCGTCGCTCCCAGGGCCCACGCCCGCGGCATGGATTTCTTTGCCTGGGATCTGAATAACGCGGGCGCTGTCCTCAATCGCGTCATCCCCAACTACGTTGAGGTGTCTGAGATCGATATCGACGGCCGGCGCACTGAGAGGCCTTGCTTCAATCACCCTGACTATCGCGCCTTCCTCAGCGGAAAAGTGCAAAGCCTTTTGCTAGGCTATCCCGATCTTGTTGATGGCATCGCCTGGGGTTCTGAGCGGATGGGCCCGTTGGAAAACCTGATTGGCCACGTGACGGCGCCGAGTTGTTTCTGCCGGTTTTGCCAGGCTAAGGCGCGTGAGCGCGACATTTCGGTCAGCCGCGCCCGGGAAGGTTATCGGGAGTTGCAGCAACTGTTTCGTGCCGCGGCCGCCGATCAGCCCAACGCCGACGGATACTTCGTCACCTTCTGGCGGATTCTGCTCCGCTATCCCGAGATCCTGAGCTGGGAAACCCTGTGGACCGACAGTTATCAGGAAGTGGAAGCGGAACTCTACGGCGAGGCCAAGGCCCTTGCCCCGCAAAAACCATTCGGCTTCCATATCATGCAGAGCTTCACCTTCAGCCCCTTCTATCGCGCTGAGGAGGACTACACCAAGCGGAAGAACTTCGCCGACTTCCTCAAGCCCGCGACATATAACAATGCCGGAGGCCCGCGCATGGCAGCCTACTTGCGCCGCCTGAGCGACACCGTCTTTCACGATGCCCAGCCGCCCGACTTCATCGATTTCTATTACAAGATCATGGAGGACCCCCAGGCTCCCTACGATCAGTTAGCCACTGTCGGGCTCTCTGCTGACTACGTTGCGCGCGAAACCAGACGCGCGGTCGAAGAGGTCGAAGGCATGACCAGGATCTACCCGGGAATCGACATTGACGTTCCCACGCTCACCAACGCCAAGATCCCTGAAAAGCGCACGACGCCCGACGATGTGCACAAATCGATTCGCGCGGCCTTGGGCGCCGGCGCAGATGGCGTTGTCTTGTCGCGCGAATATGCGGAGATGTGGCTTGCCAATCTGGCGGCGGCGGGCGACACGCTGCGCCAGATCTTCGCACAAAAAGCAACCGCCTGATTCGCGCCGGCGACTCAGCCTGTCCCGGCGAAACCAACTTGCTGAAACCTGACGCCTGATGGCTGTAAGCTGGATGCATCATGAGTCCTACCCAGCAGCAGCCTCAACTCAATCTTGCTCAGACCCCTGACTATCGCGAGTCCTACGCCAACAGCGTCCAGGTGCGCGTCAGCGTGTGGGACTTCCAGCTCGTCTTCGGCCTCGCTTCCAGCGAAAGCCCCGAACAGGTCACGATTCGCAACCACCAGGCCATTTTCCTCAGCCCCCAGCAGGCCAAGGCACTCTGGAATGTCCTGGGCCAGAACATTGCCCAATATGAGCAGGCCTTCGGCACCCTCAATCTTGAGCCGCAGAATCAGAATTTCCCGCGCGGGCCGATCAATTAGCTCCTAGAAGCCAAGAGCTGAAAGCTGCTTTTCGAGGAGCCACGCTTTGCGCCTGAAAGGAATTCTGAATCCGCGCCTTGACGCGCCTTTGCCGCTCTGGATGATCTTTCCGGTCATCTTCGTGGCGCTCTACGCCAGCCATTTCATGTTGCTGCGCGTTCCTTATTACTGGGACGAAGCCGGCTACTACATTCCTGCCGCATGGGACTTCTTCCGCACCGGTTCGCTCATTCCCACCACCACGCTCAGCAACGCCCATCCGCCGCTGCCCAGCATCTATCTCGCGCTCTGGTGGAAGGTCTCCGGCTTCTATCCCGAAGTCACGCGCGAAGCCGTGCTTATCGTCGCATCGCTCGGCCTCCTCGCCGTGTGGCGCCTGGCCATGCGCCTTTTCGGCGTCGCCTCGGTCGCTTTCTGGACGGTTTTGCTCACCGGCCTTTATCCCATCTGGTTTGCGCAAAGTTCGCTTGCCCACGCCGATATCTTTGCCGCTGCATGTTCGTTGTGGGGATTGGTCTACGCGCTTCCGGCACGCGGCCGCAATCCCTGGGCTGCCGCGCTCTGGTTCTCCGCTGCGGCGTTATCGAAGGAAACCTCCATCGCGATCCCCCTCACATTGGCCGCAATTGACATCGTAGAAGGCTTCCGGCGCGAAGCTCTGGCGCGCCGCAAGCTCTGGCGCGAAGCCGCGTGGCTATCAGGTTGCGTGCTGCCGCTGGCCGGCTGGTACGCTTACCACTACGCCAAAACCGGCTTTCTCTTCGGCAATCCCCAGTATCTGCGCTACAACGCCGAAGCCACGCTCACACCTCTGCGCATTCTGCTCGCTTTCGGCCACCGCATCCTGCACCTTACCGCGCACATGAATCTCTTTGTCCCGGTGGGAACGGCTTTCGCCGCGCTCTTGCTCGACCCGCGCCCCGATTCCGAAGGCCACGAGCGCCCCTCGCTCGACCGCCCGATCCTGCTGCGTATCTGGCTCCTGCTCCTGGTCGATGCGCTGGTCTTCAGCTTCCTTGGCGGCGCCCTCCTCACCCGCTATCTGCTGCCGATGTATCCTCTCGTTCTGTTTCTCGCCGTCTCTACCCTCTACCGGCGAGTGCCTTACTGGTTTGGCCTTACGATCCTGTCCGCCCTTGCTTTCTTTGCCGCGCTCTTCATCAATCCGCCTTATGGATTCGCGCCGGAAGATAACCTGTCCTACGTGCGCGTCGTTCGCATGCACCAGGCAGGCATCGCCGAGCTCACAAAGCTCTGTCCCGGAGCCACCGTGCTCACCGCCTGGCCCATCACCGACGAGCTGACCCATCCGGAGCTCGGCTACGTGAAAGCGCCCTGGGACGTCTTCGCCATCGACGACTTTACCGCCGGCCAGATCGCTCGCGCAGCCCAGGAACCAGAAAAGTATTCCGCCGCTCTGGTTTTCTCCACCAAGGATGAGCCGCCAACGCCATTCCTGAATCTCGGCGGGGAAAAATTCGACCAGCGCTACTTCGGCCTTCATCACGATCTGCCGCCCGAGCTGATTGCGCGCCGGCTCGATGGAACGCTGCTTTGGAGGCTTGACGACCACGATCTGTGGATCGCCCTGATCCGCTTCAACCATCCCGTCGAAGCAACGCTCGAAAAAACAGCTCCCGGCTTTTAGCTCTCAGCTTTTAGCTCTCAGCCTTCAGCTTTCAGCTCTCCGTCCTCATCCTGGTCCCGGCTCCATCAAGAGAAGCTGATCGCTGAAGGCTGAAAGCTGAACGCTTTCACGGCGCCGGCCGCCCGGCAATCTCTTTGAACTTCAAATACACCGCATTCGTCCATCCAAACCCGATCACATTCTGCTTGTAGCCGTTGGTCACCGTCACGTTCGCATTCCGCGTCACCACGTTGTACTTCTCCCGAATCGTGCCGTCGGCCGCGAAGCCGTCGTCAACCGTCGCATCGAAGTCCTTGGCAATGCGCGCGGCGTCCGCATGAAATCCCATGGCATCCAGTCCCGCCACAGCAAGGTAATTCGTCGGCGCCCACCCGTACGGCTCGTCCCACTGCAGCCCGCTGTCATAGTTGCTTGTCGAAAGCCCCCCCGGCCGCTCAAACACGCCGAGCTTGGCCTCCATCGAATTGGCTTCCTCCCGCGTCGCCACACCCGCCCACAGAGGATAAAGCGAAGTGATGAACGCATAGCTCGATGCCTTGTGATGGACGAAATCGTAATCCTCGAACACACCCGCCTTCGCTTGCCAAAGGTATCGCTGGATCGCCGCGGCGCGCCCGTTGGCCCGCCGGTCCCACATCCGCGCGTCCTGCGGCTTGCCCAGCAGATGCGCCATGTGCGCCAGGTCCCGCTCATAGCGGTAGAGCAAACAGTTCAGCCCCACCGGCGCATAATCTTCCGTCGCCCCCGAAAACGGCCCGAACCGGTCGCTCGTGTCAAATCCCGATTCGCGCATCGCGCGATCGCCCTGGTAAAAGTCGTGGCTCAGCCGGTAGCCCCCGAACCACGCGCGCATGCACACCACGCGCGCATGCACGTCGCAGCTCGTCTGTTTCAATCGCGCCGCCTCCGCTGTATCCGGACGCTCCGCGCCCTTCACCAGAAAACGCGCATTCGCCGCGCTCGGGTGTTCCACCAGCCAGCGAATCACATCAATGTAGTAGGTGTCGTCGTCCGCCATCTCCGGCACCGGCCCCGAGCCGTAATCGAAGTAGCGCGCCAGTCCCGTTCCACCTGCCAGTTGCTCGGGCCGCATCCACGTCGAATGATCCTTTTCGGCCACCGCGTATGCATGCTCCAGCCACTCCTGTTCCTCTGTGCGCCCCGCAGGCGTCGCCGGAAAGCTGGCCGGATCTTCATACACCGTCAGAATCATCGAGCTCAGAAACGGCGGCTGCGAACGCGTCAGATAGTAGGTGCGGTTGGCGTTCAGCACCGCTCCGTAGTGCTCCACCTCAAACAGAAAGTTGTCCACCATGTCCTTGGCCAGCGCTTCTCGATGATCGGCTTCCAGTCCAAGAACAATGAAAAAGCTGTCCCATCCGTACATCTCGTTGAAGCGTCCGCCGGGAACCACGTACGGATCGGGCAGATACAGCAGCCCCGGCGCCGGCAGCTCATCCGGGCGCACATCGGCAAGCTTTTCAATCTTTCGCGGCAGGTGCTTCACTTCCACGCGGCACTTCTGCTCGAGCGCAGCGATTCCCGGCGGCGTCGCCATCTCGGCGGGCAGGTACATCACTGAGACCGCCGCCACCTTCACGTCCGTCACAGAACTGCAATCGGTGTCGGAACGCGTCAGCGTCTCCCACGCGGCATGAATGTAATGCAATGTCGCCTGGGGATCCGGCGCAGCCGGTGCGGCGACTTGCCCGCGCGGCGCACCCAGCGCAGCCAGCAGGAATAAGTACGACGGTTTCATTGGCATCTCCGCGAGCCGCGCGATCGCAACCTCTTGGAGTGTAACCCACGCAAACATTTTTCTGAACGCGGGAACACTTTGTCGGGGCCCGGTGTCTACACAAGCACAGTGGTACCGAATGGGATGACCGGAGGGCCGTAAAAGGTGGACCGCTCCCGCGGCGCAGGGCGCGTGCGGAGCGGATGAAACGCTCGCGCTCTGCGGCGGCTCTCTCTTCTCCCGGCCGGTGCGGCAGATCTTGAGTTGGAGGGAGGCACGCCATGTTTGAAGATTCCACGTTCGAATCCACGGGCAAGCTTCGCACCCGCAGCCGCGGCTGGATGATCGCCACCTTCGTCTTCAACGCATCCATCCTGCTCGCGCTCATTCTCATCCCGCTCATCTATCCTGAGGCATTGCCCAATTTCGCAAGCATCATTCTGCTCGAAGCTCCCACCCCGCCGCCCGAAGAGCCAAAGCCCGTCGCGCAGACTGAGCATGAGCCGGCTCCGCAGCGGCAAATGATGGGCCGCGAGCTGGTGGCCCCATCGAGGATTCCGAAACCGATTTACATTCCAGGCGTGCCCGAACCGCCCACGCAGGACACCGTGGCCGCGCTCGGAGACAATGGCAGCGGGCCCGCAAGCGGCCACAATCCGTTTCCCGGTTCCGGCGCGAATCCTCCCGTCCACGAAGCAGTGCAGAAGCAACACGTCTCCTCCGGCGTCATGGAGGGCATGCTGGTTCACAAGGTGCTCCCACGGTACCCCGCAATCGCAGTCGAGACTCGTCTCTCCGGCACCGTGGTCCTGCAGGCCACCATTGCGAAATCCGGCGCCATTGAGAACCTGCGCGCGGTCGGCGGCCCGCCCATGCTCCGGCAGGCCGCGCTCGATGCCGTCGCGCAGTGGCGTTACCGTCCCTATCTCCTCAATGGCCAGCCCGTCGAGGTCGAAACCACCATCAACGTCCAATTCACCCTGCAATAGGGGCACAGGCCCGATCTGATCCCCGGTAGCTGTTCATGGCTTCTTCGGCTCTTCATCCTGCGGCACCTCGGGGCCTTCGCCGGGGAACGGCCAGTTCGTATCGAGCAGAATCTCTTTTTCGCGCTCAGCCTTGGGCACCCGGTCGACGGTTAGGTTTTCAAAGTAGTACACACCGGTTTTGCCGGCGGTCACAATGTCCGGGTCGCCATCCTTGTCCATGTCCTCCACCACAAACTGCGTTCCCGCGCCGGCCGTGCCATTTACGCTGATGGCATAGCGAGTGAACGTGGCCGTTTTGCGGTCGATCTTGTAGTAGTAGACGACCAGCGGATCGTACGAGCCGGGATCGTGGCCGCTATGGCCGCGATAGCGCTTCCCGGCCAGCAGCTCGGGCTGGCCGTCGCCATCGATATCGACCAGCTTGAGCGCATGAATCTGCGAGTAGCTTTCGTCGATGGTGTGCTTGATCCAGCGGCGGTTTGCCGGGTCTCCCTGTTGCTCCAGCCAGTACAAGCCGTAGCTGTGGCCGTGGCCGTAGATGATGTCGGTCTTGCCGTCATCGTTCACGTCGTAGCCGATGATCGGGAAGCCGGCGTCGCCGAGGTTCCAGTCGCCATGCCACTCCCACTGGTCCTTGTCGGCATCGATCTGCCGGAACCAGCCGTACGGCGTCAGGATGTCCATTTTGCCGTCGCCGTCGATATCGGCCACGCCGACGCCGTGTCCGTCCTGCTCGCGCCCGCCCACGTGATGCACCTTCGGCTGGGCTCCCGAGAAGTCGATCCAGATCAGGCCCATGTGGCCGTAGTGGGCAAAGATCAGGTCGGGCTTGCCGTCTCCGTTGATGTCGGCCATCCAGCCGCCTTCGGTGTCATAGCTGTCGGTGATGAAGTGCTTCTTCCACGGCGCGCCCAGCTTGCCGGGGTTCTCCCACCAGAAAATGCCATTCGTCATCCAGCCCGCCGTCACCACGTCCGGCAGGCCGTCATGGTTCACGTCAACGGTCCACTCGCCGCAGTCAGAGACGAATTCGTTGCGGATGCCGGCTTCGCGGTATTGATGGCGCTTCCATTCGCCGCCATTCGGTCCGGGATTCTCATACCAGTAGGCCCCGCTCAGAATGTCGGGATACCCGTCGCCATTCATGTCGAGCGTGGTCACACCCTCGGCATGATCCGTGCCCAGCCGATGCACAAAAAACGTCACCTGGCGCACACCGTATGGGCCGGGACCGGGTTTGGTCAGGCGCTCCGCCTCTTGCCGATTTGTCTGCGAAAAAGCGGGTATGGCAATCGCGAATAGCAGCAACGTCAAAATAAAACGAAACCTCATCAGACTCTCCTTCGATCACTTCGTCAGCGCGATCATTTCAGCGGATAGATCTTGATGTTGCGAAAGTACACCTCGGCGCCTTCCGACTGAAAGAGAATCCTGCCCCTCGCCGGGAATGCCTCCGTTCCCTCGTTGGCCAGTTTGCCGTTGACGTACTGCCACACATGGCCATCGCCACGATCGACCAGTTCGACTACGTTCCACTCGCCGTGAGGTTTCTCTAATTCGTTCACCGGATCGCGATAGCCGGCTATGTTCTTCCAGGGGCCTTTGTTGAAACGATCGATCTTGGACGCCTTTCCATCCGGCCCGGTCACACGCACACCGTCTTTGCCCGTGAGGGCGGCGCCATCGGTCATCCAGAAGTCGCCGGTGCATCCTTCGTTAATCTGAAACTCGATCGAACGCGGCCACACCTTGTTTGGCCCCTGTATGTTGTAAAGAATCCCGCTGTCGCGCGCTTTCCCTGCCCGCGAACCAAAGGTGCCCTCGCCCCACTTGAACTCCGCTCGCAGGTAGTAGTTTTTGTAATCCTGTTTTGTAATGATGTAGCCCATCTCCGTTCCGGAGACATGAATTACACCGTTCTCGACGGTGAAGACATGCGTTGGATCGGAGTCCAGCCCCGTGCTGCGCAGGAAGACGTCGAACTGGCTCAGGTCTTTGCCGTTGAATTGAAAAATCGCATGACCGTGGCGAGGAATCTCATGCGCCTGCGGGCGAGCCGGGAACGAGCCCGCACCTATCAAAAGCAAAATCGCGCAAAATGCTGTAGCGAATCGGCGCGCATACATCAAGTGACACCTCCCTCCGCAGGCCATTGTCGCCGCGGCCATCGATTCGGTGCAAATTCGCAGGCGATCGCGCATGGAGAATCATTTCCTTGGCCGCAATGCCTTCTCAATAACTGCTGTGATCACGCCTGTGGGAACAAACCGTTCAAGTGACATCAAAAAAGCCCCTTTGCGGCTCGGGATAATCGTGCGCTGCCCCCGGGCCAGCGCGCCGATGGCCTTGCGCGCCACCTCTTCGGCAGTCTGGCTTCGCAAACGTCGAGACATGCCGGACCAGCCGGCGACTGCGGAGAATTCTGTAGGCACCGGTCCGGGACAAAGCGCCGTGACCTTGACGCCGAAGGGCTCGACTTCGGCGGCAAGACCCAGCGAAAGGAAACGGTCGAAAACTTTGGTGGCCGCATACGTGGCGCAGTAGGGGATAGGCTGAAAACTTGCCATCGACGAAACCATAAGCACCCAGCCGCGGCGCCGCTCGATCATGCGCGGCACAAACAGCCGCGACAACCGCACCACCGCCTCGCAATTGATGCGCACCTGCCGCGCGTCCTGCTCGGCGCGGTTCGCGTAAAATGCGCCGTACTGACCCAGACCGGCGTTGTTGATGAGGATGTCGACAGCGAGGCCGGCGCCTTCGGTCGCGTCATAGATCTGCTGCGGAGCCGCCGGATCGTTCAGATCTGCGGCCACGACGCGTGCTTCGGTTCCTTGGGCCGCAAGTTCGGCGGCCAGCGCCTCAAGCCGTTCGCGCCGGCGGGCGGTCAGGATCAATTTGGCGCCCTGGCTCGCTAGTTCGCGCGCCAAAGCCGCGCCAATCCCCGCGCTTGCACCGGTTACCAGCGCCCACTTTCCGCGAAAATCTTCTGAGCTCGCCATGGTGGAACCATCATACCGGGTTGCATTTACCGGGCAGAACAATCAGCATGCGCCGTAGTACCATGAAGAGCGTCCTCTCTCGCCGGACGCCTCGGATCCGTTTCATCCCCTTCGATTTTTCGGATCCACAGGAACGCTCACCGCATCTTGAAGCCGGCCCATAAAGAAAGAATCGGGGCCTCGGAGACTTTTTCTGCATGAACGTTCCTGCCAACACTCCCCTCTTGCCGTTCAAGACGATCGTTTATGCCACGGATTTCTCCACTTGTTCTGAGAATGCCGGCCTTTATGCTCCTTTGCTCGCCCGCAAATTCGATGCCGAGCTCCTGGTTGCGCATGCATTCGTCCTTTCCTACCCGGCAATGGAGGTGGAAGCCGAAGACGGTCAGATAAAGAAGAGCGAGGAGCGCAAACGGCTGGAGGCGGCGCTGGCCGAAACGACCAGGCGTTTCCGCGATGGAGCCTCGAGAGCGGTTCCGGTACTGCTCGATGGCGATCCCCGCGAACAGGTCCCGCGCCTGGCCCGGGAGCATGCTCCGTCCCTGATCGTGTTGGGCACAAAGGGAAGGGGCCGCATGGAGCGCGGCGTCATTGGGTCGGTGGCGGAAAGAATCATGCGGGTTACAGGCGGCCCCGCACTGACCGTCGGCCCCGAGGTTCCCACCTGCGACTCTTCGCGTCCGCTGTTTCAGCGCATGCTGTATGCCACCGGTCTTTCACCTGCTGCGGCGCGCGGGGCCGCCTACGCAGGCGCAATGGCGCAGGCGTTCGGCTCGTCGCTCGAAGTGCTTCACGTCGTCCATCCCGAAGATGTTGCGGATAAAGACCGCTTCGACCAGCTTCACAGGCGCTTTCGCGCGGTGCTCGACGAAATGGCGCCGCAACATGCCGAAAGGTTCAGCCAGCCGGAAGGATTGGTCGAAGTCGGCTCAGCGCACGAGCGCATTCTGGAATATTTGCAGGAGAACCATGCGGACCTGCTCGTGCTTTCAATCCGCCAAAGCTCGCATCTGTGGCTGCAATCGCGTCTTTCAGGCGCATTTCACATCATTGCCAACGCTCCGTGCCCGGTGCTGACGATTACCGGATAGAGAGCCGGCCTTCATCCTCCGGCTTGCGGCGTGTTGCACTCGGAGATCTCCCGACTCCTGCGCAAAGTTACTTTGCAGAAGCGGCGGGCGGCTGCGATTTCGAGAACGAACGAATGTAGATCACCAGGTTCCACACTTCCGTATCGTTGGCGCGCCCATCGGCTTCGGGCGGCATCTTGTCCTTGCCGTTGCGGATGATGTTGAATAGATCGCCGTCCTGCTTGCCGGCGAGGGCCTGCGGGTCGGTCCAGTTGTCCATAGTCAGCGACATGCTGGTGGCCAGATCGGTTTTGCCGCTGCCGTTATCGCCGTGGCACATGGCGCAATCGATCTGATAGAGAGCCTTGGCCTTCGCCTGCGATTCGGCGGTAGGCTTCACGGGGTTTTTCATCACTGGCGCGGCCTGTTGCGGGGCAGCCGCCGGCGGTTCCGGCGTGATAGCGGGAGCAGGAGCAGCCTGCTGAGCGCCGTGACCCAGCAAAGGTAGAGCGGCAACAGTGATCAGACCCACTGCAAAAAGGAGCAGAAGCGACTTCAACATCACATCCTCCACGAGCAGATGTCGGCGAGCGGGCATCTTCTTATTGATTGAAATTCTGCGAAGAATTATAGGCCCAATCGCCGGAAAGGGCTATGAGGGCGGTCACTGCGGATCAGGAGGGCTCCAGCGGGGTTCCGCGGCCGGGAATCATCAGCTTAGCGGTTACAAATCCTTGAGAAATCTGGAGCAGACTCAGTGCATCGCTCCACCGGCCGGTCCTTCGCCTGGGCGCGCCTTGCTGAGCATGAACGAAAGAGCGACCAGAACAACTGAAGCCCATGCAAGCTCCATGTAGACATCCTGATAGCCCTGGGTTTGCGCCTGCTGGATGAGCTGATGGTAGATCTGGGCCAACGCCATGCTGCCGCCGTTGGCGCTGCCGAATGCTCCATTGAGCAGCCCGGTGAGCGCCTGGCTTTGCTGGTCGAAGCCGATGCTTCCAGGCTGCATCGCCTGCTGCAGGTGCTGCTCGTGCCACATCGATCGGCTGGTCACTTGCGCGTTGGTGACAGCGATCAGGATGCTGCCGCCGATGTTGCGGACAAAATTGATCAGGCCGGCAACCTGGTTGCTCTGCTCCTTGGGCATGCCCACGTAGGCCGCGTTTGTGATGGAGATGAAGCAGAACGGCAGGGGCAGCATCTGCACCACGCGCAGCCAGGAAGCCTCAGCGAAGCTCATCTGCAGATTGGTGACGTCTGCGGCGTAGCGGAAGGTGATGACGAGCATGGCAAACCCGAAGGCGGCCAGCCAGCGCGCTGCGATCTTTCCCGTGGCAATGCCTGCCAGAGGCATCATCACCACCAGCGCCACTCCGCCGGCGGTAAGCGCCAGGCCCGCGGTGGTTGCAGTATAGCCAAGCAGTTCCTGCGTGAACTGCGGCTGCAGCACGGTGTTGGCATTCAGCACGCCGCCCACCAGCATCATCAGGAAACAGCAGATGGCGAAGTTCTTGTAGCGGAAGAGCCGCAGGTTGATCAGCGGATCTTTCTTGTTCCACTCCCAGGCAAACAGCCCGATCATCCCGATGACAAACAGAACGCCGAAAAAGCAGATGAACGATGAGGAGAACCAGTCGTTCTCTTCGCCCTTGTCGAGCATGATTTGCAGACCGCCCATGGCCAGGGCAAGAAAGGCCAGGCCGAGATAATCCATGTTGCGCAGGCGCGAGGGATCAGCCTTGATCCAAGGCGGATCTTCCACCAAACGGGTGACCAGAATGAACGCGATGATGCCCACCGGAATGTTGATGAAGAAAATCCAGCGCCAGGAAAAGTTGTCGGTAATCCAGCCGCCGAGCGTGGGGCCGATGGACGGCGCCAGCACGGCCACCAGGCCGTAGAGAGCGAAGGCCTGGCCGCGCTTGTGCGGCTCAAACGAATCGGCCATGATGGCCTGCGCCATCGGCTGCATGCCGCCGCCGAAGGCGCCCTGCAGCACGCGGCACAGCAACAGAATTCCCAGCGAAGGCGCGGCGCCGCACAGAAAACTTGCCACGGTAAAGCCGCTGATGCACAGGACGAAGAAGTTGCGCCGGCCCATGAGCGACGAGGCCCAGCCGCCGAGCGGCAAAACGATGGCGTTTGAGACCAGGTAGCTGGTCAGCACCCACGTGGCTTCGTCGGTGCTGGCGCCCAGCGAGCCGCCGATGTGCGGCAATGCGACGTTGGCGATCGAAGTGTCGAGCACTTCCATGAACGCAGCCAGGGCCACCGTCATGGCGATGAGCCACGGGTTGACGCGCGGCTTCCATTGCGCGTGCGCATCCAGTTCCGGTCCGCGCAACTGCGCCGGATTCACCACGGCGCCCCGGCCCGCCGGAGCGGTCCCCGCGGCCGGAGCCGGCAATGTGGTGTCGATCGCGGACAACAGGGTTCTCCTCTGGCTTTACTTCCGTTTTGGTTGCGTGATGGCCGGGGAAGTACGCGCGCTTCGCGCCGGATGCTCAGTCCAGCCCAAGCCGGCGTTTACCAAGTTTGTATACTTTTATCTAGATTCGCAAGCACCGGCTCCGGGTGCAGGATTCATTCCCTCGCAACCTGCGGCCAGATCTGCTCTGGCCGCGTTTTGTGCCTTTCATCCCCTGAGCCGCAGACCTGCGCGTCGCTTCTGCCGTCTTTATCGATTCCTTATATTCCCATCGAAAATTCTTGCGTCAGCGATAGACAATCCGTATACTTCCGTCTAACCCGCTCATTTGGCGTGTGAATCAGCGCGTACATTCTTCCCCGGCAAGCTCCCGCTGATGAAAGATTCCCGACCTGCTCCCCTGCAGGCGAAGATGAGCTGATTTCTCCTTTTTTGGCGACTTTGCGCCACCTTGCCGGGCTTCCTGCCGGCTTTGGCTGAAAACAACGATGAGATCGCCTCAACGGCCGGCGAGTTGTCCTTCTCTTTCGCGATGGACCTGAGGATGAATCTCTCCTGTATCGCTGCCTGACGCCGCAAGAGTAGATCGCTCTGGCTGATACCGGAATGGGTGGCCGTCTCTCCATGAGCGGTCACGTGAATGCGGTGACGCTGGCGCGGACCGGATGCGCCTCCCGATACCGCAATGGCTATTCCACCCAATTGAGCATTTTTCCAGGAGGCAATGATGAAACTTACACGATTCCTGACTCTCGTTACCCTGCTGGCTTGCGCTCTGGGCGCGGCGGCGCAATCCACCGGCAGCATCTCCGGAACCGTGACCGATCCCACCGGCGCCGTAGTTCCCAACGCTCAGGTCACGATCCATAGCCTGGCAACGGGACTCGATCGCATCGTGAAGACCGATTCGGCCGGTTTGTACAATGTTCCCTCCCTCCAGCCCGGTGATTACCGGATCCAGGCCGGCGCCAGCGGATTCGGCATCTATACCGTGCCCAAGGTGACGCTTGAAGTGGACCAGGCGATGACCCAGAACATGCGTCTGGCCGTCTCCACGACCGGCGAAACGATCCGAGTGAGCGATACTGCGGCGCAGATTGAAGCGCAAACCATCACCGTCGGCCAGGTCATCGACAAAGCGGACGTGCAGGAACTGCCGCTCAACGGCCGCCACTTTCTTGACCTTACGGTGCTCACGCCAGGCGGTGTGGTCGCTGACACCAACGGCAGCCTGACTGCCACCAGCCGAGGCCTTGGCGCCAACTCGTTTCTCACGGCAGGGAATCGCGAAGATTCCGTCAATTTTCAGATCAACGGCATCAACCTTAACGACATCAGCCAGAACCAGATCACCTTTCAACCGTCGATCAGCACGACCGGGGAGTTCAAGATCGATAACTCCACTTTCAGCGCGGAGTACGGCCGCAGCGACGGCTCCATCGTGACGGTTGCCACCCGTTCTGGCACTGACAAGTTCCACGGCGAGGCGTTCGACTACCTCCGCAACGAGGCGCTGGACGCGCGCTGGTACTTCAACCGCCCCTACAACGTCGCCACAGGGCTCCCGCTCGTCGCAAACACGGGCGATAAGGCCCCCCTGAAGCGGAACAACTTCGGTGGAGACGCAGGCGGCCCGATCTGGAGAGGCCACACGTTCTTCTACGGCAGTTACGAGGGCCTGCGCCAGCGTCAGGGCCTTCTGCAGAACAGCACGGTCATCTCGCCCGCAAATCAAACTGCGATTGCCGCCAACAAAGCCAATGAGCCCATCGCGGCTGCACTGGCCGCGCTCATCCCGCAGCCAAACAGCGGAGCGAATTTCGTATCGTTTACTCCCGGCCCGGTCAACATCGACCAGTACACCGGCGATATCCTCCAACAATTCAGTGCCAACGACTCTCTGCACGGTTTCTATGCCTTCCAAAATGACATCCGCACTGAGCCGGCTCTACAGGGAGATACCATTCCCGGCTGGGGCGACCATCGCCATGCACACCGGCAGATCGGAACCCTCAGCGAGACGCATATCTTTAATGCGGACACGGTGAACGAAGCCCGTCTCGGCTTCAACCGCATCTTCATCACCTTCAACCCGGCGAACACGATCGATCCGACCAGCGTGGGACTGGCCGACGGACTAAGCGGCAAGGTCGGCCTGCCCCAGACCACGCTCTCTGATATCGGCCTCGTCTTTGGCGGCCCTTCGGGCTTTCCGCAAGGGCGCACTGACACCACCGGCGTGGTTTCAGACACCGTGTCGATGCTGAAGGGCAAGCACACCATCAAATGGGGCGGCGAATTCCGCCGGTATCTTGTTGCCAGCTTCGCGGGAAACATCGGCACATTGACGTTTACCACTTCCACCACCCCGACCAGCTACTTCCAGACCGACCAAGCCACCGTCTTCAGCGTGCAGCCGAATATTGTTTCGAGCCGGGTCTATGCAGACTCCACGGCAGGGTTTATACAGGACAATTACAAAGTCACGCCCACCCTTACGCTGGAGTACGGCCTGCGCTTCGAGTGGAATGGAACGCCGGTTGAGGGCGAGAATCGCTTCACCATCTTCAATCCCTCCACGGTAACCCTCACTCGCGTGGGAACCAACGGCCTTGCTGCCGACGCCGCCTACAAGCAGAACTACAACTTCGAGCCTCGTCTGGGATTTGCATGGGATCTTTTCGGAACCGGCAAATCCGTTTTGCGCGGCGGCTATGGCTACCTGGTGGACCAACCGGTTTCAGGCGTGGTGACGGGGATGGCATCGAATCCTCCCTTCAGCACCGCGGTCTCTTACAACAGCGCCACGCCGATTCCGCTGAATGCGCTCTATGCCGACGCCAAGGCCTCCGGCATCTCGCTCTATGGCGTCAATCCCAACTACAGAAACGCCTACATCGAGAGCTTCAATCTGAACGTGCAGCAGGCTCTGCCCTGGGGAATGATCGCCCAGGTTTACTACGACGGGTCAGTAGGACGCCATCTGGAAGTTGAGTCGAATATCAACCAGGTTGTCGGCACAACCAGCGCGACGCAGGTGCATCCCTTCACGGCGCTGGCGGCCTCCAGTCCGGTCGCTCCCGGCGGGGCGATCGCTTCCAACATCGGTTACCGAACCAGCAACAGCTATTCGAACTACAACGCCATGTGGGCGGTGCTGAGCAAGAACATGAGCAACGGCCTTCAATTCAATATGAATTATGAATGGACCAAGTCAATGGACCTCAACTCGCTTGGTTCGCAGGGCGGCTTGACTCTGCCCGACAGCACCAATCCCAGTGAAAACTACGGGCTGTCGGACTTCGATGTACGCCAGCACTACGCGGGCACGGCGATTTACGCATTACCCTTCAGGCACAACCAACTGGTGGCGGGCTATCGCCTGGAAGGCATCATGCAATACCAGACCGGCAACCCCGTCAACATCGTGGCGGGCAGTTCGAGCTTCAACGGCGTCACAGGCCTGCCTCGTCCAACGCAGATCGGGCCGATCGTCCGTAGGAAACAACAGCTAGCTGGAATCGCCAACGTCACCCTGTTCCAAAGTGCAGGCCTCGGTTATGGCGGCACGATTTGCGACATCACAAACGTCACCTCGGCTTGCAGCCTTGAGATTCAGGGCACGCAAGCCAGCCCGACCGGAACCACTGCGCCCACGGTTTACACCGCCCTCGGCACCATGCAGCGCAATGCTTTCACCGGGCCGGGTTTTGCCGATCTCGACATGTCGGGGGAGAAGGAGACGAAGATCTTCGAGGGACTTTCGTTCACGCTGCGCGCGGATGCGTTCGACATTCTGAACCATCCCAACTTTGGCCAGCCGTCGGGCAACGTGCAATCGTCCACCTTCGGCCAGATCAGCGGAACCCGCTTCGCGATCAGCGACGGCGGCTCCTCGCGGCAGTTGCAGATCAGCGGCAAGTTTATCTTCTGATCGTTTTTCACCTTCGGGCGTGCGTTCCGCTGCGCAGCCACGCGGCGGCTCGCGCGCCCGTTAACATTGCATCAAGGGATCTTTCCATGCGCCGCCGCACATTTATCCAATCTCTTCCCCTCGCTGCCGCAGCATCGGCAGCCGCCATCAACAGCAACGCAGTGGCCCAGGCCGCCGCAAGCGCGGCCTCCGCCTCCGATCTTCCCAAGTTCCAGCCCGCAGGCGCCGAGCGATTCATCCGCCCCGACGTTCATGAAGGGGACCGGCCCTCCGGCGCCAGCTTTGCGACCCGCTCACCCGCGCTGGGCCTGAACGGCGCCGCGGGCACGGCGCATCCTCTGGCTACGCAAACAGCCATTGCCATGCTCAAGCGCGGCGGCTCCGCCGTGGATGCAGCCGTGGCCGCCAACGCCGTGCTCGGCTTCGTCGAGCCGGTCAGCTCCGGACTGGGCGGCGACTGTTTCGCCTTCGTCTGGGATCCCAAAACCAGCAAGCTGATGGGCATGGCCAGCTCGGGTAAGTCGCCCAAGTCGCTCTCGCTCGCCACTGTGCGCGCGCACGCCGTCGATGGCCACATTCCCGCACTGGGCGCGATCAGCGTGTCAACGCCGGGCGCGCTCGATGGCTGGTGGACCCTGCATCAGCGTTACGGCAAGCTCAAGTGGGCGGAGCTCTTCGAGCCGGCCATCTATGCATGCGAGAACGGCGATCCCACGCCGCAGATCATCGGCTACTACATCAAGCGCAACATGGCGGCGTTTGTCCGCAATAAATCGGAGATCGAAGAGATCGACAACGCCCTTCACACTTACATGATGCCCAACGGGCAGGCGCCCAATGAGTACGATGTGCGCCGCAATCCCGACCTCGCGCATACCTATCGCATGATTGCCGAGGGCGGCCGCGACGTTTTCTACGACGGCCCCATCGCGCAAACCATCGACGCCTACTTCAAGCGCATCGGCGGCTGGCTCTCCGCCGAGGATCTGCGCGAACACCATGCCGAATGGGTTGAGCCGCTGGTGACCACCTACCGCGGCGTCGAGGTCTACGGCATGCCCGCCAATACGCAGGGCCTGGCGACCTTGCAGATGCTCAAC
>Ga0335074_10001800_pt1 | contig 29014 bp, 26 predicted proteins | sample Lox_Sample_23_FD_206715 | JGI IMG/M metagenome (GOLD analysis project Ga0335074, IMG submission 206715) | Soil microbial communities from Loxahatchee National Wildlife Refuge, Florida, United States - Lox_Sample_2.3 | ecosystem: Environmental > Terrestrial > Soil > Wetlands | place: USA... | reverse complement strand
TCATGCTTTCCGCTCCTTAGCCATAGGACGCTCCTGGTGTTTTTTTGTTGCCGCCGCTCATTGAGCTGCAATCCTGCCCCGCTACAATGAGTCTGGGCACTGAACCGCCGGACGGCTTGTGCCGATAGACACTCGGAGCGATTCTCATTGAAGCTGGCAGAATTCTTGGGCTTTGGGCCCCGGCAATCCCCGGCCGCGCCTCGTGGCGCGATGCGTACCGCGAAAAAGGTGATTGCACTCTGCCATGGCCTGTTGGGGGAACGCGGCGAGGTTTCCGGCAGCCGCCTGGCAGCCGAGGCTCTGGACGCCTATCAAGCGCTGGACGGCCGCTCCCGGCTGGCGTTTTTCGACTTATTGGCGAAGGAATTCTCACCCGATCCCGAGCAGGTGGGCCAAGCCGGAGACGCCTATCGCCGGGCCCCGTCCCCGGAAACCCTCGCGCGATTGCAGCGGGTGGTGGAGTCACCGCGCCAGGAACTTTTTCGGCGCTTGAACCTGGCGCCCAACGGCACGCGCATTCTGGTGGACATGCGCAGCGAAGTCCTGCGCGAAACGGACCGGAATGCACGCCTCAAGCCGGTCTCCGCGGATTTAACGCACCTGTTCACGTCCTGGTTCAATCGCGGCTTTCTGGTATTGCGGCGCATCGATTGGCGGACCTCGGCGGTGATTCTGGAGAAGCTGATTCAATACGAAGCCGTGCATCAGATTCACGGCTGGCAGGATCTTCGGCGGCGCCTGGAAACGGACCGGCGCTGCTTCGCGTTCTTCCATCCGGCCCTGCCCGATGAGCCGATCATTTTCATCGAAGTGGCGCTGACGCCCGAGTTGAGCGATCGTGTGCAGGCGCTGCTCGATCCCGATTCACCGGTTCTCGACACGGAATTGGCCGAGTGGGCGATCTTCTATTCGATCACCAATTGCCAACAGGGGCTGCGCGGCGTGCCATTCGGCAGTTTTCTGATCAAGCAGGTGGTGGAGGATTTGAGCAAGGAATTTCCGCGCATCCGCAAATTCGCGACCGTTTCGCCGGTGCCCGGATTCCGCCGCTGGCTGGCGGAGAAGGCGGAGGCGTTCAAGCGGTCGTCCAAGCTCGCTCCTTACGCCGGCGCTTTGGCGAAGATCGACCAACCCGGGTGGAGCCAGGATGCGGCTTTGCATCCGGAACTCGAGCGGCTGCTCGCGCCGCTGTGTGCGTATTATCTGTGCAGCGTGAAGCAAGGCGCCGAGCAAAGCAGCGAGCCGCTGGACCCGGTGGCGCGCTTTCATCTGAAAAACGGCGCGCGCCTGGAACGCATCAATTGGCTGGGCGATTCTTCCGCCGCCGGGCTCCAGCGCTCGGTGGGATTTTCGGCCAATTACGTTTACCGGCTTCCGGACGTCGAGCGCAATCACGAGCTGTATGTGCGCGAGCACAAGGTCCGGGCTTCGCGCGAAATCGAGGCGCTCGCGAAGCGTTTCGCCCCACCCGCAGGCTTCTAGGCGCAGTCCACCTCTGTTCTCTCACCGTTCGATGGCGGTGTGCCCCGTCATCTGACTCTCCTGAAATACAATGTCTTGTATACTGGTCACAATCGCTTCGGAAGGACAGAGAACATGACAACGATTCGCTGGGGGGCGGCCCTCGCTGTGCTGTGTGCCGCATCAGTTTATGCGCAGGTTTCGGGAGCGCTTTCCGGAACCATAACGGACCCCTCGGGCGCGGTGGTTCCGGGCGCGTCGGTCACGGCCACGAATACGGAGACGGGCGCCGCCAGAGAAGCTTTCGCCGACGGCCAAGGCCGTTATCAAATGTCCTTGCTGCCCGCCGGACAATACGAAATTTCCGCCAAGAAAAGCGGCTTCCGGGAAGCCGTGCGAACCGGCATTCAGTTGCTTGTCAATCAAACGGCCACGGTGGATTTCACACTCCAGGTCGGCGAGGCCGGCCAGCAAATCACGGTCAAGGGAGATGCGCCGTTGGTGGGCACCGGCACTACGGATGCATCGGGCGTGATCAATCGACTGCAAGTGCAGGACCTGCCGCTCAACGGACGCAGCTTCGATCAATTACTCACGCTGAATCCCGGCGTCGTCAATTTCACCTGGGAGAAAGTCGGCGGCATCGGCGTGTCAAATTCCACCAACGGAAACAATTTCGCGGTTGACGGGAATCGTCCGCAGCAGAATCTGTTTTTGTTGAACGGCGTTGAATTCACCGGCGCGGCGGAAAACAACATGCAGCCGGGCGGGACGAGCCAGCAACTGCTGGGTGTGGATTCCGTGCTCGAATTTAACGTGCTGCGTGATTCCTATGGCGCCGAGTATGGCAAGCGGCCGGGGGCGCAGGTGCTGATCGTTACGCAATCCGGCAGCAACGATTTTCACGGCTCGCTCTACGAATATATTCGGAACAGCGACCTCGATGCCCGCAACTTCTTCGATCCGTCCTCGACGCCGGGGTTCCAGCGCAATCAATACGGCGTTGCTCTGGGCGGACCGATCCGGAAAAACAAGACATTCATCTTTTCCAATTTTGAGGGCTTGCAGCAGCATCTGCATCAGACTGGCGTGGATCTGGTTCCCGACAATAACGCCCGCGCGGGATACTTACCTTGCAAGCTCGTAACGCCAACGCCGAATCCTTGTCCCGGGTCGGGATTGGCGTTTGCCGGCGTTTCGCCTTTCATCAATGCATGGCCGGCGCCGACGCCTGGAGCGCCCGACTTCGGTGGAATATCAGAGGCCTTTAATAATCCGCTGCAAACCATCCGCGACGATTTCGGAACGGTGCGCCTGGACCAGATTTTCTCCGAGAAAGACACGCTGAGTGCGATCTACACGATCGACGACAGCGGCGATTTCACGCCGACCAGCACTAATGAATACAGCACGGACATTGCGACTCTGCGCGAGCAAGTGGCGAGCTTGAGCGAGACGCACGTATTCTCGCCATCGCTGCTCAACACTGCTCGGTTCGGTTATTCGCGAGCCGGTTACTACTTCACGGGCGAGCCCACGCCCGGCTCGCCGGCTGCAAGTTTATCCGGCTTTTTGCCGGGGGATCCGGTCGGCGCGTTGGTTGTCGGTGGAAGTTCGGCGTCCAATCCGGCGGCCCAGTTGAGTCTTGCGGGAAGCAATAACGGCAGCAATCTGAAAGTCGCGCGGAATCTTTTCACGTATGAGGACCAGCTTTCGCTCACCTATGGGCACAATCAATTCACGTTCGGCGCGTGGGTCCAGCGTGAACAGTCCAACGAAGAGCTTGCGCTCAGCCAATATGGACAAGCCACTTTCACCAGCATCGGAACGCTTCTCCAAGGCACCATTAGCAGCCTGCTGTACGATCCCAGGCCCACCCCGCTCGGTTGGCGCTCGGTGTTCGGCGCGCTCTACGCGGAGGATGTGATCCGTTTCACGCCCCAGTTGACGCTTTCGCTTGGGTTCCGCACAGAATTTTCCAACGGATGGAATGAGGTGGAGGGCCGCGCATCCACTTACACTTTCACCGACGGCGTCATCAACACGCAGCCGAATATCGGTTCTTCAGCGCTTCTGGTGAACAATGCGGCTTATCTGCCCGAACCGCGAGTGGGCCTGGCGTGGAGCCCGTTCCGCAACACCAACCGCACGGTGATCCGCGCAGGCTTCGGCATGTACAACGATCTCCAGGACGCGCTCGGGTATCGCACCGATCAGAACGCGCCCTTCAATCCGACCTACACGCTTGCGAATTTAGCGGTGTCCAAATTGCCGCTGGACCCGCTCGTTCCATCCGCAGCGAAATTGTCGCCCGGCGGCGTGCAGCCGAATCTGCAAACGCCCACGCTGCTGTCCTGGTCGTTTCGCATCGAACAGGAGCTCACGGCCAACACGGTGCTGCGGATCGGCTATGTGGGATCGCATGGATACCACGAGATCGTGGGCGTGGATGCGAACGAACCCTTCCCGGTCATTTGTCCCGCCGCGCCCTGCCCAGTTGACTATCCAAGCAATTTTCCCGCGGGCATCGCCGGCACGCCGGTTCCCGCCGGAACCTACTACGTGCCCACGTCTGTCAAACCAAATCCGGCGCTCAACAATACCTGGACCTATTTTTCGGAAGGCGACAGCTCCTACAACGCGCTTCAGATCGACGTCAATCACAGGTTCAGCCACGGGCTTGCGCTGCGCGGCGTCTACACCTGGTCCAAGGCTCTGGATGACGGCGACTCTCTGAACTCCACTACTTCGGGCGGAGAGCCCGCGTTGGTTTCGAATCCTTTCGATCTGCACGCGGATTGGGGATTGGCAAACTACAACGTAACGAGCGCGGGCGCAGTGAACGGCGTCTACGACCTGCCTTTCGGCCAAGGGAAGCTCTATGGCGGCTGGAGTCTCAACTCGATCCTCACGCTGCAAAGCGGCTTCCCATTTACGCCCCAGTTGAGCTACAACCCGTCCAACACAGGCGACAGCAAGAATCCGGTGCGTCCGTTCGTGAATCCGGCGTTCACTGGGCCGGTGATCATCGGTTCGCCGAACGAATGGTTCAATCCGGCCGCGTTTCTCGCGCCGCCCAATGCCAGCGGTTTCTACGGCAATCTGGGGCGCGATACGTTGATCGGGCCCGGTCTCGCGACTTGGGATTTCTCAGTTTTGAAGGATACGCGGATTCGCGAGCGCCTGAATCTGCAGTTTCGCGCGGAATTCTTCAATATCCTGAACCACGCGAATTTCAACACGCCCAATGCCGTGACGTTTACGCCGTCGGGTGTTTCGCCGACTGCCGGAATTATCACCAGCACCTCAACTACGTCGCGGCAGATTCAATTCGCGCTGAAGTTGCGATGGTGATCACTTCGCCAGGCGCACCACGCGCAGGGTCTCGAGCATGCGGACCGATCGCGCGCCTTCTTTGTCATTAGGGCAAACCAGGCGGAACGGGCCTTGCTTCTCGTTCAGCGGCTTGCCGTCGCGTGTGTCGGCTACCAGGATGGTTTCGTTACCGAATTGCGGGTCCAGTTCGCCTAACGTGAAGGCCACCTGATAGCCGTCGCGCGCCATTGCAAGCACGTAGGTGGTGAGAGCTTTGCCGCGCAGCTTGCCGCCGGAGGGCGTGCCGGCTTTCTCCAAAATATCGCGCAGCGGGACGCCTTCGTACACCGTCTTGCCGCCGTCCGGCGTGGGCAGAGAGACCGTCTGGCGAGGCATCTTGGCGAGATCGGCGCCGGTCAGCGAGAGAGGAGTAGCTACGTCGCCCTCCACCGCCAGGACTGCCGACGGCGGGGCTTGCGCGAAGAGCAACCCGGCCAGGAGAGCCAGCGCGAGCAGCAGGCGTGTGTAGTTCATACAGGTCAGTGTATCTTGTATCCGTAACGAGCCAGAATGGCGCGGCCGGAAGGACCCAGCACAAAACGGGTAAATGCCCGCGCATCCTTCAACTGATGGGACCGCGCCACGATTCCCAGCTTCTGAACGATGGGCGCGTGCAGGCGTCCGTCGATCGGGATCACCTTGCCCGCTTCCTTCAACACCAGCGAATAGGCGGTGAAAACGGCGTCCGCGTTCTTGGAACTTCCAAACTCCCTCGCCATGCTGATGTTGGCGGCGTAAACGATCTTGTTTTTCACTTGATCCCAAAGGCCCAAATGTTGCAGCGTTTCCACCGCTGCTTGGCCATACGGGGCAAGCTTCGGATTGGCAAGTGCGATCACGCGCACATCCGAAGCGGTGAGATCCGCCAACTTGGTTATGCGCGCCTTACTGCCGGGAGGAACCCATAACGCCAGCGCGCCGGTTGCGTAGACAGCCTCACTGCCCGGGACAAGCAGGTGTTCACGGGCGAGTTTGTCTACGTGCAAGGCGTCCGCCGCCAGAAAAACATCGAAGGGAGCCGAGTTTTCAATCTGGCTAGTCAACTGCGCGGTTGAAGCAAAACTGAAGATGGGGTGAATTTTGGTTTGCGCCTCGAAGGCCGAGCCAATCGCCTGGCCGACGTCCATCAAATTGGCGGCCGCTGCGACGGTAATCTCCTGTTGCGGAGGATTCGCGGCGCGCATACCGCCGGAGCCAGCCAGACCGCCGAGCACCGCAACGGCGAAGACCGAGTTGAGTATCCTGGGCCCGATGGTGCCACTGTAACACGACATGGTTGCGTATCCGTTGCAGACCTGTCTTTTATGCTGCAGCGTCGCGAATCTGGACCGAGGCCTGGAGCCACGGACCGACCAGGAGTTTTTGCACGATCCGCGTTTCAGCGATCCGTGGAAGCACCAAAGGCATTAGAGTAGTAGTGCGAAACATCATGCCGGAAATTGAGAACCATCTAGGCGACCTGCGGCAAAAGCGCGGGATTTCGGCCGCGCAACTGGCCAAGACAGCGGGCGTCACGCGCCAGACCATTTACGCCATGGAGGCGGGCAGCTACGTCCCCAACACCGCTGTCGCGCTGCGTCTGGCGCAAGCGCTGGAAGTAAAAGTGGAGGATCTTTTCGCCCTTCCACGGGCCGAGCCTGCCGGGCTTCGCTCCGAGGAAGCCATGCTGCTGCCGGGCTCGGAACCCTTACATCCGGGACAGCCGGTGCAGCTTTGCCGCGTCAACAAGCGGTTGGTGGCTTCGCCGCCGTCGCCCGTTCCATGGTATTTCCCGGTGAGCGATGCCGTGGTCGCGGCCAAACTCCCGAAAAACGGCCGCACCGACGTTCAGGTCTTCGATGCCGCCGAAGATTTTCGCAATCGCGTTCTCATCGCTGGATGCGATCCCGGGATCTCCGTGCTGGCGCATCACCTGCAGACTTCGGGAATCGAGCTGGTGCTCGCGCATCGCAACAGCTCGCAATCGCTGACGCTGCTGAAGGAGGGCTGCGTTCATATCGCGGGCACGCATTTGCGCGATGAGTCGAGCGGCGAATCGAACCTTCCCGAGATTGGCCGCATGTTCCCCAAGAACGCGGTCGCGGTGATCTCGTTTGCCGTTTGGGAGGAAGGCATCGTAACCGCCGCGGGCAATCCGAAAGGGATCAAAGGTGTTGAGGACCTGGTGCGCCGCGATGTCACGATCGTTAATCGCGAAAAGGGCGCCGGAAGCCGGGCGCTGCTGGATTCGGTGCTGAAGCGCCTCAAGATCGATCCGAAGAACGTCAAGGGCTACGATCGCATTGCGCCTGGGCATTTGCCAGCGGCGTGGCAGGTGCAATCGGGCCAAGCCGACTGCTGCATTGCGACGCGGGCCGCCGCGCGCGTCTTCGGCCTGGGCTTCCTTCCGCTGGTGAGTGAGCGCTACGATCTCGCGGTCCGCCGGCAGAATCTCGATTTGCCCAACATCCAAGCTGTTTTCGATACGCTGAGCCGCTCCAACTACCGGCGCGAACTCGAAAGTCTGGGCGGTTACGACACCCGCGCCGCTGGCGAACGCCTGTTGTGACGGATCGCGAGAATGTGGATTGGGCCGCCGTTCGCCGTGAGTTTCCGGCGCTCGCGGATTGGACTTATCTGAATACCGCGACCTTCGGCCAATTGCCGCGGCGCTCCACCGAAGCGGCCGCACGGCACTTCGCGCATCGCGATGATCTAGCTTGTTCGGATTTTCTGGATTGGTACGACGATGTGAATCGCTTGCGTGGGAAGCTCGGCCGGCTGATCCATTGCTCGCCCGAAGACATTGCCTTTGTTCCGAATGCGTCCACCGCGCTCGGCCTGCTGCTCTCGGGGCTTGATTGGCATTCGGGCGATCGCGTTCTCACGCTCGAACACGAATTCCCGAACAATCTTTATGCGCCCGGTTCGCTCGCGCGCTTCGGCGTCGAAATGACCGCCGCGCCCTGGGATCGATTCTACGAATGCGTCAACGCGCGAACGCGGCTGGTGATTGTCAGCTCCGTGAATTACAACACCGGTTTCGCACCACCGCTCGGCGAGTTGGCAGATTTTCTGCGTGCCCGCAGCATCCTGCTCTATATCGACGGCACACAGAGCCTGGGCGCGCTGCAATTCGACGCCCGCCGCATTCAGCCGGATATGTTTGCGGTCCACGGCTATAAGTGGATGCTTGCGCCCAATGGCGCCGGTTTTTTCTATATCGCGCCGCAACTGCGCGAGCGGCTGCAGCCCAACGTAATCGGATGGCGCAGCCATCGCGACTGGCGCAACGTCGACAATCTGCATCACGGCGCACCGGAATTTCCGCCGACTGCCGAAAAATACGAGGGCGGTTCGGTTTCCTTTGCGCTACTCTACGCGATGGAGGCTTCGCTCGATCTGATCCTCGAAATCGGCCCGGAAAACATCGAGCGGCGCGTGCTTGATTTAGCAGGGAAAACGCGGTCGATCCTGCGTGGACTCGGCGCGTCGGCGGCCGAAACAGCTTCTCCCATCGTGGCCGCGCGCTTCGAGCGACAGGACGTCTCCACTCTGGCCCGCGCGCTCAAAGAACAGCGTGTACTGGTTGCCGCGCGACGCGGATACTTGCGCGTGTCGCCGCACCTATACAACAACGAGCAGGATCTGGAAGCGTTCGCGCGAGCGCTGGGGGCCCTGCTGTAGTAATCCGGCCTTAGCCGGGCAAGCTGAAGGTCACGTTGCGCTCGCGATTCAATCGCTCGCTTAGCCCGCGGTCAATCGAAGTCAGCGGCGTTTCCTTTTGTACGTGATCCATGGTGACGTAGTGCACCTCAGCGCCATTCACCCAATACGCCAGCACTGCGCGAATCACGCCGTCTCGCATGGCCAGCAGATACAGCGGTTCCTCGTATTTTTGGGCTTGGGGGGCTTGCGCTTGCGGGGCCTGCGCGGAACCCGTCGGCGGCGCCTCGATCACCACAGGCTGCGGCGGTTGGGGAGCGCTATTCGAGATGACCATCACCGAAGGCCCGCCATATCCATAACCTGAGCCTCCGTAGCCATAGGACGGATAGGTGTTCACGGATGGATAGCCGTTATCCGCGTCCCAATAATCGGTGTCCCAGAAAGGATCGTACCAGTCGATAAAGCCCGGGTAGTAACCGTACGGATACCCGTAGTAGCCGCGAAATCCACGGTAGCCGCCGCGATAACCGCCGCGGAACCCACCACCCCGAAATCCGCCGCCCCCACGGAACGCAGAACCACCGCCGCGAAACCCTCCGCCGGAGAATCCGCCCCCGTGAAAGCCACCGCCTCCGCCGCCGTGGAATCCCCCACCCCCGCCGTGTCCGCCTCTCTGCGCGAGCGCCGGAACGGCGAGCAGGAAGCAAGCAACCGCGCAACTGCAGAGCACCGGCAAAATTCGCCGCATAGTCCCTCTACGCCCCAATATAGCGCGCGTAGAGGCTGCGCGCGATGCCCACATCCGTAGTGCCCTTGATGATGGCCCGGCCATCGGGAAAAATCGTCAACAAATAGGGCGGCGTCTCAAACTGCAACGCGAATTCGTTGGAGCGAACCACGCCGAGCGGCGCCAGGCGAGCCGCCAAATCGCGCAACTCCAAAGGCCGCGCACGTTCATGAATCTGGACCGCCTTTTGACCACACAAGCTTACCGGCGCCCGGCGTTCACCGCTGAGATAAGGAAAGTCCCGCCGCCCGCACGCTGGACACTCCGCCGAAGGGCCCGGCTGCACCACTTGCCGGATCTCGCCGCCCCAGACATCGACGGTCGTGATTTTGCGCGAGGGCTGCGCACGGCACAAAATCTTCATCGCCTCGGCCACTTGCAGGCTCGCGATCACAGCAGTGACCGGACCCAGCACTCCGGCGGTCTCGCAGGTCGGCTGCGCGCCTGAAGGCGGATCCGGATATATGCACCGCAAACACGCGCTCTCGCCCGGCGTCACCGGCATCACGATCCCGTAGCTGCCCACCGCCGCGCCGTAAATCCAGGGCAGGCCGCGATCCACCGCAAAATCATTAATCAGGTATCGTGTTTCGAAGTTGTCGGTGCCGTCCAGGATCAAATCCACATCGTCCAGCAGGTCCTCCGCGTTAGAACAGGTTAGATCCGCGACCACCGGCTCCACGCGAATACCCGAATTCAGGCTCGCGATTTTGCGCGCCGCCGCTACCGCTTTCGGCAAACTTTGTTGGGCGTCGGATTCGTCGAACAACCACTGGCGCTGCAAATTGCTGATTTCCACGTAATCGCGATCGATGATCCGCAAAAATCCCACGCCGGCGCGAGCCAGCGCGCCCGCTTGAAAGCTGCCCAATGCGCCGCAACCGGCGATAGCGACGCGCGCGTCCAACAGATATTGTTGGCCCTGCTCCCCGATATTTGGAAACAAGATCTGCCGCGAATAACGCTCGCGATCGCGAGGATTCATACATCCCGATGGTACCAGCCGAGTGCGTTAAGATGGTCCCTTGTGTCGATCCGGCTAGGCTGGTGGATTGGTGTGTCCATGCTGGCCGTGCTCGCCACGGCGCCGGTAACGTCAGCAGCAGACCCGTACGAGGGCCGGCCGATCGCGAGCGTCAGCTTCGATCCAGAACGCCAACCGCTGACTTACGATCAGCTCCTGGCCATGATGCCGCTGCACGTGGGCGAGCCACTGCGCGGTTCCGATGTGACCGATTCCATCCAGCGGCTGTACCGCACCGGAGAATACGAAGATATCGCCGTGGACGCGACGCTGAAAGACGGCCGAGTCGCGCTGAAATTTATCACCACTCCGGCGTTCTTTGTGGGTTACATTGCGGTGCAGGGAGTTCCCGAGCCGCCCAACGAAGGCCAGCTCCTGGTGGCAAGCAAACTCACCTTGGGCGCGCCGTATGCTCCTGAGGAGACCACCACCGCCCTCAGCCGTATTATCGATCTGCTGAAGCGCAACGGCTTCTATAACCCGGAGATCGAGCCCGCCACGGCCACGCGTGAGGCCACCCAACAGGTGCAGATCGACTTTCACATTATCCCCAGAGAGCGCGCTAAATTCGACGGGCTGGTGGTAACCGGCAATGCCCTGCGTCCCCAGGAGAGGCTCATCCACTCGAGCGGTTGGCTGCGATTGCGAGGCTGGCTCGGCTGGGAGCCTCTTACGGACACGCGCTTGCAAAGCGGCTTGGACAATATTCGCTCCTGGTATCCCAAGCACGATCATCTGCTGGCACGCGTGACGCTGGTGAAGCTGAACTACAACAGCCTCACCAACACCGTGACGCCCGAGCTCGATATCGATAGCGGCCCTCCCGTGCTGGTGCGGTTGCGCGGCGCCAAGCTTTCCGCCGGCAAGTTGCGCAGCCTGCTGCCGATCTACGAAGAGCGTTCCATCGACCGCGACCTGCTCGAGGAGGGTGCGGGCGACTTGGCCTCGTATTTCGAGAGTCAAGGTTATTTTGACGCCACGGTGGATTACCGGACTGCGTCTCCGCCTAACGGCGAGCAATTGATCGACTATTACGTCAAGCTCGGCGTCCGCCATACCATCGTCAAACTCGAGATCCAGGGCAATCACTATTTCGACGACGCGACCATCCGGGAGCGCATGTCGGTGATGCCCGCAACCTTGATTCGGTACCGCCACGGCAGCTACAGCCGCAATGAATTGGATCGCGATCTGGACGCCATCCGCGATCTCTATCGCAGCAACGGATTTCGTAACGTCGTGGTGACCTCGCGCGTGGTGGACGACTATCGAGGCGTAACGGCGCACCTGGCCATCTTTATCGACATCACCGAAGGACCGCAATGGTTCGTTTCGAAGCTCTCGTTCGAGGGAGTATCCGCGGATTTCCGCGCCGCGCTGCTGCTGCTGTTGCACTCCACCGCCGGCCAGCCCTACAGCGATTTCAATATCGCGGCCGATCGCGACAACGTTCTCGACTACTACTTCAACAGCGGCTACCCGGCGGCCCACTTCGACTTCCGAACGATGCCCGCCGAGCAGCCCAACCACGTGGACCTCACCTTCATCGTCGCCCCCGGCCAGCGGGTTTTCGTGCGCGACATTCTGGTGGCGGGGCTAAAACGTACGCAACCCGATGTGGTCCGCAGCCGCATCAGCATCGATCCCGGCGATCCGCTCTCGGAAAGCCAGATCAACGCCAGCCAGCGCCGGCTCTACGATCTCGGCATCTTCTCGCGCGTCGACGCGGCGATTCAAAACCCCGACGGCGACGAGCCGAGCAAGTACGTTCTTTTCTCCATCGAGGAGGCCGGGCGCTATTCGATGAACATCGGAGTCGGCGCCGAGATTGGACGCATCGGCGGCGGAACGGAATCCCTCGATTCGCCGGCCGGGACCACCGGCTTCAGCCCCCGGCTTTCCTTCGGCATCAGCCGCCTCAACTTCCTGGGATTGGGCCATACCATCGGTTTGCAAACGCTGGCCTCTACGCTCGAACAGCGCGCCTTGCTCACCTATGTGGCGCCGCAATTCCTGGGCAATCCCAAATTCAGCCTGCAATTCTCCGGATTGTTCGACGTCTCGCACGACGTTCGCACGTTTTCCTCCCGCCGCGAGGAAGGCTCCGTGCAGCTAGGACAGAAGCTCTCGAAGGCGGACACGCTGCAGTACCGGTATACCTATCGCAAGGTCGCGATCCTCGGAACCCCGCTCATCAGCCCCGAACTGATTCCGCTGCTCTCGCAGCCCGTCAACGTCGGATTTTTCTCGATGAGCTTCATTCAGGACAAGCGCGACGATCCGATCGACTCTCATCACGGCATGTACACCAGCATCGATCTGGCGCTGGCTGCAGCCGCCTTTGGCTCGCAAACCGATTTCGGACGCATCGTGGCGCGCAACTCCACCTATTACTCGCTCAGCAAGAACCTGGTGCTGGCCCGGACCACCGATTTCGGCCTGATCGAACGCGACGGAGGCTTAGCGCAGATTCCGCTGGCCGAGCGATTCTTCGCGGGAGGCGCGTTCTCCAACCGCGCGTTCCCCGATTTTCAGGCCGGCCCCCGCGATCTCACCACCGGGTTTCCGATCGGCGGCAACGCGCTGCTGGTGAATACCGTCGAGTTACGATTTCCGCTGATCGGCGATAACCTGGGCGGCGTGCTGTTCAACGATGTGGGCAACGTCTACACGGATCTGAGCGACATCAGCTGGCGATTCCGGCAGCACAACCTTGAGGACTTTAACTACGGCGTGCAAGCCTTCGGTTTTGGCATCCGTTATCGCACGCCCCTGGGACCGGTGCGTGCCGATTTTTCGCTCAGCCCGAATTCACCGCGTTTCTTCGGCTGTGAAGGCTCCATCAACCAGCTGTATTCCTGCGGCGTCCCCGGCTCGAACGTGCCGGAGACCGTGCAGCGCATCAATGTTTTCCAGTTCCATTTTTCGCTCGGCCAGGCTTTTTGATGCGAACGATTGCGGTCCTCTGCTTCTGCCTCGCCTTCTCTCGATCGTTGCCGGCCGAGATCATCGACCGCATCGCCATCACCGTCGGCAATCAGGCCATCACGGAATCCCAAGTCGACCAGGAGATCCGGATCACGGATTTCCTGAACCACGAAAAGCTGGAGATCACTCCCGAATCCAGGAGACAAGCCGCCGGCCGCCTCATCGAACAGGAACTGGTGCGCCGTGAAATGGAGTTGAGCCACTATCCGTTCCCGGAGGCGAGCACCGCGGGGGAGGCTCTGGAGGGCGTAAAGGCCACGTATGGGAACCAAGCCGCATATGCCCGGGAGCTCGAATCGTACGGCATTACCGAAGCCGATCTCACGCGCCGCCTGGTGTGGCAATTTACGCTGCTGCGGTTCATCGATTACCGCTTCCGGCCTGGCATTCAGATCCCCGCGGCCGATGTGCAAACATATTATCGACAGCAAGTTTCCAATTGGGAGCAGAAAGGGATCAAGCCGATCCCGAGCCTGGAAGAGTCGCGGGACCAGATTGAGGAGATCCTCACGCAAAAACGAATCGATCAAGCGCTGGACCAGTGGCTGGCCGACACTCGCAAGCAGGTGACCGTGACGTATCATGACGCGAGTCTCCGCGACGCGAACCCGGCTCCCAGCTCTAACCCCACCGGCGGCGTGCAGCCAAGATGACGCGCCGCGCCAAAATTGCCGCCTTCAGCTTCCTCGGCGCCGTTGCCCTGGTGCTTGCGGTTTGCGTGGCGGGGGTCGTGCTGCTGCAGTCCGAGTGGTTCAAGAACAAAGTTCGCGAGAAGATCGTCTCGGTGACCGAGCGGGCCACGGGCGGCCGCGTCGATATCGGCGCCTTTTCCTATAACTGGCGCGCGCTGACGGCCGAAGTTTACCCGTTTGTGTTGCATGGCACGGAGGGTGTGTCTGCACCGCCCTTGTTTCGCGCCGACAAGATCCGCGTTCACCTGAAAATCATCTCGCTATTCGAAAAAAAGGTGGACATCGCCTCGCTGGTGTTCGATCGCCCCAGCCTGAATATCAGCGTGGCGCCCGATGGCTCAACCAATGTTCCGCGGCCGAAGTTTACTCCGCGCGGGCGCGCCCTGGTGGAGCGGTTGCTCGATCTGAAAGTGCAGCACATTGAGGTGCACCACGGGCAGGCCAACTATAATTCCTGGAAATTCCCGGTGGATGCGGCGGGCGAGGGGGTACAGGTGTCGCTGCGCTACGAATCCGCGGGCCCACGCTACATCTGCACCATCGCTTCTCCAGATGCACGGATTGCTTCGCCGAACTTGCAGACTCCGGCCGAGTTTGCCATCGATTCTCAAATCGCATTCAGCACCAGGAAGATCCAGATCCTGTCCGCCGATCTGAGCTCCGGCGGAATGAAGCTGCACGCCGCGGGCGACATTATGCGCCTTTCGTCGCCGCAAGCCGATCTCGAGGTGAACGCCGTTCTTCCGATGGCCGACTTGAGCAGAATGGTCCGGTTGCCTATTGAGCCGCGCGGCGAGATTGATTTTCAAGGTCACGCCAACGCCGCCACCGGAGCGCCTTATCAATTGAGCGGCCAGGTTACGGGCCGCGACCTCGGCTACTCGCATCAAGGCGTCGATCTTTCGGGGATTTCGCTGTCCACCCGCGCCGAAGTTAATCCCGACCTCATTCGCCTGGCGGACCTGGATGTTTCGAGCGCACAGGGCCGCTTCCGCGGAGCCGCACAGCTCGCCGACTTCGAGCGGTTGAGCTTGCAAGGCACCATTGGCGGCGTTAGCATCGCCGAAGTAGGGCGCCTGGCGCGGAAGCCAACCGGCGGTCTGAGCGGGACCCTGAGCGGTCCGGTGCAGTTGGATGGCGTGCTTACAGCGTCCGGCCTCGCACGAGTCAAAACGAATGCCGATCTGGTAGTGACGCCGGGGCAGGGCGGCGCGCCGGTGGAAGGCACCATCGCGGTGAATTACGATCAGCGCACCGGCAAGATCGCGCTCGGAAATTCGCTGATTGCGCTAGGAGCGTCCCAGGCCAGCTTGTCCGGGACCCTCGGCGAAACGCTCGCGGTGCACGCCGTTTCAAGGAACCTGGACGATGCGATTCCCGTCCTCCGCGCCCTGGGCGCGACGCCTCCCCCGCACTGGCCCGTGAGGCTCCGGGACGGTGTGGCGCGTATCGATGCCACGGTTAGCGGATCGTTGAAAAACGCGCAAGTCTCCGGCAAAGCTGACGTAGAACGATTGCGAATAGACGGCCACCAGATCGACCACATCGCCACTACCTTCAAGCTCGATTCATCTTCGGCAAACCTGCTTAACGTCAGCGTTCAGGAAGGCCAGATGCGCTTGGAGGGCCAAGCGAGCGCCGGGCTGCGCAATTGGAAGCTGGAGACGAGCAACCCCATCTCCGCACTGGCGACGCTGCGTTCCGCCGATCTTCAGACGCTGTTCGATGAAACGGGAATGCAGCCTCTTCCGGCCGGAGCCGGCGGCACCATTTCGGCGACACTGCGCGTCACCGGTTCGCTCGATACTCCGCTGGTCACCGGCAATGTGACTCTCGAGAACCTCACGGCTTATAACGAGCATTTCAGCGGCGCGCGGGCCGCGGTCACGTTCACGCCTACTTCGCTCGAATTATCGAACGGGGTGGCACGCAACGGTACGGCGCGCATCGCGCTGAGCGGCGTCTACAATCATCCAGCCAGGGATTGGAACGATGGCTCGCTGCGCTTCGACGTATCCACCAGCGGTTTGGATCTCACGCAGATCCAGCACGTGCAGGAATTCGAAACCGGGCTCCGGGGCCGGGTGGAGCTGAAGGCGAACGGAGCTGCCAAAATCGTCGACGGCCGCATTGATCTGACCTCCCTCAGCGGCCATGTCGCGGTGCGCAATGCCGCCATCGACGGCCATTCTTACGGCGATCTCGAAGTCACCGCCGCCACCCGGCTGCCCATGCTCACGCTGACGGCCGAGGCCATGGTGCAGAATTACCGGATCCAGGGAAGCGGCGAATGGCGCATGGAGGGCGATTATCGCGGCGAGGCGCACGTCGTAATCCCGCGCATCTCCTTCGCCACGCTGCACGATCTCGCGCCCGGCAAACACGTCCGCAAAGATCTTCCCTTCGCCGGCTTTCTGGAAGGCGACGCAGCGGTCACCGGCCCGTTGAATCATCCTTCCCTGATGAAGGCGTCCGTCACGCTTTCCACCGTTCAGTTCAACGCGCCCCCCGGCACGCGGCCTCTGGGCAATGTCCAGCCCCAGGATCTGGTGTTGCGCAACCAGCAGCCGATCCATCTGGAAGCTGCCGGCGGCATTCTGGATATCGGACACGCCAGCTTTATCGCCAAAGACACGATTCTCGACGCCGCCGGACGCGTGGCGCTGAACTCAAAAAGTCCGTGGGATCTGAATATTCAGGGCCGCATTAATTTCTCTATCCTGGAGCTCTTCAATCCGGATCTGCTGGGCTCCGGCGCCTCGAACATCAAGGTCGCCATCCGCGGTCCACTGCTCGAACCCCAGGTGGACGGGCGGCTGGAGCTGCGCAACGTTTCTTTATTTCTGCGCAACGTGCCCACCGGCATCGATCAAGCCAACGGCCTGATCCTGTTCGATCGGAATCGCGCCACTATCCAGAACCTGACCGCGCAGACCGGCGGAGGCGACATCAAGTTTGAAACCGGGAGCTTCATCGGCTTCCGCGGTGAAGGGCTGGTTTACCGCCTGCAGGGCGCGGCCAGCAATGTCCGGTATCGCTCAGGTAACGGAGTCAGTTTGACCATGGATGGCACTCTCGCGCTGGTCGGTACGTCCGAGAATAGCGTCCTCTCGGGTACGGTTTCAGTGATACGCGCGGGATTTAGTCCGCAGACCGACCTCGGAGCCTTGCTCGCGTCCACAGCCAAACCGGTGGCGGAGGCGACTCCCAACGATTACCTGAACGGCATGCAACTGGATGTTCATGTCGTCACCAACCACACTCTCGAAGTAGACACCGCGCTCACGCGCAATATTCAGGCGGATGCCGACGTGCGCCTGCGCGGCACCACGGACCGTCCGGTGCTGCTCGGCGACATCACCGTCAACTCGGGCCAGATCGAATTCTTTGGCAACAAATACACGATCAATCGCGGCGAAATCAATTTCAGCAATCCGGCCCGCATCGAGCCCAATATCGATATGGACCTTTCGACCCGGGTGCGCGGCATCACGGTGGACATCACGTTTTCAGGCTCGCTCAACAATTTGAATTTTTCGTACCGTTCCGATCCGCCGCTCGAGGCCTCCGACATTATCGCGCTGCTGGCCGTAGGCCGCGCTCCCGCCGCCGCCGGCCCTTTGGCCTCGCCGCAGACCGCCAACAACCTGAACAGCAGTTACCTCGGCACCGGGAACAACTCCTTGCTTTCCCAAGCGATTGCGCCCAACCAAGGCCGGCTGCAGAAATTCTTCGGCGTGAGTCATATCAAAATCGATCCGCAACTGAACGACATCACCATCGTGCCGCAGGCCCGCCTCACCATGGAGCAACAGGTCTCTTCCGACATTACCCTGACCTATATCACCAACCTTGCTATCACCAACCAGCAGATTGTTCGCGTGGAATGGGATTTCAGCCGGAAATGGTCCGCCGTCGCATTGCGCGATGAAAACGGCGCCTTCAGCATCGATATTCAATACCGCAAGCGCTTCAAATAAGCCGGCCATGCGACTCCGCAAAGCCAAGGGCAAGCTGAAGGTGGAGCACAGCATTATCGATGGGGTTCGCGATGTGTTGGAGCGGCTGCTCGAGGCAAACGACGCGATCCGAAGCGTGATTCCAGGCGTCATCCGCCCGGTCCGTGATGCGAAGGGCGAAGTGCGCATCCATATCACTGTGCCGGTCACCAACGGCTGGAAGGCGATCGCGTTGAGCGCCGGGGCACGCCAGGAGCTGTTCATCAGCACTACCCTGTCCAAAGATGAGCTGGAAGGGGCCCTCGAGCGGGCCTGTGGGGAGCGTTCATAGTCCTGAGCGGGAGGAAGTACTAGAGCAAACCTCCTCAGGGTTCTACCGAAGCTCCGTACGCGCTGATTCGTATCACCTTAACCGCCCCTACCGCGCTAAGGTTACCTGCGGTTTCAGCCGATGAGCCATTAGATACCGAGAACCAGAATTCGGCAGTCGCGGAAATTCGGTGAAAATTCTAATCGCAGACGACAGCATCGTATCGCGGCACTTGCTCGAAGCCACATTGCGCAAATGGGGTTATGAAGTGACGGTGGCTTGCGATGGGGCGGAAGCTTTGCAAATGCTGGAACGCCAGGATGCGCCCGCGTTGATCATTCTAGATTGGATGATGCCGGGCATGACGGGGCTGGAGGTGTGCCAAAAAATCCGGGAACGCGGCACGGAGCCCTACACCTACATCCTTCTGCTCACCTCCAAAAGCCAGAAAGAAGATTTGATTGAGGGCATGGACGCCGGCGCCGACGACTATATCACCAAGCCGTTCGACCAAAACGAGCTGCAAGTGCGGCTGCGCGCAGGTACCCGGCTCGTGGACTTGCAAGCGCAGTTACTGGCGGCGCGCGAAGCTTTGCGCGAGCAGGCCACACGGGACTCGCTGACGCACCTGTGGAATCGCAGTTCGATCCTCGAGGCGCTGTCGCGCGAACTGGCGCGGGCCGAACGTGAGTCTTCTCCATTGGGAGTGGTGATCGTGGATCTGGATCACTTCAAGTACATCAACGACAATCACGGACACCCGGTGGGAGACGCCGTACTGCGCGAAGCTGCCCGCCGGATGCAATCGAGCGTGCGCCAGTACGACTCCATCGGCCGCTACGGCGGCGAAGAGTTCCTGATCCTGCTGCCGGGCTGCAGCGAAGCTGAAAGCTTCTCGCAGGCCGAACGCTTGCGCAAGCAGCTTACGCAAAACGATATTCGCGTGAATGACACTTCGTTGCGGGTCACGGCCAGCTTCGGAGTGACGGCGGCCATACGCGGCGAGCCGTGGACCCCGGAGGGTCTCATCCGCAAGGCCGACGAAGCGCTCTACGTAGCGAAGAAATCGGGACGGAACCGGGTGGAAATTCTGGCTTACAACTCCAGTCCGGCGCCCTCTCCAGCCGACGTCGCAGTAGCTAGCTGACGAGCACGCGGCTGTTATTGCCGCCGCTGCGCGACCTGGAAGTGGCTCAACGAGCCGGCATAGCTCGCTACACCCTTGTACAGCGCTTCGGCGATGCGCTGGCGATACTCCTCACGCCGCATCAGGTTCTCATCGTGCGTGTTGCTGATGAACCCGATTTCGGCTAGCACCGAAGGCATGGAAGCGCCGATCAAGACCACAAAGGGCGCCTTCTTGATGCCGCGATCTTTGGATCGGGAATCGCTTCGCGCTGCGAGTGTGTATAACGCCGATTGGATACGGGTGGCGAACTCGCGCGACTCCTGCACTTTGTCGGTGAGAGCGATTTTCTGCAGCAGATCCTGCAAGTCATAAACGCTCATGGTTGAACCGGCATTCTCCCGCGCCGCAACTTCCAGAGCGCTCCGCGAAGTGGTGAAGTTCAGATAGAACGTCTCTACGCCCGCGGCCGACCGCACCGGGGATGAATTGGCGTGGATGGACAGGAACAGGTCGGCTTTCGCTTCGTTGGCGATCTCGGTGCGGCGTTCCAGCGGAACAAACGTATCGTCGGTGCGGGTGTAGATCACCTCGCTGCCCATCCTTTGCTGGATCAAGCGACCGAGCCTCTGGGCGACATCCAATACCAGATCCTTTTCGAGCAAACCGCCGGGGCCAATCGTACCGGTGTCGTGTCCGCCATGGCCCGGATCGAGGACCACGCGCTCAATCTTCAACCCCAGCACGCGGATCATGGAGCGTCCCCCGGAGCTATTGCGCTTGGCCGGCAGCGCGACCTCGGACCGGAGCGGCATTGGAGGGAGAGCCGTGGGAGCGCTCAGGGCCGGAGTAACGACGGGCGGCAGACTCGCTTTCGCCAGGATCGCGGTAGGGGCCGGAATTGGCGCGGCAGGCGCGGGTTTGTAGTTAAACAAGAGCGCTGCCGATGCAGGCCCCGAAACCGGTTTCAAAACCAATTGAGGAGGCGGTTCCAACGCCGCATCGACCACGTGCACCGTCGGCGGCGCGGAAGGCGCGCTTGGTGGAGGCGTAAACTGCCGGCGTTGTACCGGTTTCGGCGCCGGTGTTGCCGGAAGTTCATCGGGCGTGGGTTCGACTAAAGCCGGCGGCGTCTTCGCCGGCAATTTCGTGGTCTCACGCCGGATGGGTTCGGGCTTGGCAACTTCAGGCGCGGGGGCTTCAGGAGATTTCGATCCTGTGGCACGCAGTTCAATGATCAACCGGTCGGGATTGTCCAAGCGCGACGTTTTCACTTCGACCGTGCGCTCCAAGTCCAACACCACGCGCGTGACATCGTGCTGCGGAGCGGCCACGCGGATTTGTTTGACGAAGCGGTCGGCAACGTGAATCACCGTGAGGGACTTGTGCGTCAACGCGGGGCGCGTCCCGACCAGATCGAAAAAGACCCGGTCCGGGTTCGCCAGCCGGTCCGACTTCAGCTCAAACGGGCCATCGGTTTCGACGATGATCCGTGTAACGCGGCCTAACGACCAGAAACGCACGGCAGTGACGCGGTGCGGCTCGGCAGCAGGCTCTTCGGCAATAATTCCACCGGCGGCCAGTATCACCAGCACGCCCGCCAGCAACCAGCGGAGGGAGATCGCGGCGCGCGAACGAGACTCGTCCCGCTGCTTCCAAGGGAGGTGTAGCAGGGGCGCGTTAGCGGGTCGCGATGTGCAACTGACCCTGTGAATCGACATACGCGAGAATATGCCTCGGCTCCTGTTCGGCGTTGGGCTCATCGGTAGTCTTCGTCTGGTTCCTGGCCTCGGGAATTTTCCCGGCCTGCTCGCCGGCTGAGCGCTTGGCCTGGCCGTATTTCTTGCCTACTTTGGCGACGTAATCGATGGTCTCCGGGTACGGCGGCACGTCGCCATATTTCGCTACCGCTTTTTCGCCTGCGTTGTAGGCTGCAATCGCCAGCCGGTCGTCCTGAAACGTATCCTGCAGTAACTTCAGATATCGGACACCCGCCTCGATATTCTGCTTCGGATCGAAGCTGTCGGTCACGCCGAATCGCTGCGCGGTGGCCGGCATGAGTTGCATCAGCCCTTCGGCGCCTTTGGGGGAAACCGCAAAGGGATTGTAGTTGCTCTCCACCTGGATCACCGAATCCACCAGCAGCGGATTCACATCGAAGGCTTTGGCCGCTTCCGCCACCAGGCCGTGGACATCGGACGATTTGTTCTCGCCGGCGCGCCGGACCACCGCCAAGGTCCGCACCAGCTTGCCCGTGCGCGAATCCACTTTCACCACCCAAACCGCATGGGGCGCTACGGCCTCGGCCGGCTGTGGCGAAGAAGAAAGCTCGGCCGCCGCCAATCCGCTGGCTGCCGTCAATCCCAAAACCGACCAGCCTAGAACAAGTTCCAAACAAAATCGCATCCTTTTGTTCTCTCCGATTATAACCGGAATGCCTCCGTCCGCAAATTTTTCTTTTCCGGGCGCATCGGAAGGCTGCACGAAAACGCTAATGCTATTATTCTCTCATGCGCGCCTCCGGGTTTGTTCTGGCCGGGGGCCGTAGCACACGCATGGGCCGGAACAAGGCGCTGCTTCCCTTTCGTGGAATGACTCTGGTGGAGCACATGGCCGGAATCGTTCGCCAAGCAGCAGGCGCGGTGACTCTGATCGGCGATCCCACCGAACTGGGTCATCTCGGCTTGCCGGTGGTTGCCGACCAGTTGCCGGACCGCGGCCCCGCCGGTGGAATCCACGCGGCTTTGACGGTCTCGCCGAGCGAATGGAATTTGATCGCCGGCTGCGACATGCCAGCCATCACGAGCGAGATTCTGAACGACCTGCTCGAGCGCACCGCCCGCACTTCCGCCGATTGTGTGGCCGCTGCAGGACCTGGTGGCGGGCTGGAGCCTTTGTGCGCGGTATATCATCGCCGGTGCCTCGCGGCGGTGGATACCGCCATTCGCGAGAATCGGCTGAAAATGAAATATTTGCTGCGGGAACTCGGCGCAGAGGCGTGCCCGGTCCCCGCCGCCGCTGTGATCAACGTGAATACACCCGCCGAATGGGCCGAATTCGAGGCGAAGCTGGTCCGCGAGGAGAAGCTGGTTTGACCAACCCGTCGGAGAAGCTCCACTACATCGAGTTTCGCCATGTGTATAAGACGTTCGATCACCCCGTTTTAGTCGACGCCAGCTTTTCGGTGTCGGCCGGCGAAACCCTGGCGATCATCGGGCGGAGCGGTGTGGGTAAGTCGGTGAGCCTGGGGCATATCATGGGCTTTCTCAAGCCCGACAAGGGGCAGGTCTTCGTGGCATACCAGGACATTACCAATTACACGGAGGCGGAGCTACGGGAGATCCGCAAGAAAGTCACCATGGTGTTTCAGAGCGGCGCGCTGTTTGACTCGCTGACGGTCGGCGAGAACATTTTGTTTTCGCTGGAGCTGCGCGAGGACTACGACGAGCGCAACAAGGAAGACGTGGTGGACGGCCTGCTCGACATGGTGGACATGCTGCAATTCAAGGACGCTTATCCGGGCGAACTTTCGACCGGCTACAAGCGGGCGGTGGCGATCGCACGGGCGCTGGCCGCGCAGCCCGAGTGCATCCTGTACGATGAGCCGACCACGATGGTGGACCCCATCATGTCCAACATCCTGAGCGATCTGATGCTCAAATTGAAGCGCGAGCTGCGGCTGACGGCGGTGGTGGTGACGCACGACCTGGATCTGATGCGCAAGGTGGCGGACACGGTGGTGGTGCTCTATCAAGGGCAAGCGATTTATTTCGGGCCGGTAAAAGATCTGGAGAAGTCGGACCACCCGCACATCCGCATGTTTCTGGCGATGGATCGTGTGGAGTTGGTGCCGGGCGACGGCATCGATTAACTACTTCTTTTCGAAATCGAGCGCGGCCGAGTTCATGCAATATCGCTGCCGCGTGGGCTTCGGACCATCGTCGAAAACGTGGCCCAGGTGGGCGTCGCATTTCGCGCAGAGAACTTCCACTCGACGCATGCCGTAGCTGGTGTCGGTCTCGGTTTTGACGTTGTCGGGCGCAATAGGCGCGGTAAAACTCGGCCATCCGGAGCCGGATTCATACTTGGTGTCCGAGCTAAAGAGCGGCTCGCCACAGCAGACGCATTTGTACGTGCCGGGTTCGTGATTGTCCCAATATTTGCCGGTGAACGCGGGCTCGGTGCCCTTCTTGCGTGCGACGGCGTACTGCTCGGGCGTGAGCTGCTCGCGCCATTCTTGATCGGTTTTTGTGATTTCAGCCATGATTCTCACCAAATAGATCGTTTGTAATGGCCCCGAATCTCCGCGTCCTTGGTTACCAGCGCAGCATCGTTGGCATTGGCTTGGGCGACGATGAGCCGGTCAAACGGATCCCGTGTCCAAGACTGCTCCACGGCGTGTTCCAGAACAGATGGGAAGGGAAGCCGGCAGACCGCCAAACCAATTTCCGATGACAATCGCTCAATTACCTTGAAAGCAACCGCTCTGAGCCGTTTGATCTCATGAAGCAACTGCAATTCGAGAACGACGGCAGGCGAAACCAATAGGTCCTCGTCCTGGATTTGCTCGATCGCCGCGGAGCTGAGCCTGTGCCGTTGGCCACCAAATAGCCAGATCACGACGTGGGTATCGAGGTACGTCACTTCTTCAATTCGCTCCACTCCTTGCTCCAATCGATATGGACAAAGTCTTCCGGATCGCCGACGATGTAGTCCCGCTTCTTCAGCCGGCTGAGCTTGTCGGGCTTGGTTTCAGGGACGATTTTGAGGACACGCCCTTTGCGAACGACCTCCACCGGGACACCCGTCTTCAGCGTCTCATCCAGGATGTTGTAGATATCCGCCCGCAACTTCGAGGCCGTGACCCGCATGACTTAATCGTATCACGGCACGTACGAGTGTCAGCTGCAAGTCGTACGTGCTGATTGCTGTATTGCCACCCAATGAGCGGGGCAAAGAGTGCCGTCGTCCGTTAGCGGCTCACCGGAGACGATATCATGATGGGCGCTGAGGAAACGGCATGAAGGAAGTCTTCACCAAGAGTTTTTGGCAAGGGGTGAAAAAAACTTTTGACCAAGCGCTGGAAGATCCACCGCCGGCCGAGGACGGCCCGGGCGCGTCTTCAACATCGGCGACACCGCCGCCTTCCGCCACACCATCTTCCTCCACACCGTCTTCCGCCACAGCATCGCCGACAGAATCTCCGGACAATTAAATATATTGGTGGGGTTCCGTCTAGCTCAACGCTTCGCATCCGCGTGTGGCCCGGCCTAATAAATGTGCGCGACATTTTCTGTTCCAATGCTCTTCCGCAAATTTGCAGGCAGCTGATTGAAAAGGAGGATAACTTCCTGCCAACGCGGAGGTCCATTCGGCTCCGGGTAATGCTGATCGCTGCCGATGATGAATCGGTCTGGAAAATCCTCCAATAGTTTCAGCCATTCCGGTTTGATCTTTCCGCCTGCCATCAGGAAATTCTTGCCTGGGGCCTTCGGGTCGAGCTTGATCTCCATGTACAGATTTGAATGTTTCTGCAGCAGGCGGCGGCATAGTTCGGGTGTGCGATAGCCAGTCCCGTCCGAGCCTAAGTGCGCCCAGATAATCCTGGCGCGCGGATTGTGCGCCAACAGCCGTTCAAAAGCGGAGATATTCTCGTGAAGCTTGGGCGGATTGGGAGGAGATTTCAAGTCCGGCGGGAGCGTCATCGCTTGGGGGACAGCCTCCATATGCACGTCAATCGGCACGTCGTGCTGCGCGGCAATGTCAGCGAGCAACAGAAAAAGAGGATGGTCCGGCGGTGCGAATTGATAAGGAGTGGCGCCGGCAAAATGTTCCGCCGCCATTTCCCCAAATCCTGCTGCTCCCAGCTGCAGCAATTCCTCAGCGCGATTGCGGAATTTGCTCCGAATCGCCGGGCCAGCATCGCCCGTGCGCACGGATTGCTGGATCATTGAATTGAGAGTCTCGCCTCCCCCCAGCACCGCCAGTTTGCCGGGATACTTTTTCGCGGCGGCCAGAATACCCGCTGCGTCTGACCCTCCCGAAGGGTTCACCGTATCGGGTGGGATGAGCAGAAAGGTCTTGACCATGTTCTCTCGCGAGGAAGCCTGAAGGATCGCGCGGACTGAGCCCTCAGGATCGCGCTCGTCAAAGTGGGTATGAGCGTCGATGTAAGGAGAGATGGCGGGCACGACAGGTTGCTCTGACGGTGGAGGCGCGCTGGATGCGAGTCCGATAGCCACAATCAGCGAGCACGCCGTATGCAGTACTCTGCGACAGATTAAACCCTGAATCGTGTCGACTGGATTCTCGCAAGTTTTCATAGGCAATGCCTCTCGCACCTCGGCTCCCGAACCTGTGCCTAACGTCCTGTTCTAAATGGCGTGGAGAAGCGGCCGCTCGCAGCCGGACTTGAGGCGGGCACGCACCAGGTAACGCATGCTGTTCCTATTTTATGCGCGCCGGGCGGATGAGGCCGGTTGCGTCCGATTGCCGGAAACGTTCTACTTGCGCGTGAGACCGGGCGATCTCAATCCGCGAGATGGCGACTAACCGTCAAATTGGTTGGAACATCGCGCGTTCAACGTCCACTGCGCGCCAACGCTGACTCGTGTTGTCTCGGTCGGTCCATAGGAAATAATCGCCAGCTTGATTTAGGCTTTCTGCCCGTTCCCTTAAGAACGCGCAATACGAGTCGTAGCGTCTCATATTCGTGGCTGTTCCTTTGACATAGCCCTTGCCATCAACCAAGAACTCGAATTGTGGATACTTCGAGGCGATGATCGAGTCGATCACACCGCATTTCGCCGGGGCCAAGAACGCACAGACCTTGGACGCAAATACAGGCCCTAGTTGCGGGAGACTGCGCAGCAACTTCACGGCATCTCCACATCGGTCCGACTCGACCAAAGTGAGAGCTTGGTGAATCGTGTCCGCTGCACCCTTGATTCCGCCGCTGCGGCCGCTCTCTATTAGGTTCAGTGCCTGCCTTACCTTTGCTCGCGCCCTTCCGGCCCGGGTACGTCCGTCCTGGCCGCTGAAGTGTCCCCAAAAGATCGTGCTCAAGTAGCCCATTACCGTTCTTGAAGTATCAGGCGAGGTGAGGAGACTGCGGTGGTGATGATCCATTTGCCAAGTTGACTGGAAACAAATCTCTTTCCAAGAGTCGATGCGCCCATCGAGAGCAACCGCTGGATACGAGTACGCCCCTCGCCTATCAACGAACTGCTCAGGAGTTAGAGGAAGCCGCAGACCCATCGCCACACCATTTATTATGGGCCTCTAGCGCCTGCGCTTGGTCAAGTTGACGGAAAACGGCCAACCCGCGCCTTTGCGAGGCCGCGGACGTCTGGAATGTCCTTGCCCGCGACTTACTGCTGAATCGTCACGATCGGCTGCACGGCCGCCAACACCGCCTCCGCTTCCTCTGTCGTGAACTGCTCGGTCTTGGCCGAATGGTTCATGGAACAAAACTTGGGCCACACATCGAGCAGAAGGCCGCGTCCTTGAAGCCTTCCTCGGGTGCCGCTTCGTCGTGCATGGCTTCGGCGGTTTCCGGATCGAGCGAAAGCCCGAACCGCTTGCGCCAATCGAAGCCATAGCGGGCCCGGGAAAGCTCGTCGTCGCGATCGCGCTCCGGGGCGATGTGCGCCATGTTATGCGTGAACGCGCGCGTAAGGCTCGGTGCGGGGGGCGATCAGTGACGGTCGTCCCTACCGCGTCAAAAGGGATCGTCGCCATTCTCTAATGATCGCGGCCGGCTTTCATTTCCGCCTCCATCAAATTTGCGAGGATGTCGTTTATCAGCGTCAGGTGGCCGCGGCCCTTTGATTTCAGCCAGACGAGCACGCGTTCATCCAGTCGCACGCTGACTGCCTTTTTCCGCGGTCTGACGTCGCGGAATCGTACCATAGCCGCAAGTTGTCGATCGGTTAAACGTGGGATGCCTTTGAAATTGATTCGTGAGTCGTCCCCTGCCGCTTGTCGTGCGGCGATCCGTTGAATGGTTTGATTCTCCTGGTTAGTCAATCGTCTGCGCTTGATATCTTCGGACTTCACGCTTTTCAGCCGCGCGGGCTGAGATGATGCGGATAATTTCTTCGCCATTGTGTTCCTCCCGATAAACGTGAACCACCAGCAGCACGGCAACCGTCCCCGGTTCAATGCGAACCGCGCCGATTGCGTGCCAGCGCTGCTCTCCCGTTACTCGATCGATGCGATCTGGAGCAACCAGGCAGGCCTCGTCCCCGAAGACGAGAGCGGCCAGCTCGAAAGTGACTCCGCCGTGGTCGCGCTGATTCCGGAGATTCTTGACCTCGTCCCATTCAAATCGCACACTGTATATACGAAGTGTATCGCACGTTGGCGCCCGCTGGGGAGAGGCGGTCCGTGCCGGACGTATGGAAGCTGTTGGCCGGTCCGGTAATTCCACAGCTTAAACGAAGCCGACCGGATCCTCAACCAGCGACAGGGCGAATCATGAATATGCCGCCAAACGCTCTTCTCCCCGCGGGCTGCACGCCAACCGGCAACAATCTGAAAAATCGCGTCACCCAGAGGGATGCCCCAGCCCCAGTCAAACCTGCGGGCGGCCGGAATCCACTCGATTGCAACGGCGAAGCTATTTCACTTTCCAACTGATCCCGACCAGCACGTCGACCTGATTCTGATTCGAGGAATAGGTTGATCCAATTCCGGAATAAAGTCCGCCGACCGGCGCTGTCGCCCAACGCGTGTAGCGGACCTGCGGGGCGAGGCGCAGGTGGCCCAGATTGAATTGAAGACCTCCACCGGCGACGAAACCCACGCTTGGACTATAGCTGAGTGGGACGCTCGGGCCAACCGGCGGATACGGGCCGACGGGCGTAGACAAGCCACTCTCGCCGGAGTAAGCAGCCCTGCCGCTAATCGTGCGCGGGGCAACTCCGGCTTCGACAAAAGGATGAAGCACCCGAAATCTCAGGTTATATTGTAATAACAGCGGAAACTCCCAGGTATTATCACGCTCTCTTGAGGTGATAAAGGCGGTATCGTGCGCAAACATGGAAAAAAAGCCTTGGCGATGATATAGAGCGTCAAACTCGATGGCTAAACCATGGGCAAGTCCAACCTCTATCATGGGCCCCACATCGTAGAATCTCGACTCGGGCCTGAACGCGGCCTCGCCACTGACGACATTCGCCTCAGGTCCTGGGAAGAGGGACACATCGTCGGTAAGGCGCCCGCCGCCGATTGCGCCGACGGCAATCGATTGCGCAGCGCAGGCACAGCAAGTTAGGAAAACGAACAAAAGACAACGCACGACGGCACGAGGGCAATCCGTTTACCATTCCGCGCATTTTTCGAGGCGGCGCAGGTGTGGGCTATCTCTCGGACGATCTACTGCTGGATTGTCACGATCGGCTGCGCCGCCGCCAACACTGCTTCGGCTTCTTCCGCTGTGAACTGCTCTGTCTTGGCCGAATGGTTCATGGAGCAGAACTTCGGACCGCACATGGAGCAGAACGCGGCGTCCTTGAAGCCTTCTTCCGGCAGCGTTTCATCGTGCATGGCTTCGGCGGTTTCCGGATCGAGCGATAATTCGAACTGCTTGCGCCAGTCGAAGCGATAGCGGGCGCGGGACAGATCGTCGTCTCGATCGCGCG
>Ga0335074_10001799_pt1 | contig 29027 bp, 36 predicted proteins | sample Lox_Sample_23_FD_206715 | JGI IMG/M metagenome (GOLD analysis project Ga0335074, IMG submission 206715) | Soil microbial communities from Loxahatchee National Wildlife Refuge, Florida, United States - Lox_Sample_2.3 | ecosystem: Environmental > Terrestrial > Soil > Wetlands | place: USA... | reverse complement strand
TCATCATCAACGGCACCGAGCGCGTGGTGGTCAGCCAGCTGGTGCGCTCGCCCGGCGTCTACTTCGACCGCCAGGTCGACAAGACCAGCGACAAGGACATCTACTCCTGCAAGGTGATCCCGAGCCGCGGCGCCTGGCTGGAGTTCGAGATCGACAAGCGGGACAGCGTGGGCGTCCGCATCGACCGCAAGCGCAAGCAGAGCGTCACCGTGCTGCTCAAGGCGCTGGGCTGGGACGACGCCAAGATCCTGGACCGCTTCGGCGGTTTCGAGTCGATGCGCGCCACCCTGGAGAAGGACCACACGGCCGGCCAGGACGAGGCCCTGCTCGACATCTACCGCAAGCTGCGGCCCGGTGAGCCGCCGACGCGCGAGTCGGCCCAGGCGCTGCTGGAGAACCTGTACTTCAACCCCAAGCGCTACGACCTGGCCAAGGTGGGCCGCTACAAGGTCAACCGGAAGCTCGGCCTGCACCTGCCGATCCGGCAGGGCACGCTCAGCGAGGACGACATCGTCGCCACCATCGAGTACCTGGTCCGGCTGCACGCCGGCGAGGAGGAGATGATCTCCGGCGAGCAGGTCCTGCCGCTGGAGACCGACGACATCGACCACTTCGGCAACCGGCGGCTGCGCACCGTGGGCGAGCTGATCCAGAACCAGGTCCGGCTGGGCCTGGCCCGGATGGAGCGCGTGGTCCGCGAGCGGATGACGACCCAGGACGTCGAGGCGATCACGCCGCAGACCCTGATCAACATCCGCCCGGTGGTGGCGTCCATCAAGGAGTTCTTCGGCACCAGCCAGCTGTCGCAGTTCATGGACCAGACCAACCCGCTGGCCGGCCTGACCCACAAGCGCCGCCTGAGCGCCCTGGGCCCCGGCGGGCTGTCCAGGGAGCGGGCGGGCTTCGAGGTCCGCGACGTGCACCCCAGCCACTACGGCCGGATGTGCCCGATCGAGACCCCGGAAGGCCCGAACATCGGCCTGATCGGCAGCCTGTCCAGCTACGCGCGGGTCAACGCGTTCGGCTTCGTGGAGACGCCGTACCGCAAGGTCGTCGACGGCGTGGTCACCGACCAGATCGACTACCTGACCGCCGACGAGGAGGACCGGCACGTCATCGCGCAGGCGAACACGCCGCTGGAGGCGGACGGGACCATCGCGGAGAACCGCGTGCTGGTCCGCCGCAAGGGCGGCGAGGTGGACTACATCCCGCCGGATGAGGTCGACTACATGGACGTGTCCGCGCGCCAGATGGTGTCCGTGGCCACGGCCATGATCCCGTTCCTCGAGCACGACGACGCCAACCGCGCGCTGATGGGCTCGAACATGCAGCGCCAGTCGGTGCCGCTGCTGCGGTCCGAGGCGCCGGTGGTCGGCACCGGCATGGAGTACCGCGCCGCCACCGACGCGGGCGACGTGATCCTGGCCGAGAAGGCCGGCGTGGTCGAAGAGTCCAGCGCGGACCTGGTCACCGTCATGAACGACGACGGTACCCGGACCACCTACCGGGTGCTGAAGTTCGATCGGTCCAACCAGGGCACCTGCTTCAACCAGAAGCCGATCGTCGAGGAAGGCGACCGGGTGGAGCGAGGCCAGGTGCTGGCCGACGGCCCGTGCACCGACCACGGCGAGATGGCCCTGGGCAAGAACCTGCTCGCGGCGTTCATGCCGTGGGAGGGCCACAACTACGAGGACGCGATCATCCTGTCCCAGCGGCTGGTCCAGGACGACGTGCTCAGCTCCATCCACATCGAGGAGCACGAGGTCGACGCCCGCGACACCAAGCTGGGCCCGGAGGAGATCACCAGGGACATCCCGAACGTCTCCGACGAGGTCCTGGCTGATCTCGACGAGCGCGGCATCATCCGGATCGGCGCCGAGGTCGTCAACGGCGACATCCTGGTCGGCAAGGTCACGCCCAAGGGCGAGACCGAGCTGACGCCCGAGGAGCGGCTGCTGCGCGCGATCTTCGGCGAGAAGGCCCGCGAGGTCCGTGACACCTCTCTCAAGGTCCCGCACGGGGAAGAGGGAAAGGTCATCGGGGTCAGGGTGTTCACCCGCGAGGACGGCGACGAGCTGCCGCCGGGCGTGAACGAGCTGGTCCGGGTGTACGTGGCCCAGAAGCGCAAGATCACCGACGGCGACAAGCTGGCCGGCCGGCACGGGAACAAGGGCGTGATCGCGAAGATCCTGCCGGTGGAGGACATGCCGTTCCTCGAGGACGGCACCCCGGTGGACATCGTGCTCAACCCGCTCGGCGTCCCGGGCCGGATGAACGTCGGCCAGGTCCTGGAGACCCACCTGGGGTGGGTGGCCAAGGCCGGCTGGCAGGTCGAGGGCGACGACGCCGAGTGGAAGCAGCGCCTGCAGGCGGTGGGCGCCGACGGCGCGCCCGCGGGCACCCCGGTCGCCACCCCCGTCTTCGACGGGGCCAAGGAGGAGGAGATCACCGGCCTGCTCGGCAGCACGCTGCCGAACCGGGACGGCCAGCGGCTGGTCGGGCCGAGCGGCAAGGCGAGGCTGTTCGACGGCCGGACCGGCGAGCCGTTCAAGGACCCGATCGCGGTCGGCTACATCTACATCCTCAAGCTGCTGCACCTGGTGGACGACAAGATCCACGCCCGCAGCACCGGCCCGTACTCGATGATCACCCAGCAGCCGCTGGGCGGGAAGGCGCAGTTCGGCGGCCAGCGCTTCGGCGAGATGGAGGTGTGGGCCCTGGAGGCCTACGGCGCCGCCTACGCGCTGCAGGAACTGCTCACTATCAAGTCCGACGACGTGCTCGGCCGGGTCAAGGTGTACGAGGCGATCGTCAAGGGAGAGAACGTGCCCGAACCGGGCATCCCGGAAAGCTTCAAGGTGCTGATCAAGGAAATGCAATCGCTGTGCCTCAACGTCGAGGTGCTGTCTAGCGACGGTGCCGCCATCGAGATGCGCGACACCGACGAGGATGTCTTCCGCGCGGCCGAGGAACTCGGCATCGACCTGTCCCGGCGCGAGCCGAGCAGCGTCGAAGAGGTCTGATCGAGAAGGGGGTTACCAACAGTGCTTGACGTCAACTTCTTCGACGATCTGCGCATCGGCCTCGCCACCGCCGAGGACATCAGGCAGTGGTCGCACGGTGAAGTCAAGAAGCCGGAGACCATCAACTACCGCACCCTCAAGCCGGAGAAGGACGGGCTCTTCTGCGAGAAGATCTTCGGTCCGACCCGGGACTGGGAGTGCTACTGCGGCAAGTACAAGCGGGTCAGGTTCAAGGGCATCATCTGCGAGCGCTGCGGCGTGGAAGTCACCCGCGCCAAGGTGCGGCGGGAGCGGATGGGCCACATCGAGCTGGCCGCGCCGGTCACGCACATCTGGTACTTCAAGGGCGTGCCGAGCCGGCTGGGCTACCTGCTCGACCTGGCGCCGAAGGACCTGGAGAAGGTCATCTACTTCGCCGCCTACATGATCACCCACGTGGACGACGACGCGCGGGCGCGTGACCTGCCGTCGCTGGAGGCGCGGATCAGCGTCGAGCGCGGCCAGCTCGAGCAGCGCCGCGACGCCGACGTCGAGGCGCGCCAGGCCAAGCTCGAGGCCGACCTGGCCGAGCTCGAGGCCCAGGGGGCCAAGAGCGACGCGAAGCGCAAGCTCCGCGAGAGCTCGGACCGCGAGTGCAAGCAGATCCGCGACCGCGCGGGCAAGGAGATCGACCGGCTGGAGGAGGTCTGGAGCAGGTTCAAGAGCCTGAAGGTCCAGGACCTCGAGGGCGACGAGATGCTCTACCGCGACATGCGGGACCGGTTCGGCCGGTACTTCCGCGGCGGCATGGGCGCTCAGGCCATCCAGGACCGGCTGGCCAGCTTCGACCTGGAGGCCGAGGCGCAGAACCTGCGCGACACGATCAGGACGGGCAAGGGCCAGAAGAAGGCCCGCGCGCTCAAGCGGCTCAAGGTGGTGTCCGCGTTCCTGAACACCCGGAACTCCCCGATGGGCATGGTCCTGGACTGCATCCCGGTGATCCCGCCGGACCTGCGGCCCATGGTCCAGCTCGACGGCGGACGGTTCGCGACCAGTGACCTCAACGACCTGTACCGGCGGGTCATCAACCGGAACAACCGGCTGAAGAGGCTGCTTGACCTCGGCGCGCCCGAGATCATCGTGAACAACGAGAAGCGGATGCTCCAGGAGGCCGTGGACAGCCTGTTCGACAACGGCCGCCGCGGCCGCCCGGTCACCGGACCGGGCAACCGGCCGCTGAAGTCGCTGTCCGACATGCTCAAGGGCAAGCAGGGCCGGTTCCGCCAGAACCTGCTCGGCAAGCGCGTCGACTACTCCGGCCGGAGTGTCATCGTGGTCGGCCCGCAGCTCAAGCTGCACCAGTGCGGCCTGCCCAAGCAGATGGCGCTGGAGCTGTTCAAGCCGTTCGTGATGAAGCGGCTGGTGGACCTCAACCACGCGCAGAACATCAAGTCCGCCAAGCGGATGGTGGAGCGGGCCCGGCCCGTGGTGTGGGACGTGCTCGAGGAGGTCATCACCGAGCACCCGGTGCTGCTGAACCGGGCGCCGACCCTGCACCGCCTGGGCATCCAGGCCTTCGAGCCGCAGCTGGTCGAGGGCAAGGCCATCCAGATCCACCCGCTGGTCTGCACCGCGTTCAACGCGGACTTCGACGGCGACCAGATGGCGGTGCACCTGCCGCTGTCCGCCGAGGCGCAGGCCGAGGCGCGGATCTTGATGCTGTCCACCAACAACATCCTCAAGCCGGCCGACGGCAAGCCGGTGACCATGCCCACCCAGGACATGATCATCGGGCTGTTCTGCCTGACCCGGCAGGCCGAGGGCGCGATCGGCGAGGGCCGGGCGTTCGCCTCGCTGGCCGAGGCGCTGATGGCCTACGACGCGGGCGAGCTCGACCTGCAGGCCAAGATTCACATCCGGCTGCCCGGGATCGTCCCGCCGGAGGGCACCGAGCTGCCCGAGGGCGCCGAGCCCGGTGACCCGATCCGGCTGGCCACCACGCTGGGCCGGTGCATCTTCAACGAGACGCTGCCCGCCGACTTCCCGTTCGTGAACTACGAGGTGGGCAAGAAGCAGCTGACCGTGATCGTCAACTCGCTCGCGGAGACCTACCCCAAGGTGGAGGTGGCCGCGGCCCTGGACAACCTCAAGGACGCGGGCTTCCACTGGGCCACCCGGGCGGGCGTGACGATCGGCATCGAGGATGTGGTGGCGCCGCCGAACAAGGCGCAGATCCTGGAGAACTACGAGCGCCGCGCCGACAAGGTGCAGCGCGAGTACGAGCGCGGCCTGATCACCGACGACGAGCGCCGTCAGGAGCTCATCGAGATCTGGACGCACGCCACGGCCGACGTGGCCCAGGACATGGAGGCGGCCTTCCCCGAGACCAACTCGGTCTGGATGATGGTCAACTCCGGCGCCCGCGGTAACCCGATGCAGGTCCGGCAGATCGCCGGCATGCGCGGCCTGGTCTCCAACCCCAAGGGCGAGACCATTCCGCGGCCGATCAAGTCCAGCTTCCGCGAGGGGCTGTCGGTGCTGGAGTACTTCATCTCCACCCACGGCGCCCGCAAGGGCCTGGCCGACACCGCGCTCCGCACGGCGGACTCCGGGTACCTCACCCGCCGCCTGGTGGACGTGGCGCAGGACGTGATCGTCCGCGAGGAGGACTGCGGCACCGACCGCGCGATCAGCATGAGGATCGCCGAGAAGGACGCCGAAGGCCGGCTGCGCAAGCTGCCGAACATCGAGAACACCGGCACCGGCCGGACCGTGGCCGAGGACATCGAGGTCGACGGCGTGATCCTGGCCAAGGTCGGGGACGACACGACCGAGCTGATGCTCGAGCGGCTGACCGAGGCCGGCGTGGAGGCCATCCGCACGTCCAGCGTGCTGGTCTGCGAGGCCAAGATCGGCGTCTGCGGCAAGTGCTACGGCCGCTCGCTGGCCACCGGCAAGCGGGTGGACGTCGGCGAGGCCGTCGGCATCGTCGCCGCCCAGTCGATCGGCGAGCCGGGCACCCAGCTGACCATGCGGACCTTCCACACCGGCGGTGTGGCGGGCCAGGACATCACCCATGGTCTGCCTCGTATCCAGGAGCTGTTCGAGGCCCGCATCCCCAAGGGGCTGGCGCCGATCAGCGAGTACGAGGGCCGGGTCAAGATCGAGGAGACCGAGAAGACCCGCAAGATCATCGTGGTGCCTGACGACGGCTCGGAAGAGGTGTCCTACCAGGTGCCGATGCGGTCCCGGCTGCTGGTCTCCGACGGCGGTCACGTCGCCGTGGGACAGCAGCTCATCGCGGGCGCGGTGAACCCGCACGAGGTGCTGCGCATCCTCGGCGGGCGGGCGGTGCAGCTGCACCTCGTGCACGAGGTGCAGGAGGTGTACCGGTCGCAGGGTGTCTCGATCCACGACAAGCACATCGAGATCATCATCCGGCAGATGCTCAAGCGGGTGAACGTGCTCGAGTCCGGCGACACCGAGCTGCTGCCCGGCGAGCTGGTCGAGCGGCCCCGGTTCGAGGAGGTCAACCGCGCGGTGGTGAACGACGGCGGCACGTCGGCTTCGGGCCGGGCCGTGCTGATGGGCATCACCAAGGCGTCGCTGGCCACCGAGTCCTGGCTGTCGGCGGCCTCCTTCCAGGAGACCACCCGGGTGCTCACCGACGCGGCCATCCACGCCAAGTCGGACTCGCTGCTGGGCCTGAAGGAGAACGTCATCATCGGCAAGCTCATCCCGGCCGGTACCGGCATGCAGGTGTACCGGAACATCCGGGTCGAGCCGACCGACGACGCCCGGTCCTCGGCCTTCCCGCCGGGGACCTACACCGAGCCGGAGACGTCCTACTTCGGGCAGGGCTCAGGCGAGGCAGTCCCGCTGGAGGAGTACGACTTCGGTTCGTACAACCGCTAGCCGGTAAGGCCAGTCACGGGCTGGCGGCCGCTTCAAGCTGGCCGCCAGCCCGTGCTCTATATATAGGCCGAACGGGCCGTGGCGCGTGCTCCGCGCCCGGGCAGCAGCCTCCGCACGGGATGTTCCCAAGCAGCAGTCCCGCCCGGACGGGATTAAACGGTGCGGGTCGCGTGTTGAACAAAGGCGAGCAATGCTTGGCGAGCATCCACGCTCCCCGGGGGGACCGGGCTGGGTGGACGCTCGATTTTGCTTGAGAGTTGTGTCATGGTAGGTTCTTCATCCGTGTCCGTGTTCGCATGGGCACGTACGCATGCCAGCTGATGGCCAGGCCTGGGGCTGACGGTCCGCGGACCGGCTCTGGGTGGCTGACCGGCTGGCAGTACGGGTTTTCTTCCTCCCAGTAGTCGGTTCGCTACGGGCCGCTGACTCCCGGTCACGGCGACACGCCCGACCTCGGGGGTCGGCGGAGGGTAAGAAAGCCCAGCTAGACGGGCTACGGGGTCCTGATTTAAGGTCCTTGACCCGTTTAGGGACCTCGGAAGCTAAAACGACGGAAAGACGGAGACGCGGTTGCCCACGATCCAGCAGCTGGTCCGAAAGGGCCGCCAGGACAAGGTAGCGAAGAACAAGACGCCGGCGCTCAAGGAGAGCCCGCAGCGCCGCGGCGTGTGCACGCGCGTCTACACGACGACGCCGAAGAAGCCCAACTCGGCCCTGCGCAAGGTGGCCCGGGTCCGGCTGACCAGCCAGATCGAGGTCACCGCGTACATCCCGGGCGTCGGGCACAACCTGCAGGAGCACTCGATCGTGCTCGTGCGCGGCGGCCGGGTGCGCGACCTGCCCGGTGTCCGTTACAAGATCATCCGCGGCTCCCTGGACACTCAGGGCGTCCGCAACCGCAAGCAGGCTCGCAGCCGGTACGGAGCGAAGAAGGAGAAGAGCTGACATGCCTCGCAAGGGTCCCGCGACGAAGCGGCAGCTTGTCACCGATCCGGTCTACGGCTCGCCGCTTGTCACCGCGCTCGCCAACAAGGTGCTGAAGGACGGCAAGCGCTCGCTGGCCGAGCACATCGTCTACGGAGCGCTCGAGGGGTGCCGGGACAAGACCGGCAACGACCCGGTGATCACCCTCAAGCGCGCCCTGGACAACGTCAAGCCGACCCTGGAGGTCAAGAGCCGCCGGGTAGGCGGCGCGACTTACCAGGTGCCGGTCGAGGTCCGCGCGTCCCGCAGCACCACGCTGGCGCTGCGCTGGATCGTGGCCTACGCCAGGAACCGCCGGGAGAAGACCATGACCGAGCGGCTCATGAACGAGCTGCTCGACGCGAGCAACGGCCTCGGCGCCAGCGTGAAGCGGCGCGAGGACACCCACAAGATGGCGGAGTCCAACAAGGCCTTCGCCCACTACCGCTGGTAACCGCAAGGCTGACCAGAACCAAGACTTACGAGATAGAGGAATCGTGGCCACCCAGACCGCCGTAGACCTCGCCAAGGTCCGCAACATCGGGATCATGGCGCATATCGACGCGGGCAAAACGACGACAACCGAGCGGATCCTCTTCTACACCGGTATCAACTACAAGATCGGTGAGGTCCATGAGGGCGCGGCCACCATGGACTGGATGGAGCAGGAGCAGGAGCGCGGCATCACGATCACGTCTGCCGCGACCACCACGAACTGGCTCGGCCACACCATTAACATCATCGACACCCCGGGTCACGTGGACTTCACCGTCGAGGTCGAGCGCTCGCTGCGCGTCCTGGACGGCGCGGTCGCGGTCTTCGACGCCGTGGCCGGCGTGGAGCCGCAGTCCGAGACCGTGTGGCGGCAGGCCGACCGGTACGGCGTACCGCGGATCTGCTTCGTCAACAAGATGGACCGCGTCGGCGCCGAGTTCCACCGCTGCGTGGACATGATCACCGACCGGCTCGGCGCGACGCCGCTCGTCGTCCAGCTGCCCTGGGGCGTGGAGTCCGACTTCCGCGGCGTCATCGACCTGGTCCGGATGCGCGCCCTGCTGTGGCAGACCGAGGGCAAGGGCGACAAGTACGACGTCGTCGCGATTCCCGATGACCACACCGAGGCCGCGCGCGAGTACCGCGACCGGCTGCTCGAGACGATCGCCGAGAACGACGACGAGATGATGGAGCTCTACCTGGAGGGCGTCGAGCCCACTGAGGAGCAGCTCATCGCGGCCATCCGGCGGGCGACCGTGGCCGGCGCGGTGACCCCCGTGCTGTGCGGGACCGCGTTCAAGAACAAGGGCGTCCAGCCCATGCTCGACGCGATCGTGGATTACCTGCCCAGCCCGGTCGACATCCCGTCGGTCAAGGGCCACGCGGTGGGCGACGAGGACACGGTCATCGAGCGCCAGGCCGACCCCGAGGCGCCGTTCGCGGCGCTGGCGTTCAAGATCATGTCCGACCAGCACCTCGGCAAGCTCACCTACATCCGCGTCTACTCCGGCACGGTGGAGTCGGGCAGCAGCGTGCTGAACTCGATCAAGGGCCGCAAGGAGCGGATCGGCAAGATCTACCAGATGCACGCGAACAAGCGCGAGGAGCGCCCGTTCGCGGTGGCCGGGCAGATCGTGGCCGTGATGGGGCTGAAGGACACCACCACCGGCGACACGCTGAGCGCGCAGAACCAGCCGGTCATCCTGGAGTCGATGACGTTCCCCGCCCCGGTCATCAACGTGGCCATCGAGCCGAGGACCAAGAGCGACCAGGAGAAGCTGGGCACCGCCATCCAGCGGCTCGCCGAGGAGGACCCGACCTTCCAGGTCAGGACCGACGAGGAAACCGGTCAGACGATCATCGCCGGCATGGGCGAACTGCACCTGGAGGTGCTGGTCGACCGCATGCGGCGCGAGTTCAAGGTCGAGGCCAACATCGGCCGGCCGCAGGTCGCCTACCGGGAGACCGTCACCCGCAAGGTGGAGAAGGTCGAGTACACGCACAAGAAGCAGACCGGTGGCTCCGGCCAGTACGGTCGCGTGCTCATCAACCTCGAGCCCACCGGCGGCGACGGCGGCGGGTACGAGTTCGAGAACAAGGTGACCGGAGGCCGGATCCCCCGGGAGTACATCCCCTCGGTGGACGCCGGCTGCCAGGAAGCCGCCGAGTTCGGCGTCCTGGCCGGCTACCCGATGGTCGACGTGAAGGTGACGCTGACTGACGGCGCTTACCACGAGGTCGACTCGTCCGAGCTGGCCTTCAAGATCGCCGGTTCGATGGCGTTCAAGAAGGCGGCCGCCCAGGCGAGCCCCGTGCTGCTCGAGCCGGTCATGGCCGTTGAGGTCAGGACGCCGGAGGAGTACATGGGCGACGTCATCGGCGACCTGAACAGCCGCCGTGGCCAGATCCAGGCCATGGAGGAACGATCCGGGGCCAGGGCAGTCAAGGCGCTTGTCCCGCTGTCGGAGATGTTCGGCTACGTGGGGGACCTGCGCAGCCGGACGCAGGGCAGAGCGGACTACAGCATGCAGTTCGATTCCTACGCCGAGGTCCCGCCGAGCATCGCCAAGGAGATCATCGCCAAGGCGCGAGGCGAGTAGTCAGTCCGGCCCCCAACCCGTTCCACCCCAGCCCGGCCACGGCGGGCGGAATAGCAAACCAACGAGGAGAAACCAGTGGCGAAGGCCAAGTTCCAGCGGACTAAGCCGCACGTCAACATCGGCACCATCGGGCACATCGACCACGGCAAGACCACGCTGACCGCGGCGATCACCAAGGTGCTCCACGACAAGATGCCCGACGTCAACCCGTTCACCCCCTTCGACCAGATCGACAACGCGAAGGAGGAGAAGGAGCGCGGGATCACGATCTCGATCTCCCACGTCGAGTACCAGACCGAGAAGCGGCACTACGCGCACGTGGACTGCCCGGGTCACGCGGACTACATCAAGAACATGATCACGGGTGCGGCCCAGATGGACGGCGCCATCCTCGTGGTCGCCGCGACCGACGGCCCGATGCCGCAGACCCGCGAGCACGTGCTGCTGGCCCGCCAGGTCGGCGTGCCCTACATCGTGGTGGCGCTGAACAAGGCGGACATGGTGGACGACGAGGAGATCCTCGAGCTCGTCGAGCTCGAGGTCCGCGAGCTGCTCACCGAGTACGAGTTCCCCGGTGACGACGTGCCGGTCGTCCGGGTATCGGCGCTGAAGGCGCTCGAGGGCGACGAGGAGTGGGGCGAGAAGGTCCTCGAGCTCCTGACCGCGTGCGACGACTCGATTCCCGAGCCGGTGCGCGAGATCGACAAGCCGTTCCTGATGCCGGTCGAGGACGTGTTCTCGATCACCGGCCGCGGCACCGTGGTGACCGGCCGGATCGAGCGCGGCACCATCCACACCGGCGAGACCGTCGACATCATCGGGATCAAGACCAAGGCCCAGTCCACCACCGTCACCGGGGTGGAGATGTTCCGCAAGATCCTGGACGACGGCCAGGCCGGCGACAACGTGGGCCTGCTGCTGCGCGGCATCAAGCGCGAGGAGGTGGAGCGCGGCCAGGTCGTGATCAAGCCGGGCACCAACACCCCGCACACCGAGTTCGAGGGCCAGGTCTACATCCTGTCCAAGGACGAGGGCGGTCGGCACACGCCGTTCTTCAACAACTACCGTCCGCAGTTCTACTTCCGGACCACCGACGTGACCGGCGTGGTGTACCTCCCCGAGGGCACCGAGATGGTCATGCCGGGCGACCGGACCGACATGCGCGTCGAGCTGATCCAGCCCATCGCCATGGAGGAAGGCCTGCGGTTCGCGATCCGCGAGGGTGGCCGCACCGTCGGCGCCGGCCGGGTCACGAAGATCATCAAGTAACGGTCGTATCGCGGCGGCCGGGGCCGTAGAACTCACCGGCCCGGCCGCCGCGGCACGAACAGGGAACGTAGCGGCTGACTAAAGCGAAGGACACCGAGGCCAACAATGGCGGGACAGAAGATCCGCATCCGGCTCAAGGCATATGACCATGAGGTCATCGACAGCTCGGCGCGGAAGATCGTCGACACCGTGACGCGTACCGGCGCGCGGGTGGCTGGCCCGGTGCCGCTGCCTACCGAGAAGAACGTGTACTGCGTCATCCGCTCTCCGCACAAGTACAAGGACTCGCGCGAGCACTTCGAGATGCGGACGCACAAGCGGCTGATCGACATCATCGACCCGACGCCGAAGACGGTGGACTCGCTGATGCGCCTCGACCTGCCGGCCGGCGTCGACATCGAGATCAAGCTCTGAGGAACGCACCGACATGGGCAAGCAGATCAAAGGGATCCTGGGCACCAAGCTTGGCATGACCCAGGTCTTCAACGAGGCCGGGCAGATCGTGCCGGTCACGGTCGTGCAGGCCGGGCCGTGCGTGGTGACCGCCGTGCGGACCCCGGACAGCGACGGGTATTCGGCCGTGCAACTCGGCTTCGGCGAGATCGATCCGCGCAAGGTGACCAAGCCGGTCAGCGGCGTGTTCGAGAAGGCGGGCCTGACCCCGCGCCGGTACCTGGCCGAACTGCGCACCGACGACGCGTCGGAGTACACGCTCGGGCAGGAACTCACCGCCGAGGTGTTCGCCAGCGGGCAGCACGTGGACGTGACCGGCCAGAGCAAGGGCAAGGGCACCGCGGGCGTCATGAAGCGGCACGGCTTCAAGGGCCTGGGCGCGGCGCACGGCACTCAGCGCAAGCACCGCTCACCGGGGTCGATCGGCGCCTGCGCCACCCCGGGCCACGTGTTCAAGGGCGTGCGGATGGCGGGCCGGATGGGCGGCGTACGCACCACGGTGCAGTCGCTGACCGTGCATGCCGTCGACGCCGAGCGCGGGCTGCTCCTGATCAAGGGCGCGGTACCCGGGCCCAGCGGCCGGGTCGTCCTGGTCCGCAGCGCGGTCCGCAATCTTTCCGACCAGGGGAGTGAAGCCTGATGACCGCGGTCAGCGTCATCTCGCCGTCCGGTCAGGGCGGCAAGACGGTCGACCTGCCGGAGGAGATCTTCGCCGCCAAGGTGAACGTGCCGCTGATCCACCAGGTCGTGGTGGCCCAGCAGGCGGCGGCCCGGCAGGGCACGCACGCCGCCAAGACCCGCGGCCAGGTCCGCGGCGGCGGCAAGAAGCCGTACCGGCAGAAGGGCACGGGCCGGGCCCGCCAGGGCTCGCTGCGGGCGCCCCAGTACACCGGCGGCGGCGTCGTGCACGGCCCGGTCCCGCGTTCCTACGTGCAGCGGACGCCGAAGAAGATGAAGGCCGCCGCCCTGCGCGGCGCGCTGTCCGACCGGCTCAGCCACGGCCGGGTCCTGGTCGTCAGCGGCTTCGTCGACGGCGACGCGCCGAAGACCAAGGAGGCCGTGGCCGTGCTGACCGCGGCGGTGTCCTCTTCCGGCGGCTCGCTGGGCCGCCCGGTGCTCGTGGTCGCGCACCGCGACGACGAGATCACCTGGAAGTCGCTGCGGAACGTGCCGCGCGTGCACGTCCTGGCCGAGGACCAGCTCAACACGTACGACGTGCTGGCCAGTGACCACGTGGTCTTCACCGAGCAGGCCCTCACGGCGTTCGTTGCCAGGGCCACGAAGGGAGCGGACCAGTGAGCCGGGACAACAACCCGCGGGACATCCTGCTGCGGCCGGTGGTCTCGGAGAAGAGCTACGGGCTGCTCGACGAGGGCAAGTACACCTTCGTCGTCGCCCCGGGCGCCAACAAGACCCAGATCCGGCTGGCCGTCGAGGCCGTGTTCGGAGTCAAGGTGACCGGGGTCAACACCGTGAACCGGCCGGGCAAGCGCCGCCGTACCCGGTACGGCTGGGGCAAGCGGCCGGACACCAAGCGAGCGATCGTGACCCTGGCCGCAGGGGACCGGATCGACATTTTCGGGGCCTGAGGGAGACCGACGAGAGATGGCTATTCGTAAGTACAAGCCGACCACCCCCGGCCGGCGCGGCGCGAGCGGCTCTGACTTCGCCGAGGTCACCCGGACCGAGCCGGAGAAGTCGCTGGTTCGTCCGCTGCACTCGCGCGGCGGCCGGAACGTGCACGGCCGGGTCACCGCGCGGCACCAGGGCGGCGGCCACAAGCGGTCCTACCGGCTGATCGACTTCCGCCGGGCGGACAAGGACGGCGTGCCGGCCAAGGTCGCGCACATCGAGTACGACCCGAACCGCACCGCGAGGATCGCGCTGCTCCACTACGCGGACGGCGAGAAGCGCTACATCATCTGCCCGCAGGGCCTGTCGGCCGGGGACACCGTGGAGAGCGGCACCGGCGCGGACATCAAGCCGGGCAACTCGCTGCCGCTGCGCAGCATCCCGACCGGCACGGTGGTGCACGCCATCGAGCTGCGGCCCGGCGGCGGCGCGAAGATCGCGCGCTCGGCGGGCGCCGGGGTGCAACTGCTGGCCAAGGAGGGCGGCTACGCGCAGCTGCGGATGCCGTCCGGCGAGATCCGGCGGGTGGATGCCACCTGCCGGGCCACGGTCGGCGAGGTGGGCAACTCCGAGCAGGGCAACGTCAAGCTCGGCAAGGCCGGCCGGAGCCGGTGGAAGGGCCGCCGCCCGTCGGTGCGCGGTGTGGCCATGAACCCCGTTGACCATCCGCTTGGCGGCGGTGAGGGCAAGAGCTCAGGCGGACGCCATCCGGTCAGCCCGTGGGGCCAGCCGGAGGGCCGGACCCGGCGGGCGCACAAGCCGAGTGACCGGCTGATCAGCCGTCGCCGCGGCAGGAACAAGCGGTAGGAGCAGCACGCGATGCCTCGTAGTCTTAAGAAGGGCCCCTTCGTGGACGACCACCTGATGAAGAAGGTGGACGTGCAGAACGACCGGGGAACCAAGACCGTCATCAGGACGTGGTCCAGGCGTTCCATGATCGTGCCGGCCATGCTCGGTCACACGATCGCCGTCCATGACGGGCGCAAGCACATCCCGGTGTTCATCACCGAGTCGATGGTGGGCCACAAGCTTGGCGAGTTCGCGCCCACGCGGACTTTCCGCAGTCACGTCAAGGACGACCGGCGCAGCCGCCGATAGGAGAACGACGACACATGGAAGCTCGGGCGAAAGCGCGGTACGTCCGCGTCACGCCGCGGAAGGCCCGCCGGGTGGTGGACCTGATCCGCGGGCTGCCCGCTGACCAGGCGCAGGCCGTGCTGGCCTTCGCGCCACAGTCGGCCAGCGAGCCGGTCGGCAAGGTACTCGCCAGCGCGATCGCCAACGCGGAAGCCGGCGGCGGGCGCGGTGACCGGGGCATGCTGTGGGTGCGCCGGGCCTGGGTCGACGAGGGCCCGACGCTCAAGCGGTTCCGGCCGCGTGCCCAGGGCCGCGGCTACCGGATCCTCAAGCGCACCAGTCACATCACCGTCATCGTCTCCGACGACTCCGAGGGAGGGACCCGCTAGTGGGGCAGAAAGTGAACCCGCACGGGTTCCGGCTCGGCATCACCACCGATTTCAAGAGCCACTGGTTCGCCGACAAGCTGTACAAGGAATACGTGGCCGAGGACGTGGCGATCCGGCGCATGCTGCAGCGCGGCATGGAGCGGGCCGGCATCTCCAAGGTCGAGATCAAGCGGACCAGGGACCGGGTACAGGTGGACATCCACACCGCCCGGCCGGGCATCGTCATCGGCCGCCGCGGGGCGGAGGCCGACCGCATCCGCGGCGACCTGGAGAAGCTGACCAACAAGCAGATCCAGCTGAACATCCTCGAGGTGAAGAACCCCGAGACCGATGCCCAGCTGGTCGCCCAGGGGGTCGCCGAGCAGCTGTCCAGCCGGGTCTCGTTCCGGCGCGCCATGCGCAAGGCGATCCAGAGCGCGATGAAGGGCGGCGCCAAGGGGATCCGGGTGCAGTGCTCGGGCCGCCTGGGCGGCGCGGAGATGTCGCGCTCTGAGTTCTACCGCGAGGGCCGGGTGCCATTGCACACCCTGCGCGCGGACATCGACTACGGCTTCTACGAGGCCCGCACCACCTTCGGCCGGATCGGCGTGAAGGTCTGGATCTACAAGGGCGAGGCGCCGACCAGCCGGGCCGGGCGCGAGGCGCAGGCCGCCGCGCTGCGGGCCGCGGCCCAGCAGCGGCCGCAGCGCCCGTCCCGCGAGCCGCAGCGGCGCCGCCGGGCCCCCGAGGGCGCGACCGTCGGCGAGGAAGGCTGAGCCATGCTTATTCCGCGCAGGGTCAAGCACCGCAAGCAGCACCGTCCGCACCGGACCGGTAACGCTACCGGCGGGACCCGTGTGTCGTTCGGCGAGTACGGGATCCAGGCCCTCGAGCATGCCTACGTGACCAACCGGCAGATCGAGGCGGCCCGTATCGCCATGACCCGGCACATCCGCCGCGGCGGGAAGGTCTGGATCAACATCTACCCGGACCGGCCGCTGACCAAGAAGCCGGCCGAGACCCGGATGGGATCGGGCAAGGGATCGCCGGAATGGTGGATCGCCAACGTGAAGCCGGGCCGGGTCATGTTCGAGCTGTCCGGGGTCGCGGAGCCGGTGGCGCACGAGGCGCTGCGCCGCGCGATCCACAAGCTCCCCATGAAGTGCCGGGTGGTCAAACGAGAGGTCGGTGAGGGCTGATGGCAAGCGGCCTGACCGCGCAGCTGCGCGTGTCCACCGAAGAAGAACTGCAGCACAAGCTGGCCGAGGCCAAGGAAGAGCTGTTCAACCTGCGCTTCCAGGGCGCTACCGGACAGCTGGAGAGCCACGGCAGGCTCCGTGCGGTGCGCAAGGAAATCGCCCGGATCTACACGGTGATGCGCGAACGCGAGCTCGGCATCATCACCTTGATCGAGGAGTCCGGCGAGCCGGAGGATCTCGAGCCGGAGACGCCGGTATCCCCGGACATGGCGGACCGGGCCACCGATGACGCCGCCGAGGACGAGCAAGCCGAGGAGGCAAGCGAGTGAGCCAGGACGCCACCGGTACCGCGTCGACGCGCGGCTACCGCAAGGGCCGGGAAGGCTACGTGGTCAGCGACAAGATGGACAAGACCGTCGTGGTCGAGGTCGAGGACCACGTCAAGCACCCGAAGTACGGCAAGGTTCTGCGCCGTACCAAGAAGTACCAGGCGCACGACGCCGAGAACGCCTGCGGCGTGGGCGACCGTGTGCTGCTGATGGAGACCCGGCCGCTGTCCGCGACCAAGCGCTGGCGGGTAGCCGAGATCCTCGAGAAGGCCAAGTAATCACAGACCGCCTGGCTCCGATGCCCGGCAAAATTGACCCCGCGGGGGGTCACCGGGGGGTCGTCCCCCGGGGAAGATAGGGAGTTGACGTGATCCAGCAGGAGTCGCGGCTCAAGGTCGCCGACAACACGGGTGCGAAGGAGATCTTGTGCATCCGTGTGCTCGGCGGCAGCGGCCGGCGATACGCGGGCATCGGTGACGTCATCGTGGCGACCGTGAAGGATGCCCTTCCCGGCGCCGGCGTGAAGAAGGGCGATGTCGTCAAGGCGGTCGTGGTACGCACGCGCAAGGAGCGCCGTCGCGGCGACGGCTCCTACATCCGGTTCGACGAGAACGCCGCGGTGCTGATCCGGGACGGCGGTGACCCGCGCGGGACCCGCATCTTCGGGCCGGTCGGCCGTGAACTGCGGGAGAAGCGGTTCATGCGGATCATCTCGCTGGCGCCGGAGGTGCTCTAGATGAAGATCAAGAAGAACGACCAGGTGATCGTGGTGGCCGGCCGGGACAAGGGCCGCACCGGCCTGGTCATCGCGGCCTACCCGGACAGGAACAAGGTCCTGGTCCAGGGCGTCAACGTGGTCAAGAAGAACAAGAAGGTCACCTATCAGGGCCAGCGCGGCGCCAAGGAGGGCGGCATCACGCACGAGGAAGCGCCGATCGACGTGAGCAACGTCCAGCTGGCCGATCCGGACAGCAAGCGGGCGGCCCGGGTCGGCTACCGGATCGACGAGGACGGCAGGAAGGTCCGCGTGGCCCGGCCGAGCGGGAAGGAGATCTGATGGCGACCGAAGCGCCGCCGGTGCCGCGGCTCAAGGAGCGTTACCGCGAGGAGATCGCCCCCGCGCTCAAGCAGGAGTTCAGCTACGACAACGTGATGCAGGTCCCCGGCCTGACCAAGATCGTGGTGAACATGGGCGTGGGCGAGGCGGCCAGGGACGCCAAGCTCATCGAGGGCGCGGTGCGTGACCTGTCCACCATCACCGGGCAGAAGCCCGCCGTGGCCCGGGCCAAGAAGTCCGTGGCCCAGTTCAAGCTGCGCGAGGGCATGCCCATCGGCGCGCACGTCACGCTGCGCGGGGACCGCATGTGGGAGTTCCTGGACCGCCTGCTGACCATCGCGCTGCCCCGGATCCGCGACTTCCGCGGCCTGTCCGACCGGCAGTTCGACGGGCACGGGAACTACACCTTCGGGCTGACCGAGCAGGTCATGTTCCACGAGATCGATCCGGACAAGGTGGACCGGCAGCGCGGGATGGACATCACCGTCGTGACCACCGCAACCAATGACGCCGAGGGCCGCTCGCTGCTGCGGCGGCTCGGATTCCCCTTCAAGGAGGCCTGATCATGGCGAAGAAGGCCCTGATCGCCAAGCAGAAGCGGACGCCGAAGTTCCAGGTCCGCGGCTACACGCGGTGCACGCGCTGCGGGCGCCCGCGGGCCGTCTACCGCAGGTTCAGCCTGTGCCGGATCTGTTTCCGCACCATGGCGCACCGCGGCGAACTGCCCGGCATCACCAAGTCCAGCTGGTAAGTAAAACAGACGAGAACACCGCAGGTCCCGCTCGGTGGCAAGACCGCCGGGAAACCACGGTGAGGAAGGCCTGTTGGCCATGACGATGACCGACCCGATCGCAGACATGCTGACCCGTCTGCGCAACGCGAACTCGGCGTACCACGACACCGTGGGCATGCCGTACTCCAAGATCAAGTCCCACATCGCGGAGATCCTCCAGCAGGAGGGCTACATCGCCGCCTGGCGCGTCGAGGACGCCGAGGTGGGCAAGAACCTGGTGATCACGCTGAAGTACGGCAACGCGCGCGAGCGCTCCATCGCCGGCATCAAGCGGGTGTCCAAGCCGGGCCTGCGGGTCTACGCGAAGAAGGACAGCCTGCCCCGGGTGCTCGGCGGCCTCGGCGTGGCCATCATCTCCACCTCCGGTGGGCTGCTGACCGACAAGCAAGCCAAGAAGCGCGGCGTGGGCGGGGAAGTCCTCGCCTACGTCTGGTAAGGAGGAGCTGCAATGTCAAGGATCGGGCGGCTCCCCGTGACCATTCCCAGCGGGGTGCAGGTCACCATCGACGGGCGCGAGGTCACCGTGCAGGGGCCCAAGGGGACGCTGACGCACACCGTCGCCGACCCCATCGACGTCGTCCGCGACGATGGCGTCATCCGCGTGACCAGGCCGAACGACGAGGGCTCGGTGCGCGCGCTGCACGGCCTGTCCCGTACGCTGATCGCGAACATGGTGACCGGCGTCACCGACGGTTACCGCAAGACGCTGGAGATCGTGGGCGTCGGCTACCGGGTCCAGGCCCGGGGCAGCGACCTGGAGTTCTCCCTCGGGTTCAGCCACCCCGTGACCATCGTCCCGCCGGAGGGCATCACCTTCCGGGTCGAGGCGCCGACCCGGTTCGTGGTGGAGGGCATCGACAAGCAGCAGGTGGGCGAGATCGCGGCGCAGATCCGCAAGCTCCGCAAGCCCGACCCGTACAAGGGCAAGGGCGTGCGGTACCAGGGCGAAGTGGTCCGCCGCAAGGTCGGGAAGGCTGGGAAGTAGCCATGGCTGGCACTAAGACCAGGTCGCACGCCCGGGCCACCGGGCGGCTGCGGCCGCACACGCATCACACGACCGCCGCCCGCACCCGGCGTCACCTGCGGGTCCGCAAGAAGGTCACCGGCAGCGCGAGCAGGCCCCGGCTGGTGGTCAACCGGTCGTCCCGGCACATGTTCGCGCAGATCGTGGACGACAGCGCGGGCCGTACCCTGGCTGCCGCGTCCACCCTGGACCCGGCGATCCGGGCCGCCGAGGGCGACAAGACGGCCAGGGCACGCAAGGTCGGCGAACTGCTCGCGCAGCGCGCGGCGCAGGCCGGCATCGCGGCCGTGGTGTTCGACCGCGGCGGCTACCGCTACCACGGCCGCGTCGCGGCCCTGGCGGACGGCGCCCGGGAAGGCGGCCTGCAACTATGAGCCCCGTCATCGTGAGCAGGGCCAAGCGTTACACAGAGATGAGGAAGGGCTAATGCCAGGAGCACCGCGGCGCGGTGGCGGCGGCGAGCGGCGTGAGCGCCGTGAGGACCGGCGCGGCAGCGCGGCCGAAAAGCAGGCGGCCTACCTTGAGCACGTGGTGACCATCAACCGCGTGGCCAAGGTGGTCAAGGGCGGCCGCCGCTTCAGCTTCACCGCGCTGGTCGTGGTGGGCGACGGCAACGGGATGGTGGGTGTCGGGTACGGCAAGGCCAAGGAGGTCCCGGCCGCCATCGCCAAGGGTGTCGAAGAGGCGAAGAAGCACTTCTTCCGGGTGCCCCGGATCGCCAGCACGATCCCGCACACGGTTCAGGGCGAGGCCGCGGCCGGGGTGGTGCTGCTCAAGCCGGCCAGCCCGGGTACCGGCGTCATCGCCGGCGGCCCGGTCCGGGCCGTGCTGGAGTGCGCCGGCATCAGCGACGTGCTGTCCCGCTCGCTGGGCTCGTCGAACCCGATCAACGTCGTGCACGCCACGGTGGCCGCGCTGAAGAGCCTGAACCGGCCCGAGGAGATCGCGGCCAAGCGCGGCCTGCCGATCGAGGACGTCGCGCCGGCCGCCATGCTGCGGGCCCGTGCCGCGGCGGCCGGGGCGTAAGGGAGCGGACCGATGGCACAGCTGAAGGTGACCCAGATCAAGTCGAAGATCGGCGGGACCAGCGCGCAGCGGAACTCGCTGCGCTCGCTCGGGCTGCGGCGGATCGGCCAGGTCGTGATCAGGCCGGATCGCCCGGAGTTCCGCGGCATGATCAAGACGGTCCGCCACCTGGTGACCGTGGAGGAAGTGGACTAGATGCCGGAGAACAACACCGCCGAACAGACGGCGTCCGGGCGCGGGCTCAAGCTGCATCACCTGCGGCCGGCGCCGGGCGCTCACACGGCCAAGACGCGGGTCGGCCGCGGCGAGGCGTCCAAGGGCAAGACCGCGGGCCGCGGCACCAAGGGCACCAAGGCGCGCAACCAGGTCCGGGTCGGCTTCGAGGGCGGCCAGATGCCGCTGCACCGCCGGGTGCCCAAGCTCAAGGGCTTCTCCAACGCCGGCTTCCGCACCACCTACCAGGTGGTCAACACCGGCCGGCTGGCCGGCCTGTACCCTGAGGGCGGCGAGGTGACCCCGGAGAACCTGGTGGCCCGGGGCGCGGCGCGCAAGGGCGAGCTGATCAAGGTGCTCGGCACCGGTGACCTCTCGGTCGCCCTCCGCGTGACCGCCCACGCCTTCTCCGCCACCGCCATCGCCAAGATCGAAGGCGCCGGCGGCACGGTCACCGAGCTCTCCTAGCGAGCGCTCCGAAGGCGAGGGAGCGAAATGACAGCCTGCCGGGTAAGATACGTGGACTGCCCGATCGACCGAACCGAGGACTGCGCATGCTGACGGCCTTCGTGCGGGCGTTCCAGACGCCGGATCTTCGCAAGAAGATGCTGATCACGCTGGGCCTCATCGCGCTGTTCCGGTTCGGTGCCTCGCTGCCGACGCCCGGCATCAGCGAGAAGAACGTGGCCTACTGCGCCAACCTGGCCACGTCGGCCGGCAGCAGCTCGGCCAACGTCCTGGCCATCGTGAACCTGCTCAGCGGCCAGGCGCTGCTGCACCTGTCGGTGTTCGCCCTCGGCATCATGCCCTACATCACCGCCAGCATCATCTTGCAGCTGCTGACCGTCGTGATCCCGCGGCTGGAGACGCTGAAGCAGGAGGGCCAGGCCGGCCAGGCGAAGATCACCCAGTACACCCGGTACCTCACCGTGGGCCTGGCCCTCCTGCAGTCCACCGGCTACATCGAGCTGGCCCGGTCGGGCACGCTGTTCAACGGCTGCGGCACCGCCGACAACAACCCCCTGATCCCGAACGCCGGGGTGTTCAACATCGCCACCATGGTGATCTGCATGGTGGCCGGCACCACGGTCATCATGTGGATGGGCGAGCTGATCACCGACCGCGGGGTCGGGAACGGCATGTCGGTGCTGATCTTCACCACGGTGATCTCGGTCATCCCCGGCGAGATCCTGGCCATCTACCGCGACAAGTCGGCCTTCTACGCCGGCGTGGCCATCCTGGTGGTGATCGCCATCGTGGCCTTCATCGTGTTCATGGAACAGGCCCAGCGCCGCATCCCGGTCCAGTACGCCAAGCGGATGGTGGGCCGCCGGATGTACGGCGGCACCTCGACCTACATCCCGATGAAGGTCAACCAGGCCGGTGTCATCCCGGTCATCTTCGCCTCGTCGCTGTTGTACATCCCGACGCTCGGCGCGCAGCTGTTCGGCAACCAGACCAAACCGCAGGGCTGGGTCTCCTGGGTCGAGCGCTACCTGGCCCAGGGCACCTCGAGCAGCCTGAGCACCGGCGGCTTCTACATGCTCCTGTTCTTCTTGCTGATCATCGGATTCACCTACTTCTACGTGTCGATCACCTTCAACCCGACCGAGGTGGCCGACAACATGAAGAAGTACGGCGGGTTCATTCCCGGCATCCGGCCCGGACGGCCGACCGCTGAGTACCTCAGCTACGTGCTCAGCAGGCTCACCGCACCAGGTTCGACGTATCTGGGGGTGATCGCGCTATTCCCGCTGGTCGCGCTCACCTCTATCGGCGTCGGCCAGCAGTTCCCGTTCAGCGGGGTCAGCCTGCTGATCATGGTGGGTGTCGGGCTCGACACGGTGAAGCAGATCGAGAGCCAGCTGCAGCAGCGCAACTATGAGGGTTTCTTGCGATAGTGCGCATCGTCCTCGTCGGGCCCCCCGGTGCGGGCAAGGGGACACAGGCCCAGTTCATCTCTTCGCACCTGGCGATCCCGAGGATCTCGACAGGTGACATCTTCCGCTACAACGTGACGAACCACACCGAGCTGGGCCGCGAGGCCCGGGAGTACATGGAGCGCGGCGACCTGGTGCCCGACGAGGTCACCGTGGCCATGGTCCGGTCCCGGCTGGGCGAGGTCGACGCGCAGGAAGGCTTCCTGCTCGACGGGTTCCCCCGGAACGTGCCGCAGGCCGAGACGCTGAAGAAGATGCTCTCGGAGTGGGACGCGAGGCTGGGCGTGGTGCTCGAACTGGTGGTGGACGAGGACGAGGTGGTCCGGCGGCTTTCCGGGCGGCGGACCTGCCGCCGCTGCGAGCGGGTCTGGCACGTCCTGTACGACCCGCCCGCCCGCGACGGCATCTGCGACGACTGCGGCGGTGAGCTCTTCCAGCGCGACGACGACTCCGAGCAGACCATCAGGCACCGGCTCGAGGTCTACGCCGAGCAGACCTCCCCGCTCATCTCGTTCTACGCCGACGAGAACATCCTGATCGGCATCGACGCGACCGGCCCGGTCGAGGAGATCACCAGCCGGGCGCTGGCCGCGCTCCGCCCGTTCGTCCGCTGAGGAGCGGCCGGAATGTGGCCGCGGCGCGCGCAACCAATCCAGCTCAAGACCCCCGGGCAGTTCGCGGTCATGCGCGAGGCGGGGCTGGTCGTGGCGCACACCCTGGACGTGGTCGCCGCGGCGGTCCGGCCCGGCATCACCACCGCCGAGCTTGACGCCGTCGCCGAACGCGAGATCAGGACCGCGGGCGCCACCCCGTCGTTCCTGGGCTATCACGGGTATCCCGCCACGATCTGCACCTCGGTCAACGAGGAGATCGTGCACGGCATCCCGAGCCCGGCCCGGCGCCTGGCCGAGGGGGACATCATCTCCATCGACTGCGGCGCCATCGTCCGCGGGTGGCACGGCGACGCGGCCGTCACGGTGGGCGTCGGCGCCATCTCCGCCGAGCACGCCGCGCTGCTGCGCACCTGCGAGGCGGCCCTGTGGCAGGGGCTGGCGCGGGCGCGGGCCGGAGGCAGGCTGGGCGACATCTCGCACGCGGTGGAGGCCAGCATCAGGCAGGCCGGTCCCTACGGCGTGGTCGAGGAGTACACCGGGCACGGCATCGGCACCGCGATGCACATGGATCCCGCGGTGCCGAACTACGGCCGGGCCGGCCGCGGGCTGCGGCTGCAGGCCGGCCTGGCGCTGGCCATCGAGCCGATGGTGATGCTCGGCGAGCCCGAGACGGTCCTGCTCGACGACGGGTGGACGGTCATCACCGCGGACGGAAGCCGGGCCGCGCACTTCGAGCACACGGTCGCGATCACCCCGGACGGGCCCTGGGTCCTGACCGCCGAGGATGGCGGCCAGGCGCGCCTGGGCGATACTAGAGGCAGGGACCCGGCCAGCGTTCCGCCGATCTAGAGAGGGTGCTCTCGGTGCCTGGTAATCCGCGGATCCGCGCCTCGGACGCGGATCGCGACCGCGCTACGGCGCTGCTGCGCGAGCACCACGCCGCGGGCCGGCTGACCGCCGAGGAGTTCGGAGAGCGCATGGAAGCCGCGCTCAACGCCACCACGCTCGGCGAGATCGACGACCTGCTGGCCGACCTGCCGGTCATCGACCTGTACCGGCTGCCGCACGAGTCGATGCGGCAGCCCGCCAGCCTGCCGCACACCTCGATCGTGCCGCGGGACCTGGCCCGGCCGGACGGCCCGGCCAGGTTCCCGCCGGGCACGCTGGCCGTGGGAGCCTTTGCCGTGGTCACCGGCACGCTGATCGCCGTCTGGGCGGTCTTGGCCGTGGTCGGGGCGGGGACCTGGCTGCCCTGGTGGCTGCTGATCGCCGTCCCGTGGATCTGGGTGCTGATCCGCCGGGCCCAGCGCCGCGGGGAATAGCGGCGGGACCGCGAGCGTCTTATACGTGGGCGGTTCGCGTTGGCGCTGCGAGTCGAGTACACTCGTCTCCGGCCCATCTGCTGGGTTCCCCGTGGTTTGACACCCGGGGCTCGCGTATGCGAGCGGTACGGACCCTTCGGAGCCCTTCCCGGTTATCTCGTCCCGCTGTTGAAGCGAGCACGGGCGTGAGCCGGGGCGGGGAGGCCTGCCGCCCGGACAGTAAGGCAACCCGCGCTCCGGCGCGGACCACCACCCTATAGAGCGAAGCGCGGAGGATATGCCCAAGAAAGACGGCGCCATTGAGATTGAGGGCACGGTTGTCGAGTCACTGCCGAATGCCTTCTTCCGGGTGGAGCTGGACAACGGGCACAAGGTTCTCGCTCACATCAGCGGGAAGATGCGGATGCACTACATCCGCATCCTGCCTGACGACCGGGTCGTCGTGGAGCTCAGCCCCTACGACCTCAGTCGCGGGCGGATCGTGTACCGGTACAAGTAATCAACGGACTTAGTGGAGACAGCACCGTGAAGGTCAAGCCGAGCGTCAAGAAGATCTGCAGCAAGTGCCGGATCATTCGCCGGCACGGCCGCGTCATGGTCATCTGCGCCGACCCGAGGCACAAGCAGCGTCAGGGCTGACGCACTACGCAGGACGCACCGAAAATAGACACGCACCGCAGGCAGCCGGCCAAGCAGGCTGCGACCCCCGGACGGAGGCCGGGGCCATGTCCGGGCAGGGCATGGGGGCGGCGCGAAGGACCTCCGCGAGACGAAGGAGAACTGCCCGTCCATGGCTAGGCTTTCCGGCGTCGACCTCCCCCGCGACAAGCGGGTCGAGGTCGCGCTCACCTACATCTACGGCATCGGCCGTACCCGGGCCCTGCAGACTCTGCAGGCCACCGGGGTCAGCGGGGATACCAGGGTCAGCAACCTGAGCGATGAGGAGCTGATCAGGCTCCGCGACTGGATCGACGCCAGCTACCAGGTCGAAGGTGACCTGCGCCGCGAGGTCCAGGCCGACATCAGGCGGAAGGTCGAGATCGGCTGCTACCAGGGAATCCGCCACCGCCGCGGGCTCCCCGTGCACGGGCAGCGGACGCAGACCAACGCGCGCACCCGCAAGGGCAAGAAGAAGACGGTGGCCGGCAAGAAGAAGGCCGGCAAGAAGTAATGAGTAGTCCGCACGGACCGATCACCTCGAAGGAAGCAGATGCCGCCTAGGAGCCGTCAGCAGGCCGCCGCCAAGAAGGTGCGCCGCAAGGAGCGGAAGAACGTCGCTCACGGGCACGCCCACATCAGGAGCACGTTCAACAACACGATCATCTCCATCACCGACCCGACGGGCAACGTCATCTCGTGGGCGTCCGCGGGCCAGGTCGGATTCAAGGGATCGCGCAAGTCGACGCCGTACGCGGCCCAGATGGCGGCCGAGGCCGCCGCGCGCCGGGCCATGGAGCACGGCATGCGGAAGGTCGACGTCTTCGTCAAGGGCCCGGGCTCGGGCCGGGAGACCGCCATCCGGTCGCTGCAGGCGACCGGGCTGGAGGTCGGCTCGATCCAGGACATGACCCCCGTCCCGCACAATGGCTGCCGGCCGCCCAAGCGGCGCCGGGTCTGACGGTCCCTGACAGGAGATAGCGACACCATGGCTCGATACACAGGCGCGGACTGCAAGCTCTGCCGCCGGGAGAAGACCAAGCTCTTCCTGAAGGGCGCCAAGTGCGACTCGCCGAAGTGCCCGATCGAGATCCGGCCCTACCCGCCGGGTGAGCACGGCCGGAACCGGCCCAAGGAAGGCGACTTCCTGCAGCAGATCCGGGAGAAGCAGAAGGCCCGCCGCATCTACGGCATCCTGGAGCGCCAGTTCCACGGCTACTACGAGGAGGCGGCCCGTAAGCACGGCCGGACCGGCGAGACCATGCTCCAGCTCCTCGAGCGCCGCCTGGACAACGTCGTGTTCCGCGCGGGCTTCGCCAAGAGCCGGGACATGGCCCGCCAGCTGGTGTGCCACGGGCACTTCACGGTGAACGGCAAGAAGGTCGACATCCCGTCCTACCGGGTCAGCGAGAACGACATCGTCGAGGTGGTCGCCAAGTCCCGGGATCTGACCCCGTTCATCGTCGCGCAGGCCGAGGTCGGCGAGCGCACCGTGCCGGCCTGGCTCGAGGTGGTCCCGGACCAGATGCGCATCCTGGTCCACTCGCTGCCGGTCCGGGCCCAGATCGACACCCAGGTCCAGGAACAGCTCATCGTCGAGTACTACTCGAAGTAATACGTCCCGGCTCCTCCCGGAGCCGGCCGGCGGAAAACACCGCAGGAAACCCCGACTGTCATATAGCGGGCGTCGGAAAGGAACACATTCATGCTCATCGCTCAGCGCCCCTCGCTCGCCGAGGAGCAGGTCGACGAATTCCGGTCCCGGTTCGTCATCGAGCCGCTGGAGCCGGGTTTCGGCTACACCATCGGCAACTCGCTCCGGCGGACGCTGCTGTCCTCGATTCCGGGCGCGGCCGTCACCAGCATCAGGATCGAAGGCGTCCTGCACGAGTTCTCCACCGTTCCCGGCGTGAAGGAAGATGTGACCGACATCATCCTGAACCTGAAGGAACTGGTGGTGTCCTCCGAGCATGACGAGCCGGTCGTCATGTACCTGCGCAAGCAGGGTCCCGGTGAGGTAACCGCGGCGGACATCGCGCCGCCGGCCGGCGTCGAGGTGCACAACCCCGAGCTGCACATCGCCACGCTCAACGCCAAGGGCAAGCTCGAGATGGAGCTGACCGTGGAGCGCGGCCGCGGTTACGTCTCGGCCACGCAGAACAAGCAGCCCGGTCAGGAGATCGGCCGGGTGCCGATCGACTCCATCTACTCGCCCGTGCTGCGCGTGACGTACAAGGTGGAAGCCACCCGGGTCGAGCAGCGCACCGACTTCGACCGGCTGATCCTCGACGTGGAGACCAAGCCGTGCATGCGGCCGCGGGACGCCGTGGCCAGCGCGGGCAAGACCCTGGTCGAGCTGTTCGGCCTGGCCCGCGAGCTGAACGTCGACGCCGAGGGCATCGACATCGGCCCGTCGCCCACGGACGCCGCGCTGGCCGCCGACCTGGCCCTGCCGATCGAGGACCTCAACCTCACCGTCCGTTCCTACAACTGCCTCAAGCGCGAGGGCATCCACACGGTCGGCGAGCTGGTGGGCCGCAGCGAGCAGGATCTGCTCGACATCAGGAACTTCGGCGCCAAGTCCATCGAGGAAGTCAAGCAGAAGCTCATCGACATGGGCCTGGCGCTCAAGGACTCGCCGCCCGGGTTCGACCCGAGCAGCGCGGTTGGCGCTTACAGCGACGACGATGAGAGCTACGTGGAGACCGAACAGTACTGACAGGCGCGGCGCCCCGCCACGCCGGATAAGAGAGCGAGATCCGCATGCCCACGCCCACCAAGGGCCACCGCCTGGGCGGCAGCCCGGCCCACGAGCGGCACATCCTGGCTAATCTGGCCACCGCGCTGTTCCAGCATGGCCGGATCACCACCACCGAGGCCAAGGCCCGCCGGCTGCGTCCGGTCGCCGAGCGGCTGATCACCTTCGCCAAGCGCGGTGACCTGCATGCCCGTCGGCACGTGCTGACCGTGGTCACGGACAAGGGCGTGGTGCACCAGCTGTTCACCGAGATCGCCCCGGAGTTCTCCGAGCGGGACGGCGGCTACACCCGCATCACCAAGATCGGGCCCCGCAAGGGCGACAACGCGGCGATGGCGGTCATCGAGCTGGTCCGCGGCGAGCCGGTGGCGGCCAGGCCCCGCCGCCGCGCCCGCCGCGCCGACGCCCGGGCCGCCGCACCCGCCGCGGCGACGGCCACCGCCGTCGCCGAGCCGGAAGCCGAGCCGGAGACCGACACCGACGAGGCCCCCGAAGCCGTGACCCGCGAGGCCCCCGTGGTGCCGGAAGAGGGCGAGCCCGAGGACGTCGGCGAGATCGCCGACGAGACCGAGGACGAGGCCGACGCCGAGGACGCCGAGGACGAGGACGCCTAGGCGCCCTCTCGCTTAACCAAGTCGATGGACCGTTGTACCTGTAAGAGCAGGTACAACGGTCCATCGACCTATATGGACGCGCTCCGGATCGCTTGAGGTGGGCTTGGACGACGAACCACGGCCCGTTCGGCTTCGGATTGACCTGGCCTACGATGGGTCAGGGTTTTCCGGCTGGGCGGCCCAGCCCGGCAGGCGTACGGTGCAGGAC